>Ga0334887_1001825_pt1 | contig 26103 bp, 23 predicted proteins | sample GraSluR1_MG_10_FD_207217 | JGI IMG/M metagenome (GOLD analysis project Ga0334887, IMG submission 207217) | Sludge microbial communities from methane-producing bioreactor in Wageningen University, Netherlands - Granular Sludge_18_07-R1 | ecosystem: Engineered > Bioreactor > Anaerobic >...
ATACATCGCTTCCGCCTTCGCAACAAATTCCTCCTGCCGCCTCGTCTCGCTCTTCGTCGTCTTCATCCCCTCTCTCCTTTCCCTTTCCGCCTATTCTACCCCCTTTCCAAAAATCTGGGACGCACCCTGCGCCTTGGGGGATTGTCCTTAATTCTTGGGCGATCAATGTGTAGAGGCGTCTCTGAGATCGCCGCCATCTTTGCCGGCATTGTCGTTTTCACCTCTGCCGCCAAGGATGGGGCGTTCCCGGCGTCGCCCGTGCGCAAAACGCGGCGAGTAGGCTGCGTTCAGCGCACGCGCACGTGATAGCGGTCCACGATGGCCTGGCCGGCAGGGCTGAGCGTAAAGTCGATGAACTGCCGCGCCAGACCGCGCGGCTCGCCGCGACTCACCAAAAAAAGCGGCTGGATGATGGGGTACTCCTGGCTTTTTATGGCCGCGTCCGTGGGCAGCGCGCCGTCGATCGCCAATGCGCGCACCGCGGGGGCGGGCGCAGCATCCGGCAAGGGCGTTTCGGCGGCGGGCGTCGCCGCTGCGAGGGCGGCGGGCAGGTAGACGCTGGAGACATAGCCGATGGCGAACGGGTTCTTGGCGGCGTACTCCGCCACATCTTGGCTGGTCGGCATCACCACCGCGGTCAGTGAGACGGGCGTTTCGCCCATCACGCGCGATTCGAAGACGCTGCGCGTGCCGCTGCCGTCTTCACGGCTGATCAACAGAATCTCGCCGGCGTCTCCGCCCACTTCCTGCCAGTCCAAGATGCGACCGCTGTAGATATCCTGTAGCTGCTGTAGGGTGAGGCTGGCGACGGGGTTGCTGCTGTGCACGACGATGGCGACGCCGTCGATGCCGATGGGGATGCGCACCAGCGGCGGTGCGATGGTTGCCGCCTGTCTTGTCTCGTTGTTGTCACCGGCGGCCATAAGCGTACTCGCCCCGAGCGTGACGCGCCCTTCAGCCGCCCGCGTTTCCCCCAGGGCGCTGCCTCCGCCGCCAAGAGTGATGAGGACGTTAGGGTGTTGGCGCGTGAACTCGTCCGCCAATTCCTGCAGCGCGATCGCCATGCTGGTAGCGCCGCTGATTTGGATCGTGACGGGGCGCGGCGTAGCGACAACCGCTTGGCTGCACGCCGCCGTCAACAATACTAGCAGCGCCGCCCAGAGCAATCGCCCGCGGCGCAAGGCTTGCGACCGCTGCGTAGACGATATGAATCGTGGGCGGCGGCTGGCGGCAAGCATATCTAGGCGCGCAGGAAGGTGAGGGCTATCACGGCGAGACCGGCGACGAGACAGTAGATCGCGAAGATGTGCAGGGTATGCCGGCGCAGATAGGAAAGCATGAAGCGAATGGCGATGAAGCCCACGATAGCGCTGGCCACGAACCCGGCGACGAGCGCAGGCAACTGTGCGGCGACCTCAGCCCCATCCGTAGAGAGGGCGTCGGCCAACTGCAAAAGACCCGCGCCTAAAAAGGCCGGCGTGCCGAGCAGGAAGCTGAAGCGGGCCGCCACATCACGCCGCAGCCCGACCGCCAAGCCGGTGGCGATGGTGATGCCGCTGCGGCTGAGGCCGGGGGCCAACGCCAGGGCCTGCGCCGCACCGATCCAGGCGGCTTGACTCAGACGCAGCCCCTCGATCGGCGTCTGGGAGCGGACGCGGCGCGCTAGGGCTTCGCTCAGCGTCAGTAAGCCGGCCGTGACCAGCAGGAAGACGCCTGCAGCGCGCGGGCTTTCAAACAACGCTTCGATGAAATCCTTGAGGAGCAGGCCGGTCAGCGCCGCCGGAATCGTGCCGATCACCAGAAACCAACCCAGCCGCGCGTTGGGGTCAGCGAGCGAACGCTGGAAGATGCTGCGCAGTGTGGCGACAATGATGTCGACAAAATCGCGCCAAAAGACCAGCAGGATCGAAAGCAGCGTTCCCCAGTGGAGCACTGTGTCGAAGAGAAGCGAAGAAGCGGGCCAGCCCAACAGCCAGGGCGCAATTACAAGGTGGCCGCTGCTGCTGATAGGCAGGAACTCGGTGGCTCCTTGAATTATGCCGAGAATGACGGCGCGCAGTAGATCGATCAAGGCTCATGTCTCGCAATCTAGGAGGTCGCCCGCCGGTATTCGGGCGTCGCGAAGTTAGGAGGCGCGCAGGGCTTCGACGCGCCGTTGGCGCTGCGCGTGGCGCACCGCCTGGTCGCTGATGCGGTAATTTGCCAGGAAATCGGTGCGGAAATCTGCGAAACAGCCCTGGGCGATGGACTGGCGGATGCGCCGCATCAGGTCTTGCATGAAGTATACATTGTGGATGGTGCCGAAGCGTAATGCGCTGATCTCGCGCGCTTTGTAGAGGTGGCGCAGGTAGGCCCGGCTGAAGGTGCGACAGGTGTAGCAGGCGCAATCTTCCTGCACCGGGCGGGGGTCTTCAGCATACTGGGCGTTGCGCAGGTTGATGCGACCCTGAGGCGTGAAGAGCGCGCCGTTGCGCGCGATGCGCGTGGGCAGCACACAATCGAACATATCTACGCCGCGATGGACCGACTCGACGATGTCTTCGGGCGCGCCGACACCCATCAGGTAGCGCGGCTTATCGGCAGGCAGCGCCGGGCAGGTCTCATCCAGCGTGGCGTACATCTGCGCTTTGGTCTCGCCAACAGCCAGCCCGCCGATGGCGTAGCCGGGGAAGTCGAGGGCGGTAAGGAAGTCGGCGCCGGCCTGGCGCAGATCGGGAAAGACGCCGCCCTGCACGATGCCGAAAAGAGCCTGGTCAGGCCGCGTGTGTGCCGCTTTGCAGCGTTCCGCCCAGCGATGCGTGCGCGCCAGCGCTTGTTCGTTGGCGGCCCGGTCCAGGGGATTAGGACACTCGTCCAGCACCATGGCAATGTCCGGGCCGAGCGCCTGCTCGACGACCATGACGCTCTCGGGCGTGAAGCGGTGCAGGCTGCCGTCGACATGGCTGCGAAAGGTTACGCCGTCGTCGTCGAGCCGGCGGTTGTGGGCCAGGCTGAAGACCTGATAGCCGCCGGAATCGGTGAGGATGGGGCCGTTCCAGGCCATGAACGCGTGCAGCCCGCCCAATCGCTCGATCAATTCGTGGCCGGGACGCAGATACAGGTGGTAGGTGTTGGCGAGGACCAACTCGCAGCCGGCTTCGGCAAGGTCGCGCGGCTCCAACGTCTTGACATTGGCGAGCGTGCCCACCGGCGCAAAGGCGGGCATATGGATGGGGCCGTGCGGTGTATGAAAGACGCTGAGCCGTGCAGCGCCGTCTGTGTGAATGCGCTCAAAGCGAAAATGTGCGGGCATGATCTCCTCAACGCTCCGGTGCTATGGAGTGAAAAGGATAACCGCAAAGGCGCCATGAGCGCAAAGATTAACGCACTTCTTTGCGCCCGCGATGCCTTTGCGGTTTTGTTCGCGTCCGGCGTGGCGCGTGCTGCCCGCATCGCCTAGGCCAATAGCCGGCGAACGGATAAAGCTAGGCGTCATCAAACATATCGGGTACGCCGGAATCGTCGTCTGCGGCGGACTTGGCTGCCTTGCGCGCTGCGGCTCGCGGCTTGGTTTCTCCGTTAGACGCTCCGTCGGATGCGCCTTCGCCCGCTGGAACGCCGGTGACCGGCAACCCGTATTCGACGCGGATGCGGCGATCGATCTCGTGCGCCAGTTCTCGGTTCTCCATCAGATAGGCCTTGGCGTTTTCGCGGCCCTGGCCCAGACGGATGTCGCCGTAGCTATAGAAGCTGCCGCGCTTCTCGATGATGTCGTTTTCCACGCCCAGGTCGACGAGGTCGCCGGAGGTGCTGATGCCCTCGTTGTACATGATGTCGAACTCGGCGACCTTGAAGGGCGGGGCGACCTTGTTCTTGCGCACGGTGACGCGTGTGCGGTTGCCGATGGTGTCGCTGCCCTGCTTGATGGCCTGGATGCGCCGGATGTCGAGCCGCACGCTGGCGTAGAACTTGAGCGCCATGCCCCCAGTCGTCGTCTCCGGGTTGCCAAACATCACCCCGATCTTCTGACGCAACTGGTTGGTGAAGATCAGACAGGTGTTGGAGGCCTTCACCGCCCCGGTCAGCTTGCGCAGCGCCTGGCTCATCAGCCGCGCCTGCAAGCCCACATGGCTGTCGCCCATCTCCCCTTCGATCTCCGCCCGCGGCACCAACGCCGCCACGCTGTCCACCACCACCGTGTCCATCGCCCCCGAACGCACCAGCGCCTCGGCGATCTCCAACGCCTGCTCGCCCGTGTCCGGCTGGCTGATGTACAGGTTGTCCACGTCCACCCCGATGCGCGCCGCATACGCCGGGTCCAGCGCATGCTCCACGTCGATGAAGCCGCAGATGCCCCCGGCCTTCTGCGCCTCGGCGATGGCGTGCAGACACAGCGTCGTCTTGCCCGAACTCTCCGGCCCGTACACCTCCACGATGCGCCCGCGCGGCAACCCGCCTACGCCCAGCGCAATATCCAAACTCAAACTCCCCGTCGGTACCGCCTCTACTTGAAGCTGGCTCGCTTCCCCCAACTTCATGACGACGCCATCGCCGTACTTCTTATTCAGATTCGCCAGAGTTGTTTCTAGCGCCTTAACCTTACCGTCTGACATGGTGGACGCTCCGTCTCCCTGCGCCAAGTGGTCGCCTGCCTGCCGGCGCATCCTGGCGCCGGCCCACGATTGAACATCTGTTCTATTTGCGAAGTATACCGATTCCGGGTGCGCCTGTCAAACGGCGTTTCGCTTCTGGATGCGTTCATAGCGGACTCGCCGCTAAGAGCGCAGAAACCAACGCAGCATTTTAGCCCAGGCGTCCCGTCAAGGGCGGGCTTTCCTTCGGCCCGAACGACACATTCGCCTGGAACTCGAACTGCACGCTCTCACCCGCGAAGCGGCAGGTGATGGTCGGGCAGTAGGGCGTCTCGTAGAAGCAGAGTTTTAGCGCCAGCGCATCGTCCGTGATCCAGGCAAAGCTTGCCGCCACCGGCACAGGGTCGCCGGTGGCGGCATCCACGGCGTCCGTCGCCCAGGCGCCGCGGCCGGCGCGGATACGATGCTCGCCTGTGGCGTCGCGCACCGTGTAGGCGCAGCCGTCATCGTCGAAATTGAAAGAGATGAATTCCAGCCCCGGCTCGTTGGCCTCGAAGACGTAGCGCCGGCCTGACAGCTCGGCCTCGATGGGTGACGCGGCTTGCCCTGTTTGCGGCGTGAGGGCCAGGTCTGCCAGGGCATCGCGCAAGCGTTGCTCCGCGGCAGCGTCGTCGGGCAATTCGGCGGGCTGCATAGCCGGCAGCAGACGCTCCCACACCAGGTCGAGCACAGCCTGCATGTCGTCCAGCCCGCCGGTCATCGCCAGCACCGCGTCTTGTTCCGGCATCACCAAGCAATACTGGCCGAAGGCGCCGTCTCCGCGGTAGGCATTGTGGCGGCAACGCCAGAACTGGTAGCCGTAGCCCTGCGCCCAATCGGGGTTCTCGTTGGCGCTGTTGTCGGAGTGGTAGGCCGTGGCTTCCGCTATCCAAGCTTCCGGCAGGATGCGCTTTTTATGCCACGTCCCCTTTTGCAGATACATCTGGCCGAAGCGGGCGATGTCCTCCGTCTTGAGGCTAAGGCCCCAACCGCCGGTGTTGATGCCGCGCGGGCAAGTTTCCCAAGTGGCGCCGTGGATGTTGAGCGGCTCGAAGAGGCGCGGCGTCAGGTACTCCAGCACGGTCTGCCCGGTCAGCTTCTGCACGATGGCGGAGAGCATGTAGGTGGCGCCGCTGTTGTACAGGAAATGCGTGCCCGGCGGATAGACCACATCGCGCGCCAGGAAAGCCCGCGCCCAGTTGTCGTCGTTGCTTTCGCGCAGATGGTCGACCGTATCCTCGGCGTGGCCGACGGTCATGGTCAACAAATCGCGTACGCGCAAAGCCGCCAGGTTGTCGCTGACCTCAGCCGGGGCCTCGTCGGGGAAGAAGGAGAGCACGCGATCGTCGACGGTGAGCAGCCCCTCCGCCACGGCCAGGCCGACGGCGGACGAGGTGAAGCTCTTGCTCAATGAGTAGAGGACATGCGGTCGCTCAGGCGCATAGGGCGCCCACCAGCCTTCCGCCACGACTTTGCCGCGGCGCAATAGCATGAGGCTGTGCAGGCTGTCGATGTCACGGTCCACGGCCTCGACGAAAGCGAGGATAGCCGCCGAGGCAATGCCCTGCGCCTCGGGGGAACTGCGTTTGAGTCTGTTTCGGGTGTTGATGGCGTTCATCTTGGATTACCTGGCTATCTGTTGAGGGATGAGTAAATCAGAATGTCGAGCAGGAACACGCTCACTGTGCAAGTTGCCACAGCCGGCGTGCGATGAAGATCAGCCACACTTCCCACGGCACGAGCGACAGCAGCGAAAAGACGAGGCCGATAGCTCCGGCCGTAGACGGGATGGCCATGAAGATGCCGGCGGCGAGGGCGAGGTAGCCGATTGTCCTGCTGAAGACGTCGCTGCGCAGCATGACAAAGGCGATGATGAGCAAGGCCACATCGCTGAGGACGTAGTAGGCGTTGAAGGCCGTGCCCGTGTAGAGGGCGAGCATGGCATGACCTGCGCCGAGGAGTGTGGTGCGCTGCGCTTCTGTAGTCGCGGCCGCGTACTGGCCGCTGAGCGCCAGCATCTCGAAAGCTGTGTTCGACGCGTAGTAGACGGCCAGGCCGACCAAAGCCGCGGCTGTGGCGATCAGCATGGCCGACCGGCTAGCGCGGCGCAGCGCCATGTAGAGAGCTAGGTAGATGGGGAGCGTGAGCGCGGTGTCGATGAGATAGAGCAGATCAAGGCTCAGCAGCCCCAGCAGCCAGTTGCGCTGAAGCAGTTCAAAATGGCCGGTTACCGTCTCCGGCGGCGGGTAGAACGCATAGACTGCTCCCTGGATGGGGATGATGACCGCCATGACGATGGCGGCGACGGCGCCGGTGCGGTAGAGGCCGCGCCAATCGGCGTGAAAGTCCGCCTGCGCCATAATCTAGCCTCCCTTCAAGTTGCGACTGCGCCGTTGCGCCGCGTTACTGCTTGTTGCGCACGCCCTTATACGCGGCCTTGCCCATCCACGCCGCTGCGCGGCCCAGGTCCTCTTCGATGTCCAGCAGCCGGTTATGACCGGCGGCGCGCACCTGCCCGGCGTTCAGCCCTACGGCGAAATCGCCAATGCTGTCGCGATCGCCGCGGCTGCCGCACGGATGGACATTGTAGCCGTGCGCCAGCGCCTCGCGGCAGGCCGCCAGCGCCTCGCTCACCGTGCCTACCTGTGTGATCTTGACCACCATCGAATTGCACGCGCCCGCCTCGATCCCCTGACGCAGCCGGTCGATGTTGGTGGTGAACAGGTCATCGCCCACGATCTCGATGCCCAATTCCTGCACCGCCATCGCGTGCCCCTCGAAATCCTCCTCGTGCAGCGGATCCTCCAGCGAAACGATGGGGAAACTGTCGACGTAGCTCTTGAGCAGCGCGATCTGCTCGTCGCGCGTGCGCTCGCCGGACATGAAGTGGCCGACGTACTTGTCGATGTCCGGCTCGTAGTAGCAATCCGCCGCGCAGTCGAAGTAGATGCCGACCTTGCCTTCATAACCGCACTGGATGATCGCCTCAGTCATGATCTCCAGCAGATGGCGATCATCCTCGATGACGCCTGCAAGACTCTCGGCGTGATACGTCTCGGCGTAGGTGTCCGGATAGCGGGCGCGCAGCAGACGGCGCACCGCCTCCGAGCAGCGCCAACTCCATTCGAGCGCGGTCTCGTAGCCTCCGGCCCCAAAGGCGCAGAACTCGTAGCTTGGCTTGAACCAGCGCGACGTACCGGGGTCGCGGTAGCGTCCGCCCGTACCGATGCCGACGATAGGAATAGGCAGCGTGACGGCGTTGGCGCCGCCGATGTAGCGGTAGAGCGGCAGGTTCGACGAAACCGCCGCAGCTTTGAGCGCGGCCAGCGAAACGCCGACGATGGAATTGGCGCCCAGGCGCGCCTTATTAGGCGTGCCGTCCAGTTCAATCATTAACTGGTCGATTTCACCTTGAAGGGTGACGTCAAGGCCGGTCAACTCAGGCGCGATAACGGCGTTGACGACCTCAGCGGCCTTGCGTACGCCGCGTCCCTTGTAGCGTTCACCGCCGTCCAGCAGGAAAGCGGCCTCGTAACTACCCGTGGACACACCCGACGCGGGCGTTGAGACGCCGATTGCGCCGTCCTCAGTCTCGACGACGACACGCAATCCGAAAAGTCCGCGCTCTGCTGTGATTTCTTTTGCCCGTACACTTCGGATTTTGGATCCCATCAGTCAACTCCGCGAAACGATAATGAACAGAAGCGTGTATGGACGCAGAGGGGTATGAAGCGGCGGCGCGGCAATCGTCCCATTGCAGAGGTGAAGTGATGCAGAAGTGACGCGCCTCGTTCAGTATACCCCGATCCGCACCTGCGCGAAATCTTGAGACGCAATCGAATCGTCCTCAAGCATACCGGACGCTTGCGGTGAATCAAATTTTCCGCACTTGACATCAGAACAAATGTTCTGTACTATGGCAGGCAGGATGATTCATCGCTGTGACTCTTTCTCTACCGGAGGAAGTGCAACATGAACTACCGGCGCAGAACGCTTGAGATGCAAGCCGATCAGATCGAAGCCGTGCTTTCCAGGCACAGAGTACACGGCCGCGTTGAGGGCGGGGTCGTCACTCCCCGATTCGTCCAATTTCGTATTCACATGGATGTGGGTACGAAGGTGAAGCAGGTGGCGAACCTGGCAGAAGAAATCGCGATGGCGCTGGGCAAGCGCGAGGCGCGTGTCTACCGGAAAGGTTCGGCCATCAACGTGGAGGTGCCGCGCACCAGACCTGAACCGGTGCGCCTGATCCCCCTATGCAACCGCATCGCCACAGCGCCGCCCAATACGGCCGTGCTAGGCGTAGAGGAAAACGGCACGCCGCTGATGGTTCGCCTTACGGCGCCGGAAGTGTCGCATATTCTCATCGCCGGCACAACGGGGTCGGGCAAGACGGCGTTGGCGCGCACGGTGCTCATTTCACTGGGAATGTTCAATAAGCCGGCTGACCTGCAGATAGTGTTGATCGACCCGAAGGGACGCGGGTTCCAGCCGCTAGCTAACCTGCCACAGGTATTGGGCGGCGTCAGCCGCTCGCCAGAGGACGCGCTGGAGCGGCTGCGTTGGGTCGTCGAGGAGATGGAGCGCCGTGACCACGCAGGAGCAAGCACGCCGGTGATGGTCGTCGCCGTGGACGAGCTGGCGGACCTGTTGCAGACCGGCGGCGCTGAGACTGAAGCCAGTCTCACGCGCATCAGCCAGCGTGGTCGTGAGGCGGGCATCCACCTGGTCGCCTGCACGCAGAAGCCGACTGCTGAACTGATCGGCGGCGCCATGAAAGCGAACTTCCCAGTACGCCTGGTAGGTGCAGTCGCAAGCCGCGACGAGGCGCGCTACGCGGCCGGCATTGCCGACAGCGGCGCTGAGAAGCTGGAGGGCAAGGGCGACTTCCTGCTCGTAGCCAAAGGTGAGACGGTGCGTTTCCAGGCTGCCTGGATCGGGCCGCGCGACTTGGCGGCGGTGGAGAGCGCCATCCACGAAGGCGGCGCGTCGGAACGCCAATGGCCGGACCCTCATGCCGCGGCGCAGCAGGCGCATCCTGTTCAGCCGGAGCAACCAGTTGCGCGCAAGTTGCTGGCGCGATTACTGAAGGCGTGAGCGGAAAACCCCGTGGCGACGACCATTCATGTTTATATGTCGTGATGCGTTAGGAGGCGTAGAGCGTGAGACGATTCATGGCAGTAGCACTGTTGGCTTTTGTTGCGGTGGCAGCGTGGCGCATCACCGGACGTCTAAGCGCGGATGCGGTGAGCATGGCAGTAGGCGTGCTCTTCGGCGTGGCGGCAGGCGTGCCGGCTGCGCTACTAGTGTTGGCATCGAGCCGCCGGCGCGACCGCGGGCGGGACGACGAATTCGAGGAGACGGAGCGTGGCCGCGCCGGGCGTCATCCCGGAGCTGCCTATGGCGGTTACTTCCCGCAGCCGCCGGTGATCGTCGTGACAGGCGGTCAGCCGATGCAGCATGCTGCACCGGCGTCATATGGCAGGCAGGCAGCGCTGCCTGCGCCGTACGGCGCGACGGTTGACGCGCGCGAGTTCAAAGTCGTAGGCGAGCGCGAGGGGTGGATCGACGAGTGGTAGCGTGTATCAGTCGAATAGTACGCTGCGCATGATTGCATCGCACGCCTCAACGTGATCGGACAGCGCGGCTGTGGCGAGACAAGTCAACACGAGCAGTTGATCGGAGTCAGGCGGGGCCAGCGCGTACTGGCGGCCGCGGGGCGAACGGCCAAGTTGCGCGTGGTTATCAAGCGTGTAGTCGAGGATGCCTACGGGGTTGCCGTCGGCGCGAAGCAGCCCGTCGACGGATGTAGAGATGACTTGGGCGCCGTCGAGTTGTGCTAGTTCGTTTGCCGCCGCATCGATGAAAGTAGGCAGGTCCAGCCCGTTGGTCGGAACGTGCATACCCGTGGCGATTGCCGCAGGCGCATTGTCAACTCCTGTGGGCAGCATCAGCGCGAATTCATAATCCTCGTTGGGATCGGTGATTGGGGTCACGTCAGCCAACTCCCAACCTTCAGACAGTGCCAAGCGATAGCATAGCAGTAGCGGCGCCGGCGTCGGTGCGAGCGCTAGCGTAGGCAGCGCGGCAGTTGCCGTAGCGCGTGGCGACGTCTCTGGCGTGGGCGACGCAAGCAGCGCGACCGTTGGCTCTCCCGTAGCTACATCTACGACGGGCGTCGCGCCGCGACAGGCCGCCAGCGCGGTGGCAAGCAGCATAAAGGCGAGTGCGTACGACACACGCAGCGCCAACCGCGGCGCTATTGGGCGGATGGGCAGAGATGGCTGATCACGCATGCGGCGCAGTTGGGTTTACGGGCGGCGCAGATCCGCCTCCCGTGGAAGATCAGCAGATGGCCGATGTCGATCCACTCCTCTTGGGGGATCAGGTTCATCAGGTCGCGCTCGATCTTGTCGGGGTTTGACTCGGCCGTCAGGCCGAGGCGGTTGGAAAGACGCTTGACGTGGGTGTCGACCACAACGCCGTCAGCGATGTGGTATGCGCAGCCAAGTACGACGTTGGCGGTCTTGCGCGCCACGCCCGGCAAGGTGAGCAGATCGTCCATGACGGACGGGACGTCGCCATCGTAAGCCTCCACGATGCGCCGGGCGGCGCCTTGGATGTTCTTGGCCTTGTTGCGAAAGAAGCCGGTAGAGCGGACCGCTTCTTGCAATTCCTCGATGTCAGCTTCGGCGTAAGCCTGCGCCGTCGGGTAGGCAACAAAGAGCGTGGGCGTCACTTTGTTGACGCGCTCGTCGGTGCACTGCGCCGAGAGAATGGTCGCCACCAGCAACTCTAGAGGAGAACGGAAGTCGAGTTCACATGTAGCGTCCGGGTATTCCTGGTGGAGCAGGCGCAGGATTTCGGGGATGCGCGCTTCGGCGGATGAGGCGGCAGTCAGTGCGCTTGGCTGGCTCATGGCGATCCTTTCGCGTAGCGTAGCGGCGGCGGTCGAGACTAGGACAGCGGCATCACCGGGAAAGCGCGCACGCGATAGTCGGAATCGTCGATGCGCTGCCACGGGTAGTGGATGAAATCCTCGGTGATCTCGGCGTAGAAGTCCGGCTGGTCCTCCGGGAAGAAACTGCTGCTCTTTTTCCAGTGCAGCACGGCCAGTTCGGGAAAGCCGCCGGCGGTCTCGATGCGGCCTTTTACGGCCATGATGGTGCGGCCCTGATACCAGAGATTGTCGATCACCAGAATTTTGCGGCCTTCGAGCAGCGAGTCGGAGGGGAATTGCAAGAAGCGCGGCCAACTGAGCTTGGTGCGCTGCGCGGGGTCATCGGGGAAGAGCACGGCGGCGGTCAGCATGTTCTTCATTTTCAACGCTTCGGCGATCATGCCGCCGGGAATGATGCCGCCGCGGGTGATGGCCAGAATGACGTCATAGGGCGTGTTGAGCTTGAAGACCAGCGCGCTGACCAGTTCTTCCAGTTCGTACCACGTGAGGTAAATGTGTTTCATGAACGCTCCCTCGGCTCCCCTTGCGGCCGCAGGCCGGTAGCGCCGGCCTCGGTCAAGGCTCTTGTGCGGCGATGATGGATGGGACAAAAGCGGCCGCGTGTGCGGCCAATATTGCTGAATGATGGCGCGCGCTCGGCGGATCGAGCGTCGTGACGCCGGGAACAAGCTGTACCTGTACGCTCGGCTTCTCGATTTCGAGCCAGGCCGGCGGCCAATAGTGAAGCGTTACTGCGCCTGGCATACTATCCCAGATACGAAAATCCCCGCGGCGGTCGGTGACGGCGACGAACTGCATGGGCCGGCCCTCGCGCTCCAGGCCCACGACGATGTTAGCGAAGCCCGCGTTGCCGGCAATGGTCGCGGCCCCTTCAGGCCGAAACTGCACCACTACCGCGTCATGGTCGCTGACCGCTTGTGTATCCTTGTCTTGACCCGCGCCGCCCGACGCCAGATCCGCGCTGTTGTGAACTGCATCGACGCGGGAGAGCAATTGTACCATATTCGGCGAGATGAGAATATGGTCGAGCGCCTGGCTAGCGCCGTTGTAGATGTAGGTATAGCGGTCGGACGGCGCGAGATAGCTCAAAGCGTTGACCAGGCCAAGCGGTGTTGCGGTCAGAAGTCCGAGGGCTGGTCCGTCGTAGAAGTCGTTGAGGTCGCCGAGCACGATCACATGGGCTGCGGGGTCGTCGTTCAGCCGTTCCTGCACGATGGCGGCGATGCTGCGCGCCTGCTCCATGCGCCGCGGCGCGTTGACGGACTCATCGCCGGCTTTGCTCTTCCAGTGGTTGTTGACCACGCGCAGCACGAAGTCCTCGCCCCAGGCGCCAGACACAGCCGCGTCGAGCACGAGCGGCGGGCGGTCGAAGAGCGGGAATTGCCCTGGCGGACAGGGATTCCTGCCCGCTAGCGGGACATCATAGTCCTGGTCGGTGCATGCCTGCGGGCTGTAGACCGCAAGCATTTTGGCGCGGTCGCTGCGCAGCAGAAAGCTGTTGGTTAGCGGAAAGTCGGGATCAAACGTGCCTGGGCCGGGCAAAGCCACGGCGATGTAGGGCAGGTCGTATTCCTCGACAAGTCGCCGGGCCAGCGCTTCGGCGTCGGCTGGCGCGCCGGTTTCCTGCAGCCCGATCAGCGTGCAGCCTGCCAGCGTCTCAGCGATGAAACGGGCATGGCGCGCAGCCGCCGCGTCATACGCTGCCGGGTCGGGGAGCTGCTCTGCGCCGCGGCCCAAGCCGTGCAGGTTGAACGTGCAGACCGTGAAGTCGCTTTCCGATGCGGCCGCCGCGCTTTCGTCGGGCAACGCGCCCGGCTCGACGCGTAGGTCTGTGCCGGGCAGGGGCAGGAACTGGTACTTGCCGAAGTTGTAGTCGAGAACGCCGATGAGCGGGGCGCGTCCCTCGTCCGCCGAAAAGATCCTGTCGCCCCAGTTGACGGCGGGCAGTTCCGCCCCAAGCAGGTTGGAGAGATATTGCAGCGCGGCCTGTTGCGGCGCATCGGTGTGGAAGATGCGCCCGCCGCGCACGGCCGGCTGGAGTTTGGCGTCGAGCAGCGCGATCTCGACCTCGCCCGAAGCGTAGCCTTTCGCCGGGCCGTGCACGTACCCATCCAGCCCGGCAAGACGGACCAACATGCCCTCGTACCGCTCGAACTGCGCCTGCGGGTCTGCGCCGAGGCGGACACTCGGCAAATCGACAGGCGTTACTGTACTGGCCGAGCAGGCGTCGGAGGGCTCTATCGCGCCGATCTGGGACAGTTCGGTCTTGGCGTAGAATTCCTGGACATAGGCGTTGCGCACCAGGACGCACTGTCCGGGTCGCGTCGCCGGCGGCGTGCGCGTGTAGACGTAGAGCGCATCGCTCGTTTGCGGATTGCCGTCGCCGGTCGGGTCTTGCAGATAGAAGCCCTCCGGCGTCACGCCTGTGACGATGCCCAGGGTTGTGACGCGTTGCCGTGCGAGGGGAGACGAGTCGCCTGCGCCCTGAATGGCGTAGAGCGGCGTAAGGTCGGGGCCAGACAGGCGCGGCGCAGCGGTTACAGCATTTGCCAAAGAGAACGCCGCCGCAGCAGCCAGGGCGAAGATCGCCGAAGTTATTGCATTCGCCAGGCGCTGCATCATGCCCCGATTCTGACGTGTTTCCTGTGGCGGGTGAGTGCAATCATCATACTATTGGCGGCTGTCGCGGTCAAACAGAAACGGGGGCGTTCTGTTCGGCGCAACGCGAATTTGACAGTTTCGCACTGGAAATTTTCACGTTCCTCACGCGCCCCTGGTATAATCCGCGTATGGTCTTATCAGGTAAAACAGCGCACTCGTCATCCCACTACCTGCGATAGACCATGCCAAGAGAAATGCACCGGCTGTAGAATATGGATATCCGGAGCCGTATAGCCACAAGCTGAGGGACTGTGTATCGACGGAAGTTGAACCGAGCCTGGGATACATTGAGGTCGTTGCCGATGCCGGCCATCGCATCAGATCGCCTGGTGGAACTGCACAACGACCTGACGGACTATGACCTGCTGATCGCCAGCGAAATGCGCGAGTATCTGCGCGGTCGCATGGTCAACCGCAACAAGTTAGTCATTGACACGGAGTTGGAGGAGGCGCTGCGCTCGTTCAAGGCGGAAACCCCGGCGGAGGTGGAATGCCGGCGCGAATTGCTCCGCTATAAACGGCGCATTGACGATGTGGTGCGAGAACTGACGCGCATCACCGAGCAGAAAGCTGTCACGAAGTAAGACGACGCCTGAAGGTCACAGAACCTCGTTCGTCTTGAGTACGATCCTGCCTGGGGCGGAACCATCTCGCGCGGGTGAATGTTTCCCGCCTGTCCGGCAAGCGTGTCTTCTCATACTATGCAAACGAACTAGCGCCGCCGGCCAATTGCCGGCGGTTTTTTGCGCCCATGACTCTCAATCCCTACGGCGCGGCAGCGGGATGTCGCGTGCGATCAGGTCATCCGGGTCTTCGCGCCGCTGGATCAAGTGCGCCTGGCCTGCGTTGAGCCACACGACGGCGGGCCGGCAGGCGCCGTTGTAGTTGCTGCCCATGCTCAGGTGATACGCTCCGGAGACGGGGACCGCGATCAACTCACCGGCTTGCAGCGCAGGCAGGGGCAGGTCTTCGAGCAGGATGTCGCCGCTTTCGCAGTAGGGGCCGGCGAGCGAGGCGAGGCCTGCGGGCGGTCGCGCCGGGTTGCTCACCGGCAGGGCCGAGTAGCGCGCGCCGTAGAGTGCGGGCCGCGGGTTGTCCGCCAGGCCGCCGTCGATCAGCAGCCAGCGCCGCTGCGGCGACTGCTTGACCGCGCCGGCGCGATAGACGGCCACCCCTGCCCTGGCGACCAGGCTGCGGCCCGGTTCCATTTGTAGCCGGGGCAAGGGCAGACCGCGCCGGTTGCAGCTTTCCGCCAGGCGCGCTGCTACGAATGCGACATAATCTTCGATGGGCGGGTGGGGAAGTTCGTGCTCGTGATAGGCAACGCCCCAACCCCCGCCCGGACAGACCGTGCCGGGCAGCCAGCCGGTCTCTGTGTGCAGTTCTTCCGCCAAGTCGAGCACCAGTTCCAGCGCGGGGCCAATCGGCGCCGGGTCGTGAAAGTGCGAGCCTTGGTGGAAGTGCAGGCCGGTAAGGGGCAGCGACCGGGCGATACACAAGCGCACCGCCTGTATAATCTCCTGGGCGCCCATGCCGAACTTGCTGTCTTCCTGTCCGGTCTGGCGGTAGGCGTGTGTGTCGACCGCGACGCCGGGCCGCACGCGCAGCCACAGGTCAGGCCGGGCTGCCGGCGCGATGGGGTCGAGCAGCGCCGCCAGCCGTTGGAGCTCGCTCAGGTTGTCGACGACGATGACGCCCGCCTGGCGCACGGCTGCAGCCAGGTCTGCGTCACTCTTGTTGACGCCGTGCACCAAGATGGCCGCGCGATCCACACCTGCGGCGGCGGCAACGCGCAGTTCGCCGCGGCCGGTGCAGTCCAGCCGGAGTCCCTGCTCTTGCGCCCACTGCGCCGCGGCGACGCAGAGAAAGGCCTTGCCCGCCAGCGTGATGCCGGACGCGCCGGCATAGTGCGCGGCCAGGCTGCGGCGATATTCGTCGACGGCGCGGTCCATGGTGGCCTGGTCATAGACATAGAGCGGCGTGCCGAACTCGTCCGCCAGGGCGGCCAGGGAGCGGTCGTTAATAGCAAGTTCGTCGCCCGCGGGGCCGGGAACGACGGAAGCAGTGACGGGGAAGAGGGGCAGGCGGGCTTCGAGCGACATGGGCGGGGCCTCGCGGCTAGAGGATGACCAGAACGATGCCGGCCAGCGTAATCAGCGCGCCGGCTAGACTGTTAAGGCTGGGGATCTCCTGCAAGAGCAACATGCCGAGGATGACGCCGCCCGTCACCTCCTGGGTGGCGATCAGGTTCACCGGCGTGGCGCGCGTGCGGCGCAGGGCGGCATTATAGAGCGTGTGGCCCAGGGCGAGCGGCAACAGGCCCAGGGCGAGTATACTGGCAATAGCCCGGCCCGTATAGCCGCCGGGCGTCAGGTTGATCGCAGCCGCCGGCAGCAGCCACAACGCAGCTAGGGCGTAGACCGAACCGGCGTAGGCAAAGAGGCTGTAGCGGTTGCGCTGGCTCCGTCCCGCCACGCTGTAGAGGCCGAAGCAGATCGCGCTGCCCAGCGCCAGCAGGTCGCCCCAGAACATGCGTCGGTTAAACTCCGGCTCGAACCCGGCCAGGATCGCCACGCCCACCACTGCGACGAGCGTACCCAGCCACTTGCGCCGGCTCATCCCTTCCTTCAGGAATAGCCACGAGAAAATTGCGACGAAGATCGGCGCGGTGTAGACGAGGGCTAGACTATGGGCGATGCTCGTGTACGAGAGCGAGGCGATGTAGAGCCCGAAATGCAGGGCCGCGATCAGGCCGATGGCCGCGAACAGCGCCCGATCACCGCGTCGCGGCAGCCGTTCCCGGCGCGCCAAGGCCAACCCCATCACCGCGATACCGGCGGTCAACATGCGCCCGAACGCGATCTCGTAGGACGTCAGCGTCTCCGCGGCCCAGCGGATGAGGACGGGGCTGGCGCTGAAAAAAACGACAGCTACGGCGACGTAGAGAAGCCCCTGTCGCTCCGCCCGGCGTGCATCCGTCTGGCTCTGCTGAGAATCTGGCTCGACGCTCACGGCTGGAACAGGCGGCGTTGGGCCGGGGTCGCCGGTCAATTGGGCAAAATGGCGACGTAGATCAGGCTCAACACCATGCTGAACACGATCAGCAGGCTGAGGACATAGAAGATCTTTTCGTTACGCGAATATCTGCGTCGGGGACTCATTTTATTCCTTGCGCTTTCTATGATTCTGGACGGAGCCGCGCACATGCGTCGAAGCCTGTTCAAGTGCGCATATCCTGCTCTGGTTCTGTTATGTCATCCCGGCATCGGCGCGGCGCGTTCGTTTTTCGGGAATGTGCAGCAGCCGGGCCGCAGGTTCGATTATACCATACGCAGCCTGTCTGTCGCGGCATTTCCGCTTGCTTCACGCCCGGTGATACACTCGAGCCATGATGACACGCAGACAGGCGGTCGCGTTGGGCGGCGCGAGCGTATTACTCGGAGGCGGCCTGCTTCTCTATCTGGTGCTGCGCATCCCGCCGCAGATGCCGGACGGGCAGCCGAACGTCGCTGCGCTGCTGCTGGCGCTCTTCTGTCTTCTGTTTACCGCCGGCGGCATCGGCACGCTGGCCGCGCTGGCGCTGCACAACCGCTGGCCTGCGTTGGCAGGCGTGCGGCGTCGCGGCCGTCCCTTGCCCGCGGTCGCCCTGCGCCAAGGTGCCTTGATTGCCCTGGGTGCAGGCGCTATCGTACTGTTGGCCTATGCACATCTCCTCGACGCGGCCTACCTGATCGTGACCCTCGTCATCCTCGTACTGTTCGAAGCCTTCATCCAAAGCCGGGCGTGAACGCTCCCTAGCGGGCCGTCACCTCCAGCGGCCCGAGCAATAGCCGGTCCGCCCCTTCTGCGCCGTCCGCTTCCACGACCTGCAGGCGGTCGAAGCCCGGCCGCGTGTAGAGGCCAATCTCCAGTTGGTAGACGCCTGGCGCGGCGGATTCCGCCACGGCGAAGCGATGCGTGTCCGTGATCACGCCGGCGTCGTCCCATTGCGTACTGGGGACCGCGGGCACATGGTCATGGCCGCCATGCATGGCGTGCGCCTGGTCTAGCAGGTGGACGAAGGCGGTGTAGTCGCCCGTCACCGGCCCGCGCGCCTGCCAGTAGAGCGTGACCTCCAACTCGTCGCCTGGGGCCAACCTGCGGTGATTGAGGGTGTAGCCGGCTAGGGTCACGTTATCGCGGAAGGCGACGTCCAGCCTGTTGGGGACTTCGCCCGGCGCGGGGATGATGGCGACTGCGCCGAAGCGCAGCGCATTGTCAACCGCTTCCGCATCGGCGGCGTTTCCTTCGGGTGGCATATCCAGCGTCACGGGCAGACGATGGCCTGTGGCCGCGTCGTACAGACCCACGGCCCACCGTCCGTGATTGGGCGTAAAGGCCGTGTGCGGCAGGGTGACCGGATAGGCCTCGACGCGCGACTCGCCGGGCTGCCATTGGCTGGTCGGGTAGAGACCGCCGCCCGGCATGGTGTCATGCTGCGCCGCGATAAGCCCGTCGGCGTCGACAAGGTGGACGAACACCGAGTAGTCGACCGGCGGCGGCTGATCCACGCGCCAGGCCACGCGCACCGTCGCCTGTTCGCCCGGCAGAAGCTCGTCCGGCGACGCATCCACGCTGATGATGGTGAAATGCTCCCCAAGCCGCGCGTTCACCGGAGCGAGCGCGTCGGCGGCGAGAGGGAGCGAGGGCGGCGGCTGGTAGGCGGGCTGGATGATCCACCACGGCGTGAACGCGCTGAGCAGAAAGAGCAGACCGGCGACCAGCCAGCCCAGCGTCCAGACGCCCCAGCCGTGCAGCCCTACGGCGATGAGCATGACCAGCGCCGGCGCGGCCGGGAAGAAATAACGTCCCTGGGCGGCGGGCGCGATGTGCATGAAGCGCAGCCACGAGACGGCGAGGATCGCCAGCCAGAGCAGCAGGAGCAGGCCGCTCGCCCAGCGCGCATCTACACGCTTATCCCCACGCGCATGAGTGTGCCGGTCGCGCACAGCCCAACGCCCCAGCGCCAACAGCCAGCCGCCAGCCAAGAGCAATTCGAGCCCGTGGAAGAACTGGTATACGAGGTCGGGGTAGGGCGCGTTGAGCCAACCGAACAGCCCCCAGAAGGAGCGTTCGAGGCTGGTGAGTTCCGCCGCGATCACCTTCCACCCAGCCGGTTCGACGCGCAGGAGGATGTTGGCCTGCCACACGTTCCAGGCCAGCGGATCGGCGTAGAGCAGCCAGTTGCGCACGTACCACCAGCCGGCGATTGCCGCCGCCGGCACGCCGATCCACATAGCCGCGGCGAAGATCGGGCGCAAGCTGCGCTGTCGCCAGGCCAGGAACAGAACGGCCAGACCCGCCAGTCCGAACAGGCCGAGCGCGCTCAGTTTGCTCAAAGCGGCCAAGCCGAGCAGTACGCCCAGCAGCAGGAAACAGCGGTTCAGGGCGCGGCCTTGTAGCCCCGCCTCCGCCCGCGCGCCGCCAGGGTTGACTAGGACGACCAGCCGCCACAGCGTCAGCGCGGCCAGGGCGTTGACCGCGTTGTCGTTGGACGCGGCCGCGCTGATGAAGATGAACTGCGGGATGAAGGCGAAGACGGCGACGCCCGCCAGGGCTTGCCGCGGCGTTACGACGCGGGCTGCGGCCTGGTAACTTGCCCATAGGGTGACCGCGCCGAGCAGGACCGAGAAGAGCCGCGCCACATGCAGCGCCAGGATGGAGCCGCGCCACGGCCATTGTTCGTCGCGATGATGGATCAGGTAGTTGCGGTTGGCTTCGGCGTCGGGCCGGCCAATGGCGCGATGCGGGTTGGCCCGCGCATAGACGGCGGGAAAGTCGGATTGGTCGATCCAGGCCGTCAGCGCGGCCGCGGCCAGGTAGTAGCCGGGGGCTTGCACGCCCTGCTGTTGCCACAGCGCCTGCGTGCCCGCTGCGGAGACGGGCAGCCCCTGCCCTGTGGCGAGATGCTGGACAAAGGCATAGTGCCATATCTCGTCGGGCGTCTCGAAGGCGGGCGTGATCACGCTGTAGACCGCGGAGAGGACGACGAAGGCGACGATGATCAGCCACAGCGCACGCGGCGCGGCGGGGGCGTCCGGGAGGGGCGGGCTGGGATCGTGCCTCATGGCGAGAGGGTCAGCGGGGCTGGCGCGTCGCGGCGCACAATTTGCGCTAAGCGGTGCGCGTTATGCGCTGCGGCGGCTGCCAGATGAAGAGATAGGTGACGAGACTGCGCAGGTAGCGCGGCCACACGTCCTGCACGCGGAAGTTCGACTCGCCGTTGGCGCGCACGTATTCGTGCGTGGCGACCTCGGCCATGCGGTAGCCGCTGCGCACGGATTTGATGATCATCTCCTGCTCGATGGTGGTGATGTCCTCGCACAGGTCGAGGGCCGCGGCCACGTCGCGGCGGATGGCGCGAAAGCCGTTCTGGCAGTCGGTCAGGCGCACGCCGAGCGTGTAGTTGATGGTCAGGGTGATGACCTGGCTGCCGAAGAGGCGCACGAACTGCTGGATGGTGGCGTGCAGTTCGTCGCTGCCGCCGAGCATGCGCGAGCCGGAGACGTGATCCGCTCTGCCGGCGATGATCGGCTCGACCAGCGCGGGCACGTCGGCGGGGTCGTGCGAGCCGTCGGCGTCGACGAAGACAAGGATGTCGCCGGTCGCCTCCTGGATGCCGAGGCGGATGGCGGCGCCCTTGCCGCGGCCGTCGTCCAAAATGACGCGTGCGCCGCAGGACGCGGCGATGTCGCGCGTGCCGTCTGTGCTATGCCCGTCGACGACCAGCAACTCGTCGGCAAAGGGGTGCACGCCGGCGAGCACGGGCAGCAAGTTGGCGGCCTCATTGCGCGTGGGCACGATGACCGTGATTTTGGGCGCGCCGCCCGTTGCAGGCCGCGGGATGCGGCGCGGTCTATCCGGTTGGCGATACCACTGGGGCAGGTTTATCGTCAATTTTCCTTGTGAATTCTCATGGATTGTCTAGGATAATAGCCGTGCGCCCGTTAACACACAACGCGCGCATGGGTGCGCATCTGGGCGCGTTGGCCCCCTAGCGTAGCGGCATTTGCCCGTTTAGCCAAATCGCGCCGGGAGAATTCCCGCCGGTCTTAGAATTTCATCGCATCCTTGCGATCTCAGATAATCGGTGCGTTAACATGATTTGTGCCGTTGTTATTCTGAGCCGAAGGCGAAGAATCCCTGTGCGGCGGACGAACAGATTCCTCCTCCCTCCGGTCGTCAGAATGACAGAAACATAGTTGCCAGACCATATTGCCACGAATTGCGCGAATTGACCGAAACAATTTGGCGCTAATTCGAGCAATTCGCGTAATTCGTGGCAAAGCTATTTCTCCGCGGTCTGTCCCGCAGTCGGCGATTCTCCCGCGGCCGATGTTGCCAATTCGGGGGCTTGTGCGTCAGAATCGGAAGTGTAGAACGGATGAGTAGAACGTCGCCGCGATCACGGCGAAGCACGCGGGCGAGGGTCTCGCCGGGAGAACGAAAGAAGGATCGGATGGCACATAAGCAGGCAGAAAAGCGAATTGCGCCCATGCCGCAGCTGGCGCTGTCGCCGGCCGCGGACATTCGCATCGTCGGGCTGGGGCCGGGCGCGCTGGAGGACTTGACCCTGGCTGCCTGGCAACTGCTGACGGCGGGCGGTCGCGTGGTCGCACGCACGCGGCAACATCCCTGCCTGGCGCAACTGGCCGAAATCACGGCCATCGAGAGCTTCGACGACCTCTACGAGCAGCACGACGAGTTCGCCGCGGTCTACGCCGCCATCACCCAGCGCGTCCTGGCGCTGGGGCGCGAGCCGGGCGGCGTAACCTACGCCGTGCCGGGCCATCCCTGGGTGGGCGAAGCGACGACGCCTCTGATCCAGGCGGCCGCGGCGGAGGCCGGGCTGAGCGTCTCCGTTACAGGCGGGCTAAGCTTCGTGCCGCCCACATTCGCCGCCGTAGGCGTGGACCTGATGGACGGCGGTCAGGTGGTGGACGCCATGCTCCTCGCCAAGCAGCACCATCCTAAGGCAGACGTGAGCCGCCCCCTGCTGGTCGGCCAACTCTACGCGCGCTGGCTGGCGTCGGATGTCAAGCTGACGCTGCTCAACGCCTATCCGGACGACCACACGGTGGCGGTGATCCGCGCCGCGGGCACGCCGCAGGAGCAGGTGCGCCATCTGCCGCTCTACGAGTTGGACCGCAGCGACGACTTCGATCACCTGACGAGTCTGGTTGTGCCGCCGCTTGCTGAGAATGGCAGCTTTACGGATTTGCAGGAGATCGTGGCGCATCTGCGCGCGCCGGAGGGTTGTCCCTGGGACCGCGAGCAGACGTTGGAGAGTCTGCGCCAGGACCTGCTGGGCGAATGCGCCGAGGTGTTGGAAGCGATTGACCTGGAGACGGACGGGTCGGACAACAGCCTGCACATCGCCGAGGAACTGGGCGACCTGATGCTGGTGGCGACGATGATGGTGCAGATCGCGACGGAGGAGGAACGCTTCCGCATGGCCGACGTCATGCGCGCCATCGTGACCAAGCTGATCCGCCGCCATCCGCATGTCTTCGGCGAGACCGAGGTCGCCGGCGTGGGCGAGGTGCTCACGAACTGGGACGCCATCAAGGCGGAGGAGCGCAAGACCAACGGGCAGGCCGCGGCGGGTCCGCTGGACGGCGTGCCCGCGCATCTGCCTGCGCTGGAGAAGGCGCGCGCCTTGCAGAAGAAGGCGGCGAAGGTCGGGCTGCTGGATCGGCAGGCTTTAGCCCGCTCGCTGCCGCCGCTGGTGAAGCTGCTCGGCGACAGCCCCGACGCCGAAGCCGTGGGCAAACTGCTGTGGGCGGCGGTCGCCCTAGCGCACGAGCACGACGTCAACGCCGAGGACGCCTTGCGCAGCTATGCGGCGGCCTTCCGGCGACAGCATGAGGGGTAAACCGCCGGTTGCTGCCCGCTTGAAGGGCGGGTTTTGTTTGACTTGGGCAGGCGTAGCGAGTACACTACACATCACCTGATCTGCGCCAGTAGCTCAGTGGATAGAGCACTAGTCTTCGGAACTAGGTGTCGGGGGTTCGAATCCCTCCTGGCGTACTGCTAGCGTAGTTGGACCGGCGTCTCATTACAAGTTGTGGCAAGAACCACGGCAAGTAGTGGGGCGCTTTGTGTTACAACCCAATACTACCCCTCCTCCCCAAAAACCTGTTTGACGCTCGACGCGGCCTACACTAGAATAGCCGTCGTCATGGCGCCTTGGCCGTATGCCTGAGCAGAACACAGAGGAGGAGGAACAGATGTCGGACGGGTTCGACGCTACCGCAGCCAAGAGTGAGGTCTATCGTCCGCTTCCAGAGACGGTTGCCAATTATGCCGTACCGGATTATTCGAGCCTGTGCGAGCAGGCCGCAGCCGACCCCATTGCCTTCTGGGATGTGCAAGCCCGGGAGTTGGTGGACTGGTACGAGCCTTATGAGCAGACGCTCGACGTTAGCGAGAAACCCTTTTACAAGTGGTTTACCGGCGGCAAAATCAACATCGTGCACAACGCCTTGGACCGGCACATCAAGAGCTGGCGCAAAAACAAGCTGGCTTTGATCTGGGAAGGAGAGGACGGCGAACAGCGCACGTACAGCTACTTCAAGCTGTGGAAAGAGGTCAACCGCTTCGCCAACATCCTCAAGAGCATGGGCGTGCGCAAGGGCGATACGGTCACCATCTACATGGGCCGCGTGCCGGAACTGCCCATCGCCATGCTGGCGACCGCCAAGATCGGCGCCATCCACAGCGTGGTCTACGGCGGCTTCAGCGAACGCGCGCTGGGCGACCGCATCGAGGACGCGCAAAGCAAGGTGGTGGTGACGTGCGACGGGGCCTGGCTGCGCGGCAAGACCGTGAACCTGAAGGACATCACCGACGAGGCGATCCAGCACAGCCCGATCGTGCAGCGCGTGATCGTGCTCAAGCGCACGGGCCAGCAGGTCAATATGGAGGCGGGCCGCGACTTTTGGTGGCATGAATTGGCCGCGCTGCCCATCGCCGGCCCCTACTGCGACACCGAGCCGATGGACGCCGAGGACCCGCTCTTCATCCTCTACACGAGCGGCACCACGGGCAAGCCCAAGGGGCTGATGCACTCGTGCGGCGGCTATCAGGTGCACATCGCCGCTACGCTCAAGTTCGCCTTCGACATCAAGGAGGAAGACCGCTGGTGGTGCGCGGCCGACCCGGGCTGGATCACGGGCCACAGCTACATTGTCTACGCCCCGTTGATCCTGGGGGCGACCAGCTTTATGTACGAAGGCGCGCCCGGCTACCCCTACCCGGACCGCTGGTGGCACCTGGTCGAGAAGTACGGCGTCACCATCCTCTACACCGCACCGACCGCCATCCGCGGGCTAATGCGTTTCGGCGAAGCCTGGCCGGCGCGGCATGACCTGAGCAGTCTGCGTCTGCTGGGGACCGTGGGCGAGCCGATCAACCCCGAAGCCTGGCGCTGGTATTACAACGTTATCGGCAAGCAGCGCTGCCCCATCATCGATACGTGGTGGCAGACCGAGACGGGCGGCTTTATGATCACGCCCGCGCCGGTGACGTCGCTCAAGCCCGGAAGCGCTACCCTGCCCTTCCCCGGCGTCGAGGCCGACGTCGTGCGCGAGGACGGCGCGACCTGCGACCCCAACGAGGACGGCTACCTGGTCGTCAAGCATCCCTGGCCCGGCATGGCGCGCACCGTCTGGGGCGACCCGGACCGCTACCGCCAGACCTACTGGTCCGACTTTTCGAGCCAGGAATGGTATTTCACCGGCGACAGCGCACGTCGCGATGAGGACGGCTACTTCTGGATCATCGGGCGCATGGACGACGTGATCAAGGTCAGCGGCTATCGCCTGGGCACAGCCGAGGTCGAAAGCGCGCTGGTCAGCCATCCCAGCGTGGCAGAGGCGGCGGTGATCGGCGTGCCCGACGAACTGCGCGGCCATGCCATCCACGCCTTCTGCATTCTCAAATCCGGCGAAACGGGCGACGTGGCCCTGACGGATGCGCTCAAGGCGCATGTGCGCCACGAAGTCGGCCCCATCGCCGTGCCCGCGGTGATCGAGATCGTGGAGTCGCTGCCCAAGACGCGCAGCGGCAAGATCATGCGCCGCCTGCTCAAGGCGCGAGTCATGGGCCAGCCCGCCGGCGACACCAGCACGCTGGAGGGATAGTCGAGCAGCGACGTAAAGCAACCGGCAACGCGCAAAGGCGACCCTGCTCTAGGTCGCCTTTGCATTGAATATGCGCTTGTGTGCGAGCGGAGCCGGTCTATTTGCCCGCTAGATTACCTTGACGACGACGTTCGCCTTGTTCCACAGCCCTTCCAGGTTGTAGAACTTGCGCGTCTCTTCGGTGAAGAGATGGACGATCACGTCGCCATAGTCGAGCAGCGCCCAGCCGCCGGCGCCTTCTTCTCCGACGCCTTCGATGCCCAGCGGGCGGATGTTCTGCTCCACCTTCAGGTTTTGCAGCATCTCTTCCTCGATGGCGCGTGCTTGCCGTTCGTTATCGACCGTGGCAATCACAAAATAATCGGCGATGGATGTCTGCTCACGGACGTCGAGCAGCACAATATCCATCGCCTGCTTTTCTTCAACGATGTCGACAATTGTATGCGCCAGTGTGTTGCTATCCAGAAACGCCTCCTGTCTGAAACCTGCCCTTCCGTCTGTCCGATGCTGCCCCAAGTCTAGCACAAAAGGAGGGGGGAATTCAAGCCGGTTTTCGACGCCGGGTGCAAACATGAATTGTCAGTGAGATGAGAAGAAGAGACCTCCTGGGCAAAGCGGGTACAATCTCGAGTGTCAACCAGGGATTGTCACGTCAAGCCGAGGAGGTCAACATGCATTCTACCGCAGC
>Ga0334887_1001828_pt1 | contig 26084 bp, 36 predicted proteins | sample GraSluR1_MG_10_FD_207217 | JGI IMG/M metagenome (GOLD analysis project Ga0334887, IMG submission 207217) | Sludge microbial communities from methane-producing bioreactor in Wageningen University, Netherlands - Granular Sludge_18_07-R1 | ecosystem: Engineered > Bioreactor > Anaerobic >...
TGACTGTATGTCCTTCCCTTGATAAATGAGCCGCTGTAGCAAAACCTCCGTTACCAGCGCCAAGAATTGTAATATTTTTTGACATTTTTTCTTCTATCCATCCTTTCAATGACATTTATATAACCTGATAAGAGCAAAAAACATTCTTTGTCTAAGAAGGCGTCGCTTACAGGACAACATGTATTGAAACTTATTCCGAATCTCCCGGTTTTCTCAGGCGAAGCTCCAAGTGCTCTCCGTCGCAATGCCTGCGCAAACTGTGTTTGGAAATCGCCCATCCTGAGGGATGCCCCGTAAACCACCTCCTATGTCTTTTTTTATTTTTTGCTGCCGATAAACCATCCTTCCACGGAAAGTGGAATGATTAGTCTGAACATATCTCCTCTAAGAATGGTTTTGGCAAAGGATATGAGATTGCCATTCTGGTCGCCGTTGAGCCGTATATAAAGCAGCGCTGCGGAACCATTTTCGACATTGAGCATTCGGCTCTCTTCTGTATCGAAGATAGTGGCTTCAATTGTTTTTTCTTTTGCTTGCAGAGTGATGCCATGGGTATTCTCCAGCCAACTGGAAAATTTCCTGATTGGAGTGTTTTGTTGCAGATCAGGGCAATATTTCACTGGAATATAGATTTTCTCAATGCCTGCAAGTTCCGTCCGAAAATAGCGAAGCCTTACAAATTCAAAAACTTCTTCGTTCGGGTTTTCCAGTTCAAGTTTTTCCGCAAGCCAGCGTGCTGCAGGATTCCGAAGAAGAGAAATGTTTTTATGAGTATCGTCCGCGTCGAATTCTTTGGAAAAATAGAAGTTTCCCAGGGTTTCACTGTCGACTTTGGAAGGTGCTACAAATGTTCCGCGCCCCCTTTTCCGGTAAAGGACTCCGCTCCTCATAAGATCGAGAACCGCGGACCGAACCGTGCTCCGGCTTACTTCATATTCGGATACAAGCTGCTCTTCGGTAGGAATCTGTGTTTCCGGCGCCCACTCTCCATTAAGAATTTTTTCTGAAAGTATCTTCTTGAGTTGATGATATAGAGGCATAGGGTCGTTCTCATTCAGCCTACTCACGTTGGGCCTCCTGTTGTAGAGTTTGCATAATATAAAGGGAGTGTCTTTAGGTCATAACAATGTCCGTACAAATAAATTTTACGTATTTGCAGATTTTTGTCAAGGGGGAAAGGAGCAAGAAAACTTGGAGATGATTCTCAGGAATTGGGAAACTGGTGCGAAAGCCGCGAATTCCAACGGAAGGGAACAATGCTGAGCCTGCGGAAAACAGGGCGAGGATGATAGAATCGTGAAATAAGAGGAGAGGGCGTTATCTTCCAGCTTGAACGAGTTGTCGGGTATATTCTGCCGCCTTTTCGTAGAATACCGGTGAAACCACCGAAAAAGAGTTATTGCCGATACAGATCCGCCAGTGTCAGCAGCGCAACGCCGCTTTCGGCGGCCTCGCGGCGTAGTTCGGGGGTGAAGGCTTTCTTTGCGAAGAGCAGATAGAACGCTTCTCCTGCCTGCCGAAGGAGCTTCGAACGTCTCCGCAGCCTTTCCAGGGCCTCCGGCTTCACTCGCTCCCCGGTGTACGTGCACTCGGCGAAGAGCGTCCTCGAGCCGTCCTGCGAAACGCCGACGATATCGATCTCCTCCTGCGTCCTCGTCTCCGGGTCGGTTCCCCACCAGCGCCCGACCTCCTTCAGAGCGAAGGGAAGCGCATCCGGCGAATGCAGCAGAAACTGCCTGCAGATTTGCTCGAAGACTCGCCCCATGTATGCCGGAAGAAAGGGAAGAATCCCTTTTTCAAGAACTCCCTCCGTTCTGTACGCTGTGATCATCGCCAGGTTCTCCGGAACGAAGCGATGCCAGAAGTGAAAAAGAGGATCATCTATGCTGTAAATTGTCTTCCGGTTCGACCTCTCCAGCACCGGACGTTCCCGGCGAACGATTCCCAGCTCCATAAGCACGGCGAGATAGCGTGAACAGAGACCGCTCTCGCACCCTGCCCGTGTTGCGATCTCGTTCAAACGGGAGGCGCCTCCGGCGATCGCCCCGAGAATCGCGTTGTAGGTGCGAGGTTCGCGCAGCTCCTTCTTCAGAAGATTCGCCGGCTCTTCAAAGAGAAAAGAATTCGGCTCCAGAAAGTTCGCCCGAATATTTTCCTCCGGCGAAACTTCCGGGCGAAAGTGCTCAAGGTAGAGCGGAACGCCCCCGGTGACCCCGTAGGCAAGCGCCTTCTGTTCGGGGGTCCAGCCGGGGTGGAACTCCGCCGCCTCGAGGTAGTCGAAGGGAATCACGCGAAACTGCGCTGTCCTGCGCCCGAAGAGAGGGCTCTTCCGCCCCAGAACCTGCGTCTCCATAAAGCTGGCGGATGAGCCGCAGAGGATCAGAAAGAGACGAGTTTCTTTGTACGCGTGATCGATGAAAGTCTGAAGAAGAGAGGAAAAACCGGGTTCCGACTCCGCCAGCCACGGATACTCGTCGATCGCCAGGATGAGCCGCTCCTCCCGCGCCAGTGCGCCGATCGTCTCCAGAATATCTCGAAAGGAGCGGAACGCGGGCGCATGCGGAAGATCGGGCGTGACAACAGGTGAGAGCGCGCGGGAAAACCCGTCGAGATTCGCCTCCGCATTCGACTCCAGCGAGGGGAAGAAGACCGTCTTCTTCCCCTTACAGAACTCGGTGATAAGCCGGGTCTTTCCGACTCTGCGGCGACCGTGGACCACGACGAACTCAAAGCGGCCGCTTTTGTAGAGCGCTTCCAGCTTTTCAAGCTCCCGTTTTCTGCCGACGAACATCCGGCAACACCTCCTTCGACGCTCAAGAGCGAACGCGAAATGTCATCTCGTGATTTAGTATATCATGAAGAACTGTATTATGTTATAGCTATTTTCGAACAGGTGCATTTCTTCCTTCCGAAAATTGGCTGTAAAGAGCATCGTCCCGGAAATGGCTGTCCGGCCCGGTGCCATGCGCGTTCAGACGCCAAGGCGGTCGCGAAGGGCCTCCTGAAGCGTGCTGGAGAAATTGATCTTGTGTTCCATGGCCATCTTGTTCAGCCATGCGGGGAGAGTGACGTTCTTCGTAATGCTCCTGTTGGCCATTTCCTCGCGCAGAATATCCATGCGGACCGAGACGGGGACAAGCATGTGTCCGGCCGGTACGGTCATCTTCTCAAGCGGAGTGGGGGGAGCGACCGGATAACCGTTCTGTTCGGAAGAGTACAGAAACCCTTCGAGCGCTTCTTTCGCCCTGCGCAGGGCGGTCTCCATGTTCTCGCCGACGGTGACGCATCCCGGAAGGTCCGGATATTCGACGCAGAAAAGCTTGTCCTCTTCTTCATAGTGGAAGAGAGCCGGATAGATGCGCAGATCTTTTTTCGCCGCCATACAGATCACTCCTTTACGGGCGAAGCAGAGCTCATTTCAGCCCAGCCTGCGTAAGAATTTTGTTGATCAGCCAGCTTCCGAGGTTTTTCTCCGGATGGGGGATGGTGACAAGCCCCGGTTTCGTTTTGTGGACGAACTGATGATGATCTCCTCTGATGCGGTCCGGAGTCCATCCGTCCGCTTCGATGATCGCTATCATCTCTTTCGAGGTTTTGTTTTTGATCGTCACCGCCCCCTCTCTGCTCGACGAAATGATAACACTTATTATTATAGGTGTCAAAGGTAAATTGGTTGTTTGCCGGTCGATTGTTTCAATCATGACAGAGAGGTCCGAGCGATTTTTGAGCGTCATATCACCTCTTTCTGCTGTATGCATGGCGGGGGAAAGGTGACGATGATATACTTTTCTCAAAAGGAGGCGAATTGCCCTGATGCAGCTTGAACAAGCAGTGAGCATACTCGAAGCCAACAAGGATTTGTTGAAGGCTTTTCATGTCCGTTCCTTATCGGTGTTTGGTTCGGTAGCTCGCGGAGAGGCCGGGCCGGACAGCGATATCGACCTGCTTGTGGATTTCGAGCCCGGAGCCCGGGTCGGATTCTTTGCCTTAGCTCGCCTTCAGCGATGCCTTTCGGAACTGCTCGGAACGCCGGTCGATCTTGTAACGCCGGATGCGCTGCACAAAGAAATGCGACGGGAGATCCTCGAGGAGTCCGTCCATGCCGTCTAGAAATTGGAAGCTCCGTATACGGGATATTCTGGATGCCGTCCGTTCGATCTTCGGATATGTTGACGGAATTACCTTCGATGATTTTGTCCGAGACCAGCGTACTATCGACGCAGTAGTGCGCCGCCTTACGATTATCGGAGAGGCGGCGGCCCGTGTGCCGGAATTCTAGAGCCATTGGAAGCCCTGCTTGAACTTGAAATAGAGACGGGCGAAGAATTCAACTGATCGTGCCGTTACTGCTCTCTCTTATCTTGAACATCGCCCCGGATCGGACGCTCGGCCCGGGGCGATGAGCGTTATGGATGATTACAGGCAAAACGGGCGAACAGAACCGTGTTTCAAACGCTTCAGGAAATATTGCAAAAAAGCTTGCATTTCCTCGTTATAAGCGCTATACTTTCCCCAGTACATTTCCAACTGAAACTTTTATCCAGAGCGGTTGAGGGACTGGCCCGATGATGCCGCAGCAACCTGCCTTTCCGGAGGCAAGGTGCTAATACCAGAAACCCCGTACGGGGTTGGATGATAAGAGGAGAACCAGAAGCACGGACCTTTCCAGGTCCATGCGTCATGGCGGCCAAAGGCCTCTCCTCGGAGAGGCCTTTTTTTTATGGTGTGCCCGGCCCTGCGGGAAAAAGTCGAGGAGCGCTTCCGCGCACATCACGATGAGGTGGTCCGGTAATATGCCGCAGCCTCTGACGGCGCAGTCTTTCTGACGCCTGCGAGGCGCCTTGCTATTTGTTTTCATTCAGGTAGAGATGCATCGAGTACGCAACGTGAATCTGAGGGCGGGAACAGTGTTCTCGACAACGGGACAGGAGGATGCGGGATGAAGGAAGCGATCCGAAAGCTGGTGGAGGAAGCGGGGCTCCGGTTCGAGGAGTTCGACGGCGGAGAAACCCCGTCCTACGGAGGGCGGCGGGGCGAAGACGGCCTTGTGGTGAGGGGGAGCACCGTCCGCGAGGTCAGCAGAAGCATCGCGGATCTGAGGCGGAGGGACGAGAGGAGGTTCGTCAAGCAAGCCGTCGAAGGCGCGGGGCTGCGCTTCTCCACGTTCGAAAAAAGCATTCGGGAGAACGGAGAGCCGGTCGGGAGCATCGTCTACAGAGGGTGGAACGACGAAGGGGAGGAGGTTGTTTCCGGATCGTGCCTCGGCGACGTTCTGGAAGCCGTCGAAAAATTTCGGGAGGCGGAGACCCTGCGGATCGAAGAAATGAAAGAACGGGACCGGAAGTGGCTGCTGCGCCTGAAGATTTCCCGGAAGACGCCCCTCGGACTGACGGAGGGGAACGTCGACGCAGGACACTTCTTCCGCTGGCTGAAGGAGCACGCGCGGCACTTCGACGACAGCGCCGCCGACAGGATCAACTGGCTCCGGATGTTCGAGAGCGAGTTGCTCCCCTGCGGATCGAATGAATTCACCCTTCCGGCGGACGCGGCAAAGGGCGGAAAGGAGATCTCCTACACGGATTTCGAATTCAAGCGCATCACGAACAAGGACGGGGAAGAAGGGTACGCCTTCGTCCACGGGGAGAGTTCTCAGGAGACGGAGATACTTGAACACGGAAGACGTCTTTCCGAATCCAAGGAGGTGCATGAACATGGCCAAGACTGAAAAAAAGAAGGCAGATGGAAAGCAGAGAGAACAGGAGAAGAAACCATCCTCTCCCTCCTCGATGACGAGGACTAAGGCGGGGCCGGACGATCCGATCTACAAACGCGGGTTCGTGATCGGGGGGTACTATTCGAAAAACTCATTTCCGAATACTCGGGAGAAGTCCCTGCCTGAAGAGGAGCGGATGCCGGAGGAAGAGAGGCATCAGGATCCGAAGCGAAAGATGGCCGACGCGGCGTTCGAGGAATACGAGGAAAGGATGAAATCCGGGAAACAGCAGCCGAAATGAAGGCCGTGGAACGGGCCGGCCTTGAGAAAATTCCAGTGAATCCGAAGAATCCCGGACAAACAACAAGGAGGGCTTGGCCATGAAGATCATCGAAGGAATGAAACGCCTCGGGGTCATCGAGAAAAGGATGGATTCGCACAGGAGCACCATTACGGAGTACTCGTCCAAACTCTCCACGGAAATCCCCCGGTTCAAGACGAAGGAAGCCCAGGCCAGAGAAGTCGCGTCCCTCGTGCAGTCGAACAACGACCTCTGCGCCGAGTACCTCCGGATCAAGCGCTCGATCGAGTACACCAACCTGAAGGTGTCGGTCGAGCTTCAAGGAAAGTCGTACAGCATCTCCGACCTCCTCGTCATCAAGCGCAAACTGTCGGCGATGATGGTGAGCACCTATCGGGCGCTGAACGACAGCATGGCCCAGAACCGCCTCAGGAACACGCCCAGGTTCGAAGGCGAGAGTCCGAAAGTGGAAATTCTCTACGACGAACGGACGAAGCTCGAGAACATCCGGAAGTGGCAGGACCTGGAGGACGCGATCGATTCCAGGCTCGAGGTCATAAACGCGACGACCGATCTGATCGAAATGGAGTAGCGTTGCCGCGCGGAGCGGGAAACTCCTCCGCGCGGTGAAGCCGGAACCGGGAAGTGCGCACCTTGGCAGGCGAATATCGATGAAGCGGCGATGTAAAAGGAAAAATAGGGAAGAACCCGGGTCGGGGTCAAGACCAACCTGTGCGCGAAAGCGTCTTCGATGAAGACTCAAGGCTGACGCTTCAAGACTAAGACGCCCCCCACGTCGGTAACCAGGGGATCACGAATCAAGGATGACGGTTCAAGCAACCGGCATGTCCGTCCTTCGCGGATTCGGACGTCCGACGGAAAAAACCGGAACCGGTGCGCCCTTTCTTTCCCGGGCTTTCTCACCTCCGGCTGTCGCCGCTTCACCTTGTTTCAGACGGATAGGGATCCGGAATCCAAGAGACCCCTCCTGCCCGGGATCGGGGGGATTGTGTACGGGCGGAAGGGAAGCGCGGAACCACAGGGTTTGGCAGGCAAGACGAATTTCCGATCTCAAGGAGGGGTATCGACGATGATTATCGACGACAGTTTTCTCCAGATGAAGCACGACCGGATCGACATGCCGGAGATGCTGGAGAGTATCAGGAACAGATCGCCGGAAGAGAAGGAAGAGAAACGCAAGCTGCTGGAGAGCATGTTGAAGGAGAACGAAGAGCGCTCCTCGAAAAGCACCTCCGAATTACGGGAAGAGGTAATAAAGGGGGCGATGGAAAGGCACGGAATCTCCCGCGCAAGAGCCGAGCAAATAGTAAAAGCGTTCGGAGGGTAGGCCCATCGTATGCACCGGAGCGTTCGGGACGTTCCTGAACGCTCCGGTGGGGTGGAAGCGATCAGGACATTCGGCGCCGCCCCGCACGAAAAGACGCTCCTTTTCCCGCTTATTCGTCCTCGATCTTCGGTGGCGGATTGAAGCAGAAAATGTTCCGCGTCTCCGTCCAGGCCTCGTAATCCGTCATGCCCGGAACAATCAGTTTGAGCGCGTCCATCTCCTTGCGGGTGAGCCGCGCGCATGCCCGGGCTTCCCGAAGCGCGCGCTCCCGGCCGAGTTTCCGGTACCTGCTCCGGTGAAACTGTTCCCAGTATTCGAGAACAACCAGAACCATCTCCTCTTCGGTCACGGCGTTCACCTCCCTCCGAAATCATTATCGCTCATGGAATGAGCGGAAAACAAGCATCGGGAGACGGCATCGAAGAGAACCTCCTTGCCCGGGGTCGGGGTGATCAAATTTCGGCGGTCCCAATTCGCATTGACAAAACCACGTTCGGGAGATAGGCGCATCATATCCTCTGGAGCGGGGAACGTCTTGAACGCTCCGCATAAGATCCTGACGATCGAAGGGAGCATCCGAACGGGAAGACAGACGAACTGTGAGCGGTCTCTGAAAAGGTGAAAACCGATCATTTGAAGTACATCGACACGAAAAAAACCCTTGCATGGGGCAGTCTGGTTGGGAAAACAGATCCCGCAGAGGATCTCATTCAAGGGCTCGCCGGGAAAAGCATGTCAAATGAGCCGCTCTCCCCATTCTGCGTTTGGCGAGGCTTGTGACTGGACAGGGATTAAGGCTTTTTTCGATGGAAAGTATGGCTGTTATGAAGGGCAGGATCGTTGTAAATTTGATGCCTGGCAGTGAGTGATGATTTGGAATGATTTTTGGAGCTTATTGTTATTCTGGAAAACCTACTCGAAAAAGAAAAGGCGGACTTCTCATTCTATAAAATTGTTTTTTATTAAATTAAATGATATCATTGAAATAATTTGTTGCTTGGGTTTTCTTGGATATGAAAGGTGCCAATAATAGGAGTCTCCTAAGAAGCGTAATACCAGAATTCCAAAGGAGATGATCAAATGGATTTGCTCGACCCAGTTAGGAGTTTTTGGGGAAAATCCGACCGAAACGATCCTTCCAGAACCCATCCTCTACTGGCGCATTCCGCCGACGTCGCCGCCGTTATGGAAGCTCTTCTCGATCTCCCTGTCTATCGTAGGATTTACAAGACATTAGCAGGACAAGAACTCGATGAAGTCACTAAGTCGCGTTTGGCGGTCCTCGCCGGAAAACACGATGTAGGGAAAAATACAGCGGGTTTTCAGGCGAAAAACCGACCCGCTACGCACTCTCACGGTCACATTCTTCCGATGGGGGCTCTGTGTGAGCGAAGCTTTAGGAATCGGTTCATCGAAATATTCCCATGGCTTCTAGAGTGGGGTGAAAGCGCATCCTGTTACCTGACCTGTATGTGCGGTCATCACGGTTCTTTCCCTGCAATCATCGACGAGTCGCTGCAAAATCTAACAGTTGCTGCACGATGCGCAAAGTTATGGGACACGAAGCTGCCGTCAGGTCTTTCATCCTTCGACGGGCTCAAGATAATTGCGGATCATCTCCAACTTTGGTTTCCCGCAGCCTTCGATGCTTCAGCCCCACCGCTGCCGGAAGCCTCGTCGGTTCATCATCTCTTCACAGGACTTCTCATCATGGCCGACTGGATCGGATCGGACGAAAACTTCTTTCCCTACGCGCAACCGGATGATCACCTCGAATCCTATATCGATACTGCACGTAAAAACGCCGCTCAAGCTTTGCGAACAATGCGCATGGATACCTCGCGAGTTCGTTCTTCCGTCCGCTTTCCTCAAACATTTTACGAACAATTTCAGAAAACAGCCCTTCCCGTACAGTCCGTCGTCGAAGAATTGGATCTTGATCCAAATGGTTCCCTCATCATTATCGAAGCGGAGACCGGCAGCGGGAAGACGGAGTGCGCTCTTCGCCACTATCTTCGTCTCTTCAAGGCGGGGATGGTGGATTCTCTCTATTTCGCCAATCCTCTTCGCTTTGCCGCAACCCAACTTCAAAAGAGAGTATCGCAGAATATGGGCGACGTTTTCGGCGAGGGGGAAATGCCAACGGTACTTGGCGTTCCTGGATACTTGGTCGTAGATGATCGCGAAGGAGTGCAACTTCCCGGTTTTTCCGTCTTGTGGCCCGATGAGAAGGATAGTCGGCGAAACTGGGCTGCGGAACACCCAAAGCGGTATATGTGTGCCCCGTGCGCTGTAGGAACCATAGATCAGGCGCTTCTTGGGGTATTGAAAGCGTCTCACTCCCATTTGCGCGCCGCGGCCCTCGCGCGATCGCTTCTGGTGATCGATGAAGTGCATGCCAGCGATCATTTCATGACGAGGATTATCGAGTCGCTCGTCGAGCTTTTCGGGCTGTGCGGGGGGCATATCCTGATGATGTCGGCTACTCTGGGGGGAGCGGTGCGCGAGAGATATCTTCATATTTTTCGTACTCGGAAAGCCGTTGGCGTTTCTCCCGTCCCGGATGAAACGCTGTGCATCGGAACCCCTTATCCTCTGATATCCTCCACATCCACTCGGACTGCGATAAAAACTCTTTCCGGGAGAGCCAAAGAGGTCCGTTTGGAACTCCTTCCTTCGATGGAGAATCCTGAAACGCTTGCCCAACTTGCCCTTGGAGCGGCGGACTCCGGAGGGTGCGTTCTTGTGCTGCGAAATTCCGTCACATCTGCCGTCGAGACCTTGCAAGCGATGGAAGAGCAACGAACGGGAGACAACAACAATATATTTGCTATAGAAGGCGTCCGTACGCTTCATCACGCACGATTCGCTCCTGCAGACCGGAGACGTCTTGATCACGAGGTCGAGCTGCTCTTCGGAAAATCGGGCGAAAGACGTCGGCCCTGTGTCATCGTGACGACGCAGACGCTTGAGCAATCCTTGGACGTGGATTTCGACCTCCTGATCACCGATCTCTGTCCTGCGGACGTGCTGCTCCAGAGAATAGGACGTCTCTTTCGACATGACCGTCGAAGGCCTTCCGCGTTTTCAGAACCTCGCTGCATCGTCCTCGTTCCCGATAAGGGGAAGGATTGGCTGCTCAATCGGGAGGCCGGAAAGCGTCAATTCGGGAAAGAAAGAGCCTACGAAGATGTCCGGAGTGTCGCCGCAACATGGGAACTGCTTGAAGAGCGCATCGCGGAAGATGCTTTTCTCCGCATACCCGAGATGAATCGATATTTCGTTGAACGTTCGACCCATCCCGCCTTTTTGACTCGTCTCGCTGAACGACTCGGACCCGAGTGGGAGCAGATAACCGGAGGTATCGCGGGAAGCAAGGGTGCGAAAAGGCAACGGGCTGCTTTCGACATTGTCAGCTGGAAAAAAGGATACGAGTCGGAGTTCGTCTCCGCAGCCGACGACCATAATATCGTGACTCGCCTCGGCCTCGACGACGCTGTGGTCTTCTTTCAGAATCCACCCGTCGGGCCTTTCGGGTTTCCCATCGAAAAGCTGACGGTTCCAGGATGGATGCTTCAAGGAAAGGATCTTTCAGAACTCGACCAAGGGATCGAAGCGAGGCAAACGGAATTCGGGTTCGAGTTTTCAATATGCGGGAAGTCGTTACGCTATAGCCGGTACGGCTTGGAAAGGAGCTGATGCGATTTTGTACAATCTCTTGGAAGAACCGTGCATCGAAGTGCGGACTATGGGCTCTTCAAGCGTGAAACTCACCTTGCCCGGGGTGTTCGCCGAGTTGGGGAGGAACAACGTCGAAGCCTTCACCAACCTGCGCCCTCACCAGCGGCACCCTTGGCATGCATTCCTCTGCCAACTTGGCGCTATCGCGCTTACCGACGGAGGAGTAGAGGTACCCTCGGTCGGTAAGAACACGCCGTACTCGGAGCTTCCCGGAGTGTACGATGAAGAGGAGTGGAAGGAGCTTCTGTTTACTCTCGCACCGGACAATGACGCGTGGAGTCTTGTGGTGGAGGATACGAAAAAACCGGCGTTTCTTCAACCTCCGATTCCTGACGGGATCGACGCTTTGACGACGACGCTGCGGACCCCGGACGAACTCGACGTTCTAGTTACATCGAAAAATACCGATGAAAAAACACGGCGCATCACCGCTTTTGAAACGGATCACTGGCTCTTTTCACTCGTCTCGCTTCAGGGGCAGGCGGGATACTCCAAGGCAGGCAGCAAAGCGAACTACTACAATTCGGTGAGACAGAACGGAGCCTACGCGACACGTCCTGGAGTGGGGCTTATCACTTCACCGCTCTGGGGCGACCAGTGGGGCCGGGATTGCAGACTCCTTCTCGAACTTATGGACAGCGACAAGGAAATCGGTTGGGATATCGATACAGGGCATCGTCTTCTGTGGCTCCTTGTCTGGGACGGTACATCCTCGCTGCCGTTGGAAGAACTCCATCCGTATTTCATCGAAATCTGTCGAAGAGTACGGCTGCTCAACGATACGCAGGAGCGGCTTCATGCGCGCGCAGGCTCTTCCACGACAGCCCGCGTTCAGGGAGGCGCTTACAAGGGAGCGGTCGACGATCCCTGGATACCGATCAACACAAAACTCGGCAGTGCATTCAACAGCAGGCCCTCATGGGAACACATGGCGAGAATTTTGCTGGATAAAGGGACTTATCTTCGCGCCCCCGCTCAAATTCCTCGGGCCTTCGACCGCCCCCCTGTTTCCGTACGTTTTTGCATTCTTGTCCGAGGCCAAAGCAGTACTGATGAATACCATGAAAAGATTATTCCCGTCCCACCCGGAAAATTTCCATATCTGCTTTTCCAAAGCGAAGAGAGCGGCCAAATTCTTACCACCATGATCGACCTTGCTGGATATGCTAAAAGCAAAGTTTTATACCCCGCAGTATCCCGCCTTATATCGGGAGGTTACGAACAAGGGCAGGTCAATAAAAGGGGAAAAACCGTGTCGCTTGCCGCGGCCTCCTGCCAGATACTGGACAGCGCTATATCCGACAAATTTTTCCCGTTCCTCTGGGAGGCTCTGCCAGGCGAAGGAGAGAAAAAAAACGAAGCGGAACAATTCAATCCGTGGATCGAGTTTCTCCGAACAAACGCCGGAGATATTTTCGAGGACGTTCTTCAACGACGGCTTCATTCAGAAGAAACTGAATTCATCTGTGCCGCCGACGCGGAACTTCTTTTTAGGGGTTCTATGAAAAAGTATCTCCCGCTGTTTGAAACCCCTTCAGGAGGGATATAACGATGAACGAAAAAAACGACCTCCGGAGCGTAATCGCTACCCTTGCAGGAGTGCTGGGCAGCCCGTATTTCTCCAAAGGCGATCTGGCGGAACTCAGACGCATGGCATACGATTCTCCGCCGCTACCTTTCTGGAGAGCGCTCTACGATTATGTCCCGGAACCTTTACGTATGAACGAAGCCATGGAAAACCACTGGATTACGATCCTTAACGGTATGGCCGTCATGGCCCCGGGAATCCATTCCGACGCTCCGTCGCACTCTGTGGGAGCAACATTCTCCCTGTTTCCGATCCAACGTATGAACCATTTTCTGCGGAGCAAAGACAAGAATCTCTCGGACCAAATCAGACTTTTTGCACGTCTTTGCGCGTCGAAAAACATTCCTGTCGACTGGAGTACGCTCGCTCATCTCCTTTTTGCTTCGGGCAAACAGAGTGAAGTGAAAATTAAACGAGCAATAGCAAAAGAGTATATCAAGGCAAACAGATAAAGGAGGATTTAGACTATGTCTATTACACCACGTTTTATACAGCTCTCCACTCTTACGGGATATCCCTCCGTTCTTCTGAACAGAGACGACAGCGGACTGGCGAAGCGAATACCCTTCGGCGGATATACCAGGACGAGAGTCAGCTCCCAATGCCGCAAACGTCACCTCAGAACATGCGACGATATATATGGCTTGGACAGGATCGCGGACGGTTTTGAACTCTCCGTTCGCTCAAGGAAGACGTTCAGTATGCGAATAGCTTCCGTGCTGGAGGAAGATGGATTTTCGAAAGAAATTGTCGAAGAAGTCATCAGAGTATTTCAGCAAAAGCTCTATGGAGGGAAAGACAAGGGAAACGACGATGCCAAATCTATCGATCGCGAAGAGATTATCGTCCTGGGAGAACCGGAAATACGGTTTCTTACCGAACGGGCTCGTGAAATCTGTTGCGCTTCCGAAGATGTTAAATCGGCAAAAGCGGCGACGGAAGCGTTTTGGAAGGAACACCACAAAGATTTTCTTGCCCTGAAATACGGCGCAGGAATCGACGCAGCTCTTTTCGGGCGCTTCGTCAGCGGAGACCCGGAAGCGCGCATCGACGCCGCCGTCCATGTGGCGCATTCGTTCACGGTACATCAGGAGACATTCGAAACAGACTACTTCACAGCCGTGGACGATCTCGTCGAAATGGGCAGCGGACACATCAATTCGGCGGAACTTACAAGCGGACTGTTTTACAACTACGTCGTAGTAGACCTCCCTCAACTCGTCTCGAACACCGGCGAAGGAAAGTCTCGAAACTGGCGCGACGAAGGCGTCGACAGAACTCTCGCAGCACGTATCGTGAAGCACCTGATTCATCTTTTCGCAACGGTTACTCCCGGTGCGAAGCTCGGCTCCACCGCGCCCTATTCATACGCGGAGTTCGTCATGGCGGAGATGGGAGAACGACAGCCGAGAACCCTCGCTAATGCCTTTGCAAACCCGGTCCAACTCGGACGCGGAGATTTATTAGCGGAGTCGCTGAACAGAATAGAGCAATACATGACATCTCTGGATGAGATGTATGGTCTGCACGAAGTTCGTTATATCTCCTGCCGTCTGGACGCCCCCTTTAAAAGAAGACTTCCGCTGCACCTTCTAGCGGAAAATGTGGAAAATGCCATAATCTCCGGAAATTGCGGGTAAGCGTCATGCGTTTTGCACACTTGAGCTTCGACGGATTGCTCTCTTTCGGTGCTCCAGCCGTGGGAGAAATTCGCCCCACGGACATTTTTCCGGCATGCTCGATGATTACCGGTCTTTTGGCGAACGCTCTTGGATACGAACATACCGAACGGGGGCTCATACAAAAACTGCAAAGCGCGATCAGGATGGGAACGAGAATTGATCATCCTGGAAGTCGGATTATCGATTTTCAGACATTCTTTATTGAAAAAGAGGTTGTTTTATGGCGCTCTGCTGCATTCGATGGAAAAAAAGACACGTCGTATACAGGAACCATCCTCCGATACAAACACTACTTGGCCGATAGCGCGATCCATACGGTTGTCGGTTTCGCCTCGGAGCAGGATGAATCATTGCCATCGGTCGAAGAGATCGCTCAAGCGCTGACTTACCCGTTTCGTGTCCTTTTCATCGGTCGATATTGCTGCATTCCGTACGCACCGCTCTACCGGGGTATCATCGAAGCCGACTCCGTTTACGCGGCTCTTGAACAAATCATCTCGGGACGAGGAAACGGACCATTTATTGCGGAGTGGCCCGTTGTTTCCTCCGCTCCCGAAAAAAAGGGAGAACTCATGATAGAGCGACAGGACCTTCGAGACTGGACAAACGATGTCCACTCCGGAAGCCGGCTTGTTTGGCGGGGGGCGATACAGGGGGTGAACGCATGACGTTTTCAATGATCCATCTAGAGATAAAAACTTCGGCTCTCGTCTACTGGGCGAGGCAGAGCAAGCTTTCTCTTGCCGACAAAGATTACCTGATCCATGCCGCAATGAGACTCTCGTTCGGCTCCAAGGCTCCCCAGCCGTTCGAGGTCTTCGACAGCGGTGGCAGAGCTTTGAAAGTGCTTGGATATGCCGACTGCACAGGAACCGAGCTGGTCGAGGAGATGGTTTCGGCAGCGGAACCGATGCTCCATGAAGTCATTTCTCCGGACGCCGTACGCTCGAAAAATATGCCTGAGTCATGGTCCGTTGGGAGGACGTTGGGATTTCGAGTACGATTTTGCCCTATATCGCGTCGTAGCGGCGAGGACGGAAAAATCGTCGAACGGGATGCCTTTTTGGCAGCCTGCGAAAGAACCCCTGACGAAGCCATCGACAGAGAAACAGTATATGCGAACTGGCTCATGGAACGTTTCAAAGCGTTCGGCGGGGCCGAGATTCTGGATATGCGGATGAAGTCGTTCCGTTTGAATGAGTTTCGCCGAAAGGACAAGGGACGTACACTACGAAAACTGACGCGCCCCGAGAGCGTTTTCGACGGTGTTCTCAAAGTCTCGGATTCCGCCGGCTTCGCGTCGATGCTGCGCGAAGGAATAGGGAGGCACAAAGCGTTTGGCTTCGGTGCCGTCCTTCTCCGTCCGGAAGGTCGTTGAAGTATGGGCATTCCTCGCCTCGGAATCGAAACATCTCGCATACCTCATTCCGATCGTCATGGTCTGTTATGGTTAAGCCGAGGCGAACTGTTTGTCTCTTCCGGAACTCTTCGCTTCGTCACTGCGGGGTGCGAAGGGCTCGATCCGGGAACATACGACATCCCCTATCAAAATGTTTCGATGATTCTTCTTGGACCGGGTACATCGATTACTCATGATGTGTTTCGTCTTACCGCAAGTCATGGGACTGCGTTAATCGCGGTCGGAGAGGACGGCGTCAGAATGTATTCTGCACAGCCGCTTGGACCTGACTGGAGCGCTCTTGCCCGTAGGCAGACAACCCTCTGGGCGGATGGAACAAGCCGTATCTTCATAGCCCGAGCAATGTACGCCAAGAGAATGGGGGAAATTTATCCCAACGTCGAGATATCTGTCCTGCGAGGCATGGAAGGAGCCAGAGCACGAGAAATCTATTCTTTAATGGCTCATAAATTCGGAATACAATGGAAAGGAAGATACTACGATAGAAACAACCCGGAAGAGACAGATATTCCAAATCAGGCTCTGAACCATGCCTCCACAGTGGTGTATGCCGCCGCGTCAATCGCGGTTGCGGCTACACGGACGATACCACAGCTCGGTTTCATTCACGAAGATTCCGGGCAATCATTTGTTCTGGATGTCGCCGATATTTTCAGAGATACTTTTACGCTCCCTGTGGCATTTGGGGCATGTAAACAGTTTTTCCGCGAGCAGACTATCTCCATCGAGCGTCAAGTTCGAAAACATGCTGGAGTTACCCTAAGACGTCAAGGAATAATACCGAAAATGATCGATACCATAAAGGAGCTATTGGAGGAGGGAGCATGATCGTCGTCGTTACAAGAAACGTACCGGATAAGATCCGAGGTTTTCTGGCCTCCTGCATGCTCGAAGTAACCCCGGCGGTATACGCGAGTCCTTCAATGACCAGAGGAGTGCGGGATCGAACGTGGTCTGTCCTGTCCAAATGGTTCGTTGATATATCAGACTCATCCTTAGTAATGATCTATAAGGACAACACGGAGGCGACAGGAGTCGGCATTCTCTCTCTAGGAGAGACTCCCAGACGGATAATTGATGCCGACGGAGTTGCGCTAAGCTATCTTAGCAAGTAAAATTCAAAATTGATTAAAATGGAGGTTCCCCCGCATGCGCGGGGATAGACCCCGGAGGTCGGGGATCCGGAGGACATCGCCTACGGTTCCCCCGCATGCGCGGGGATAGACCCTTGAGCCAGCGGTCGGCGGCGCGGAATTCGGCGGTTCCCCCGCATGCGCGGGGATAGACCCTCTCATGGCTGAATTGCACGGCCTTTCTCGAAGGTTCCCCCGCATGCGCGGGGATAGACCCCGGGCAGACGAGCTGGAAGCGGCCGGAGTGCCGGTTCCCCCGCATGCGCGGGGATAGACCCCCTTCCTGCTCGAACGAGAGTGCGTCGAACGCGGTTCCCCCGCATGCGCGGGGATAGACCGCGACTACACGACCGCAAGCGGGACGTACTCGAGGTTCCCCCGCATGCGCGGGGATAGACCATGCTCAGAAAGGGGGAATGGAGGGACGACATAGGTTCCCCCGCATGCGCGGGGATAGACCCTGTGGTGCAGGAGATAACCGCGCTTATTCGAGGGTTCCCCCGCATGCGCGGGGATAGACCCCAGTTTTTGCGCGGTCCTATCCATTGAGAGGAGGTTCCCCCGCATGCGCGGGGATAGACCCACGCATTGATGCGGGTGGTGGCTCCAATCTGGGGTTCCCCCGCATGCGCGGGGATAGACCTCAGCCGAGAGTTGTCCGCCACCGGAAGCGGTAGGTTCCCCCGCATGCGCGGGGATAGACCTTACGACCTCGCCGCGACTACGGACCTAGTGGTGGTTCCCCCGCATGCGCGGGGATAGACCCTTGGGGAGCTTCCCGCCGAACGCCGCCGTGTGGGTTCCCCCGCATGCGCGGGGATAGACCCACTGCAAGCGCTCCGGGACGAGATAGACGAGCGGTTCCCCCGCATGCGCGGGGATAGACCTTTTGACGCTGGAAGGGCAGGGCAAATTGGACGGGTTCCCCCGCATGCGCGGGGATAGACCCGAGCAGGAGAAGTACCTCTTCGGCTGCCAAACGGTTCCCCCGCATGCGCGGGGATAGACCCTACGGCACCACGATGGCGTCCCCGATGCTGCAGGTTCCCCCGCATGCGCGGGGATAGACCCTGACCGGCAAGCCCACCAGCTTCACCCCGGCCGGTTCCCCCGCATGCGCGGGGATAGACCCTACGGCGGAGCGATGGACAAGGCGAAGGATACGGTTCCCCCGCATGCGCGGGGATAGACCCTTTAAGACTGGATGACCGGCAATACAAGCAGGGGTTCCCCCGCATGCGCGGGGATAGACCCAAGATGATTGACTTCCCGCTCGCGTTTCAAGAGGTTCCCCCGCATGCGCGGGGATAGACCATATGCATAGAGTGTTGACAAATGTGGGCTCATGGTTCCCCCGCATGCGCGGGGATAGACCCGAAGAAGGAAGGACCTGCGCAGATCACGATCAGGTTCCCCCGCATGCGCGGGGATAGACCCTCTCTTTCCCGTATTCGACGAAATACGGCGGGGGTTCCCCCGCATGCGCGGGGATAGACCGTGGTTAGCCGCGTGTTGGGATAGCTTAATCCAGGTTCCCCCGCATGCGCGGGGATAGACCCAGGGAAATCTACGGAACCGCCGTTTCTGACGAGGTTCCCCCGCATGCGCGGGGATAGACCCGGAAGGAATGAACCTTGTAGGCGGATATACCTGGTTCCCCCGCATGCGCGGGGATAGACCCATGCTCGGCAAGTACCGCAGGGAGGAATTGGAGGTTCCCCCGCATGCGCGGGGATAGACCCCGCGTCGGAGATGGTGCGAGTCTCGCCCTCCCGGTTCCCCCGCATGCGCGGGGATAGACCCTCCAGCTCCCCGTCATACACAGGGAAAGCCTGGGTTCCCCCGCATGCGCGGGGATAGACCCTGGGAAGAGTACGGCGGAAAGCTTATCGAGGGGGTTCCCCCGCATGCGCGGGGATAGACCCATGGTCAGGCTATCTTCGAGCGGAGTTTAGAGGGTTCCCCCGCATGCGCGGGGATAGACCCTGCCTCGGGACGTTCCCGGCCGGATCTTCGATGGTTCCCCCGCATGCGCGGGGATAGACCGTCTTCACAGCTTCTTTCCCGGCCGCCGTCAGTGGTTCCCCCGCATGCGCGGGGATAGACCCAGCGTTGCGCACCCTGCGGTAGGCGTGTCGATGGTTCCCCCGCATGCGCGGGGATAGACCCCGCGTCTCATGGACGAGGCGGAGGCCGCAAGAGGTTCCCCCGCATGCGCGGGGATAGACCCGAGAACTAGCCCGTCTGATCGGATGCTCCACAGGTTCCCCCGCATGCGCGGGGATAGACCGCACGACGGCGACAGAGGCGCGGCCATTCGCGAGGTTCCCCCGCATGCGCGGGGATAGACCCTGGTCCATCAGGTGGAAGTGCTCCCATGAGTTGGTTCCCCCGCATGCGCGGGGATAGACCTTCGCGTTCCAGGCGCGCCCTTCGGTCGAGCAGGGTTCCCCCGCATGCGCGGGGATAGACCCTTTGAGAAGGGACGAAGAGAGCCCCGCAGCAGGGTTCCCCCGCATGCGCGGGGATAGACCCTCCCTGCAAAAGTGTTTCTTCCTGATCGGCGAGGTTCCCCCGCATGCGCGGGGATAGACCCTCTACGAGCGCGTCAAGGCCCTTCCGAAGGACGGTTCCCCCGCATGCGCGGGGATAGACCGCAAAGAGCGCTTAGATCGGGCGATGAATCAGCGGTTCCCCCGCATGCGCGGGGATAGACCCCTGACAAGACAGGCAGAAACCATTGCCGAAGAGGTTCCCCCGCATGCGCGGGGATAGACCCGTTCTGCCAGCGTCTATTGGACGAGCGTAAAAGGTTCCCCCGCATGCGCGGGGATAGACCTTGGTCAGGTAAAGACTGACCTTGACCGATGGGGGTTCCCCCGCATGCGCGGGGATAGACCCGCCATATACGACCGGATGTACTGGCTCGGACAGGTTCCCCCGCATGCGCGGGGATAGACCCGAATCTTTTGAGTTGACGAAGAGGCTACAATAGGTTCCCCCGCATGCGCGGGGATAGACCCCACGTCCGTCCGGGCCGGTCGAAGGTTACGTCGGTTCCCCCGCATGCGCGGGGATAGACCCTCTCTCCAATTCTGGGCGATGTAATGCCCCGGGGTTCCCCCGCATGCGCGGGGATAGACCCTTTAGCCATCGTTCATATTCCCCCTTAGCTCTGGTTCCCCCGCATGCGCGGGGATAGACCCATGGCGCTGCCTGGCTCGACGATGTACTACAAGGTTCCCCCGCATGCGCGGGGATAGACCGTGCGCGTATCAGTGATCGTACCGCCGTCTACCGGTTCCCCCGCATGCGCGGGGATAGACCCGAGATCGCCGCGGACAATCGATATAAGGGCCAGGTTCCCCCGCATGCGCGGGGATAGACCCCGAATGCGGGCACGGGCCAATGCCTGGAGCAAGGTTCCCCCGCATGCGCGGGGATAGACCCCGGAGGCTTGAAGCGGCTCCACGAATTTTTCCGGTTCCCCCGCATGCGCGGGGATAGACCCTCCATCACCTGGAGCGGGGCGGCTCCGAGAGGGGTTCCCCCGCATGCGCGGGGATAGACCCAGAGCGCGGGCGTATATGGCGGGAGTATGAAAGGTTCCCCCGCATGCGCGGGGATAGACCCAAATCATCGATCTCATCCGGCGGTTGTACCTCGGTTCCCCCGCATGCGCGGGGATAGACCCACGCAGACCGGCGAATTGGGATATGACGCGATGGTTCCCCCGCATGCGCGGGGATAGACCAATACCGCGACAAGCTTGCGTGGGACGATCAGGGGTTCCCCCGCATGCGCGGGGATAGACCCCCTGTCCCCGGAGCGGATGAGCGGATTCAACGGGTTCCCCCGCATGCGCGGGGATAGACCTCAATAAATTCGGCCTGCAAATCGACCTCATAGGGTTCCCCCGCATGCGCGGGGATAGACCCTCCTTCGGAACGCCATTCTCGACGACGTTCTGGGTTCCCCCGCATGCGCGGGGATAGACCCCGCGTGGAGAAGCTTCGCGGGGAGGTGGGGGTGGTTCCCCCGCATGCGCGGGGATAGACCCAAGGCCGTCACTCCCGCGGGGCTTGCGGACTGGGTTCCCCCGCATGCGCGGGGATAGACCCGAGGAGATGAAAGACCGCATGGCCGCGACGATGGTTCCCCCGCATGCGCGGGGATAGACCCTGACTCTCGGCGAATCGGAGCAGACCATTCCGGGTTCCCCCGCATGCGCGGGGATAGACCTTCTTCCGAACCAGACGGAAGAGCTGCGTTCCCGGTTCCCCCGCATGCGCGGGGATAGACCCAGGAGGGGGCTATAGGAGGATACGCAATCGGCGGTTCCCCCGCATGCGCGGGGATAGACCCTTGCTCCGGTCGTATCGAGCTATCCGCGATCCGGTTCCCCCGCATGCGCGGGGATAGACCCGACCACCCCAGAGGTACGGCCCGCGTTTGGAGGGTTCCCCCGCATGCGCGGGGATAGACCCTGAATAATGGGGGGGGCTTCGGCCCCTCCACCGGTTCCCCCGCATGCGCGGGGATAGACCCGTTTTTCGTTTGATTCAGCCCGCCCGTTGCGTGGTTCCCCCGCATGCGCGGGGATAGACCCACCCAGAGTTTGTCCTCAGCCGGAATGTCAAGGGTTCCCCCGCATGCGCGGGGATAGACCCTCGGTTTTCTCCGCTTCTAGCTTTTCGATGCGGGTTCCCCCGCATGCGCGGGGATAGACCACAGTCGTATCCCTGAACCTCTCCGGCATCGTTGGTTCCCCCGCATGCGCGGGGATAGACCCTTATGGCGTGTCTTGTAGTTCCGGCGGTATCGGGTTCCCCCGCATGCGCGGGGATAGACCCGATGATGACGCGGGTAAGCGCGGTCGTCGGCGGGTTCCCCCGCATGCGCGGGGATAGACCCGTCCACGCCTTTTCCGTATGGCTGTTCATGGCGGTTCCCCCGCATGCGCGGGGATAGACCCCCCATGTTTCGCCTATTTGCATAGTTGGAGCCGGTTCCCCCGCATGCGCGGGGATAGACCCGGCGCGATGGGCTGTACAGAGTAATCAAACTCGGTTCCCCCGCATGCGCGGGGATAGACCCGATCGTTGTCCGCTGTCGTTAAGGCGATAGGTGGTTCCCCCGCATGCGCGGGGATAGACCCTGGTAGCAATGGTATGGAGCGCATTCCAGCCTGGTTCCCCCGCATGCGCGGGGATAGACCCATTTTCCGTTTCTTTGAACAAACCCGAACACCGGTTCCCCCGCATGCGCGGGGATAGACCCTCTCTCCGGCGTATCGCAAGATGGCCGACGAGGGTTCCCCCGCATGCGCGGGGATAGACCCGTCGACCGGCGGATCGTCGGGGCCCGGAAGGGGGTTCCCCCGCATGCACGGGGATAGACCCTTTGACGCGCATGCCTCCTGGCATGACATGCGGGTTCCCCCGCATGCGCGGGGATAGACCCTTGAGAACGACTTCGCCGGGTATTTCCAAGACGGTTCCCCCGCATGCGCGGGGATAGACCCCTGCTCCACCGTTTTCTGCTCCGGCAGGTTTTGGTTCCCCCGCATGCGCGGGGATAGACCCCAGCACAAGCCCACACACGCAAGCCCAGTGATGGTTCCCCCGCATGCGCGGGGATAGACCCTTGGAGGAAGTCCTTTCCATCGGTTCAAATGCGGTTCCCCCGCATGCGCGGGGATAGACCGTGGGTTTGCGGTGACTGGAGGACTTCGCAGGGGGTTCCCCCGCATGCGCGGGGATAGACCCTCCAGTCCGGCTCTGTCGCGGCGTGTGTTTTGGGTTCCCCCGCATGCGCGGGGATAGACCATGGATACGCCTGCGCCGGAATGACGGCGTTCCGGTTCCCCCGCATGCGCGGGGATAGACCTTCGGAGATCGCCGGTCTGATCCGTCTGCCCGGGTTCCCCCGCATGCGCGGGGATAGACCCTTACTCGGTGATAGTGGAGGAAATCCCGGTATGGTTCCCCCGCATGCGCGGGGATAGACCCGGCACGGAGTTCATTTTCAAGGGGCTTCGCCAGGTTCCCCCGCATGCGCGGGGATAGACCCCTCGCCGCCGTCATGGGGCGCAGCATGGAGGAGGTTCCCCCGCATGCGCGGGGATAGACCCGACCCGAACAGGCCGAAGTATTCCGAGGTGAAGGTTCCCCCGCATGCGCGGGGATAGACCCGATAAATAGCCTTCCGTCTAGCCTCTTGCCCAGGTTCCCCCGCATGCGCGGGGATAGACCCGGCATGAGCTACGTGGGCGATATGGCGAAGGCGGTTCCCCCGCATGCGCGGGGATAGACCCCGAAAGAGGAGCTGATAGCCTCGTATACTTCGGGTTCCCCCGCATGCGCGGGGATAGACCCCCACACCGGAAGAGCTTGCGGACTTCAACGCCGGTTCCCCCGCATGCGCGGGGATAGACCCGGGTGATGGAGTGGAAGCCTTGCCCTGATTATGGTTCCCCCGCATGCGCGGGGATAGACCCACGGTTCCCGGGCCGGGATTCGAAGGGTTCCCGGTTCCCCCGCATGCGCGGGGATAGACCCCCGAATATGCCGGTCAGGACGGACGCGAACCCGGTTCCCCCGCATGCGCGGGGATAGACCCCTGACGGGTTTCGTCCCCGTCGAGAACTATCCGGTTCCCCCGCATGCGCGGGGATAGACCATTATCAGGATCGACGTCGCCGGAAATTACAAAGGTTCCCCCGCATGCGCGGGGATAGACCCACGTTCCGCACCCCGTCGGACACCGCGCTCCAGGTTCCCCCGCATGCGCGGGGATAGACCCGTACTCGTCGTCCATCTTGACTGCCGTGTTGAGGTTCCCCCGCATGCGCGGGGATAGACCACCACTAGGTCCGTAGTCGCGGCGAGGTCGTAAGGTTCCCCCGCATGCGCGGGGATAGACCTCAGATGTGGGAGGTTGACGAGAACGCCGGAGTGGTTCCCCCGCATGCGCGGGGATAGACCCATGGCACTAGTAGATGCGACAAAACTATATGTGGTTCCCCCGCATGCGCGGGGATAGACCCTGTATGGGGGTGAGATTGTGTACACGCAGGGCGGTTCCCCCGCATGCGCGGGGATAGACCCTGCCGGGCTGCGTCTTCGTGAGCGCGTCGCTCGGTTCCCCCGCATGCGCGGGGATAGACCCTTGCAGACCCTCCGCGACGAGGTGGGAGTAAAGGTTCCCCCGCATGCGCGGGGATAGACCCTTGTAAGCCAGAGGGCTTGGAGATGTGAAAAGGGTTCCCCCGCATGCGCGGGGATAGACCGTGGGTATGCGGCGATTGGAGGACGTCGCAGGGGGTTCCCCCGCATGCGCGGGGATAGACCCCCACGCCATCGGTCATCCCTCCGTGTACGGATGGTTCCCCCGCATGCGCGGGGATAGACCACATCATCTTCCTTCGCCACCACCACCGGCTGCGGTTCCCCCGCATGCGCGGGGATAGACCCTGCGCGGCCGCCTCGCCGAATGAGACGAAAGGGGTTCCCCCGCATGCGCGGGGATAGACCCAGGCAAAGGAGGAGATATTCGAAGACATCGAAGGTTCCCCCGCATGCGCGGGGATAGACCTTTTGCTCTCCATGCGTCGCCCTCACCACCCTCGGTTCCCCCGCATGCGCGGGGATAGACCCGCGACGTATCCGACTGGCTACACCGCTGATACGGTTCCCCCGCATGCGCGGGGATAGACCCCTCGCGGCTGAAATGCGCCTGCAATTCCCGCTGGTTCCCCCGCATGCGCGGGGATAGACCCCAGATCGATACTGGATCTGAATATCCCCCGCTGGTTCCCCCGCATGCGCGGGGATAGACCCTTATGCTTCCTGCATGCTCATCGCATCACCCTTGCGCGCCGAAGGCCGATTTTCTCCGTCCGGCAACGAATGAGAGAACGCAGCGGTTACCGATGAACCGTCACGCAATCCCGGAAAGAGCGATGCGGAAATCCCGAAGCTCCTTCAGCGCTTTGCCGATGGGCAATCCGTCTGCCGGAGCAAAGAAATGTTCGATCTTCTCGTCACAGGTCTTCGTCAGGCGCAGCACCCGCTCCGCGTAGGCCCTGCCGCCCCAGACGAAAAGAACGGGATAACGATCCAGGCGCTTTTCTTCCCACTGTTTCAGGAGCGCATCCTGTGAAACGGTACGTTCTCTGTCCGATGGTACGGCAACGGAGACGTTGTAGTCCTCTATCTCCTGATCGGGCTCCAGAAAACCGTATTTCGCCGAGAGCACGAACCACGGAGGCTCCCTGTCGAAACGTCTCTTCAGATCCTCGAAGCAGTACATCGCCTGCTTGAACATTCCGCCGCCGTACGCTGTGCTCGCCCGATATTCTTCCGGAAAATACTGCGGTCACTCGGTTTGGGTTTGCCCGTCGTCATCTTCGGAAGATTGGCTTTCTGGATGAAGTGGCTCCGTATGCGCTTGAGCCCCTCGTGCAGTACGAACGCGAGCCCGGCAGCATCCCCGGGCGCTCGCTGCCGGAATTCAGTGTCGTGCTGGAACGCACGGCGGTGCGGAAGTGCATTATGTCATCTCGAAATGTTCTTCATTTGCTCGCCGAGCGCAGGGTTTCTAACTCGGGCGTGTCTTTCAGGTGCTTGTTTCTTGCGGCCCAGTCGATGGGGCGATAGCGGCGATTGTCTCTCGCGCCGGCATCTGCGCCGGCTTTCAGGAGGAGTGTTATCACCTCGGGATTGGGAGTGCCTCTTGCGGCATAATGAAGCGGGGTGAAGCCGTTTTTGCTTACTGCGTTCACTTCTGCTCCGGCTTTCAGGATAACCGTTATTATCTCGGGGTTGGGATTGCCGAAAGCGCTCCTATGCAGCGGAGAGATGCCCTTATCGTCCTTCTCGTTCACGTTTGCTCCGGCTTTCAAGAGAACCGTTATTATCTTGGGGTTGGGGTTGTACCTTGCCGCCCGATGCAGCGGGGTCATGCCTTTTTCGTCCCTTGCGTTCACATGGGCTCCGGCTTTCAGAAGAACCTCTATCACCTCTGGGTCGGGGTTGTGCCTGGCGGCCGAATGCAATGGAGTATGTTGGAGAAACCAGGGTTCGTTCAGATCCTCGCTTGTTAAATTCTCTTTTTGCTTCGGGCTTAAATGTTGAACATACCAGAGTTCGTTCACG
>Ga0334887_1001832_pt1 | contig 26049 bp, 21 predicted proteins | sample GraSluR1_MG_10_FD_207217 | JGI IMG/M metagenome (GOLD analysis project Ga0334887, IMG submission 207217) | Sludge microbial communities from methane-producing bioreactor in Wageningen University, Netherlands - Granular Sludge_18_07-R1 | ecosystem: Engineered > Bioreactor > Anaerobic >...
CGCGTCGACGGGCAGCCGTTCGATAAGCCCGGTAAAACCGTGCCCGCCGCCGCCGACGTCCAAGTCCGCGCGCCGCTGCCCTACGTAAGTCGCGGCGGGGTGAAACTGGCAGCCGCACTCGACGCCTTTCGCCTCGATGTGAGCGGCCTGATCGCCGCCGACATCGGCGCCAGCACGGGCGGCTTCACCGACTGCCTCTTGCAGCGCGGCGCCGCTCGCGTCTTCGCCATCGACGTCGGATACGGCCAACTCGCCTGGAAGCTGCGCAACGACCCGCGCGTCGTCGCCCTGGAGCGCACCAACATCCGCTACCTGGAGGAACTGCCCGGCGCAGCGTTGGCGGATCTAGCCGTGATCGACGCCAGCTTTATCAGCCTCAGCCTCGTCCTGCCGGCGACGCTGCGCCTGCTGACGCTCCAGGCCCAACTGGTCGCCCTGATTAAGCCGCAGTTCGAGGCCGGCAAAGAACGCGTCGGCAAAGGCGGCGTTGTACGCGACACGCGCACCCACCGCCAAGTTCTGCGCGAGAGTTGCGCCCTGGCGGACGGCCTTTCGCTCGGCGTCGCCGGCCTGATCGCCTCTCCCCTGCTCGGCCCGGCGGGCAACGTCGAGTTCCTCATCTGGCTGCGCCGCGGCCAGACAGCGAGCATAGACATCGAAGCCGCCATCGACCAAGCCCTAGCCGCCGCCCAAGCCTTGCGCAGCTCCGTCGCGCCGGAACCCGACTAGAATTGCCCTAATACAAAAACCGGAGAGCGTCTGCCTCTACGCTCTCCGGTTCGTTGCGCGAATTCGACGAATGCGTCACCGCTGTTTCAGCCCCTATCGCCAGCGGCGATGCTCCAGATCGATCTGCTGTCGCAGTTCGCGCCGCGCTTCTTCCAGATTTTCCTTCACGCGGAAATAGGCCGCCTCCGACAGCCCCAATTCGTCGGCCACCAAGATCTGCTCCAGCGCGTCGACAATGCGCAGCACCTTGCCTTCCAGCAACTCAATTGTCGTACCGTACAGCCGCTCGGGCACAAAGAAAAGCAAAATCGTCGAGAACAACATTGAATACAACAGCATCGCCCCCATCGTCTGGCTCAACCGGCCCGCCAAGGCGGCATACAGGACGAACCCGGCGGCAAGCCACAACGTTATTACCTGCCAACGAGCCACCGGCCGCGCCAGCTGCAACGTCGCCAGCCGCGGAGCCAGCAGATCATACGAGCGAACCTGGGGAAGCCATTGATTGAAGCGGCGACACTGGTCGAGGTTGACCCGGTTCTGATCGTAGCGCGCAAGTTCCAGCGCCTCCTCACGACAACGCGCCGCCAAATCGTAGAACTCCTTACGAGTCAGCGGACGGGTCGACCGCGACGGCGCCTGTCGACCGGCAGATAGGAAACGGCGAACCAAAGATGGAGGAAGTCGCAAGAGTATTCACGCAGGGTATAAGCCGAAATCCGTGCACAAATTCACGCCCACAATACAACCCCGGCGGGCGCGAAGTCCACGGTATGCCTTAAAAGAGCTTGTCGATGATGAGCGCCGCGCAAAATAACAGACCGGTCAAGAGGCCGGCATTCAGTGCGGCGGCGTACAAGCGGACCCAATCGTCCGGCGTAATCTGCTCGTGCTGGAGCGGCTCAAACACGCCCAGCGCCATCGGCAAAGAAGCCAACGTCGCCAATGCCAACAGCGGCAGTCTGGTAAGGCTGACAACGAGCAGCATCGCCACATAAACGCTCAAGGTGAGCAAAGCCCCGACGTCTCGCGCCCGTACAGGTCCCAAATTAACGGGCAACGTGGGCTTGCCGATCAGCCAATCGCGGCGCATATGGATCGCATCATAGTCGAACTCGGCCGCGCCGATGATGAACGCCATCGGTACGGCTGCCCACAGCGCCGGCCAACTCAACGCCTGCGCCTGACCATAATAACCGGCCAGGACGGGGAGCATCCCCAGGGCCAGCATCACCCCAACCTGCCCGATGCCCCAACCCCGGTAGCCGGGCACAAAGGGCAGCAACCCAACCGCCGCCGCGAGCAACAAGCCGAGTCCGGCGAAAAAGAGCATAGGCCAGCCGGCCAGCAGCGTCATCCAAGCCGCAGCCGCCAGATAGATCGCCGTCAGGAGCAATCCCAGGTCGCGAACCATCGTCGCCGGCACGCGGCCGCGACGGATTAGGCCGAATCCGGTCATCAATGGGTCTTGAACAGTCCTCGCTTCGTGCCGCTGATCGTAGAAATGGGCGCAATAATCGCCCAGAGCGCGAAACGCCCACCCGCCGGCCAGCATGCCGATCAGACCGAATCCCAGAACAAGCGGATTGAAACTGCCCAACTCCCACCAGGCGACCAAACTGCCGGCCACAAAGGGAAGCAGCATCAGCGGCGTCATCTCCGCGCGGACCAGCGCCGCGAAGATTTGCCGCCGTCCGCGCGGCGTCTCCAACAAGGCGCGCGCAATTCGCCCGCTTTCTGCCGGCCGGATGCGTTTTCGCCCTGCTTGCGCCTGTCGCACGCTTAGATTATGCTCGGTCAGATGCACCGCCCTTATCCTAATCCTGCAACTTGCCCGCCAGCGAGCGAATTTCCCCGCCCGGCCGCACAAACAAAGCGCTCGCCGGGGCGACACGCTCCAATCTTGGCGGCATTGTACCATCAGGCAGGACGCACGTCAACATAAGTACGAATTTCGAGGTCCGAACCTCGCCTTATTCGGGCGCCGTCGCCCGCCACACCTCGAAGAGCGGCTCCCCGTCCCGCTGTGCAAACTGTTCGATGCGCCTAACGGACAGACCGCGCGCCTCGGCCTCGGCCAAAAACGTCTCGCGCCGCCCGGCAAAGACTGAATGCCCCGGCGCGCGCAACAGGTACACGTTGTCGGCGTTGGGCAGAAATTGTCCCAGCCGGGCGGCAAAGTCCGCATCAGGCCGCTCCAGCGACGCGTACCCGAACACTTCGATCGGCGTGACTGCGCCCTGGCTAAGGTAACGGACCGGCGCATCGATCCCCCAGTCCAGCGCCAACGGCGCGCCCATGCCGTTATAGCGCAGGAAGTAGGCTAGATGATACGAAGCATCCGAGTGATCACCCAGGCCGCCGCTGCGGGACAGCGCCCCATGATAGCGCAACGTGGCGCTCAGATCGAACGCAACCCACAATGCCACAGCCAGCACGACAGCGCTGCGCCAGGCGCGGTCGCGCCTAACGAGCGGCAGCGCCGCATGCCACGTCACGTCCAGTGCAACGGCAACCGCCGCGATCGCCAACGGCTGTAACAGGGCGTAATGCGTCACAAACAGGTCGCTGATCGTAAACACACTGAGCAGCACGCCCGCGGCGAGCAACACCGCCGGCGGTAGCGTGCGTCGCGGGGCCAACAGAACGCCGGTCGCAATCGCAGCAGCAGCCAGCCACGGCGCAGCGGCGTTGGCATAACTGCCGCCCAGATACCAAAACTGGTCCCCGCGCAGCGTCTGAACCAACTGCGACAGCCGCACGCCCAAGTTGTCTATGACGGCCAGGTTGTCTACTCCGTAATAGCTGCGCCCGGCGTTCTGCAGCACGCTCGACAACGTGCCGCCGCTCTGCATATTGAACAGCGCCAGCGGCAGCAGCGGAACAACAAACGCCAGCGCGGCGAGAAACGCAGTTCCGACAGAGAGCGAAGGCGCGTCCGGCTTTCCCTGTATGCGTTGCGCCGCCCACCAGCCCGCCGCCCATAGCGCAAACGGGCCGGCGACCCACACAGCCAGCAGCTTTGCATAGAGGGCCAGTCCCGCGGCGAACGCGGCCAGTATCAATGCGCCGCGGCTGCCCGTTCGCAGCCAGCGCAATCCCTGCCACACCATCAACAAGCAGAGCGGCTGCGTCAGGTTCGTCACAAAAATGCCCTGGCGGCTCCAAAATATGTAGCTGGGCGACGCGGCCAGAAGCGTCACAGCCGCCAACCCGCCCGGCGAGATCGGCGGCGCAAGCCATCGCCCCACAGGCGCACGTTGCGGCCGGCCCCGCTCCAGCCACTCCGACACGGCGCGCTCAAGCAGAAACAGCCCGGCCAACCCCGTCAAAACGGGCAGCATGCGCAAGTTCGGCACGCCCACGCCGCTCAGAACCAGGAACGGCAGCGCCAGGTAGACGTTCAGCGCGCCAATATAGTCCTGTACCATGAGCGGCAAGCGCAGGCCTGCCAGGTCCAGCGTGACGCCGCGAAACGCGGTCACGGGCATGCCGCCCAGCAGTTCCAGCGCGTTGATGCCGGCCTCTTTTGCTTCGTCATAGTGCAGACCGGGCAACCCCAACTGGTTGACGGCCAGCGCCAGATAGACCGCGCCCGCGCCCAACAACCAGGCCAAACGCCAGCCGCGGCCAAATCGCCCGTCGCTCATCAAACCTGCCTCTGCCGGCGAAGGGAAGTGATGCTTTTCCGCCTTGCCATACGCTCAATTGTTCCGCGGGGATGCATGCCGTCGCTATTCGGCAAGCAGGTACACTTCGCTGACCATGCTCTGGTAGTTCCAGCCGCTGGCGTAGATGCGCACGCTGTTGATGCGCGCCGGCCGCGTGTCGCTCAGCAGTTCCATCAGATTAGGCGACTGATACGTGTACCAGATATAGGGCGGGATCTTCTCGCCGTTGATGATCCGCCAGTTCTCGTTTTCCGGGTCCCGATAGTAGAAGCCGTGCCCCCAGGTCAGCACTTTGCCGTAGATGTCGGTATACGTGATCTCCACCCGCAGGGGAAACTCGGAACTCAGGTAACCCGCCCCGGACAAACTCTGGTAGAGCAGCTTAACATCCAACTGGATGGAGAGCGAGTCGAAGACGTTGACATCCTTCTCCACCGACTGGGTAATGCCGACCTCCGTAGGCGCGTTCTCTTCGCCCTGGCGGCTAAGATGGGCGACGCGCCGGCCTTCGCGCTCGATGATGCGCACGTTACCGGGCGCCACGTTATCGGCTATCACATAGCTCTGCCAGGTGTTCAGCATGGGCTCGCTGAAGTCGCCGTTTTGCAGCAAGTTCTGCTCGGCAGCCACCGCATCGCGTGCGAAATCGTCGCTCGTCATCCACGCCCGCAGCCCCGCGCGCACAGCAATATGGCTTTCAGCGGCGTGAGTCAAGAGCGCTTCGCCGGAGCGCACCGTAACGTCGGTTCGTTCGTCATTCACCGAGACCTGATAGCTGCCCGCCGCCAACGTAATCACGCCGTGCGGCGTCTCCAGTTCCACGTCCAGCGCACGCCTGTCGCCGCTGTTGGTGAAGATGCGCGCCTGGCCGCCCGCCAGGCGCAGCCGCACCTGATACGGCTCCAAGCTGCGGTCGAACAAGGGACGGCGCAAGCGCAGCACGTCCAACACCGAACCGGGATAGATCTGCACGCTGCCTAACACCTCGCCGGCGCCTTCCTCGCCCGCCAGGCCCAACGTTCCCTGGGTGGAATCGTCCGCCGCGACAATGCGTGCGCCTTCCTTGACGTCATCGCGCGGCTCAGTCACGGCGACCGGCTCGCCGCCGCCCGGCGGATAGAGTAACACCGTGCCCAAAGTCGGCTCCAGGCGCGCCGGCTGGCTCACCGTGGCATAGCGCACAAACGAGTTGATAGCCAACGGAATCGAAATGGCGAGTACAAGAAATATCGCAAAGCTGCCCAGGAGGATGATCCACGCCAGGCGCTGCGGATTTTCTCGCCACCTGCCCGCGGGCTGGCCGGGCCACGCCGTCGCGTCCGTTGCAAATTGTTTAGGGGTTGTTGTACCCGAAAGCTCGGAATTCACGTCTCCCCTCTCTGCTCCGGCGATTCGCCGTCGCCCTCGGAGGTCGCGCCCTCATCCCGGCGTTGCTGCTGCTCCTGCGCCAGCAGTACGGATAGCCGATCCAGCCAGTAGCGAGCATCCTTGTCGCCCGCGTTGACCTCTAAGGCGCGTTGAAACATGGCGCATGCCCGATTCAACTCGCCCCGCTCCTTGTAGATCAGCCCCAGATGGTAGTGTACATTGGGCGCTTCCGGGTCGGCGCGCAGCGCGCGGTAATAGGCCTCCATAGCCCTTTCTTGCTGCTTTGGTCCGGCCGTCTCCAGACGGCCAAGTTGCGCCGCCCCCATGTTCGCCCACAACATCGCATTGTGGGGGTTCGCCTCGGTCGCAGCGGTCAATACCTCAATCGCCCGGCTCCACTTACGCTGCAAAATGTAGGCCCCGCTTAAGTTGATGGCGACATCGGGATCGTGCGGCGCCTGTTTGTATAGCGGCTGAAGCTTGTGTAGGGCTTCTCCCGGCCGGTTTTGGCGCAGCAACTGCGCGCTTTCGTTCAACGCCCGACGATATTGCAAAGAGCGCTTAAACTCGGACATGCCTTCCCTGTTCTTTCCTCGCCACATCTGCGCACCAGACCCGCACCTAAGCGGCGCGGACTGCGCCGGAGCCTCGCGTGCAGCCTTCGCCCATTACTCCGCCGGAGCAGGTTCGAGTTCTTCCTCTTCGTCCTCTTCATCTTCTTCCGCCAACCCCACATTGTGGAAGACTTCGTAAAAGTCCAATGTGGGTGCGAAGAATTCGACGACATACTCGTTCGGCACGCCCATCGGCTGGGTCACCTCGTCCAGCAGCGCGTAGATAAATTCCTTGCGCCGTTCGACGCCTAGCGTGCGCGTGCTTTCATCCCACATCAGCAACGTGCCGTACACGCCTTCCGCCGTGTAATGGAGGTCCAGCTTGCCGATGGTCGCCGGCATCTCGTCTTCTTCGTCGATCTGGTCCAGGTCGAACAGGGCGTACTGCTCAGAATTGGGCGTACGCACCAATCGTTTCAGCTTCAGGTTCACCTTGCGCCGCCGCTTCTGGCCTGCCGCTCTGTGGGCGGCGAGATCTCAGTCCGGATCATCCGTAGGACCCCAGATCCAGGTCATCCCGGTCGTACCAGGCATCCCACGGCTCCGCGTCGTCGTCTTCTTCGTCTTCCTCCGGCTCATCGTACAGGGGAATGCCATCCGCATCCTCGTAGAAGAGCATCTCCTCGAGCGCGTCCTCCGCGGCGGCGGCTTCCACCTCGAACCCGCTGCCGGCCACCGCTTGCAACGCCTCGCGCGCCGGGCGTCCGCCGATTCTGCCCAGGGCGAAAATCGCGGCCAGGCGCACCGGCTCCTCATCGTCGTCGAGCAGACTCATCAGATCGTCCGTTGCTGCCCGCACCTCCAACTCGCCGCAGGCGATAGCTGCGACTGCCCGCATCGAGGACGATGGGTTCTGTAACTCGGCACGCACCAAGCCGCGCCAGCGAACATCGGCGCTCCGCCCCATGGCATAAAGCGAAGAGATGCGCATCTCCTCGTAGGGAGAGTAGTAGGCGTCTTCGATCAACTGGCGCACGCCGATTTCGCCCGAATAGGCGATGCTCTCCAGCGCGCGGCACTGCACCTCCAGCGGTTCGGTCTCGTCGTTCAACACGCCGAGCAACGCCTCCTCCACCCGCATCGCCAAGGCCGCATCCAGTTCGTCCAATTCGCCCGCCAGCACATACGCGCCGAGCGCTCCAGCCGCCGCCGCACGCACAGCCGCCTCCGGATCGTTGCCCAAGATGTACACAAACGGGCCGATCAGATCGCCCGCCTCATCGTCCCACAACCCTGCGATCGCCGCTTGGCGCACGCCGGCGTCGCTGTCTTCCAGCGCAACGCGCAACAAGCGCCCCAATTGGAGGAAAAAATCCTCCTGAGCCTGCTCCACCAGCAGTTCAATGACCTCGCGCCGCCGCGCCGTCGCGATCAAGGGCCATTGCGCACGCAAGGATTCCACATCGCGCAGCGAGAGATCCGACAGCGCATACAGGCTCTCCAGCGGCGGCATTTGGGCGTCATGCAGCAACCGGGCAATCAACTGATCGATCGTGACATCCGGGCGGATGCGCCCGTCCTCGACGTCATCCCGCAGCATATCTTGCCAGGGAGACTCGTCCTCATGGCTGTGGCTATTAGGGCCGCGATGTGCATGGTTTGAATTCAAAAAGGAGTTTTGGTCCTGCATCATATCCGTTTCGCGGGCGACACGCCCCTCACATCCTCACAATACGCATCAATTCCAACTGAACTGCCAGATCTCGCTCGTCGGGCTGACGGGTATCAACTTGCCGTCAATCTCTTCGGCAGCCTCGACATACCAACGCCACTGACGTCCATACTCTTGCGGCGCCAACGAGCACAGGCTGGCGTCCATATCCCACGAGGTCAGATTGGCCGGACGCGGCTGCTCCAAGACCCAGATAACGATCTCCTGACCCTCATCCGTACGCCCGTTGACAAAACCCAAATGCAGCACGTACTTATCTTCTGCACGCATGAACGGAACCGGCAGCCACACCAGGCTCGTCGGCGCCGAACAGCTCACCGGCGTCCCCGGTTCGGGGCTGCGCAGCGCAGGCGCATCCAGCCGCAGCGCAGGCGCGGGAAGCGGCGTCGGCAAGGCGGGCGTAGCGGTGGGCGAGACGGCCGGCGCCGTCGTGGCCGTAGCCGTCGCTTCCGGCGTCGGCGTGACCGGCGGCTGATACCCTTCCGTCGGAATCACCAGGATTTGGCCCGGCTGAATCGTAAAGGCGTCCTGCGCGTCGATGCCGTTCGCCAGCATCAGGTCTTCCAACGAAACCTCATGACGCCGCGCGACGACGATCAGCGTGTCCCCGCGACGGATCTGATACGTGGGCGCAGGCGTCAGCGTCGGGGGCTCGGTTGGCGCTTCCGTCGCGGTGGGCGTCGGCGGAGCTTGCTTTGTCGGCGTAGCAGTGGGCAAGCCGGCGGTAGCGGCCTTGCCCGCAGCCGCGCTGGCAACCACTGCTACCGCCGCTTCAGGCGTCACCGCCGCAATGGCGGCGGCAAGCGGCGTGTTCGTCGCTGCCGGCACAGGTGTAGCTGTTGGCAGCGTCACACTCTCACCTTCTGCCGCCTGCTCTTCCGGCGTTTCGGCGACTTCCGGCTCGGCAGGCTGCTCAGAAACCTGCTCGACCGGTTGCACCGCCTCTGATTCGACAGGTTGCTCGACAGGTTGTTCGATGGGCTGTTCGGCAGGCTGTTCAGGCTCAGGCGCAGCCTCTGCCACGCTCAACGCCACCGTCTCCGTCGCCGCTTCTACAACTGGCGCTTGCGCGCCGGCCTGGTCTTCCTCCACCGCCGCAACGTCGGCTACGGCGACCGGCTCCTCCGCCTGCGCCGCTTCTGCCAACGCGTCGTCGCCCGCTTCCTCCTCGTCCGCCGGCACGGGCGTCATCACCACGACGATCCCCCGGTTCGCCGTCTCTCCCGCGCCGGTCCCCGCCGATGACAGCCGAGTCTGCGCCCAGGTGATAGGATTCCTGCCGTCCAACTGCCCGACCAAGGCGGCCATAAACAACACAACCAGCAGCGATGGAACCCCCCATGTCACCAGACGCGGCGGCGCGGGCAGCAACTCGCGCCCGCAATGCGGGCACAACGCCAATTCCGAAGGCGCGCGCTCGCCGCATCGCCGGCAACGAATCATGCCCGTTGGCGCCTTTAGGCTCTCCCCGCAAGCCGGACATACGCTTGCATGCGAAGATGCCAAGCCGCCGCAGTTCGGGCAACGCCGCCCGCCCAACACCCGTATGCCAGACCTTCCGGCAACAGGTGAAGATGCATGGTCGAGATGGGAGGAGGCGCCGGAAAGCGTTTGGCGCCCCTCCGGCATCGGTCGCGGTTCGTCGCTCATGGGTTCTTCACTCTTCGCCTTGGCAAGGTTGCGACACGCAGGCTACTCGCCCAAAATGGTCGCCCAGTCAATGCCCTGCTGTGCAGTGGTGATGTCGCGCACCGTGATCAGCACGAGAAGTCCCAACAGCAACATGAAACCTACCATATGGATCAGGCCTTCGCGCTCCGGATTCACGCGCCGGCCGCGCAACGTCTCGAAGGCGATAAAGAGCAGCCGTCCGCCATCTAAGGCAGGCAACGGCAACAGGTTCGTGATCGCCAGAGCTGCACTCAAGATGGCCGAAAGCCGGAAGATCGGGAACCAAAGCCCCGTATCCAGCGTGGCATTCACTGCCCCACCCACCATTTGCGCAATGCCGACCGGTCCCGTTAACTGAGCGTCTGCGGGCTCCATATGCCCCATCAGCAATAAAACGGGCAACTGCAACACAAGCATAATGTATTCGCCCGTGCTGCGCACGCCCTGCCACAACGCCGCCATCAGCGGCAGCGTGGCAAGCGTGTTCACCGGGCCGATCTGCACACCCAGCGCTCCCTGCCCAGGCGGGGGATCGACACGCGGCGTCACCGGCACAGTCAGCCACTCCCCGTCACGCAACACCGTCATGGTCACTTCCGCGCCTGCGTTGCGGCGTATCTCGTCGCTCAACGGCAGGTCGAGCGAGATCACCGAGTCGCCCACCGAATAGACCAGATCGCCTTCGCGCAGGCCGGCCTGCTGCGCCGGCGTATCGTCCGCCACCAGCGTGATCTGGGTGGCGAGGACCGGCACAGCCTCTATGCCGGCCAACAGCGTCTGCGGCGACAGGCTCGCGGGCGCGACCGCCTCGTGAATTTCGTCGCCGCGGCTAAAGCGCAACACATTCTCGCCGCCGCCGGTCGATTCACCGCGTTCCATTACCTCGTAGTCAATCTCAGGTACAGCGCTGATCTGAACCGGCTTATCGCCCAGTGACAAAAGCACATCACCAGGCTGGACGCCCAATTCCGCCGCCGGCGAACCGGCTGCCACCGCCGCAACTTGCGCATAGCCGACCACCGCAGGGAAACCGGCCATGAAACTGGCCGCAAACAGCACGACCGCCAGCAGCCCGTTCATCAGGGGCCCGGCAAACAGCGTCATCGCCCGCGCGCCTCTGCTGGCTGCGTTGAACGACCCGGCCGTCACATCGCCCGCATCCTCGCCCTTCATGCGGGCAAAGCCGCCGAAGGGGATCAAGTTTATCGTAAAGTCCGTGCCGTCATAACGAAATAGCTTGACCAGCCGGGGCGGATAGCCCATGCCAAACTCTTCCACGACGATGCCGTTGCGCCGGGCGACCCAGTAGTGGCCCAATTCGTGGAAGAAGACCAGAATGCCCAGGACGATGATAAAGGAAACTACCGTGATCATGCGGTTGCCTCTCGCAATGCGACTCGCCGTCTAGCCGGGCGGATTGCCCTTCCGGGGCGAGCCGCAGCCTCTCCGATTATACTTGGCGCGCGGCGCACCCTGCAAACGAGCGCCATAAATGGGACACGTCCTCAATCCCTCACGCCCGAATACGCGTCCCGCGCACGCGCGCCGGGTCGGTCAATACGGCATACACCGCGCCGGGCGCCAAGCCGCTGCACACGAGCACCTCCAGCCCCGGGTGTGCGACCGCCATCTCCAACGCCTGCCGCACCTTGGCGACCATCCCGCCGGTAACGTCGATGCCGTGGCTCTCGCCCAATCCCGCCTCTATCGCCGCCAGCGTTTCCGGCCGGATCTCCGCAATGAGCGCGGCTGACGGGTCGATCTGCGGGTCAGCCGTATAGATGCCGCCCACCTCGCCTGCCAGCGCCAGCCGCTCCGGATGGAAGCGACAGGCCAGCCACTCGAAGATCTCCTCCGTGCTGGCGATCGTGCCGCCCATCTCGCTGTCGAGCGCTACATCCCCGTGGACCACGGGCAGCAATCCCCGCTCCAGCGCGGTCGCGACCGTCTCTTCAGGACCGGCCACAATGCGACCGTTCACGCAGCGCAGCGCTACGCTCGGCTGCACGCCCCAGGCCGGCACGCCCGCATCCAGCAGCGCCTTGACCACGATGCGGTTCAGCCGCGCAGCCGCATCCGCAGTCTTGGCAAAGCCATACCACTCCTCCGGCGAGCGTACGCCGTGGCGCGTGCCATAGCGCCGGCCATACACATGCCCAAAACTGCCCGATCCGTGCCCCAGCACCAGCCGCAGGTCAGGGCGTTCGCGCAGCGCCTGGGCGATCTCCGCCGCCAGACGCTCGATGACGTCCATACGCGGCGTCTCAGCCTGTCGCTTATCCGTCAACAGCGAGCCGCCCAACTTCAAGAAGACGGTCCCCATCGCCTTAGCGCCCCTCGCCCCTTTGCAGCGCCTGCGCCAAAGTGTCGAGCAGCGCCTCATCTTGTTCGGGCAGTACCGTACGCGGGTCGAGGAGCAGATGCTCCTTTTGGATGCGACACACGACCGGCGGCGACGCATTGCGTATGGCTGCGGCGACAGCGTCCACGCGCTGCGTCTGCACCGCCAACACCGTCGTGGACAACGTCTCGCCGGGCAAGCTGCCGCCGCCTACCGCGCTCTCCCCCGGCCACACTGCACAGCGCACGCCCGCATCCCCCGTCACCAAGGCGGAAAGCTGTCGCAGCCATTCCTCCGCCCGCGCCCGCAACGCCTCCGGCTGCGCGGCGATCATGCGCCACACCGGAATTTCCTCTGCCGCACGCCCGCGGCGATAACTACGCAACGTTGCATCCAGCGCCGCCAGCGTCATCTTGTCCACGCGCAGCGCGCGTGTCATGGGGTGACGTCTCAAATGGGCGATCAGTTCCGCGCGGCCGAGGATCAGCCCGGCCTGCGGCCCGCCCAGCAGTTTATCGCCGCTGAAAGTCACGATGTCCGCGCCCGCGGCCAGGCTCTCTTGCACCATCGGCTCCGGCGCCAAGCCGTAGTCAGCCGTAGCCAGCAAGGTGCCGCTGCCCAGGTCGTCGATCAGCAACGCTGGTTCGCCCGCCTCACCGTACTGCGCATGAACGATCTCCGCCAGTTCCTCCAGCCGCGGCTCCGTCACAAAACCGATCTGGCGAAAGTTGCTGCTGTGCACGCGCATGATCGCCGCGGTCTGCGGCGAAAGCGCGGCCACGAAGTCACGCACATGGGTGCGATTGGTCGTCCCGACCTCGACCAGGCGTGCGCCGCTCTGGCGCAGCACGTCGGGAATGCGAAACCCGCCCCCGATCTCCACCAACTGCCCGCGGCTGATCAGCACCTCGCGCCCTGCGCACAAGGCCGCCAAGACTAGATAGACCGCACCGGCGTTGTTGTTGACAATCAGCGCATCCTCGGCGCCTGTCAATTCACACAGGGCGGCGCGCGCATGGTCATAGCGGCTGCCGCGCGCGCCGCCCTCCAGATCGTACTCTAGATTGCTGTATCCGGCGGCAACCTCGTTCACCGCTTGGCGCGCCGCCGAGCTCAACGGCGCGCGGCCCAAATTGGTGTGCACGATCACGCCGGTGGCATTGATCACGGGCCGCAGCGACGGATGCATGGCATGGGTCAGCGCGTCTTCCGCCAGCGCCGGCCATGCATCCGGATCAGGCGCAGGCTGTCCCGCGGCGATAGCCGCCCGCGCCTGCGCCAACAAACTGCGCAGCGTCTCCGTCATGCGTTCCGCGCCGACCTCCGCGGCCAGCAACGCGATCGCCGGCATATGCAGCAATGCGTCGACCGCCGGCAGCTTGCGATATTCGGATTGTCGTTCCGCTTCGTTCATGGCATGCCGCCTCACACAACAAACGGCTGACCGCCAGGCCAGCCGCGCATCGGGGTATTGCAGTGGGCGAAAAGGGACTCGAACCCCTGACCTCCTCGGTGTAAGCGAGGCGCTCTGACCAACTGAGCTATTCGCCCTAGACATGCGCAGTACTATACCCTGCCGGCCCCTTCTTTGTCAAAAGAAACGGCCTCGTCCCAGACAAGCGGTGACCTTCCAGGGGACTGCGAATCTCCCGGAAGTCGTCACGCCTCGGGATAATTGCCCTCGCGTCGCCATACATCCAGCATCAGTTCATAGCGCGCCAGACGCATGCCCGTATAGATGCAATTGCTCGTCGAAAAGATATAGCCGCCGCCGGGCATGCCGTGCCGCAGCGCATAGCGCGCCGACTCTACAACCTCCTCATCGCTGCCGGTGTCCAGCATGCCGCAATTCACATTGCCGATCAGACAAACCTGATCCCCGTATTGGCGCTTCATCTCCGCCATGTCCACCCCGCCCTGTGGGTCGAGCGAATGCAGCGCGTGCGGCTTAGCGGACAGCAGCTGATCGACGATGGGCATGATATTGCCGTCGGTGTGCTTGATCACGTAGAAGCCGAGTTCGCGATAGGCCGCCACAAGCTGCACGAGATAGGGCGTGACGAACTCGGCAAACTGCTCCGGACGCAGAAACGGGCCGGTGTTGAAGCAGTAATCCGCGCACAGCGCAAAACTGTCCAGCCCGCCATGTTTGTGAAGCGTCTCTGCACGCCCTACCGCCGCGTCGACGCGTGCCTGCGCCTCGTCCTTCAGCCCTTGCGGATCGTCATACAGATGATAGCAGAACTCGGCCATATGCGTCCCCTCCGGAATCGAGAAGGTGGCGTCGCCGTGGCGCATGATGAAGTACTCGTCGCCCGACCGCTCTCGGATCAGGTCGAGCAAGCGCATATCCTCTTCGACCGTATCGGGGTTGGTGTGGATGAAAATGGCGCTGTGCTCATACCGCTCCGCCGTGGCGATGTAGATCTCCGCCATTTCGGCGCGATGCAAGGCGCGTTCCTTCTCCTCCATCTGCACCCATTGCGCGTAATTGCGATGGCTGGGATGCACCTTGCCAAACGCTTCCATGGTCAGGAAGAACACCAGTTCAAAGTGTGGCGTTCGCCCTTGCAGCGGACGCCGCTCCAGCGCGGCAATAAACCGTTCACGCGGCTTCATGCGGCATGCCTCTTCTGTCTGCGATTGGGGGTGAAGCGGGCGGTCGTTGCACCGCGTCGACAAAGCGGCGCGCAACAGAGTCACCGCCGGCCGCAGCGATAGTCTGCCGCGGCCGGCGCCTGTCCGCTCGATTGTGCGTCCTACGTATAGACCGGACGCACCATCAGTATGGGAACCGAAACATGGTGCGACACATACTCCGCCACGCTGCCGAAGATCAGCCGGTTGAGGCCGCTGCGCGAATGCGTTGTCATTGCCACCATGTCAATATCATGGTTCTCGATGTACTCCACGATCTGTTCGCCGGGGTTGCCGAAGCGCACCACGAACTCGACTTGGTACCCCTTATCCTCTAGCGCCTTCATCACGGGTTGCATCTCGACCCGAAACTCGGCCATCGTGCTTTGCTCCACCTGCGTGGCAAAGATGGGGTGCGCCGCCTCCGTCACATCCTTGGAGGTATCGTACATCGCCACGTCCGTATCGGGTCCGGCCAGCCGGGCAGGGCGACCGATAAAGCCTTCCTGGCGCTGCCCGACCCGCAGCAGCACGATCTCGTTTTCCTGAGCGGACAAAAATTCGCTCACATAGTCGACGATCTGCCGGGAAAACTCTGAACCGTTGACAGGGATCACCACCTTGTGTCTTGTCACAGCTCAACTTCCTTTCTCCATTAGCGTCCTTGCTAATGACTGATGGTTTTTCGGGGGGCGGCTTCGTTGCCGAACCCCGGTTACAGCGCCGTTAAGTATTGCCGACTTCGAAGCCGGCCAGGTGTTCGAGGGCCTTGATCAGCGCGTGGTTGCCTTCCTCCTGTAAGCCCATTGCCTCCAGCGTCCGGTAAAGGTTGAAGACCAAGCCGGCGCACAACAAGGGCACGCCCATCTCGTCCGCCGCATCCAGACAAAGCCGAACGTCCTTCTGCTGCAGGGCGATTGTGAAGCCGGGGCGCCAGTCGCGCTGCATGATCTGCGGCGCGCGGTTGGTGAACATCCAACTGCCCGCCGCGCCCTGGCTGATGGCGTCGTAGGTCTTTTGCAGGTCCACGCCGCCGGCCTGTGCAAACATCAGCGCCTCGCTCATGGCGAGCGTATTGCCCACCAGCAACACCTGATTCACGAGTTTAACGGTCTGGCCGGCGCCATTCGGGCCGACATGCGTAATCGTCTTGCCCATCGCTTGAAACACCGGCAGCGCCCGCTCGAACTGCTCCGCATCACCGCCGACCATAATGCTCAGCGTGCCTTTGGCCGCGCCTTCGCTGCCGCCGCTCACCGGTGCATCCAACATGGCGATGCCCTTCTCCTTCAGCGCCGCCGCCATTTGCCGTGTAACGCTTGGGCTAATCGTGCTGCAATCGATGACCAGCGTCCCCGGCTTGGCGCCGTGGATGACGCCGTTCTCACCCAGCACTACAGCCTCTACATCGGGCGTGTCGCTGACACAGACGATCACAATGTCGCTCTTGGCCGCGACATCCGCCGGGCTCTCGCCGGCTTCGGCGCCGGCCTCGATAAGCGGAGCCATGCGGCTCGCCGTCCGGTTCCAAACGCGCAGCGCAAAGCCCGATTTAAGCAGGTTATGCGCCATGCCGCGTCCCATAATGCCAAGACCTACATATCCAACACGCTCACCCATGGAGCCGGTCCCTTCCTCGCTGTACACTTTTGCTTTTGTTCGGCGGTTGTACCTACATCATACGGGCGAAAAGGGCTTTTCGCCAAAACCGCGGCCCATCTTTTCCGGCATCCTCTCGCCGCGCCACCGGCGCCCTCGCCCTAAGCAAAACGGGCCTGCTGGCGCAGGCCCGTCGCTATCGACTGGAATAGTATGCGCCGAGTTCCGGCTACTGGAGCATCGCCTCGACTGCCTGCGCCGTCTCAGACTCGCCTCCGTCCACGTCCGCATGGTCGATCACGTCGATGACGAAGTCCTCGCCCACGCTCTCATCCTCGCGCGTTGTCTCGGCATAGTCGACCTGGACAGTATCGCCCGGCACGAACTTGTTCGCCAACAACGCTTCGCTCAACGGGTCCTGGATGCGGTTCTGGATCACCCGGCGCAGCGGCCGCGCCCCATACTCCGGATCATATCCCGCCCCGGCAATTGCATGTCGCGCCGCATCGGTCAGCACAAGCGTGATCTCCTGCTCGGCCAGTTGCATGCGCAGCGGCTGCAACTCCAGTTCCACGATCATGGCGATCTCCTCGCGCGACAGACTGCGGAAGACCATCACGCCGTCCAGGCGGTTGAGGAACTCAGGCCGGAACGTCTTCTTCAGTGCGTCCATCACCTTCGCCTTCATGGTCTCGTACTCGTTCTCGCGCGAGACCTCGTCTTCTTCCTTGGTGATGGCGAAGCCGAGCTTGTTGGCGCCCTGGATCAACTTAGCGCCGATGTTGCTCGTCATCAGGATCAACGTGTTGCGGAAGTCCACTCGCCGGCCCTTGGCGTCCGACAAATAGCCGTCTTCCATGATCTGCAGCAACATATTGAAGGCTTCGGGATGCGCCTTCTCGATCTCGTCTAGCAAGATCACGCTATATGGGCGGCGGCGTACAGCTTCCGTCAACTGGCCGCCTTCCTCATAACCCACATAGCCAGGAGGCGCACCGACCAAGCGGCTGACGTTGTGACGCTCCATGAACTCGCTCATGTCGAGCTTGATGAGCGCTTCCTCACTGCCGAACAGGAATTCGGCCAACGTCTTCGCCAAGAGGGTCTTGCCTACGCCCGTAGGCCCAAGGAAAATGAAGCTGCCGATGGGCCGCCGCGGGTCCTTCAGGCCGGCCCGCGCCCGGCGCACAGCTCGGCTCAGCGCGCGGATCGGCTCTTCTTGGCCGATGACCCGCTTGCGCATCACCTTTTCCATCTCCAACAGACGCTCGCGCTCCTCGCCCGCAATGCGGCTCACAGGAACGCCGGTCCACATGGCGACGACCTCGGCGATGTCCTCTGGCGTCACCTGCGGCTGGTTCGCCGCCTCGTTCCACCCTTCGCGCAGTTCGTTGAGCTTGGCCTCCAGCTCCACCTCGCGATAGCGCAGGTCGATGGCGTCGTCGAAACGCTGGGTTTCCACCGCTTCTTCCTTCGCCCGCTGAAGCTTCTTCAGGTTCATGAAGGTCTCGCGCAGATTGGCTGCATGCGGCGTCTTGTACATGCGCACGCGGCTGCCTGCCTCGTCGATCAGGTCAATCGCCTTGTCGGGCATAAAGCGATCCGGCACATAACGCGCCGCCAGATGCGCCGCCGCGGTCAGCGCCTCGTCCGAGATCAACAGCTTATGGTGCTCCTCGTAGCGAGCTTTAACGCCACGCAGAATCTCCACCGTCTCTTCGATGGACGGCTCCTCGACCAAGATCGGCTGGAAACGCCGCTCCAGGGCGGCATCGCTCTCGATATACTTGCGGTACTCGTCCAACGTGGTGGCGCCGATCACCTGCAGTTCGCCCCGGCTCAACGACGGTTTGAGAATATTCGCCGCGTCGACGCTGCTGCCGGCCGCGCCCGCGCCCACCAACATGTGCACCTCGTCGATGAACAAGATCGAGCCGGACTGCACGATCTCTTCGATGACCTTCTTTAAACGCTCCTCGAACTGGCCGCGGTACATGGTGCCCGCCACCAGGCCGCCCACATCCAACATAACCAGGCGTCGGTTGAGCAGGGGCTCGGGCACGTTGCCCTCGATGATGCGCTGCGCCAAGCCTTCGACAATGGCTGTCTTGCCCACGCCCGGCTCGCCGATCAGGGCCGGATTGTTCTTGGTGCGCCGGCTCAGAATTTGGATCATGCGCTCGATCTCGGTCTGCCGGCCGATGACCGGATCCAACTTGCCCTCTTCGGCCGCCGCGGTCAGATCAAACCCCAACTGGTCGACCAGCGGGGTCTTCGATTCCTTCTTCTGCTTATCTTTAGACTGGGCGGCTTGGGTCTGCAGGATGTTGCGCGCCGTCTGCGTGCGCACCCGGTCCAGGTTGACGCCCAGCCCGCGCAGGACGTTGACAGCGATGCCTTCGCCCTCGCGCACCAGACCCAACAGCAGATGCTCCGTGCCGATATAGTGATGGCCCATCAGCCGCGCTTCGTCGACCGCCAATTCGATCACGCGTTTAGTGCGCGGGGCCAGCGTCGGCTTGCCGAACGGCGCGCGCTCGCCTCGCCCCACTGTCCGCTCTACGGCGCGAATCACTTGCCCCGGTTCCACGCCCAACTCGCGCAACACCTTGACGGCGACGCCGTTCTCCTCTCGCACCAAGCCCAGCAGCAGATGCTCGGTCCCGATGTAATTGTGATTTAAACGGAGCGCCTCTTCCTGCGCCAGGGTCAGAACCCGCCGTGCGCGCTTCGTAAAACGATCAAGTTTATCAGACATTGTGGTTATCCCCGATATTTATTCACCGCTGATTCATCAGGCACTGCCAAGTGTATCAGCACCAGCCACACTTTGCCGTAACTTAAGTTCCCCTTTTGTGCAGCGGACGATAAGTGCATCGAGGAAAACTGAACAAACCGGCATCTACTAAAACGCTGCCTGTACTGACTTCATTGTAACGACACGCGCAAGCCTTTGTCAACCGTCAATCCGCTTTCCGAGAGCGGCTATTCGTCCCCGAAGACAGCTCGCCAAAGACCTCACTGCACCTATATCCATTACGCCTGCCCGGCGTCTGAGGTTCCGTCCGAGCGGTGCGCACAGCCGCGGCCAACCCTGTGCCGCACACAAACAACGAGGACGCCTGTTCGGCGCCCTCGCCATTCTCTATAATTCGGTTGCGCCATCGCTTCGGGGCTGTTACCCGGCGACGACCTCGGGGGTTTCCTCGACCACGGATTCTGAGGTCGCTTCCTCGGCGTCCGCGTCCTCAGCGCCATCCTCACTCGGCGCAATCTGCCAATCCACCTCTACGCCTCCCTGGTTGACGGGCTGCGCTTGCTTCAGGCTCAGGCCCATTCGCCGCCGGTCCACGTCGATGCGGATGATGCGCAGGTCGTACTCCTCGCCCTCCGCCACGATCTCCTTGGGATGGTTCACTCGCTGTTCTGCCAGCTCGCTGACGTGGATCAACCCTTCGATCCCATCCTTGTCCAGGCGGGCAAAAGCGCCGAAGTTGACCAGCTTGGTAATGCGACCGCGCACAATCTGCCCCACCTCATAGTGGTCTTCCACCAGGTCCCAGGGCTGGGGTTGCAGCCGGCGCAGGCTTAGGCCGATGCGCCGCCGCTCCTGATCGACGCTCAGAATCTGAACCTTGACCTCCTCGCCCACCTTCACCACCTCGCTCGGGTGGTTGACCCGGTTCCAGCTCAGCTCGCTCAGATGGATCAGACCGTCAGCTCCGCCCAAGTCGACGAAGGCGCCGAAATCGGCGATGCTGCTGATCACGCCGTCGTACACATCGCCCTCGGTCAACGTCTCGAGCAACTGCTCCTTCTGCTGGCGGCGCCACTCGCGCATTGCCAAGCGCTCGGAGAGAATGAGACGGTTGCGGCGCCGGTCGATGTCGATCACCTTCAACATCAGGCCACGACCCACCAGGTTCGCCCACCGGTCATCCGCATTCTCTACGTCCTCAACACTCTGGCTCTGGCTCTCCGAACTCAACTGGCTGGCGGGCACGAACCCGCGCACCTGGCCGATCTTGACGATGACGCCGCCCCGATTATGCGCCGCAACGGCGCCCTCAAACACGGCCTGCGACTGCATCAACTCCTCAGCCCGCTCCCAATCCTTCTCGGCCTGCGCCCGGCTGATACTGAGCACCAGGTTGCCTTCTCGGTCCTCGCGCATCACATAGACCGGCACCTCATCGCCAATGTCGAGCGAATCGAGCATCTCGCGAATCCGATCCATCTCGCGGCCGTTGACAATGCCTTCCGACTTATAGCCGATATCGACTAGAAGCTCGTGCGGTCGCTTGTCTACGATCGTGCCGTTGCGGATTTCCCCAGCCTGCGGCGCAAGAAACGACTCCTCGATCTCGTCGAGCAGCAGAGCCATCGGATGCGGCTGATCGCTCTGCTCTTCCTCTAGGCCTGCCAACGTGGGGTACATGGATAGATCAACTGCTGCGTGACCGGTGTTCATAAGGGATAAAACGTCCTCCAGAAATTAGAATTGCCCAAATTATATTGGCAATACACGCGCGATACAAATATCCGCCGCTCCGAAAAAATTGTGCGGAGCGCGAAAGGCCTCCCTACGGCAATAGCGCGATCGCCTCGATCTCGACCAGCCCGCCCAGCGGCAACGCCGCCGCTTGGACTGTGCTGCGAGCAGGCGGCGCGCCCGCAAAGGCTGCCCCATAAACCCCGTTGACCGCAGCAAAATCCGCCATGTCCGCTACAAAGATTGTGGTCTTCACCACGTACTCCAAACTGCTGCCGGCCGCCTCCAAAACTGCAGCTAAATTCCGGATTGCCTGGCGCGTCTGCGCCTCCACACCCTCCGCCAGTTGCCCGCTCTGCGGATCGAGCCCTAATTGTCCGGATGCAAAGACCAGGGCATCCGTCTTGATCGCCTGCGAATACGGGCCGATCGCCGCCGGCGCCTGGCGCGTCGAAACAGGTTCACGCATCACTTATCGCCTCGATTGTTGTGGTGATTTCGCGCTGCAGAATAAAACATGAGAAGCCGGGGCGCATCCAATCGTCGCAAGCCGCGTACGCTCGTTCAATTGTAATGCATCTTCCAGGAAAAGCCAAAATCTGTCTGGAGAGGATTCGCGCGCAAGAATAGCGGACGCCCGCCGGCCCGCCTATGCCGGCACGATCGGCAGGCTGCGCCGCATGATCTCGTAGTTCTCCAGCGCCCGGCCCGCGCCCAAAGCCACACACGCGATCGGATTTTCGGCCACGTAACAGGGCACGCCCGTCTCCTGCGTCAACAGGTTGGCGATGTTGCGCAACTGCGCGCCGCCGCCCGTCAACACCATGCCGCGGTCAATAATATCCGCGGCCAGTTCCGGCGGCGTCTTTTCCAGCGTGGCGCGCACCGTGCTGACCACCGCCTGCAGCGGTTCGGCCATAGCCTCGGTCACCTCGCTGCTCGAAATCTGCATGATCTTGGGCAGGCCCGTCACCTGGTCGCGCCCGCGCACCTCCATCGAACGCTCCTCCTCCACCGGAAGCGCGCTGCCGATTCCGATCTTGATCTCCTCGGCCGTCTGCTCGCCGACTAGCAGATTGTACTTCTTGCGGATGTAGTTGACGATGGACTCGTCGAAGCGATTGCCGCCCACGCGCACGCTGCTCCAAACCACGATGTCATACATCGAGACGACCGCCGCCTCGGTGGTGCCGCCGCCCATGTCCACGACCATATTGCCCGTCGGCGTGCCAATCGGCAGCCCCGCGCCATAGGCCGCCGCCAGCGGCTCCGGAATCAGATAGGCCGCGCCCGCGCCTGCCTGCATCGCCGCATCGTGCACGGCGCGCTCTTCTACGCTCGTCACGCCTTTGGGCGTGCTGATCATCACCTTCGGCCTAAAGATCGGCCCCAATAGCGGATTCAAGTTGCCGACGATAGCCTGGATGAAATAGCGCAACATGGCCTCGGTCACGACGAAGTCCGCGATCACGCCGTCGCGCATAGGGCGCGCCACCTCGATGCTTTCCGGCGTGCGGCCCAGCATGTCATAGGCCTCGTGTCCTACCGCAACCATCTTGTTGTCGCGCAGGCGGATCGCCACCACCGAAGGCTCGTGCATGACGATGCCCCGGCCCTTCACATGCACGAGGACGTTTACCGTTCCGAGATCGATGCCAATGTGCTTCTCAAACATAGGTTTCTTCCCGCGCAGCGCAACGCGCGTGTGAATTTTTCGTTGGCCGGCCGCGGCCGGTCGCACTCAGATCGCCATTATACCAAGCCTGCCCCAACCTCATCAATACAAAGATCTCTGTAGCTGCGCCCCGGAAGCTTGAGCCCGCTTGTCGCGTCTACTCGTAGGGGCCATATCCCGGCGCACTAATTGCGTCACGAGTCATACGTCACGAGTCGCCCGTAGGCGCCCCATCCTCAGCACACAAAGCGCACGTCCGGCGGCAGCGTTGCCGCCCCTGCTATGCGTCCTATCAAAAACCGGGGATTGACCCGCCATGACGTTCCCGCCGCGGCCATACGCGGCGGAAACAAAAACCGGGCCCCACATAAGTCAGGCCCGGTCCACAGCAACAGGCTGTACGCATCAGCGACCGGCGCCCGCAGCCTACCCCTCGCGGAACGACGGCCCTCGCTCTCGCCGTCGCCGGTGCGCTACGCGCAGCCGTAAATTGCTGCGCTGCAATGCCCTCACCGCCTCGGCATGACGCTGCGGCGGGGGATTCGCCGCCAAGGACTGCCGCGCACGCTCGCGGGCCGCCTCGGCGCGCTCGACGTCGATCTCCGCCTCCTGCTCCGCCGCCACAGCCAGGATCGTCACCTTGTCGGGCCGCACCTCTACCACGCCGCCCGTCACCGCAATGTACTCGACGTTCGTCCCGCGGTGCAGCACGATCTCGCCGATGTCCAGCGTCGATAAGAGCGGCGCATGCCCGTGCATGATGCCCATCTGCCCCTCGACGCCGGGCAGCGTGATGCTGTCCACCATGTCCGAAACCAACTTCTTGTCCGGCGTTACGATGTCCACCTGAATCGGCATAGCGTCTAGCCCTCGGCCCGAAGCCGTTCTGCAGCCTCCAGCGCCTCCTCAATGCCGCCCACCATGTAGAAGGCGGCCTCCGGCACGCTGTCGTGCTTGCCTTCCAGAATCTCACGGAAGCCGCGCACCGTGTCCTCGATCTTGACGAACTTGCCGGACCGCCCCGTGAACTGCTCCGCCACAAACATCGGCTGCGTCAGGAAACGCTGCATCTTGCGCGCCCGCGCGACCGTCATCTTGTCGTCTTCGCTCAATTCTTCAACGCCCAGAATGGCGATGATGTCTTGCAGATCGCGATAGCGCTGCAAAGTCTGCTGCACCTGCCGCGCCACGCTATAGTGGTCCGCACCGACGATCAGCGGATCCAAAATGCGGCTGGTCGAGCCGAGCGGATCCACCGCCGGATAGAGTCCCTGGTCAGCCAGGCTGCGCTGCAACGTAATCGTCGCGTCCAAGTGAGCGAACGTCGTCGCCGGCGCCGGGTCGGTGTAGTCGTCCGCCGGCACATACACCGCCTGCATGGATGTGATCGCACCCTTGCGCGTCGACGTGATTCGCTCCTGCAACTCGCCCATATCCGTACCCAGTGTAGGCGCATAGCCTACGGCGCTGGGCAAGCGTCCCAGCAGCGACGAAACCTCGGAGCCGGCCTGCACGAAGCGGAAAATATTGTCGATGAAAAGCAGCACGTCGCGCCCCTCATCGCGGAAATACTCCGCCATCGTCACGCCCGTCAAGCCCACGCGCAAGCGCGCGCCCGGCGGCTCGTTCATCTGGCCGAAGACCATCACGGTCGACTCGATGACGCCCGACTCGATCATCTCGCGCATCAGGTCGTTGCCCTCGCGGCTGCGCTCGCCCACGCCGGCAAAAACCGAATAGCCGCTGTGGAACTCGGCCACGTTGTGGATCAGTTCCTGGATGACGACCGTCTTGCCCACGCCTGCGCCGCCGAAGATGCCGGTCTTGCCGCCGCGGGTGAACGGTGCGATCAGGTCGATGACCTTGACGCCCGTCTCAAACAGCTCGGCCTGCGCGCTTTGTTCTTCGAAAGTCGGCGGCCTGCGATGGATCGGCGCCCGTTCCGCCGTGTCCAGCTCGCCCTTATTGTCAATGGGATCGCCCGTTACGTTGAATAACCGGCCCAGCGTCGCCGGCCCCACGGGGACGGTGATCGGCTGCCGCTGTGATACGGCCCGCATCCCCCGCCGCAGACCGTCTGTGCTGCCCATCGACACCGAGCGCACCACGTTATTGCCGAGTTGTTGCGCCACCTCGAATGTCTGCAGCGTGCCGTCATCCATCGTCACCATCACGGCATCATAGATTTCGGGCAGTTCGCCTTCCGGAAACTGAAAGTCAACCACCGGTCCAATTACGCTTTGAACGGTTCCTACAAGCTCACTGGGCACTTCGAGCCTCCTCGCCACACACTAACACTCTCGGATCGTCTAGGCCGCTTCCTGGGCAACGCTGCCGCCAATAATGTCCATCAGCTCGTTGGTGATGCCTTCCTGGCGGGCCTTGTTATAGGTCAAGGTCAGGGTTTCGATCAACTCCTCGGCCGCTTCCGTCGCATTGCGCATCGCCACCATGCGCGCCGAATACTCGCTGGCAATCGACTCATACACGGCCTGCAGCACCTGAACCTCGGTAAAGCCGTACAGCACCTCTTTCAATACCGCCTCCGGAGACGGCTCGAAGATATACTCGGGCGCCATTGTCACGTGCGGTTCCGCCGGCTCGATCGGCAGCAACTTCTGCGTTGTCGGCTCCTGAACCACCGTGTTGCGAAACTTGGTGTAGATCATATGGACTTCATCAAAATACCCCTGCGTGTAGTCCTCCACCAAGATATTCGTGATCGGTCCCACATCGCGCGCCGAAGGGCTGTCGGGCATCCCCGCAAACTCGGCGCGCACCACGGGGTCATAGCGCAGCAAATAATTGCGCCCCTTGCGCCCCACAGTGACCACGCTAACCTCGCGGCCCGCATCGCGACACTGGCGCATATAGCGAGCGGCCTGGCGGATCACGTTGGCGTTAAAACCGCCCGCCAACCCGCGGTCCGCAGTAACCAAGAGGATGCCTACCCGCCGCACCACCGGCCGCGGCTGAATCAGCGGATTCAGTTCATCGTCGATATTGGGCAGACGCGCTATATAGGCCAGCACCTCGGCAGCCTGCTCCGCATAGGGCCGCGTCGCCAAGACCTGCTGCTGCGCCTTGCGCATCTTGGCGGCGGACACCGCCTCCATCGCCTTCGTCACCTGCGCAATATTCCGTACCGATCGGATGCGCCTTCGTATCTCTCGCGTGCTAGCCAAGGGTTCAACCTCGCTTTAGCTGTCAGCCTCTGCCGGCGCTCAGCGTTCTGTGGCCGGGATCCAGGTGTGGTTGAAATCCTCCAGCGCCAAACCCAACGCTTCCGCCGTCTCGGCTGTCAGGTCTTTGGTGCGCATGATGGACTGCCCGACCTCGGGGTGATTAGCCGCCAGATAGGCATGCACGTCGGATTCCCACTTGCCCACCGCGTCCACGGGGATCCTATCAACATAGCCGTTGCCTACGGCCCACAGACTCACCACCATCTTATCCAACGAGAGCGGCTGGTATTGCGGCTGCTTCAGCATCTCCTGCATGCGGCGGCCGCGGTCAAGCTGTCGCTGGGTGGCCGCATCCAGGTCGCTGCCGAACTGGGCGAAAGCAGCCAACTCGCGGA
>Ga0334887_1001839_pt1 | contig 25995 bp, 26 predicted proteins | sample GraSluR1_MG_10_FD_207217 | JGI IMG/M metagenome (GOLD analysis project Ga0334887, IMG submission 207217) | Sludge microbial communities from methane-producing bioreactor in Wageningen University, Netherlands - Granular Sludge_18_07-R1 | ecosystem: Engineered > Bioreactor > Anaerobic >...
GCTTCCTGTAATATCGATAAACGATCCTCAGGTGTAAATTTTCTTCGTTCTTTTGTCATGATTGCTAAATTAACTATTACTAAACTGTTTTTATAATTTAGTCCAGTTATTTAGGGGGCTAGTACACTATCCACTGAAGCAGCAAAGGCTTGGTTGGTCTTTGCTCCTCAGGTAACCTATCTAAGCCTGAGAGCAGGATGCCAGTTATAGCTTGACGTTCAGATTCCTCATACAGTATAGCCCATTCCTCAGTAGACGGAGCAGAACTAAACCAATCTTTATTTCCTATTGAGAACTGTAAGAAATCAAAAAACAGGTTCATTTCTTCGCTTTCCACTCATTATAGCTCTTCTCTATCACTGAATAGGCTACCTCAGCAGTATTCTCTTTCTCCAAATATTGCCTTGCATTCTTCGCGCAGTTCTCCCTAAAAACCTTATCCTCGGTCAGTTTCTTTATATTAATAATCATTGCATCAGCATCATTGGACTCACACCATAACCCTAGATGATTATCCTCAATCAACTCTTTATAATCCGTGTAACTATCCGTAGCAGTAATCACAGCCTGCTCCATATCCATATGAGCAAGAATCCTTGAAGGGATATTGGCAATTGTAAAACGATGATCCAGGAATACCATACCAACGTCAGCCACAACCAGTATTTCATCAAACTCATTCTTAGGTAGTAGTTCTATAAACTGCACATTTTTTATACCTAATGAATCCACATGTTTCTTCAGAGGCTCATATCCATTACCACTTCCAATCATCATAAAATATGTATTTGGAACAGGATTCTCTGCCAACTTAGTAAACATATCTTCTATGAACTCAATACCCTGGGCTCTACTTATGTTGCCACCATACAGAAAAACGACTGCATCTTGTGGAATACCTAGTTTCTCCCTCATCTTGGCATTATTTTCCTTCCGTTTAAGTACGATGTCATGCGGTGTGGGAACTATACCATTGGGGCAAACTTCAGCTATATCTGATGGCAGATATGGGTTTTCTTTCATAATGTACTCAACATTTCTTTGAGACATTAGTCCAATTTTATCAGATGCCTTAAAAAGTCCTTTCTCAATATGCCTAAATAATTTGTATGGCAATGATCCCTTACTAAGCATACCTAAATCTACAGCACTCTGTGGGAAGAAATCCTTTTGCTGAAGGTAACAGTAAGTTCCGTATTTACGTTTTAAGTACTTTAACACGGGTTTATATGTGATAGGTAATGTGGTATATATAACCATGTCATACGAGACACCCTTAAAGTACTTATTTATTGCATGTAAATACAAATATCCCAGAGAAAGTGTTGAAATACCTTTTTCTATTGCATTGACTTTCCCTCTAAAGTTCAAGCACCTGAACTGGAGAGTCGTTATATTCCCCTGGTGCTCAATTTTTTCTGGCAAATGGTATTTTCTCTCTTTCGGTGTAATAACTGTCACCTCATGACCATGTGCGGCAATCGTGTCTATTAAGTCGACATTTAAATTGCCTTTGTCATTAAAGTTATATACCGATGTCAAAAATAAGACCTTCATATCCTAACTTTCTAAATGTTTGCAAGTATCTGTTTGGCTATAGATTCGCCATCCAAACCATATTGCTCTCTCAGATAATGTTGATTACCCACTCTTACCGAATACTCGTCATGAAGGCCAACCCTCAGTAATCGTGCATGTTGTGGCAATTCTGCCAACACTTCTGCAACTGCACTACCGAATCCTCCTATGTAGTTATGCTCTTCACAAGTAGCAATCAAATCAAATTTAGTAGCACATTCTAAGATTGTTTCCTTATCAATAGGCTTAACCGTCGGGAAGGTGTAAACAGCAGGAATTATATCCCTTTCTTTCAGGACATCCTCTGTAATACGGATTTCTTCAAATATGGCTCCTGTAGAGAAGATTGCCACCTTTTCACCGTCATGTACCTTGATAGCCTTGCCTATCTGAAAGTTATCAATATGATCGTGAATACGCTTCTCCCCTCCACGTCCCAGACGTAAGTATGCAGTTCCTTCGTACTTGGCAAGAGCCTTTGTACATTCCTCAGCCTCTACCAAATCTGCAGGTGCAAGCACAACAACATCTGGCAATGCTCTAAGAATTGCAATATCTTCCGTTGCCTGATGACTCATACCAAGAGAACCATATACAAAGCCACCTCCAATGCATACAACCTTTACATTTGCTTTATGGTAAGCGCAATCGTTACGAACCTGTTCTAAGCAACGTAGAGTCGGAAAGTTACCAATACTGTAGGTGAAAACATTCTTACCTGTTAGCGCCATACCGGCTGCAACGCTAGTCATATTTTGTTCTGCAATACCGGCATTAGTAAATTGGTCAGGACATTGCTCCCAGAAAGGCTTCAATACTCCAAAACCGAGGTCACCGGTAACGAGTTCTATTCTTTTATCTTCTTTGGCCAGCTGAACCAAAGTTCTTACAAATGTATCTCTCATATCCTTTGTTTATACATTATGAACTTTTTCTGTTGTCCCTATCTTCGCATCTACCCTTCTCATCTTTTCGGGATAAGTTGTTTTCCAAGTATATGAGAAGGTGTGATCATTATAGATATCATCCTTTCCCGTAGGCAGGACGGGATTCTCAATACCGTTTGGCGTATAAGGGTCTTCTACACCTGAGGGTTTAATCTTGTGCAACTCATTTACGGCACAATCATACTCCCAACCATCATGCGGGAAACGGTAATGCCACAAGATGTCGTTCTGCATAAAAGGAATTCCGTAGCCTTTAACTGTATTGGCAATAATCACCGTAGGCTTGTGTGGTTCTGTATTTGAATATTCTTCAAATTTCTTAAATGCGGCCTTAATTTCCTGATGGTTGTTGCCATTTATCTCTATCACATTCCAGCCAAAGGCCTTCCATTTAGATGCAAAGTCTTCAATCTCTAATGTATTTTCATTGAAGTCAAGACTCTGCATATGGTTGTGGTCAACTATCACGCAGAGATTGTTCAAGCGGAAATGGTTGGCAAACAAGGCGGCTTCCCATACAGAGCCCTCATTGCATTCACCATCACCAACAACCACAAAAGAGAGTTCTTTTCTACCGTCCTTTTTAAGAGCATAAGCAATGCCAGCAGCAGCTGACATACCGTGTCCTAAAGAGCCCGTTGAAAAATCAACTCCAGGCAAATGATGTGAGACATGACCAGAAAGACGGCTGCCATTCTGATAATGGGTTTTCAATTCTTCCACGGGGAAGAAACCTGACTCAGCGAGTGCCGCATAAATAGAAGCGCCAGCATGTCCTTTGCTTAGGATAAACCTGTCGCGCCCTTCCCATTTGGGGTTCTTAGGATCATAATGCATTACATCCGTGTATAACGTTGCCACCACATCAGCAACAGACAGGATGGCACCCAAATGGCTACCGCCACTCAGGTGCGTCATTTCTACGCCATGGCGTCGTATCAACCAGGCAAGTTCTTCACTAGTATGTTTCATAAATATGTGTATTAATCTTTTGAAATTTTATCCAGTGTTTGCAATTCATCGTCGGTTAACTGCCAATCAACAGCTTCTACATTTCCAAGTACTTGTGACGGACGTTTTGCTCCAACCAAGACTACAGAATCCTTTAGTTTATCCATGATAAACCTAATAGCGACTGCTGCAACTGAAACATGATGGGCTTCAGCAATTGGCTTCATCGCCTCTACTATTTCAAGATTTCTCAGCAGCTTTTCACCATGGAAATTCACATAGATATCTCTGCTACGGCGGTCATTGCTGGCAAACAAAGCATCCTTTGTGTATTTACCCGTCAAAATACCTTGCCCAAGGCTTCCCCAAGTTAAAGGAGATAATCCATATTCCTCGCTCAAAGTCTGAAGATCTTGCTCATTTTTCCTGCATGCCAAAGAGTACTCATCTTGGCAGCAGACGAACTTATCCTTAAACGGCAAGAGCTCCTTCATTTCTTCACCATGATAGTTAGATAGTCCGAAACAACGTATCTTTCCTTGTCGCTTCAAATCATCGAGTTTTCCAACCACATCCTCTATGGGTGTTTTGCCATCGCGATAATGGATGACATACACATCCACATAGTCAGTGTTCAGGTTCTTAAGACTCTTTTCCAAAGCTTCTTGAACATATGCCGGAGAATTATCGTAAGTTGAGCCACCATTAGCATAGCGTACACCAAATTTAGTCTGGATGACTACATCTTTACGATGTTCTCCGAGCGCCTTGGAAAGCGTTCTTTCAGACTGTCCTAATCCATATGTATCGGATGTATCAAAGAAGTTGATACCCTTTTCAAGGCAGGTGTGGACTGCACCTATCAATTCCTGTTCCTGCACATCACCCCAGCCATAGCCACCCATAGGGCAGCCTCCCATGCAAAGGCGGGAAACTCTTAAATCTGAATTCTTCAGTTTTATATATTCCATAATCTATCTGTGCTTCTTCAAAATAATGAATGAAAGAGCTTTCTCAATTACGCGCCAAACTGTCTTCGCGAACAACGTCACGTCAGTAGTAAACGACACCTCTTTAGCGTATCTTATTCTTAATTGATTCTTTTTCTTCAAGACATACTTTTCATACATCTCGTCTGCATTCCCCTGCCCAACAATCTCATCAAGGTTAATGAATTCGATAGAACTGAAATCTGTTATGCCTGGACGTACTTCAAGAATAAGCTTCTCATCTCCTTCATACTTCTCCGTATATTGAAGCAATTCCGGTCTTGGGCCAATAAAACTCATATTTCCAAGAAGGATGTTAAAAAGCTGGGGGATTTCATCAAGTTTTGTCTTGCGGAGGAAATTACCCACCCTAGTAATACGAGGATCATGTAATGCTGTTGTTCCGCCTCCTATCTTATCCGCATTCTTCACCATTGAGCGGAACTTATAGATATGGAACGGTTTCTGTTTATAGCCACCACGCAGGGGAGAATATAAAACAGGGAATCCACTTTCTAAAGCCACAGCTAATGCTATTATTAGATAGAAAGGCCACAGAATTAGAAAAAGAATCAAAGCCAGAACGAAGCCAATAACTGGCTTAAATAATCTATTGTAAAAACCATTATACCCCATATCATGCCTCCTCTTTGTATGCCATAAGATTTAAATCATTATTATTTGTTGCAACCGGTTGAAAACATAAGGTATCCGATTCATTTGTGCCACAGGGGAACTTAAAGACACCAAATTGAAAAGTATATAGCGGAAGGATATCCTTTTTTTCTTTATAGATCTCATTAAAACCTTCGGATAAACTACCACTATAAAGGTGTACATAATCATCTTTAATCCCCCCCCCTCGTTTCCGAGACAAAAGAAATTCAAAAAATTTCAAATTTCGACCATCGCCCTCTACGGTAGATGAAAAAACATACTTTTCTTTCCATTTGCAACCATATATGCAGGAGCCATGAATCGGATATAATTCTTTAACCTCAAAAGTAATAGGATTCATGAAATAAATAAAATCATCCGCAAACGGTGCGTCCGTCGCGTAAATTAACCCTTCTGGAGCGGCGAAACAAACACAACCTCTATATTTTTGATCATTACCAGCAACTTTCATTACAGATCCAAAACCATCAACGGCTTTCCAAATTGCAGCCGATTCATCGAAGTCACCAGTTAGAATCCATAAACATTGACGATATGTATCCGTTACAATATTATGTATATGATTAATTGCACCTTGTGGAAATGTATACACAATTTCCCAAAAATCCTTATCAACCCTACGATATATATTAACAGGTTTTTTATCCGTGTTTGTTAGATAACCACCAAAATAAATACTGTCTTTAAAACCTCTTATCCCACTTAATTTAGTAAAAGCGAGGGGTCTTATCCCTTTCCCACAATAATACCCATTAGACAAATTGCCTGTGATAATATTAAGTTCATATAGCATATTGCCAATGGATAAAATCACATTATTAGTATCGATAGAAATGGCTGTCCGTACTCCTAACCGCAAAAAGCGGTATAGAAGTTTGCTTCTGCTCAGATATCTTTCCTTAAACGTGTTGAATAGTTTAAAACGTCTAATCTCAACTATTCCGTCCAAAACAATAATGCTACCTCGTTTATAACAGACAAGTTTCCCGTCAGGCATATAGCATAAAGGGGAAAGCATAGATTGTAACTGAGTGATATTATTCATTCCTTACTTGATCGGTTTTCCAAAAGGGAATAAATATGGATAGATCCCATTTCTATGATTCTGATAGTATTGTATCAAGTCTTTTGCTCTTATCACAGATAAAGGGAACCCCTTAATATTTGTCACTTTTGCAACGCCATCTCGCACCAAGTCATTTCTATTGTTTATCTCTGGTATGTACATTGTCCAACGTTGCCTTCGTTGACTTACGGTCTTTTCTTCTGTATAGTCGCCATCTTTTATAACAAACCGCCTCTGCAAGTAGAAATCTTTTACGTCCCACGAAGGGTTGCATTCGGTAACTACATGCTGCATAGTTAAGTGATGACCAAAATTAACGCCTAAGTGGACGATATAAGCATCATGATCTGCACAAAACTTCCAGCACGAATTGGGACCATGAGGAGACGGGGCTTCCCCTTCTAGATTATGCTCCATCATGGATGCCGCTAATGGGCCGACCGCTGTAAGTGGATTTAATGGATGACGGCTTGTTACACTGCCTTCATGGTGCATAAGAGTAAAAGCCAATACACCTGATATTATCTTACTTCTTTGAACATCATAAACACACTTAATCTCTGACTCCTTATCATTCAACAAATCAACAAGATTAAGGTTTTCACATTCTTTATATCGACGAATAACTGGTGCCGCCAAAGTACCTTCTTCACCAATAAATTCTAAAAGTCTGTTAATAAGCTCTTCCCTGCCAACATCAATTGGCTTGATATTATCAAAGGAAGAATGTAAAACTATAAGACTGCCTTTCCCAATTCCACAATTACTTAAGAATTGCAAAACTTCATCGAAGGTCACTGGTTCCGTACGTTCGATGCGGTTACTCTTGTTAGGCGAGAACTTATTAAATTTCTCTACATTTTTCCAGTATAGCATTCTCATTAAAACTTCACTTGTAGGTGATAGTTTAACAATGCCATTGTAAATAGAACTAACTAAACTCATGTTGTTTTATATCTTCTAGTTAAATATATTTTTTGAAATATTTTATTGCCACCATTTAATACTAATTTTAATTGAGAATCCGTCAATGACTGTGCAGCATTCCGGGTTTTAACAAAATCAAACTCAGTTATTATATCACTATAAAACCCAGGGGTACAAGCATAAAAATATTTATACCCCTCTTCTTTCGCAATAATACAAGATGTTCTTGTAAATTTCCCAAACGGAGCACAGAATCCATCTATCTCTTTTGATAATAGATCTTCCAAGTACAGCTTAGACTCTCTCAGTTCGTTTCTAACAGCATTATCACTCTGCTCCCATAGCGACCCATGGGTAACGGTATGTGATTGGAATATAAAGCCTTCTTTATCCATTCTCCGCAATTGCTTTTCCGTCAACTTTCCCTCGTCTCCAACAAGATTCTTTGTTATGAATATTGTCGGGTAAATATTTTCATCTTTCAGATAATCACGGCAATCCCATATACCTGCATGGCCATCATCCATCATAATAACTACCTGACCTTTCTTGTTTGTAATCCTGGGAACAATTGTAAAACCTTGTTCACGAATGATACTAACATGCTTTTTAAAAACGGAGAGAGGGGTAGATTGGCTAGTAAACTGTTTCGAATCATGGAAATCATGATAATATAATATCATGCTATTACCACTTTCATATAAAAGTGATCCACAGGACATTATTACAGTTCGAATAAACTCTTTCATATTTTGCTAGAATATAAATCGATATACTTATTATAATTTTTAGTCTTATCGAATAACTCTAAAACTCTGTTCCTGCATGTTAATGAATAATACTGCTTCTCTCTAGATGATATGTTATTAATTGCGACGCAGAGCTGGTCGATATTTCCGGCCTCTACTACTAGACCGGTGTTTTCACTAACAAGTTCAGGTGATGCTGTTCTATTATAAACAATTCCGGGAGTTCCACACGCCATACCTTCAACCGTTGTAAGACCAAATGACTCAGCATATGAAAGATTTAATACTATATCTGCCATTGAATAATACATGGCTAATTGTTGTAGATTTGTAGTTTTAGGGACTTTATGTATCGCGTCTGGCAACTCCTCCATTTGTTTATCACTTAGGCCTATCAAAACAATCTTATACTCATCTCCCAAAACTTCAGACAACTTAACATAATCATACAGCCCTTTGTCTTTACTCCATGCTGTTGCAACACCTAGTAAGACTTTTTTCTCCGATAAATATAAATCAGACTTTAACGAAGAAAGTGTTGGTTTGAAGACGTCCGTATCAACCCCATTATATATTACTTCGACTGGAATATCCTTTAAGAAGGACTCTTTAACCAATGAAGCAAGCCATTTCGAGACAGCAACAATAGTTAAATCATCTATAGAAGTAAACAATTGTTGTTTTAAGACATAATTCCTTTTTGAATTATCTACAATTAACGACTTAGGGTAACTATGTTTGAGTGGGCAATTGTTACAGAGAGTCTTCCACTTTTCACAATTTTTACAAATAAAATGACTGCAGTGCCCAGTCATCGGCCAACAATCATGAAAGGTCCATACAACAGGTTTTTTAAAATCCTTCAAGAAATTAAAAAGTAGAGGATAATTGATATAATGACCATGTATATTCTGCAGATGTATTATGTCAGGGTCAATTTTTATTATATTTCTAATCAGCCGTTGGGTTGAATGGGCAGAAAAAAGACCTTCTGCATCAAACAAATACCCGCCCAATGCATGTAAATATACATTGTATTTGTTACCAATTCTTATGGTATTTGATCGAGTCGAACGACACTCCCGCCCATACGCGATAAAACTCTCTCCGCCACGATCAAGGACCGTTGCACCGATATGTTCCGTAATCCGGCTAACAGACCCAACATTAACCTTACTATTTATCTGCAAGATTCTCATTATGATAAACCTTATTAATAGCAGTTTTAATTGCGTTTAAATACCCCTTCCCATATTTCAGATCTGGCTCAACATAGTTTCCTTCTCCCCACTCATTCCATGATTTCAAGAAACATATCTGATTGTTGCGCTCTTTTCTTTTTACCTCGTACAAGACATTTTCTACATGCTTCTCAAACAGTTCGGGCGTAGAATTAGTAAAAAGATATCCATGATTTCCACTTCTAGGGGTGTGGTCCCAATTAGGCACTAAAGTGGGATAGATATTTTCCTGTTTTTCTTCTTCTCCAATTAGCGTAGGATATACTTTTTTATAATTATACCGCTCAGGAGTATTTGTCAAATAACTAATAATTTTTCTTGTTAGCCATTTAAAACCCCTCTTTTTATATCGTCTAATACGGCAAGAAATAATGGAATCAAATCCAAGTTTCTCAATTCTAGTCCTATCATTACTTATGTCTGTTGTATAAGCAGCAAAGAAAAAATCGCCCAATCCATGTTCTTTAGCAAGAGAACGCCATTGTGCCATAAAATCTTCAACACCTTCAAATAATAACGGCTTATAGATGACAAAAAGAAGTTTCCCATTTATCCTTATATAGCGATTATCTGAGAAAGCTTTTTTTAGAGAGAGAAAATGCTTAATGTTGTCATCAGCACCAGGATATGTCTGTATTGCTAAATCTTGTTTATCGGCGACATTACCGTCCTTGTTCCAAAACTTTCTATACCAAGATTCATTTGCCCAACACAAGCAAAATGGGAAATTAGGTTTGCCAGACTCAACAACTTGATTAAAAGGTAGCTCTAACTCCTGTTGACCGTTCCCAAACCAATAATGATAGTAGCAAAAACCTGTAATACCCGCTTCTTTCGCCAGTTGCGCCTGTTTTTCTTTTATTTCGGGCATTCGTAAATCATAAAATCCAAGATCTGCTGGTATTTTGGGTTGATAATGTCCTGGGAAAAGAGGTTTTGCTTTTGCCACATTAGTCCACTCGGTAAAGCCCTCCCCCCACCACTCATTATTATGAGTTGTTGGATGAAACTGAGGAAGATAAAATGCTATTATATCCATTCTTTATTTTTTAATTTCTTTAAGTATTCGTTATTATTAATTCGACCTACCGCATACCAAAACGGAAAGACAATGAAATAGTATATTGAAAGAGAGTTGGATCCAAACATCGCAAGAAGAATAAATAATATCATCGATATCTCGGTCAAATAAAATTCAATGTACTTGAAACCCAATTTAATAGTACGTGCCATAATAATGAGAAATAGGAAAGCACCAACCAACCCATTCTCATAAAACATTTTTACATATTGCATATCAGAGACGCCCGGGAAACCGTATTCTCGCACAGAAACGCTTCCTGCCCCCAAACCATGTCCAAATATAAAGAATTCCATACTTTGCAAAAGCTCTTTGGTATATTTCCTTTCACTTAATGCCTTATTTAGATTCATATTATCATCAACTCGATTAGTCACCATTCCAAAGATGTTTTCTAATCTTTCTGTAAAGCCCGATGAGAAAATAATAAAGAGAGCAATCACAATTATAATCCCAATAATAATAGCAATATTCTTTTTATAGTAATGTGATCGATGATTAAAGTAAACATACATAAGTACAGTTATTAAACATCCTAGCATGGAAGCTCTATGCATAGATGCCACAGAAGCTAAAAGTCCTATCACAAAAAAAATAAGTGCTAGCACTTTCTGCTTACCCCTACTATAGGCAAAACAAAAGACAGATATTGCACAACAAAAAACGGAAAAGTGGCTTATTGAATATGAATCACCAAAAAATGCGTTAAATCGCATGGTATCCAAAACATTAACCTCATTATATTCTATACCAGAAGATGCATTTATACGCTCAAGATTTCTTTCAATGTACCATGAAGGGGTGAGTAAATAACAAACTAATCCCGCGACGAAAATAAAGACCAAAACTATCAGTAACTTCTTATAAAATGGACGTCCCGGTCTTTCATCTGTCACTCCTATATAATAGAAAAGCATAGCGGTTATATAGTTTGATGCATCTATAAAATAACAGGTAATGGGGCGATTATTATATAAATACTGTAAAAACGAAAGAGAAACAACTATTATAAATAAGTTAAAAATGACAGTTGTTGAATCCCTTGGCGTTTTAAATCGCATCAAATAACAAACAGTAACAAGAACAGATACCCCCTTGAAAATAAAATCGTAGTGAAGATTATAATAAAAAATGGGGATTGTGCACAATATATATATAGGGAGTAAGTAGTCTATAATATTCAACCACTTCCACCGCTCCGGCATAACCTCTTTATTTGTTATTATTCCAACAGCCATATAAAACTAAATTTCTAATGACACATTTTTTTTCTAATATAACCTTTCACCATATTTCTTGTGTCGAAATCCAGCCCACAAAAGAAGAACACAACACTACTTATAATAAATGAAACACAGACTACCCCCAAATTTTGTCCAAAACCGTTGGCGAACAAAGACAAAATTGTCGGTATTGGTACAATTACTAATGTTAACACTATACTTTTTAAAACGACTTCTCGTAAATAAGAAGCAACTGGGAAGTCAATCTTAACATATGCATACCATAAACGATACGCATATATAAGAATATTTAAAAATAGTTGGAATATTAAGATATAATAAGGGGGTAAGCCATTATGTAATATAATATATGACGAGGGTATTATCATTATGTGAATTGTGCTAATAACAATCTGGTATTGCTTAATATCACCGGTTGCGTGAGCGACCATCCATAAAGGACTGGAAATCGCAGACACAAGCTGGCTGATAATCATTAATAAGCAAAAAATTACCGTATATTCAGGCACATCAACTAACCACAACTCAAATATAAAATCAGCACAGAGTAAGATAGGAAAGGCAAAAATAAAAAGTAAATAAAACGACAGAAGAGAAGTTTTATTAATTAAATCAAATAAGTATCCATTTTCTTTTGATGCATAAGCTTTAACAATCTGAGGGTTAAATGCAGACTGAAAGTTAGAAGTAAATTGATAAACAGCATTACTAACTTGCTTAGCAATCCCCATAGCGGCATTTACCGTGACTCCCAAATAATAATTCATAAAATAGTTGGGGCCTTCGTATGCCGCAGTGGCCGCCACACCACTCAACAAATTCCACCCCAAAAACCCTCTTAGTTCTTTTATGACATTCTTGTCACCACGAATATTGTATGTATTCCCTTTTATATAATGTCGACGACAGTAAAAAATATATAATGCATTTATAATAAAAGTTATTACAAATACCAAAACACCATAGGCAACCAATTTGTCTGAGTAGAGATACTTCAGAGCAATTACAATGGAAAGCTTAAGAATTGCTTCCACAATACTAAGTATTGCATATATATTCATACTTTCGTATGAAATAATAATCGAGTTATATGGTATCCTTATAAGATTAAGACTAAAAGTCAAAATGGAAAACTGATAGACAATATTTGCCGCAAACATTCGATCCGGAGGAATATCCAAAACTCGGTTCAAAAACCATAGCCCTATAGTCTCTAATAATACAACTATGATTGCCAAAAACTTACAATGCAGGTTCAAACTTGAGGAAAACACCTTGCCGACGTCACCTTTTTCTCCCAATCCAATTTCATAGCTTAAGAATCTTTGAGTAGCACTCATTAATGCGTTCTGGATAAAAACCATAGATACGACCACACTGCCTACAATGTTATAAACACCATAGTCAGTTTCACCAAGCACATGCAAAATCACTCTAGTTGTATATAAGGACACAAGCATTATAACTATCATCCTAATATACAGCATAATAGTATTTTTTGCTATTCGTTTTTGGTCGTTTGTATGTTTAGAGCTAGTTTCCATAAACATAAAAATGTTTAATTAGACACGCATGGACAAATGTTCAAATTGAGCGCTTAAATCCTTTTTATTTATTCATTTTTGGCCTATTAGCAATGCGTCAAGAATATCTTTATCTTTTGCTCGTCCACCACTTTGGTATGGATTGTCAAAAAACATAGATACTATTCTATCATAATTATCTTTATATTCTGAAAAACCACATTCCAAAACCTTACTTAAGGAACTAACAAAATCACTTTTTGTATAGGTAACTGGAGCGAAATTCTCTTTTTTAAAATCTATAAACAATGATCTTTCCTTATTAACATAATAATTATAGTCAAATTGGAAGAATATAATTGGGCGATGCAACAAGAGATAATCTATAAAGCAGGAAGAATAATCAGTAACTAAAAGATCCGCCTGATATAATAGCACTTGTGGATCTATTGAATCCTCATTTGTAATATCAAATATGCATGAATACTTACTTAAGTCAACTTGTTCATTTCTATGATAGAAATGCTTTTTAACAATAAAAACAGAGCCTGTTTTAAGACACAATGACTCTATTAAATCCAAGGGAAGAATTTGTTCTAAGTCAAAACGGACTTTTCCATCAGAACGATGAGTTGGCATATATAAAATTCTTCTCTTGCCCTTACCTATTGCTTCAACAATAGTATTTTTATCTTTCCTTAATTGAGCGTCAATAAAAACGTCATTCCTTGCAAAGTCTGAAATAAAAATATTATTGTCATTTACCGGCACTATTTGCTTATAATAGTGTTTAGCAAATGTGCTGGGTACTATTGCATAATACTTTAGATTATTAAGTAGAAAATTCTGAACACGCTGCGAGTGCTTATTAACTAATATCGACCCCGGGTCTTTTATCATATTCCCGTGGCCCAAGTCTATATAAATTGTATTACATACCAACCACGTATTAAAATCTGAAAATTGAACCGTAGAGAAGCAAGCTCTTGCCCGTAATTGTAAGTATAATGCACGCAAAGATGAAAACATCACAACTGGATATTTTTTATCTTTTAAGAAAGCATACACATCTTTATTTTTGGTTATCCAATAAACATCGTATTTAGAATCGAGTAATAAGTACTCATACAAATACTTCGTGTTATCAATATACTTTTCACCAAACCAAGAAGTAAAGACAACTAGATTGTTTTTCTTGGGGATCAACTTAATAAATGGTGTTATTACACATCTTAATATATAAAGTATATCTGCTCTTAAATGACTACAAATCATTGTTCTAACCATTTTACCATTTTAATAACACCATCTTCTGATCCTATTCTAGGAACCCATCCAATTATTTCGTTAGCTTTCTTTATGTCTGCCACAAATACCTTCTGGTCACTCTCACGCCAAGGAAGCTGCTTGTATTCCATCTTCACATCCAGCATCTTCTCCAGCATAGCAAAGAGTTCCAGTAGGGAAAGACTGTTCTCAATGCCACCACCGATGTTGAAAACTTGACCGTATGCTTCCTTGCAATCCTTAGCCTTGAAATACAAGTTCACCACATCATCATTGAACAGTACATCACGTACCTGCTTACCTGTACCAGAAATGGTGAACGGTTCTCTCTTGGGGTTAGCCTTGATATCCAATGCCTGCTGACAGAACCAACCAATCCAACCTTGATCAAAGGTAGCGTGCTGATTAATACCAAACATAGAGGAATGACGGAATACAACTGTCTTCAGCCCAAAGATACGGTGAAAGTCCAACATGTATTGGTCTGCAGAGCCCTTGGAACAGCCATAAGGAGAATGGAAGTCCAGCGTAATGCTCTCAGGGAATCCGTTAGGATACTCCTCACACACATAACGAGTAGCCTCCTCCTTGAAATGCAGATACTCAAAGTCTCCATACACCTTGTTGGTAGAAGAGAACAGAATCACGGAATCTGGAGAATACTTACGTACTGCATCCAGCAAGTTAAACATACCCAACGCATTTACCTCAAAATCTAAACGAGGGTTAGCGATGGATGTGGTCATAGCCACCTGACCAGAAAGATGAAAAATGTAGTCCGGTTTTACTTCCTTAATAACGGTCTCTACATCATTGGCATTGCGAATATCATAAGGATAATACTTGAATTCACCCTTACTACGCAACCACTGAAGGTTATCTGCACTACCATGACGATAGAGATTATCAAACACGAAGAGGTCTTCTCCTCTACGTAATACTTCTGCTGCCAGGTTGCTACCAATAAAACCGCAACCTCCTGTTACTAAATATTTCATACTATACTATTTCTTTATTTTGTTCGATTAAGCAATGCAATACTTCTTAAACCTTTAACATATATAATACTTAATTTCAGAAACCTCAATGGAATACTATACTTTACTTCTTTACAGAAATCTTTAATCATACAATTCATCCAATTAATGCTTTCTTTTGCTTTAATTTTACGAGTTTCTATTCCGTAATGATTACATCTCTGTTTATCTTGAAAAAAAACAACTTGGGTCCAAACCATATTTAAAAGATGACCTTCTAACATAGAGTATAGAATATGCTCCTTTTCAATCCTTCCTATTTCATTCTGCGTTATTATTGTTTTTATGAATAGTTTTAAGCTGTCAATTCTCTTTCCACCGTACCAATAAATTGTTTTATCAGTATATGGTGACATCGTTTTACCACTCAATATCTCACTCTTATTATAGGTAATAAATGGCTTGTAATAGACGACTGAATCATAACGAGCTCCAAGTCCTGCTGACACAATATCTAAAACCCATAAATTGCCATCTTTAATGATTGGTTTTATTCTTTCATACTCTAAAGAATACAAATCTTTTCTATAATAGAATCCTGAAGGATGCGTATCACCCCTTCCACCCCCATTTAAAATAGACGAGACACCTTTTGAGTACTTACAGAATCTTTCTGTTGTGTTCCGTCCAAAGATATCTACTAGACCGAAATTTGGTTTTTCTCTTTCTAAAAAATCAATAAAATCTACAAGGTATTCAGTATCTATGCATTCTTTGTCTAGGATATGTAATACATAATTCGCATCAGCAAATTGTATTACTTGGTTATAATTCTCATAGGCAGGAATTTTCTTATCAAGAGAGAATACACATAACCTATCATCTTTAATTTCTTTTAGTTCCCTTACAGTATCATCTGTTGAAACATTATCAGATATTGTTATAGAGAAACGATTATCGGAGCATGCCAACAGTGTTCTTACCGTAGCAATCAATTTCTCTTTCCTATTACAAGTCGGGAAACATAATGAAAGTATTCGTCTCGACATAAATATGTATGTTCTAATTAATCATATTGATAAGAATTGGCAAAGAATCAAACATAGAGAAAGAAACCCTCTCGCCCACCAACTCTTCAAGTTTTTTTATAGAGCACTTCAAATCCATCATTTCATTTTCGCGATATGGTTTTGCGCCATAGTTAATTTGTGATGTCGATTTTATTGATGATCTACAAAATTCAATTATTTGTTTAAGAGAAACACTCTCCCCACTACTCACATTTACTATCTCACCTACTGCTTTGGGATAGTTTTCAAGAAGCTTTCCAATAGCCCAGGCGAAATCATCCACATAGATGAAATCACGTTTCTGCTCGCAAGGTGTAACGTTAAGCTGATCACCCTTCTTAAGACTCTCTATTACATAAGGGATAAACTTGGTTTTACCCTGAAGAGGGCCAAACAAGTTACCCGGGCGCACAACCATTATGGGAAAAGCGTAATTCCTGTGTAGCATCATAGCTGTATTGGTGGTGAGTTGCTTCACAAGAGCATACGGTGAGTTAGGCTCTTCTCGCATTGTTTCTGAAAAGGGTGAACCGTCATTACCATACTCTTCGGAGCTACCAAACTGAATGAACAGTTTCAGTTGCTTGTCATCCTTGAAGCGATCATACAAATTAAGCAGCACCTTCAAGTTAGAAGCAATCATACTGTCAAACAAGCTCATGTCACGTTCTGCCGTAACAATGGATGCCAGATTGATAATGTAATCTGGTGATTCTACGTCTGCAGGTATCTGCTCTTTATCCAGCTCCATCAAGGTTTTCCTCACCTCAGGATATTGGGCAAAGTAGGCCTCATCAATGAACTTGTCAAAGATGCTGATTGCATATTTGTCGTGAAGACATCTTACAAGATTCTTCCCAATAAAGCCACTACCGCCAATTAGAAATAAACGCTCTTTACTCATACGCCAATGAATTGCTTAATCTCGTTTATACACAAGCCGTACACCTCTTCCGCCTTGTATCTCTTATACCAGTCTGCAACCAAAGCCATGGTCTGCTTCATATTCAACGTAGGCTTCCAACCTAAGCGTGTTTTTGCCTTTTCAATATTCAACATCAAAAGATTGGCCTCGTGCAAGGCATTAGGATCTGAAATATCTTTCAGTTCGCCTTGGCCATAATTATTAACCAACTCTGTAGCCACTTCCCAGACGGTAGAGATAGATTCAGATTCCGGACCAAAGTTCCAACCCTCACAATACTCCGTAGGATGCTCCCACATCTTCTGAGCAAGCAGCATATAGCCACTTAGGGGTTCCAACACATGCTCCCAAGGACGTACAGCTTTAGGACTACGGATATCGATAGGTTTACCTGCCTCTAAAGCACGAATGCAATCTGGGATAATACGGTCTTTAGCCCAGTCGCCACCACCTATCACATTACCAGCACGAACACTGGCAAGACTTACGTGATGTTTCTTGCCATAATCCTCAGGATTGAAGAAGCTCCTACGCCAGCTCTGGATAGCTATCTCGCAAGCGCCCTTGCTGGAGCTATAGGGGTCATAACCACCAAACGGGTCATCTTCCTTATATCCTCGCATCTGCTCCTTGTTGTCGTAACATTTGTCGGTAGTAATCATTACACCAACCTTCACACTTTCCGTAGCACGAATGGCTTCCATGATGTTGATGGTTCCCATCACGTTGATTTGATAGGTCTCAACGGGTATCTCGTAACTAAGGCGTACCAAAGGTTGAGCGGCAAGGTGGAAGACAATCTCTGGCTGGTATTGTTTGAAGATTTCCTTCATCTTCTCACCATTACGGATATCAGCACGAATATCCGCCTTGATTTTCTTACCAATGCCGGAGAGAACAAAGTTGTCCTTCTCGCTGTAGGGTTCTAGACCTACACCTACCACCTCAGCACCCAGTTCGTGGAGCCAGATGGAGAGCCAGGAGCCCTTGAAACCAGTGTGACCGGTTACAAGAACTTTCTTTCCTTTATAAAAGTTGTTGAATATATCAATCATGTTATTTGGTTTTGCTTGCAACAAAATCCTTGATGGTCTTTATCATATACTGCAACTTCTCAGGAGTCATACCAGGATATACACCCAACCAGAAGCAGTTCTTCATGATGCTGGTAGTAACAGGCAGGTCGCCTACGGTACGATAATCCTTACCCTCCACATACTCCTCAAAAGCAGGATGCATCAACAGGTTACCCGCAAAGAGGTTACGGGTCTGCACCTGATGCTCTTCCAGATAAGAAGTAAGTTCATTACGGGTGTAACCAGCATCTTCCTTCACTGTGATGAAGAATCCAAACCATGAAGGTTTGCTGTTCTTCTGAGGCTCAGGGAGCAATAGTCCGGGAGTGCCTTTCAAGCCATCATACATCGTCTGGTAGTTCTCACGACGACGGCTTACAATAAAGTCCAGTTTCTCCAACTGTGCGCAACCAATGGCAGCCTGCATATCGGTAGCCTTCAGGTTGTACCCCAAGTGGCTGTAAACATACTTGTGATCGTAACCCTTAGGCAGCTTACCAAATTGACCCGTAAAGCGGCATCCGCAGGTGTTGTCTACACCACCAATACACCAGCAATCACGCCCCCAATCACGGAAGCTCTTCACATACTTGTCCAACTCACGGTTGTTGGTATAAACAGCACCACCTTCACCCATGGTCATGTGATGAGGTGGATAGAAGCTGCTGGTACCAATGTCACCAATGGTGCCTGTCTTCTTCCACTCGCCATCAATGAAGTATTCAGAGCCCAGAGCATCGCAATTGTCCTCAACGAGCCACAGGTTGTGCTTTTTACAGAAAGCAACAACGGCTTCAAGGTTGAAAGGATTACCCAGTGAATGAGCGACCATCACAGCCTTGGTCTTGGGGCTAAGTGCTGCCTCCAACTGAGTGGTATCAAGGTTGCTCTCCTCAATGCTCATATCCACAAACACAGGAACAGCACCAAACTGCACAATGCAAGCTACTGTGGTGGGGAAACCAGCTGCAACCGTAATAACCTCATCTCCACGTTTGATGCGACGGTCGCCCAGTTCATGAGCGGTCAATGCACTAAATGCAAGCAGATTGGCACTTGAGCCACTGTTGCACAGTGAACAGTATTTAACGCCTAACCACTTAGCAAAGCGGGTTTCAAACTTGTGAGCCCACGGTCCAGCTGTCAACCAGAAATCTAAGGATGAATCCACCAGATTCACCATTTCAGCATCATCGAAATAACGACCACCATAGTTCACTTTGGTCTTGCCAGGGATAAATTCCTTAGGCTGTCCATGTACTTCACGATAATACTCACGTGTCAGCTCTAAGATCTGAGCTTTCAATTCTTCTTTCTTAGTCATAATATTATTCTTTACTTGCTATAATCTGGTATATTAGGTATCACTCTATCCCACTTCTTCCATGGTGCCTTGTTTTCTGCTAGCAGCTTCTCCAACAGTGCTTTTTCACGAATGTTATCCATGCATTGCCAGAAACCTTCATGAATATAGGACATCAGTTCTCCTTGTTTCGCCAAGGTCTCAAGAGGTTTGCGTTCGAACACACAGGCATCACCGTCAAGGAGATCAAAGATGGCAGGCTCTAAAACCATATATCCAGCATTGATAGGTGCGCCATCACTGGCATTCTTCTCGCGGAAAGCTTTAACAACATTATCATCAATGTCAAGAACGCCCTTTTCCTGAGCCATCTTTACTGCGGTAAGAGTAGCTATCTTGCCGTGGCTCTTATGGAACTCTAGAAGTTTATTAATGTCCACATCACAAACACCATCGCCATAAGTCATAAAAAAGGTTTCATTGCCCACATATTCCTGAATGCGTTTAATACGGCCACCGGTCATTGTGTTATAGCCAGTATCCACAACTGTTACCTTCCAAGGCTCCAAATGGCTATGATGAACCGTCATTTCATTCTTCTCTTCACGGAAATCGAACGACACATCACTGTAATGCAGGAAATAGTTGGCGAACCATTCCTTAATGTATTCCTGTTTATAGCCCGCACAGATGATAAACTCATTGTGACCATAGTGGGCATATTCCTTCATGATATGCCATAAAATAGGCATACCACCAATCTCGATCATTGGTTTGGGTTTAAAAACGGATTCTTCCGAGATGCGGGATCCAAAACCACCAGCTAAAAGTACTACTTTCATTGCAATTATTTTTTATGTTCAATATTTGTTTTTGTATAAAATGGAGAAAATAATAGTTCTCCCTCTTCACTCCTAGTTATTAGGTAATACTCTCCTGTATTAGGATTTTTATAAACGACGGTTTGCCCCATTAACATCTTTTCTGCATCTGGTAAATATGTTTGGTATACATTTGAGCCTTTTTCAGAAATAAAAGGTAAAAGCCTTTCCGAGACTGGTATTCGACTCCCATGAATAATGTCATTTTGTCCAATCAATATGTTACCATATACTACAGCCTTTTCCTCTAACATTATATGAGGAGCATTGGGCAGTGTCTCTCCAAACTTATTGCCCTGAATAACTGCAAAACCTATAGAAGGAGTCGCGTAAATATACGCGCCATCATCATCTTTCCCATACTCAGTGAAATAATTATTCTCAATATTTACATGAACAATTGTCCCATATATATCATAATTATTTCCTTCAAAGTAACAAGAATTAATAGAAAAAGATGTTGGATAAATAAGATTAACACCGTATTTACACGCTTCCAGAGTCGCTCCATTTAATAATACCCCACTTCCATTCTTCTGGACAAAACCATATTTGGAATCACTCATTTCCCCGCCATACCACCTTATAGCATGCCCGCCATATCCATGTCCTTTTCCATCATTCATATAACAAACGTTGCATGAACTAACAAAACAAGAATATAAATCTACTAAACACGTGTTGTAGTTATCAAAAGCAACATCATAATTCTTTATACAAACATTCTTGAAAATCAGCCTGGCACAATCATTTAGCTTAAAAGCTGAAGAATGTGAAGTATTATCAATATTATAGGAGCCGTTTTTTGTTGCCGCCACATAACCAACCAATGATAAATCTTCGATAGTTATGTTATATTGTTTTGTTGCTTTAAAAGTTACACCTCGTAAAATAGTGGAGCCCCTTCCAGCTCCCTTTATAGTCACATAACTTCTTAATTCAACATCACCTATAACATTGTACTCACCGGCAGGGATAATAATAGTCGGTTCAGGATTCTTTGGATTAATCTCCCATGAATTACTGGATACATTTGATTTGAATAAATCTATTATGGATTGCAGCTTTTTAGTCTGTTTAGATTTACTCCCAGATTGCAATCCAAACCACGTTGCTTTAATTTCATTATTTGTGATGGTACCTTGAATATCGCTATCAATACAAACATCACCCTCTAATTGTGCCTTATCAAATAGTACTGTCCCATTAGCTATTCTGCCACCTTTAAACACAACTTTACTACTCTGAGGAATTGTAAGTGTTTTTCCTTTCAAGTCTACATCACAATCTACTACATAACTATTACCATTTTTAGAGACACCCGCAACATCGTTAATTGAAATACTCCGACTTCCCTGGCCATAACTGACCACGGAACATGAACACATGAATACGGAAAGCAATACAACAAAAGAGTGATAAAACCTCAACATACAATTATTTGAGATTAGCAATACATTTTTTTAAAGAATCTATCCAATAAGGTACCTTAATTCCAAAAGTATCTTTTATCTTAGTTTTGTCCAATACAGAATAAGCTGGACGTTTTACAGGACTCGGGAACTCATCGCTATGGCAAGGTTGAATAATGCAACCAGTATTACCAGCATATTCAGCAATCATCTTTGTGAAGTCATACCATGAGCAGACGCCCTCATTACTGAAATGGTACGTTCCTGCATTTTTATATGCAGTGCGCTCATCCACCATCTTATAGATTATTTCCGCCAGATCCCTTGCGTAAGTGGGTGTACCAACTTGGTCAAAAACCACCTTTAACTGCGGCTTAGTGGCGGTTAGATTGAGCATTGTCTTCACAAAGTTCTTCCCAAACTCACTATAAAGCCAAGCTGTCCTAATAATAACATAGTCACAGCCGCCCCTCTCTATTGCCTGTTCTCCATGAAGTTTGGTTAAACCATAAACTCCAGTAGGCGTTCCTTTCTGGTCTTCTTTGCAAGGAGTGTTGTATGGCTCTTTTCCAAATACATAGTCTGTAGATATATGAATAAGCAAGCCTCCTGCTACTTCCTTCATAGCTAAAGCTAGATTTTCCGGGGCATTTGCATTCAGCAATTCTGCAAGTTGCTCGTTATCTTCTGCTGCATCTACGTTTGTATAAGCAGCACAATTAATGATAATAGACACTTGTTCATCTTTCACCATCTTACGGATGGCATTGAGATCGGTAATATCCAATCGACGCGTACTAATGTCAATATTTGCTCCTCCTATTTTATGGAGCATTGCAATAGACTCTTCAGAAGCATCTGTAACATCGGTAAAGATGTACTTATCGCCAGAGGAGCATTGGCTTGTTACAAGTCTCAGTTCATTGCCAAGTTGTCCATTGGCACCAGTTACAAGGATATTTCTCATTCTGCGTAGTAATCTATATTGTAATCAAAGACCTCAGGACAATTTGCAAGGGTTGGATGTAATTTGTCCTTTGCAGAAAGCATTACATCCGCTGCCGGTATTTGCCAATCAATGCCTAAAGCAGGATCATTCCAAATAATAGAACCCTCAGACTGAGGCGCATAAAGATTGTCGCACTTATATTGGAAAACGGCTTCCTCACTCAAAACCACAAAACCGTGAGCAAAACCACGTGGAATGAAGAACTGGCGGTGGTTCTCACCTGTCAGCTCAACCATCACGTGTTTGCCAAATGTGGGGGAACCTTTCCGTATATCAACGGCCACATCAAGTACGCGTCCTTTTAATACACGCACAAGCTTGCTTTGAGCGTCTTTTCCCTTCTGGAAATGCAAACCTCTCAGTACGCCATAACAGCTCTTACTCTCGTTATCTTGAACAAATTTTATAGGACGCACCTGCTCATCAAAGTCCTTCTGTGACCAGGTTTCCATGAAATAGCCCCGCTCGTCACCAAAGAGTTTTGGCTCAATGATAACGACACCAGGTATCTCAGTCTGTAATACGTTTATCATTAAATTATCTATTTTAAATACTTATTCCAATCTATTAACTGAGCAAAAAAGATGGCTCCACCTTTGCTAAAATGGCTACAATCAGCACTAATAAAATGATGATCCGGCGTGAATACGCGAACCTGATTTTGTTCATTTACGACCATTGTCATCAAATCAATAAAGCGTTTACCATAAAACTCCGCGAAGCATTTATTTTTAACAATAAATTGCTCCGGGTTAGCAACATCAATGTATTGGTCAAAATAATCTGGTTCATTGCGTTTCGCATATATTTGTCCATTTGAAGAACCAAAATTCTTTTCTCCTACTATGACCACATCCTCGATTGAAAGTCCATTCGCTAAACACATTATTTCAATCTCAGTAACAACATTTTCATTTAAGTCGAGGGTCGAAATAAATACTTTGTCAGCATTGCGGAATCTATCTCTATTATCCTTACTGTTTCCGACAGTAGAATAAGATACTTCTATTGAATCAACTACATTTGATTCCAAAATAACATTTACGAAATCCCGTCCAAAACTGTTTCCTATCACATACCAATGCTTCTTATCTGTACTAAATGGCTTATCATATTGATATCCCCTATCAACATATTCAGCATGCATTCCTCTATGAATATCGTTCTTGCTTATATATAGTTCTGGAACGTCACGTACAACACCCGCTTTAATATATATGTAACCTGCAAAAGCACTCAATGCCACGAAAACTAATGCTGTTGAAGAATAGAGAAGAGTCTTACCCAATTTTGATTTCAATGCTACTGTGGTTTCTTGCTCAATAAACCTGTATGAAAGCCATGACATTAATACTGCTCCAATAAGAAGAATTGCATAAGACCCTATCGTGAACTTACTTGAAATTGTATACCTATAGAATGCCAGCAATATTTGATGCCATATAAAAAAGCTATAGCTTGCCGCACCTATCTTTGCTAAAACCGAATTACCAGTTACCCTATTCTCAAGTACATCTTGGGAACATAATACGACACAAGATAAACCCACAACTGCCACTAAACGCATTACAGCCGTCATTACCTCGGTATTGACAAACATCAGAGCTAACAATGAAACATAGCATAAATATACATATCCTTTCCAAAATGGTTTATCCCTTTCAGGATTATATATTAATGCTGCGATACCCCCTACGGCAAATTCAAAGAATCTTGATGGCAGGTAATAGAAGCGCTTAGCTGTATTTGTTGTGGCAAAATATACAAGTAAAGATATAACTGCTAATATTGATACAATCGTTATGAGTGTTCGCCTGGGATTATTCTTATTAAGTCTTGCTATGAAAAACAGAATAGGATAAACAAGATAGAACTGCATCAACACCCCCACATACCATGTATGCATCAACGGTTTATAGTCATTAGATATAGCCCAGTAGTTCTTTGTTGTAATAGCTGCAAGAATGTTATTTCCAAATCCATTAGTTGCTATTACTGATTGACCCAAGTTTTCATAATCATCGGGCAACATCACAAAAAAACCCAAAAGCATGCAGAATACACCTGCTACCAGAAGAGGAGGAAGGAGTCTGATTATGCGACTTATTTCAAAGCTATAATACCCCCCCCCCCCCATTGGGTTTTATTAGGAGCTAATAATATCTTAGCACATAAACTTCTTGTAGTTAAGAATCCTGCTACGACAAGAAACAGGTCAACTCCAAGATAGCCATATGTCATCAATCCAGCGTGATATAGCACCACGGCAATGATGGCAAAAGCCTTTAAAACATCTATATACTTTATTCTCATCAAGCTTTATTTAAAAAGAGTAATAGAGGTAATTTCTTCTTTCATTTCATCAATAACCTTCAAAAGATACTGACCGTACTGGTTCTTCAGCATAGGTTTAGCGAGCTCGTGCATTTTTTCTTCACTAATCCAACCATTGCGATAAGCGATACCTTCCAAGCAAGCTACTTTGAGGCCTTGGCGCTTTTCAATGACCTCCACAAAAGTGGAAGCCTCCGCTAATGAGTCATGGGTGCCGGTATCTAACCATGCAAAGCCACGGCCAAAGACTTGAACTTTCAGTTCGCCATCTTTCAAGAATTCCTGGTTCACTGTGGTAATCTCCAATTCACCACGGACAGATGGTTTAATATGTTTGGCAACATCAACAACCTTGTTAGGATAGAAATAAAGACCTACCACAGCATAGTTGCTCTTTGGTTCTTTGGGTTTTTCTTCAATTGAAAGGCAGTTGCCTTGCTTATCAAACTCTGCGACTCCATAACGCTCTGGATCTGACACCCAGTAGCCAAAAACGGTAGCCTTCTGGTTCTTCTCAGCATCTTCTACAGCTTTTCTCAGCAAGCCAGTAAAGCCACTGCCATAGAAGATATTGTCACCAAGCACAAGGCAAGCACTGTCATTACCTATGAACTTCTCACTGTACTAGCCCCCTAAATAACTGGACTAAATTATAAAAACAGTTTAGTAATAGTTAATTTAGCAATCATGACAAAAGAACGAAGAAAATTTACACCTGAGGATCGTTTATCGATATTACAGGAAGCG
>Ga0334887_1001841_pt1 | contig 25948 bp, 19 predicted proteins | sample GraSluR1_MG_10_FD_207217 | JGI IMG/M metagenome (GOLD analysis project Ga0334887, IMG submission 207217) | Sludge microbial communities from methane-producing bioreactor in Wageningen University, Netherlands - Granular Sludge_18_07-R1 | ecosystem: Engineered > Bioreactor > Anaerobic >...
AACCGCGTACAGCCGTCGCTCATACGCGTCGACGCCGACGAAGTCACCTACGGCCTCCACGTCATCATCCGCTTCGAGTTGGAATGCGACTTGCTCGAAGGCAAACTGCGCATCTCCGAGCTGCCCGATGCCTGGAACGCAAAATACGCCGAGTTCCTCGGCGTGCGGCCTAAGGACTACCGCAACGGGGTGATGCAAGACGTTCACTGGTACGCGGACTATATCGGCGGCATGTTCCAAGGGTACGCCTTGGGCAACGTCCTCGGCGCGCAGTTCTATGACGCAGCGCTGCAGGCCCATCCCGAAATACCGGGGGAGATCGAAGCCGGCCGTTTCGATATCTTGCACGACTGGCTGCGTACCAACATCTATCGGCACGGCTGCAAGTTCACCACCCTCGAGTTGGTGGAACGGCTCACCGGCGGTCCCATTCGTCTGGAGCCATACAAGAAATACCTGCAAACCAAGTACGCCGACATCTACGGCGTCCGCTGACCCGGCGCGACAGAACGCAAGCGGCAGCCGACGAATTCAGTGCGGCTGCCGCTTCTTAATTGTGGCGACACTTAACAGGCTAAAGGTTGTAGCGAATGTTGAGGATGTCTCCGTCCTGAACCACGTACTCCTTGCCCTCCAGTCGCAGCCGGCCTTGCTTGCGCGCCTCGACGAGCCCGCCCGCCGCGATCAGTTCCTCATAGGCGACTGTCTCCGCCCGGATGAAGCCCTTCTGCAGATCGCTGTGGATCACGCCGGCTGCAACTGGTGCAACCGTACCGCGGCGCACCGTCCACGCCCGCACCTCGTCGTCGCCCACGGTGAAAAAACTTTCCAACCCCATCATGCGGTAACAGAAGCGGATGGCACGGTCTAGGCCAGGCTCTTCGATGCCGAAATCGGCCAGGAATTCAGCAGCCTCGTCCGGAGCCATCTGCGCGATTTCGGCCTCCAGCTTGCCGCGTAAAAACAGTGTCCGTTCGTCTAGCGCGTCCGCATAGGCAGATTCATCGTCATTATCCGCCCCGTTGATCACGCGCAGCATCGGCTTCAGCGACAACAGGCCAAACCCGCCCAGCGCCTTCAGTTCGGCATCGCTCAAGTCAATTTCCCGCAGGGGCGTCTCCGCCTCCAGCGCCTGCATCAACTTGGCGAGCAACTCCTCCTCCGCGGCCATGCGCTTGCGCTCTTCGGGTGTGCCGCGGCTCTTGCCCGCCGCCAGCCGTTCCAGCCGCTTGTCGATCACGGTCATGTCGCTCAGGATCAGTTCTTCTTCCATCATGGCGAGGTCTCGCACCGGATCGACCGAGTCTTCAGGATGGGGCACGGCTTCATCCTCAAACGCCCGCGCCGCCAGCATCAGCGCGTCGTTGGCCGCGATGGCGTTCAGCAGCGCGCCGCCAAGTCCGCTCTTGCCTGCGCCTTTCCCCAGCCCGGCAATGTCGTTGAACGTCACCGTAGCATAGGTTGTCTTCTTGGGCTTGAACATGGCCGATAATCGATCGACCCGCGGGTCAGGCACATTTACCACCGCGGTATGCACCTCCAGTTGTCCGCTGGAAAAGGCCGTAGTCGAAGTCTCACTGCGCGTGAGCGCGTTAAAAATGGTCGTCTTGCCGCTGTTCGGCAAGCCAATAATGCCGATCTGCATATAGTGCTTTCCGTTTTCGTTATGGTGTAGCGATATCAGATGGAGCGTTCGCCGCGCAGCCCGTCGAGGGCCAGCGCCACAGCGCCTAACAGCCCGACGTCGTCGCCCAACGCCGCCGTGCGGATCTCCAAGTCTTGCCAGTATGCAGGCGACTGGGCGCGTGATCTGATGGTCTCCCACATACTGTCGACCATCAGATCGCGGCAGTGCAGCCATACGCCGCCGCCGATGACAATGCATTCGGGGTTAAAGGTATGCAGAATATTGACGATGCCGGTCCCGAGATAACGCCCCACCAAGCGGTATTGTTCGAGCGCAAATGCATCGCCCTCCCTGGCAGCCTGGCTCAACTCGACCGGCGTCACCGCGGCGATGTCCCCGCCGGCCAACTCGACCGCACGGCTGATGGCGCCGGCGCGTAGCGCGATCTGGGCGCGGCGGGCGAAATTCGGTCCGGACGTCATCCCCTCCAACGTCCCGACCAGATTATTCTGCGGGCTGTCGGCGGACAGATTGATCGTCGTATGGCCGATCTCCGCGGCCAACCCCATACGCCCCAGCAGCATGCGGCCGTCGATGATCACACTTGTGCCGATGCCGGTGCTGTGCGTTATGTACACCATATGCCTGAAGCCCACCCCGGCGCCGAAGCGGTGCTCGGCCAAACCGGCCAGGTTGGCGTCATTGCCGACAAACACAGGCGCGGCAAAATGCGCGCCAAGCTCCTGTTTCAAGTCGACCTCATGCCAGCCGGGCAGATTCGGCCCCGTCAGCAGCACGCCGCGATAGGGATCTGTCGGGCCGGGGACGCCAACGGCAATCGCCTGCACACCCCCCTCGCCCCACACCGAAGCGACCAACGCACGCATGCGGTCCAGCACGGAGAGGGGGCCTTCTGCAGCCAGCGTCAGAACCGCCCTGCGCTCCTCAATGCGTCCATCCATCCCTGCGCGCACCGCACGAATCTGCGTCCCCCCCAGGTCAACGCCTATCACATGATCCATAGCATCGATTCCTATTGCAGAATGAGAGTTTCTTGCATGCTATTGTACCATCGGCGTCGGTGAACCCGACAAAATCCGACAAATTCGTGCTTGACATCGCTGAAGCGATATTGTAGACTATGGCCGCCACACAAGAACATTTGTTCTATGCAAATAGGGAGAGACGCATATGCAGAGTATTACTCCATGCCTATGGTTTGATCGCCAGGCCGAAGAAGCCATGAACTTCTACGTCTCCGTCTTCCAAGGCTCGCCCCTTAAAGAGGCCCAAGACTCGGAGATCAAGACCATCAAACGCTATCCGGACGACATGCAGCTAGGACCGGCGGAAGATATGGCCGGCAAGGTCATAACAGGCATCTTCCATCTAGCGGGTCAACGCTTCATGGCGCTAGATGGCGGCCCATTCTTCAAGTTCAGCGAAGCCATATCCTTTGCCATCGAGTGCGAAAGTCAGGAGGAGATCGATTATCTCTGGGAGAGCCTGTCAGCCGTACCTGAGGCGGAGCAGTGCGGCTGGCTCAAGGATCGCTTCGGCGTATCGTGGCAGATATTCCCCAAACTGCTGGGCGAGTTGATGAGCGACCCGGACCCGGAAAAGGCCGGTCGCGTCACCCAGGCCATGCTGCAGATGAAGAAGATTGATATCCCGTCACTACAGCGCGCCTACGCAATGGAATAGGCCAAGGAAAGTACGTGTCGAAAAAACGCGGCCAATTCGATCTTGACAAGTGTATTCCAACTGTGATAGATTGTCGCTGTTGTGGAAGGCGCGCGGCTGGCGCGCAGCTAGTGAATCGGCAAGCCGTACTACCTAAGTGGAGGCGCACGCATGCGGATGTTCATCCATCGCAACAGCCCCAGACTCATCGACGGAGCTGTTTATCGCTTCCGTGGGAGTAGTGCGCCTGCCGCCTGACACCGTACATCACTGACCGCTCAGGGACCGCAGCGCATCTGCTCAATGCCTGCGGTCCCTTTCTTATTGGCGTCGGCTTGCACTCCGCACGCCGCACCGAGAAAAGGACGTAGGCATGGGATGACACCCTGGCGCTTACGTCTTTTTACGTTCCGCCATCTCCCGTCGGCGCACTCGCGTCGACGCCGCACAACGGCGTTATCGGTTTAACTTGAGTTCGCGTTCGTATTTCGGGCAAGAGCTCAAACCAGCAGAGGACGATTACCATATGTCCCAGCAGTCAGAGTTTTTACCCTCCAGTCTGGTCCCCGATCTGAGGGACGTTGCCACAGTCAAGCCGCTGGCCGGTCTGTGGCGCCTGATGCGAGGCTACCGCCTGCTCTTCCTCATCGCCGCACTGAGCCTGGGCATCGCCGTGATTGCACGCACCGGATCGTACTTGGTCATCCGCTACTTCGTCGACGCCTTCCTGGCCGAGCCGTCCAGTAGCCGGACGTTGTGGCTCATCGCTGGCGGCTTCGTCCTGCTCGCCGCCGTACAGGGCGGCTTTGGCTTCCTCAGCGGCGCACTGGCCGCGCGCAGCTCCGAGGCCATAGCCCAGCGCGTGCGCAACTACCTGCTGAACCACATCCAGCACCTGCCGTTCTCGTTCCACGACGCCATCCAGACCGGCGAAATGGTTCAGCGCGTCACGTCGGACGTCGATGCCATTCGCCGCTTCTTCGCCGTTGAGATCATCTCCAGCGCACGCATCATCTTTCTCTTCGTCGTCAATCTCATCGCCATCATCGCGCTCAACTGGCAATTGGCCGTGCTGTCCGTCATCGTCATCCCGTTCGTCCTGGCGGTCTCGGTCTACTTCTTCCGCCTCGTCTCGCGGGCCTACGAAAACTATCAGGAGCAAGAGGCGGTGCTTACCACCGCGCTGCAAGAGAACCTAACCGGCGTGCGCGTCGTCAAAGCCTTTGCCCGCCAGGAGTTCGAAGAAGCCAAATTCGAGATCGCTAACCTGGACAAGTACCGGCTGGGCAAGAGGCTCCTGCTCATGCACTCGCTCTACTGGCCGATCTCGGACATCATGTGCGGTGTGCAAATGCTGGCCGGCTTCCTCATCGCCGCGCTGATGGCGATCAACGGCACGATCAGCGTAGGCACGTTCGTTGCCTACAACGGCATGCTCCAGCTTGTGATCTGGCCGATGCGTAACTTGGGCCGCCTGGTCGTCGACATGTCGCGCGGGCTGGTCTCCTTCCAACGCGTCTCCGGCATCGTCCGCCAGGAAGAGGAGATCATGGAGCAGGAAGACGGCGTAGAGCCGGAGCGTTTGCGCGGCGAGATTATCTTTAGGAACGTGGGCTTCGCCTACCCGTCCGATCAAGGAGACAAGCCCGCCCTAGAGAAACCGTTCTCGTCCAACGGCACAGGACGCGTCAATGGCGCCGCACCTGATAAAGGCGCCGGCGGGCAAGACACAGTCTTCGCCGGTAACGGCCATGTCGACGGCGCAGACGACGGACATTATGTCGCCGTCGCTCTGGAGGATATCAGCTTCCGCGTCAGGCCGGGGCAACGCGTGGCCTTGCTCGGCGCCACAGGGGCGGGCAAGACCTCGCTGATCAACCTGCTGCCGCGCTTCTACGACTACACCAGCGGGCAGATCCTGCTCGACGGCGTGGAACTGAAGAACTACTCGCGTCGCTTCCTGCGCCGTCACATCGGCATCGTCGAGCAAGAGCCGTTCCTCTTCTCGCGCACGGTGCGCGAGAATATCGTCTACGGCGTAGGCCATGACGTACCGCAAGAACAGATCGAAGCCGCCGCCCGCGCCGCAGCCATTCACGACGTCATCCTGACCAAGTTGCCCGACGGCTACGACACCCTAGTGGGCGAACGCGGCACGACGCTCTCCGGCGGCCAGAAGCAGCGCGTGGCCATCGCCCGCACGCTGCTCAAGGATCCGCGCATCCTCATCCTCGACGACTCCACCTCTTCGGTAGACACCGAGACCGAGGCTGCTATCCGCCAGGCGCTGGAGACGCTGATGGAGAACCGCACCACCTTCATCATCGCGCACCGCATCCAAAGCGTGATGGACGCCGATCTCATCCTCGTGATGAACAAGGGGCGCATTATCCAAGCAGGCAAACACGACGAACTCGTCAATCAAGACGGCATGTACCGCCGCATCTTCCTGGCGCAGACGCGCATCGAAGATGAACTGCAGAAGGAGTTGGGCAGTGTCTGATCACTACGAATTCGAGGAAGAAGAATTCACAACGCAGTTCAATGGGCAGACCATCCGCCGTATCTTGGCCCAGGCCATGCCGCACTGGCCGTATCTGGTCGGCTTCCTGAGTTTCATTGCGCTAACGGCTGTCCTAGACGCGTTCTTCACCTATCTGAGCAAGCAGATCATCGACGTCGCCATCGTGCCCAGAGACCGTGACGCGCTCACCAGAATCATCACCATCTACGGCTCGCTGATCGCGGTGCAGGCCGGGTTCGTCTTCGGCTTCATCTATCTCACCGGCCTCCTCGGCGAGAAAATCCGCTACGATCTGCGCAAGAAGCTCTTCAACCACCTGCAGCGGCTGTCTCTGTCGTACTATAGCAAGACGCCCGTAGGCTGGATCATGTCGCGCGTCACCTCCGATACGGAACGGGTGGCGGAGTTGGTCACCTGGGGTCTGCTCGATACGACTTGGGGCATTCTCAACATCTCGACGTCGCTCGTGTTCATGGCCTTCATCGACTGGCGTCTGGCGCTGATTGTCAGCTTCAGCATCCCGATCATCATCGCGGTGGCCTTCTACTTCAAAAAGCGCATCATCGTCGAATACCGGCAGGTGCGGAAGGTCAACTCCAAGATCACGGGCGCCTACAACGAAACCATCACCGGCGTGCGCGTCGTCAAGGCGTTGGGCCGCGAGCACGAAAACCTGGAGGAGTTCAAGGGGCTGACCAGCGAAATGTACCGGGCGGGTTACCGCGCCGCATGGCTGTCTGCCCTCTTCCTGCCCACCGTCCAGGTGATCAGCGCCCTCTCAGTCGGCATGATCCTCTGGTACAGCGGCAACCAGGTGGCGAATATCAGCATCGGCGGCTCCAGTATCAGCATCGGCGGCATACAGGCCTTCATCTCCTACGTCACCTTCATGCTCTTCCCCATCCAGGAGATGGCGCGCGTCTACGCCGAAATGCAACAAGCCATCGCTTCGGCCGAACGCATCTTCTCCCTGCTCGACGCCGAACCGGAGATCGTGGACCGGCCCGACGCCGTCGACCCCGGCTCGCTACGCGGGGCCATCGAGTTCGATGACGTCAGCTTCGCCTACGAAGCCGACAGCCCCGTGCTGTCCAGCTTCAACCTAACCGTCAAAGAAGGAGAGACTATCGCCCTCGTCGGGCCCACAGGCGGCGGAAAGTCGACCATCGTCAACCTGATCTGCCGCTTCTACGAACCAACAGAGGGCGTTATCCGCATCGCGGGCACAGATTATACTGAGATGAGCCAGCATGCCATCCAATCGCGCATCGGCATGGTGCTGCAGACGCCCCATCTCTTCTCCGGCACCATCCGCGAGAATCTGCGTTACGGCCGGCTCGACGCCACGGACGAAGAGGTCGAGGCCGCAGCCAAGACAGTCGGCGCCGATGAGTTCATCCGCAACCTGGAACACGGCTACGACGAACAGGTGGGCGAAGGCGGCAGCCTGCTCTCCGTTGGACAGAAGCAACTGATCAGCCTGGCGCGCGCCGTCTTGGCAGACCCGGACATCTTCATCATGGACGAGGCGACTAGTTCGGTAGACACGCTGACAGAAGCCCTGATCCAAAAGGGCATGGAAAGGCTTCTCCACGGGCGCACCAGCTTCGTCATCGCTCATCGCCTGTCCACAATTCGCAATGCCGACCGCATCGTCGTCATCGAAAACGGGCGCATCGCCGAGATGGGATCGCACAGCGAATTGCTGCGCCAGCGCGGCCACTACTACCGCCTCTACACCCAACAGTTCCGTCGAGAGAGAGAGTCTGAGTACGATCCGTTCCGCGACATAGAGGCTGAACCCGCCGTCGCCGTACCGGCCGCGGGCTAGCGCCTACATCACGCCACACAGAGGCCGCTTCACATGAAGCGGCCTCTCTCTTTTGCGCGCCGAACGCCGCACACATACAATCCGGCGTGACGAAACCGCAACTACGTACGTCATCACTATTGACAATATCCACACATGTTGCAGACACGGACGCCGCCCGCCCGGCACGGACAGGCGCAGCAGGAAGAAACCAGCACATCAGCCTGCCCGTACCGCCTCTAGAAGAGAGCTACATCGCTTGCTCAACAATTATCCCTTCAAAGGCGACTATCCCATCCTTCAGCAGTTCGGAGACAGCGCCCGATCATTTGGCCGCCTTAAGTGCCAGGGCGTCCCTCTGCGCGGCCACCCCGGCATCGACTTTGCCCTGCCGATCGGCTGTCCAGTGCTGGCAGTTGCCGGCGGCGCAGTGGCTGCGGCGCATGACGACCCAGACGGCTTCGGCCTGTTCGCGCTCATCCAGCATCATTGGGGCCAAAGCCTCTACGCCCACCTATCCGCGCTGCACGTCGCACCGGGCCAATCGCTCCGAGCCGGCCAACAGATCGGCCTCAGCGGTGACAGCGGTCTCAGCGCGCGGCCTCACCTTCACTTCGGCCTGCGCATTGCCCCCTATACGCTAGCGGACGGCTGGTGCGGTTATACCGATCCCGCTCCCTACCTGCACAGGCTCACGCGCGGCCGCGGCCCCCTGATCGGCCCGCACATCATCGGCGGCGTCCACAGGCGCCTAGATTTGCTGCGCAACTGGCAGCCGCGCCAGATCGTCGTCGTCGACCCTAATCCCGACGAGATGCGCCTTCTTCGCCGGGCCTGCCCCGATTCGGTCATCATCGGCCGCGTCTTCGAGACGGATCACGCCGTCATGCAGCGTATCCGCTCTGACCCGGTCGAAGCCGCTCGCTGGGCGCATGACAAGACGCTGCCGCGCGTGTCGTCCGACGTGGACTATTGGCAGTTCGCCAACGAAGTTCTGCAAGACGGCGACAGCCTCCCGCTTCTCAACCGCTTCGAGTTGGAGCGTATGCGCTTGGCCGAAGCAGAACCTGCCGGACGCAGTTACCGCTGTGCGCTTTTCGGCTTCAGCGTCGGCAACCCCGACCTGCCCGAAACGGCGCGGCTGTCGCACTGGCGGCTGCTCTACCCCGCCTTGCGCCATGCCGAGGCCCAGGGCCACATCGTCGCCTTGCACCAGTACGGCATGCCGGATCTATGGGGGCCGCACGGTCTGTACGACTGGTACATCCACCGCCTGGAACACCAGATCTTGCGCCGCCTGCCCTTTAAGCGCCTCCAGTTCGCCGTCACGGAATTCGGCATCGACGGCCTCATTCGTGGAGCCGGGCCAAGCGGCTGGCGCGACTTTACGGATGAACAGGGCTACCTCCGCCAGCTCGCCAAAGCCGCCGCCTATCTTGAACGTTACTCCGGCCGCCTGCTCGGCTGCGCGCTCTTCACCCTAGGCCACTACCCGCCCTGGGGCAGCTACGACATCGAAGGCGTTGTCGCCGACACGTTAGCGCAGCGCGCCGATCGCGGCCTCTGGTCCGGCGTCAATACTGCTGTAACCGACATCATTCCCGGCGATATCGAACATACGGATGAGCCAGGCGCAGAAGCGCTGCCCGACGACGCAACGGATGCCTGCATCGTTCCGCCTGCCCTAACCGACTACGACTCCCTGGTCGAACGCCGCACCGATCCCCGCTTCACCGCCTATCACATGCAGATCAAGCGCGTCGACGAACGTCCCGACCGGCAAGAGGGCGATATCGCCTATGTCATCAAGGACATCTTTATGACGGCCAACGGTTCCTGGCAGATCACCGGTCGCCCCGACGATGTGCCCCTGTGGGCCAAAGATAGCTACCTAACGCCCGAATTTCTGGAAGCCGGCGCGGATCACCACCTGTTCGGCGCGGTCATCGGCCCGGACGGCAAGCAAATGCGCGATGTGCGCATCACGTATTGGTCGGACGGCTTTGAGCGTCTCGGCGACCCGGATTATGACGGCTTCATCGCGGTCCGCGTCAAGCCCGAATCCGGCTGGGCTAACCTGCCGATGGCAGGCGGCAGTTCCTTCGCTCCAGACCGGGGCGAATCCGGCCCCTGGTGTTGGACGCCCGGCGGCGCTTCTGAAGTGATCTGCGGCGGCGGGCTTCCGCACAAGCATCACATATCTACCTTCGTCGTATGGCAGGCCGTCCCGCGCGCCGAGTTGGACGAGCGGCTGTCTGCTGCGGCGGGTGACGGACTCTATCCCGACCCCCTAGCCCACCCGTTGCCGCGGCGCCTTAGCCGATGGGCCCCGTACTACAATCTTGCCATCTGTCACGTACCCCACGCCGCTGCCACAGGCCACACTCAGGGCGCCCTGATCGTCAAAGACCTATTCACTGCCGTCATCGACGCGGATTGTACGCAAGAGACGCCCGGCGCTTTGCCGGACTGGGCCACTGACGATTACTGCATCCCCCACGAAGCGACTGCCGGCCAGACCGGCGCGGGCCTGTGCGCCAAGCTGTACGGCGCTGTGTGCGGTTCCGATGGGCGGCTCATCCCTGTGCAAGAGATTCTCTTCTCCGCCACGGGGATACAGGGTTTACAGGCGCACACAGGCGCCAATGTCGTTCGCCGTCCTGTCGACCCTGAAACGGGATGGGGGAGCCTTGTCGTCGGCGCTGAAAGCCGCTTCTATCCAACCCGCGGCCAAACGGGTCCCTGGTGCTGGGCGCCGTACGGAGCTGTCGAAGCCGTTTGCGGCGGCGGTATTCCTGCGGGCCGGCAACTCGCGATCTTTGCCGTCTGGCAGGCTACTGAACCGCATCGATAATCCCAGGCAAAAAAAGACACGGGAGCCGATTTCCCGTGTCTTCGTTTCCACTCTGTAAACGCCGGTCTAGCCGTACCGCGTTCGGCGCTATTGTATCGCCGTAAGGAAATCTCTCCCCACTACGATGCGCACATCCACCGGCGAACTGGAATTCAGCCCGTTCAGGCTGGAGAGATTTGGCTGTATCTCGAGGTCGGTCCCCACCTGTTCGACCAGTTCTTTGGGCACGCCGTAGTTGATGATCAACGTGCGCCCGTAGTCGCTGCGGTCGGCATCGCCGATCGACACCACCTTCCAGCCCTGGGCTTCGAGCAAGTCCCGCGTTCGGGCGGCCACCCCTGGCTCGCCGGTGCCGTTGAGCACCTCAATTCGTATCCAGTCGGTCCCGGTCTGTGCAATCGTATTGCCTGGGCCGCTGGGCGGGGCAAAAAAGTCAGTCAACGCGCTCCGCACCAACGTCCGATTCGGCAACAGAATCCATGCGCCGTTTTCCGCGTAGGTTTCTTCGCCGTAGTGATTGTCCAGCACGAGTTGCCGCACATCGCGCAGAGCGGCGCCGCGCGCATAGTTGGCCAGATCCAACATGACCGCCATCGGGATATCCGTCTCGATGCTGCTGCGCATGGTATATAGCAACCTCGGCAACTTGGGCAGCAGCGTCGGCAGCATATCGGCGCGCAACACTTTATCCGCCACCGCCCGGATCACCTGTTGCTGGCGGCGCGCGCGTGAATAGTCGTCGTCGATGTTGCGCGTGCGCACATACTTCAACGCAGTCTCTCCGTCCAAGTGCTGGACGCCGGCATCGAGGTGAAACGTCTGATAACCATAATCTTCGGTTGGATACTGGTCGTCATGGATCGTCGACGGAACGACCACATCCACGCCGCCAATCAGATCGATCAACTCGACGAATCCCTGAAAATTCACGCGCACATAATACTGCACCGGCTGGCCGACGAAGCTGCTTACCGTGTCCTTCGCCAGTTGCGGTCCGCCGCCTGGATAGCGTTCCATTTCGCCGAGTTGGTATGCCGTGTTGATTTTGCTGGAGAAGCCTAGACCGGGGATGGGCAGCCACAGGTCGCGCGGCAACGACAACAGCCCAAGCGACTGGCTCTGCGGGTCCAAGCTAGCCAAGATCATGGTATCGGTGCGGGGTACGTCGAGTTCGTCCGGGCGAGCATCCGTGCCTAGGAGGAGAACGTTGATCGCCGGCACACTAACAGCCCAGCCGTCGTCCTGCGTCGACAACTCGCCGGCTGCCACGCTTGCATCGTCGGCGCCTTCGACAACGGAAGGCCCCGCCTCCACTGCAGCGCCGTCGATATAGGCGCTCAGGTCGGTTATCGCCCACAACGACGACTGACCCAGAATGCGCAGCCGCGCCCATTCATGCAGTCGGTTGCCGCCGACTATGGCGACGGCCAGTATGATCACGCTGTATATCGCGGCAAACGCGACTGCGCGCCTCTGGCTTCGTGCCACGAGCCTGCGCATGGTTCGGGACAACCCCGGCGGTTCCTGTTCCATCATAGACCCGAATTATAGCATAGGCGATGGGCGGCTCGGCAATTTCTGCCACCGACCGGCAAACGCCCGAAAACCGGATCTACAAAAGAGGATGAGTATACAGCCCTGTTTTGGTAAGGATGTATAGCGTTTCAGCGATCTCGTCGATATAGATGCCGCTTAGCCCGCGCAGCAGATCGCCCTCCGCCGCCTTAAGCTGCTTCTCATACACGCCGTCTTTGGAATAGACGAGTATGCGATCCTCGCCTGCGTCCGCCAAATAGATCTGGCGACGCTCTTCGTTGGTCACGTACAGATCGACGGGCTCTTCTGCCAGTTCGGCGCCCGCTTCGAGAGAAAAGGGCAGTTGTTCGCTGGCGCGATAGCGCAGGATATTGCCGTTTCCAAAGAGCAGCCAAATATCGCCGTCTATCTCCATCGAGATCACGCCGGCCAGGTTAACCAAAGTCTCCGGGCGGAACCAAGGATCAAGCCCCGCGTCAGGTTGCGCCGGATTGTAGCGGTAGATCTGGTTTTGCCCTTCATCAGCCACATAAATGCGCCCGCCATACGTCTGCACCTGCGAGGCGTTACGCCAGTCCTGTTGACTGTTAATGGCCATCAGGCGGGCCCCTTCGACACGAGGGTCATAGCGAAAGAGATTGTTGTTGCGGTCCAACACCAGCAGGCTGGGCCGGTCTGCCACGCCGGGGTTCAAGTCCAGCCAGGTTATATCGGCCAGCGACCCTACCGTTGTGCCGTCGACGATTTCGCCTTGTTGAAGGATCATCTGCGGCTCCGCGTCCAACACAGCCCCCGATGCGGCGTCGTAGCGATACCGCAGAATTGCATGGCGCCCGGCATCCAAGACATAAATACCGCCATCGGTCACTAGGACACGCTGCGGCCGCGCCTCCGCCGGAAAGGTAATGAGCGGCGCAGTCAGCCTGTACAACGGCTGGATGCTAAGCACCTCCAGCAGTTCCTGCTCGATGTCAAACGCCAACTGGCTGCGCCGTTCATTGCTGCCGTCGAGCGCAATCGCCGTCGAGAGGTATTCCCTCCCTGTCAACAACGCCTCCCGCGCCCCCGGTTTGTCGCCCAGCCCTAACGCGGTCAGCGCAGCGATCAGCTTAGCCTCCGCTGCAACCGTGAGTTGCTCCGCCTCTGCGCGCCTGCTGGCGCCTTCCTCCCAGTACTTCAGTGCGACCACAGTCGGCGCTAGAGCCAAGATGACCAGCGCAAGCAGGATAAACACACGCGCCCGCGTCCCGGAGGCGGGCGCAGGCGCTGAAAACGGTTCTATTTCAGGCAGAGGCGGCGGCGGTTTTGATTCCACTACCGGCTCCGCCGCCATTTCGTCCACGGCGCTTTCGTGCCGAAAGTCGACGAACGCATCATCCGCTGGCGGAGCCTCCACCGGCGACTCTACGGCCGCCGGCGCAGCTTCCGGCACGGCAGGCTCCCCGCGGTCGGGCAGCATCCGCGTCAGGAATCGCTTGACTGATGCGCCGGCCGCGGAAATCGTCGCTGGCTTGGCCGAGGGAATCTCTTCCTCGTCTTCCTCCGATGCGACGGGCGCAACAGCCGGCGCTATAGCCTCCATCCGCAACGACCGGCCCGCATCATCATCTGCGGCAGGCGGCGGGTTCGGCGGCGACGCCGGCGCTCGAGCAGGCGGCGCAGCGCTCAGAGCCGTAGGCAATCCCCCCAATCGTGGCCGCCGCGGCTTGGGCGGCGCTGAACCGCGCGACTGGGGGCCAGGTTGCGACGCGTTCGGGTTCGGCACCAGCACGATCAGCAGGCCTGGCGGGCTGGCATCCCCGCCGTGGCTATATAGCTCATCCGCCGCGTCTGCGCAATTGTCCGCATTCGTAAACGCGACGATGCCCGCCAACCCCTTAATCGCGATGTGGGAAAGCCAACTGCCGCCACCCACAAACACGACATCATCGCGCGCCAAATCCTGGCGGAAGACCTCAACCGGCTCATCCGCCTCATCATTCGACTGCGGCTCCCCTCCCAACTCGGACGGGAACATATGGACCCGATCGCTAGCCCGCACCAGCGCCATCGCCGGACCGCTCGTCACCACCATCAGACGCCCATTGAGCAATGCCGCACAAAGGACGCCCGCCCGCAACGCCTGCTCAGGGTGGCGCAGATTGATCTCGCGCAGCGCCTGTTGCGCATCGCGCACCGCGCCGATCATCACCTGCGACTGGCTTCCCTTGGAAGAATAATAGCTGCGCTGCATCACGGTCAGCAGGTGATCGGCTATGACGTCTTTGTCTGGATGACCGCCGGACAGATCGACCACCCCATACATATTACCGCGCTGGTACTGGCGCGTCCCGGGCGGCGGCTCAACGACACGAACGCCGACCGGCTGTTCGGCTCTCGGTCCCGTTATGTACCCAATCAAAGTGGATAATGAACGTGATTGCAATGAATCGTTGTCGCCGGGTTTCATCATGACAAGAATTTTAGCGCGAGGCGTCCGTATTGTCAACGCTGCATCCCGCCCGCTCACACGCCGGCAGCCCATTTCGCCAATGCCCTTGCGCAATCATATAATCAGAAGGTGACGAAGGCTTTTTCTATTCTATCGTAGGCCCGTGGCCTGTTTCTGACAACTTTCGTATTTCGTAATCGGACAGCCTTACCGGCCCAATCCCAAGGATACCCGACATGCATGGCGCCCCGCTGGCTACGGCGATATCGGACGACCTCTGGCATGAAGTCGTCGCCTTTGATGAACTGGATGACGACGACATCTACATCGATTTCGGCGACGACGAGGAGGAGGACGAAGACGATTTCGAGTTTGATGATGGCCTCGATGACGAGGACGACGAAGCAGACGATGAAGATGAGGAGGAGGAAGATCGCGAAGATGACGATGAAGAAGACGACGATGAAGAAGATGACGAAGATCTCGAAGACGAGGAACTAGGTGACGAAGACGAAGACGACGACAATGACCTGATCTTCATTGACGACGACGAGGAAGATGAGGAAGACTATCTCGACTATTACGACGATGACGAAGAAGAACTGGAAGATGAGGGCGAGGAGGAGGAGGACGACTACCTATATGGCAGCCGCTGGGGCTAACCTGGCGGCCAACTCCAGGCTGCGAAGAGATGGCCCCGTCGAAGCTATCGGCGCCTGCAGCGCGTCCAGTTAGCACAGCGCCCCATGGCAGATTTCCCGACTCGCTACCCAATTCCCGCCGCCGTCCACCGGACCGAAGAGGAGATCAGACGCAGTCGCTTCATTACGACCATCGGCTACGCGCCGGCGGTCGAAGAGGCGCGCGCCTTCATTGCCGCGGTCAGCGCCGAGTACGCCGATGCCAGCCACAATTGCTGGGCCTATGTCGTCGGTCCCCCCGCCAGCACAGCCCAAGTTGGCATGAGCGATGCCGGCGAACCCCACGGCACAGCAGGCCGCCCCATGCTCACAACACTTCTGCATAGCGGTGTCGGAGACATCTGCGCCGTGGTCACGCGCTATTTCGGAGGGACCCTGCTCGGCAAAGGCGGCTTGGTCCGAGCGTACAGCGGCGGCGTCCAGTCTGCACTAGCCTCTCTGCCGCTCATGGAAAAGATTCCCTATGTAGATTTGGACGTGATGATCGACTACGCAGCGGTCACGCCCATCAAACGGACGCTCCCCGACTTCGAGGCGGAAACGGTGTCAGAGGACTACGCCGTAGATGTCACCTTCCATGTCAAACTGCCCGAAGAACGCCTGGAGGAATTCATCGCAGCCGTGACCAGCTTGACCAACGGCCAGGCGATTGTAGAGCGCCGCGTCTAGTCGTCCTGCTCCGAAGCGTCTGATGTAACGTGTTCCCAAGCGCGATCGGCTGCCTCGCGGCATGTGTCGTAGTCGAACCCGCGCCGGCTGAGAAACGCCATGACCTTCTGTTGGAATTCCCGCTCGTCCAGCCCGCGCCAGCGCTCCAACTTGTTCGACACTGCCTCCCAGGCCGCAGCGTCCTCGGCCAACCCATCCAGTGCCGCGTCGATGTCTTCGCGGGCCACGCCCTTCTGGTGCAGTTCGTAGCGCAATGCCCGCCTACCGCGTGGGCGAAAGCGCGTGCGGTCTTCCACCCAAAAACGCGCGAACTCCGCGTCATCCAAATAGCCGCGATTCACCAGACGCTCGACAACCTCCCCGATCACTTCCAGAGGCGCACCCTTCTCGCGCAAGTAACTCTCGATCTCCGCCTTGCTGCGCGGCCGAAAGCCCAGGTAGCGCACAGCCTGTTGGTATGCCAAATGCGCCGCACCTTCCGCCTGTAACCGCGCGATCTCCGCCGCCGTAAGCACTTGGCCCTTTTTCAGAGCAGCCGCAGCTAACAAGCTGACCGAAAAAGCATATTCGCCGTCCAGAAATACACTAACGCGGTCGTTATCGCCTTTTTGCACCTTCAGACTGGTGATCGTCCCCATCCTGACCTCGCACCACCCTCCGGCTGCACTCCTATTCCTGATCGCCCGCCTCGCCGTTCTCGTCGTCCATATTCTCCCGCACATGGCCTTCGATGTGATGGCGCACCGCATAGACCGCCGCTTCCGCCCGTGACGTCACATTCAGTTTGTTGAGGATCGAACTGACGTAGTTGCGCACGGTCTTCTCGCTCAAAAACACGCGGCGGGCGATCTCCTTATTCGTCAGCCCATCGGTCATCAGCGCCAAGATCGTCAGTTCCTGCTCCGTCAACATCGAGAAGTATTCGTCTTCCACCTGGCGCGCATTGCTGCGCATCTTCTGAAAGACCTTCTGCGTCACCGCGGGGTCGAGCAATGATTCTCCCCTGCCGACCGTCATCAGCGCCCGTACCAGGTCATCGCTTCCGATCTGCTTGAGCACATAGCCGGCCGCGCCGGCCGCAATCGCATCAAATAAAACATCATCCTCGGCATAGGAGGTCAGCATCACGACGCGCGTCTCCGGCCGATGGCGCATGATCTCCTCTGTAACCTCAACGCCGCTCTTTCCCGGCAGGCGGATATCCATTACCACCACATCCGGTTCATAGTACAGCGTTTTTTCCAGCGCCTCTTCCCCGTCGCCCGCCTCTGCCACCACCTCGAACTGCGGATAGCGAGACAGCAAAGCGCGCAGCCCCAGTCGCACCACCTCGTGATCGTCGACAAGAAGAATTCGCAATCGCGTATCGCTATTCCCACTGAACAACACGTGCCGCCTCCGAAACTGGGAAATCGAGCGCGCCTGCGCCGTCAGCCGATTTCATCCTGCGTACCCATTACCAAACATCTGTCTCACCGGCAAGGGAACTGCGCGTAATCCTGACAACCCGCCGCTATATAGGACGCGCCCCGTAAGTCTATCGCGCGTTGACCGATACTCACAGCGACGGCTATAATTCCAATACATTTTACCATAAGATCAATTTCGGACCGGAGGTTCCCCACGAAACTGACCGTGCGCACACGTTTTCTCGGAGCGTTGGGCGTCGCCCTTGCAATTGTCTGCTGGGCGGCGTTGATTCTATTGCGCCGCTTCGGCTTTGGACTGCCCATTTCTGCAGCGGACGTTGCGATAGAACTGGCGCTTGTTGCCGCGGGCAGCGCAGTCTTCTGGCGCGTGATTGCCCGCACGCTCGAACGGCGGGCCGCCGAGGTGCGCCGGCGCACGCAACACCTGGAAGCCCTCCACGAAGCCAGCATGGCCCTGGCAACCGAGCACGAACTGCGCGCTATCCTCCAGAAGGTCGTCGACCTGAGCCGCAAACTCAGCCGCGCGCGTTACGGCGCACTCGGTCTTCTGGACCATGACGGGTTGCAGATCGAGCAGTTCATCACCTCCGGCATCCCACCCGAGACTCAAGCCCGCATCGGCTCCCCTCCAATCGGCAAAGGCATTCTAGGCCAGTCGCTCTTCCACGGCCGCGCGTTGCGCGTACCCCATATCAGTCGAGACGCCCGCGCCGCCGGCTATCCGCCTAACCATCCGCACATGGAGTCTTTCTTAGGCGTTCCGATTATGTCAAAAGGACGCGTTTTCGGAAACCTATACGTAGCCGATAAGCTGCCTGAATCCGCCGGCGACGAGGCTAGTGCATCCTCGCCGCCGATAGAATTTAGCCAAGAGGATCAGGAGATCCTGGAGATGTTTGCCGCCCAGGTCGCTATAGCCATCGAAAACGCCCAACTCCATCGCCAAAACCGCCAGATCGCTGTGCTGCATGAGCGCGAGCGCATCGGCATGGACCTGCACGACGGCGTGATCCAGTCGATCTACGCCATCGGCCTCATGCTTGACGACACGCAGCACCGTCTCGACGCCGACCCGGCGCTAGCGCGCGAACGGCTTTCCCATGCCATCACCGGCCTCAACGGCGTCATTCGCGACATTCGCGCCTATATTCACGATCTTCATTCACGCCAATTGCGCGGCCGCGATTTAGCCCAAGGCATAGAGGAACTAGTACGCGACCTCGAATCCTACTCGATGCTTAGCGTACTGGTCGACATCGACTCCGAGAAGGCCGCCGCCGTTACGCCCCAACAAAGCAGCGAACTCCTGCATATCGTACAGGAGGCGCTGATCAACGTGCGCAAGCACGCCCACGCATCAACCGTGCGCATCAACCTGCACGAGACAGGCAATCGCCTCCAACTGACCATAGAGGACGACGGCATCGGCTTTCGTCACGATCCGGCCGGCATCCAGACCGGACACGGTTTACGCAACATGGCCGAACGCACCCAAAACCTTGGCGGCGTGCTGGAAACGGACAGCAAGCCCGGCCACGGTACGCGCATCACCGTATCCCTGCCTCTCCCCCCCGTAGAACGCGCATAATTGCACTGTCCCGGCGCCCGACGTGGCGTTTGTCCCCTTGGCTTGGTGACAAGTGTCCCTATACGCGCCCATTGCGGGCCTGTATACTGCTTACTATGGGGAGCAAACCCTGGTTGCTCAACACGCGGGAGGATTCTGTGGGTGAACTTGCCGTCCGCACGCAAGATCTATCGCGAACTTACGGCTCGACAATTGCTGTCAATGCACTCAATCTCGCTGTTCCGACCGGCTCCGTCTTTGGCCTGATCGGCCCTAATGGCGCCGGAAAATCCACCGCCATCCGTCTCCTTCTCGGCCTGCTCAAACCCTCCTCCGGTTGCGCCTCCGTTCTCGGCTTCGACACGATGACCGAGGCGGATCGGATACGCGAACGCTCCGGCGCGGTTCTCGACTTCTGTTCGCTTTACGATCACCTGTCTGCGCTGGAAAACCTGGAGTTTTACGGCCGCATCTGGCGCATATCTGCAACCGATCGCAGGGCGCGCGCCCGCGAGTTGTTGGGCCGCCTTGGCCTGTGGGAACGCCGCGGCGAGCTAGTCCACGGCTGGAGCCGCGATCTGCGGCAACGGCTTTGCATCGCCCGCAGCATCTTTCATCGCCCGTCCATCCTTTTCCTGGATGAACCGACCGCCGGGCTAGACCCGCTTGCCGCGGCTGCGGTACAGCGCGATCTGGCCGAAGCTGCAGCCGCCGAGGCAATGACCGTCGTGCTCACCACGACGAACCTAGCCCAAGCCGAAACGCTCTGCACGCATGTCGCCGTCATGAATCGCGGCGTTTTGCTCGCTGGCGGGCCAATCGGCGAAATCTGCTCCTACGGCGCTCGACCCCGTCTGGAGATCGTCGGGCGCGGCTTCACCGACGAAGTCGTCACCTTGCTCGCTCGCCGCCCGGAGATCGCAGCCATCAGTCGGCTGGACAACGGTCTCGCCCTCGATCTGATCGGCAATGTGGACACCGCCCCTCTCGTCAGTCTCCTCGTCGAATCCAGCGCCGACGTGGAAGAAGTCAAGAAGAACCGCGTCTCCCTCCAAGCCGCATTCATGACCCTCGTGCAGCAGTCGCGGCGCCTAGAAGAATTGTCATGATCGGCGATGCCTGGACGGTGATGTGTAAGGACCTGCGCGCATTGCGCGCTTTCCGCAGCCAGGGGTTAAGCGGCGTCATCAGCACCTTACTCATCTTAATCCTCTTCGGCATCATCGTCCCCTGGCGTCTCGGTGTCGGCTGGGCCGCGCATCCTGTAAGCCTGCTGCTTTGGATTGGACTCCCCTGGCTGTCTGCAACCGTAGTCGTCGCCGACACTTTTGCCGGCGAGCGGGAACGGCATACGCTCGATGCGCTCTACGTTACGCGACTGTCGAACGATGCCATCCTGCTGGGCAAGGTAGGCGCGTCGGCGTTGTTCGCCTGGCTGGTCGCCCTACTTACTCTAGCGCTGAGCGCCGTCACCCTGTCCCTGACAGGCGCCGCCGCCGAAATGCCGTTCTCCTCCCTCCTGATTCTGGCGACGTTAAGCATGCTCTCGGCTACGCTGGCCGCGACGCTAGGCGCGGTCGTATCTCTGCGCGCGTCCAGCGCCCGCCATGCCCAACAGAGCGCCATCGGCGTCGTATTGTCTCTCGCCTTTCTTACCTTCCTGGGCGGCCAAGTGGCGGCCCAGTACTTCCCCGCCTTCTGGCGCCGCATGATGCAAGCTGGTCCCCTCGGCTCTCCGAGCAGCCCGGCATTGATCATATCCATCGTCGGTCTTCTCGTTCTGGAAATCGTCCTCTTGGGTCTTGCCGCTCGCTGCGTCGCGCGCTCCCGTCTCGGCTCTAGCTGAATGCCCTGCCCGCGCCGGCCGCGCGCCCATCCCCGCTAACCTGTGGTATCATTATCGCCGTCGTCGCAGCGTCTCACCTTGTCTGCTGCGCCGTGATATGGTTCACCAGGAGCTCTCGCCGAGGAAGCGAAAATGAAGCTTCTTGTCACCGGCAGCAGCGGCCAGATCGGCCGTTACGTCACCCGCGAACTAATCCAAGCCAGCCACAGCGTGATCGGCGTCGACATAGCCCCGCCGTCTGACCAGTCGGCGCCCTATATGCGCGTCGACCTGACCGATGCCGGCGACGTCTACCAGAGCCTTGTCCGTTCCGATGCCGAAGCAGTCGTACACCTCGGAGCATGGTCCGATGCCGGCCTTGCGCCCGATCACCGCGTCTACGGCGACAATGTACGCGCCACATACAACGTTCTTCAAGCCTGCGCCGATCTCGGCATCCGGCGCGTCATCAACGCATCGAGCGCGCAGGTGTACGGCTTTGCCGCCGCCCCGCCGCTCTATGTCCCCGCCGACGAGGACCACCCCGCGCGGCCTGCCAACTGCTACGCCCTGGCTAAATTGGCGGGCGAGTCCGCCGCCGACTATTTCGTCGCTCGCTACGGCATGACGATCCTTTCGTTTCGCTTCATGGGCGTGCGCGCCCCGGAGCGGATCGCCGCTGAGATCGAGCAGATGGCATCCAATCCCGCCGCGGGCGGCTGGCTGTTGTGGACGCGCACCGACGCCCGCGATGCCGCCATAGCGTGCCGGCAAGCGCTGGAGGCGGCCAACGTCCCGTCCGGCCCCTACAACATTACGGGACCGGAAATCGCTCTGCCTGCCGCCGCGTTGGATCTGGTGCATACGCATTTCGGAGACGCTACCGAGGTCCGCGCGCCCTTGCCCGAAAGCTCGTCGCCCATGAGTTGCCTTCGCGCGCAACAGGCTTTCGGCTATGCCCCGCGCTACATCTGGCGGCTGGGACAATCACATCTCGAAGAGGGCGCAGCCTAGCAGAACCGCGCAACCAATCGGCGACAGCATATCGCCGCAACAATACACTGGCGTGCTTGCGCGCCGCGAAGGAGCAAGGATGGGTTCACAATCTTCCAACTACGTTGACTCGCGCAGTCTGGCGTTCTTCAACGAAGGCCATGTTGCCGGCTTCACCCACCGCGCCTTCACCAAGGCGATGGGCTACGACGATGACGATATGCAACGCCCGCTGATCGGCATCTGCAACACCTACAGCGAAATCAACAACTGCAACGCCAACCTGCGCCCGTTAGCCGAAGCAGTCAAGCGCGGCGTGTGGCAGGCCGGCGGCTTTCCTCTCGAATTCCCGACAATTTCTTTGGGAGAGATCTATCTCAATCCATCTTCCATGCTCTACCGCAATCTGGCGGCTATGGACACGGAGGAGATGATCCGCGGCCAGCCCCTGGACGGAGTAGTTCTGCTTGTCAACTGTGACAAGACCACGCCCGCTGCGCTCATGGGCATGGCTAGCGCCGACGCGCCTGCCATGTTCCTCTCTGGCGGTCCAGCGCTCAACGGCCACTTCCGCGGCGAGATCGTCGGCGCGTGCACAGATTGCCGGCGTCTTACCGCCGAGTACACGGCAGGAGCTATCTCCGCCGACACCTATCGCGCCGCCGAGGATGCCGTCTTCCGCGGGCCCGGCCACTGCATGGTCATGGGCACGGCGTCCACCATGAACTCGCTGCTCGAGGCGTTAGGCATCGCCCTGCCCGGCGTCGGCGCCACCCCGGCCGTAGACGCACAGCGCCTGCGCCTGGCCGAACAAACGGGGCGTCGCATTGTCGAACTGGCGCGCGAAGGCGTGCGTCCCTCTCAGATCATGACGCAGGAAGCCTTCGAGAACGCCATCACTCTACTTTGCGCCATCGGCGGCAGCACCAATGCCGTCGTCCACCTCCCGGCCATCGCCGGCCGCCTCGACATCGACCTGCCTCTGGAGTTGTTCGACCGCATCAGCCGCCGCACGCCTGTGATCGCCAACCTGCGCCCAACCGGCCAGTATCAGATGGAAGACCTGCACTATGCCGGCGGCATTCCCGCAGCACTCAAGCAGTTGCTGCCCCTGCTCCACGGCAATGCGCTCACCGTCACCGGATGTACGCTCGCCGAAAACGTCCGCGACGCGGACATCATCCAGCCGGACGTGATTCGCACGCTCGACAACCCCTACTTCGCCGAGGGCGGCTTGGCTATTTTACGCGGCAACCTCGCCCCCGATGGCGCGGTGATCAAGCACGCGGCGGCCTCTCCCCATCTGCTGCGCCATCGCGGCCGCGCCGTCGTCTTCCGCGGGATGGACGACCTGCGCGCCCGCCTTAACGACCCCGATCTCGAGGTCCGCCCCGAAGACGTGCTCGTCTTGCAGAACTGCGGGCCAATCGGCGGGCCGGGTATGCCCGAAGTCGGCAACCTGCCCATCCCGCAGAAGCTTCTGCAACAGGGCGTGCGAGACATGGTGCGCATCTCCGATGCACGCATGAGCGGCACAGCTTACGGAACCATCGTGCTGCACGTTGCGCCGGAAAGCGCGGTCGGCGGCCCCCTCGCCTTGGTGCGAGATGGCGACGAGATCGAACTGGACGCGCCCAACCGCTCGCTCACCCTCCACGTCGACGAGGCGGAGCTAGCGCGCCGCCGCCAGGAATGGCAGCCGCCTGCCGCGCACTATCGTCGCGGCTACGGCGATCTGTACCTGCGCCACGTCACCCAGGCGCCCGCCGGCGTCGATTTCGACTTCCTGGCCGGTCGCGATCCTGTGGTCTTCACCGAACAACCGAAATTCTAGCTCACCGCCTTGGGTGGTGCGGAGGACTGACGCGGCTAGCCGCACGTTATTTTTCGGTCGGCCTATCGGGCGACAGGCCCGCCGTCCCGCGCCGCGGCTACCACCTGCAAAATCGCAGCAGCTGTTTTTCGCGCATGCACCGGATCAAATACCAACGACGCATGATCGGCTTCACTCACGACCATATGCAGGCTATTGGTCGATAGGACGGCCAGTTCATCCTGCAATTGGCGCCATCCGTCAAAAGCTTCGCTGCCGGCCGTGACAACGGCAATAGGCAGATCACCCAGATCGCGATGCACTGCATTAGCGTAGGCGAAGTTCGCTTCAGACAGTCCGATCTCGTCCAGCAAACTCTCAAAATAGGCCGCACTTGACCACCAACTAGCGGCCTCAGCAAAGGACTGGGTTGGCAGATCGCCCATATCGAGCTTGCCACCCAGGTCAAAATAGAGCCGTGCAATGCCGATGCGGGCCAGCCACGGAAGAAATCGGGCTCTCGCAGTAAAGGCGCGCGCCGATTCCGCTAATTCAGGATAGCGCGCCTGTTGAGCCGGATGGGAGGCGTCGACGAATACGATGCCTCCTATTTCCTGCGGATAGGCAGTGGCAAAAAGCAAGGCATAAAGGCCGCCGATGGAGTGTCCAGCCATGACATAGGGCGGACTTTCACCTGCACCGACCAACAGCATGTGAAGGTTCTCCACACTTTGCGCCAGCCCGGATGCCGGAGCAGCTCCACTCCAGGCGCGACCCGCCCGGTCGTAAGCGCAGACACGCGTGAAACCGGCTACTTCAGGTTGCACCCACCCCCAATAAGACGATATCCCTCCGGACAGCGTATCCAACACGACTGTGGGCGAGCCTTCACCCACGCAGTATATGTGCATAGGATACCCGTTTACGTCTACCAATCGCCCCGGCGGCGGATAGCGTCGTGCATCCACTGCTGCTCCAATCCATTGGTAGACCAGGCCCGTCGCCATGAGTGCACCGAGACCCAGCAGCGCCAACTTGATGATGCCCCTCAACCGGCGACGACGCGTTGGCGGCCGTTTTGGTTTCACCGCACGCTGATCCATACCCATATCCTCCCGGATCCACGACGCCCTTTTGCCCTGTTGAGGCTACGCAAATTGCCTGTTTGGCTATCGGGTCATGATAATACAGTATAATTAAGCAGATGTACATAGGTTCGTAAACAACCAGGCACGCGTGTTGGCTTTCTTGAGATGGGAGAAATCGGCGAGTGCATCTGGCTGAGTTCATTTAGACGATTGACGGCCATCAACACGCTAGCCGAGCACACCCGTAGAGTTGAGAAAGCCCAATTAAGGAGGAATCAAATGATCTACGAAACCTTGCCGAACGGCCTGCGAATTCCGCTTCTTGGCTTTGGCACTTGGCAGATGGGCGGCGCATCCAGCGCAGACCGCTCGCACGACAAGGAACTGGTCGCGGCCATGCGCCAGTTTATCGACATGGGTTACACCCACATCGACACCGCCGAAGGGTACGGCGCGACGCACACCGAGGAGCTGGTCGGCCAGGCGATCAAAGGCTACGACCGCAACGATCTCTTCATCACGACCAAAGTATCGCCCGAACACCTGCGCTACGATGACGTGCTGCGCTCCTGCGCCGGCAGCCTGCGCCGTCTCGGCGTCGACTTCGTAGACCTATACCTGATCCACTGGCCCAACAGCTCCATCCCGCTCGAAGACACCTTCCGCGCCCTCAACCAACTCGTACGCGAGGGCAAGGTCAAGCATGTAGGCGTCAGCAATTTCGACTTGCCGCTCATGGAGCAGTCTATGCGTCTGTCCGAGACCCCGATCCTGACCAACCAGGTGCGCTACAACCTGCTCCACCGTGAGCCGGTGCAGAACGGCGTGCTCGCCTACTGCCAGGAGCACGACATCCTGCTCACCGCCTATTCTCCGCTCAAGGACGGCGTGCTGCGGCATCCGCAAGTCGTGGAGATCGCACGGCGTCACGGCGTATCTCCCGCACAGGTGGGGCTCCGTTGGCTGATGGACCAGACGCGCGTGATCACCATCCCCAAAACGAGCGATGTAGAGCATGCGCGGGACAACTTCGCCTCGCTCACCCTCGAACTGAGCGCCGAAGACACGGCCAAGCTCGACGCGATTGGGTAGCAGCAGCGCGTACTCGAAACACAAGGAGAGAAGAACGGAAATGGGACTGCTGCAAGAGAAGGTCACGATTATTACTGGCGCGGGCACAGGCATCGGCAAAGGTATTGCCCGCGCATTTGCGCGCGAAGGCGCCTCGCTGATCCTCGCCTCTCGCAACCGCGCGAACTTGCAAACGACCGCGGCGGAACTGGCGCCCACTGGCGCGCCCATCCGCGTCGCGCCCACGGACGTCACCGACGAGGGTCAGGTCAGCGCCCTCTTCGCTGCCGCCCTAGAGCAATTCGGCCGCGTCGACATCCTGATCA
>Ga0334887_1001843_pt1 | contig 25927 bp, 18 predicted proteins | sample GraSluR1_MG_10_FD_207217 | JGI IMG/M metagenome (GOLD analysis project Ga0334887, IMG submission 207217) | Sludge microbial communities from methane-producing bioreactor in Wageningen University, Netherlands - Granular Sludge_18_07-R1 | ecosystem: Engineered > Bioreactor > Anaerobic >...
GCAGGTTGAGCGTCCAATCGACATCCGCCAACGCCGCGGCAAGCAGTTTGATCGAGGGGTCGACGCGCTTCATCATCTTGGCCGACTCAGCCACGAACCGCCCCCACTCGGCGGCAGTCTTCGCGCCCATCTCCCAGTCGCCGTAGTTCTCATTGCCGATAGACCAATACGGCACATTATGCGGCGACATATGCCCGTTCACCTGCCGCGCTTTCGCCCATCGCCCGGCATCGGGCAGGTTGCAATACTCCACCCAGTCGCTCATCTCCTCCGGCGTGCCCGTACCTGCGTTGGTGCAGATATACGGCTCGGCGCCGATGGCGCGACACCAAGCGACGAATTCATCCGTGCCGAAGGTGTTCGGGTCTTCGACGCGCCACGCCTTATCATAAGCGGGACGCCGCGGATGGCCGACGCCATCCGCCCAATGATACGCGCTGACAAAGCAGCCGCCCGGCCAACGAACCACGGGCACGCGCAGTTCGCGCAGCGCCTCGATTACATCGGTGCGGAAACCGTGCTCATCGGCGAGCGGCGACCCCGGCTCGAAGACGCCGCCATATACCTGGCGATGGAAATGCTCTAGAAACTGGCCGAAGATCATGCGGCTATACGGCTTGCTGCCGCGGTGCGCGTCAATCGTAACAACGGACGAAAGCGTCATAGTAAGCTGCGTCAACCTTTCCAGGATAGGACGAAAACGCCTGCCCCAGACGATTGCAGGCGTCCATGCGGTGAGATGAAGCGATTTGGAGTAGAATCCCGTACGAATCGATTGCCGGCCGGGCGTATTGCCGGACTCGGCCGCGGCTCAGCCCTTCAGCCCGCTGAGCACCACGCCCTGGATGAAGTAGCGCTGTGCGAAAAAGAACAGGATAACGATGGGCACGATCATTGCAGTCGATGCCGCCATCAGCAGGTCATATCGCGTGCGCATAACGCTGCGGAAGGTGGCCAAACCAATGGCGACCGTGAACTTCTCCGGTGAATTGAGATAGAGCAGCGGGCCGATAAAGTCGTTCCAGCCATTGAGGAAGGTGAAGATGGCCACCGCAGCTAGCGCCGGCTTGGCCAACGGCAGCATAATGTTCCAATAGATGCGGAACTCGCTGCAGCCATCGATGCGGGCCGCATCCGCCAATTCTTCGGGCAAGGTGCGGAAGAACTGGCGCAAGAGAAAGATGTTAAAGGCGCCGCCGCCAAAAAAGATCGGAATCACCAGCGGCCTGAACGTATCGATCCAGCCCAAACGACTGAAGATAACGAACTGCGGCACCATCAATACAAAGTAGGGGACCATCATGGTCGATAGGACCAGCACAAACCAGAAGTCCCGCCCCCAAAACCGAATGCGCGCAAAGCCATAGGCGCACATGGACGAGGTCACGAGGACCGCCAACATGTTCAGCCCCACGATGATCAACGTGTTGGCGATGTAGATATTGAACGGCTTATAGGTGAGGGCGTCCGAAAAATTCTGCGGCCGCCAGGGATCGGGTATCCATTTGGGCGGGAAGAGGAAGATGTCCATCTCCGGCTTGAAAGCGCTAGTGACAAGCCAGAGAAACGGCATAATCATGACGACCGAACCCGCCACAAGCAAAACCCAGATCAAGACCCGCCACCAAAACTCGCCGTTGCGGAAGCGAGATGCAGAGCGTCGATGGGCGGTTGCACGCGATAGCGACGCGGCGGGGGGCTGAGATATTGGACCGACTCTATTCATGGGACAGTCTCCCGATGTATATGGGCTTGTGCATGCAGTCTAGGTGTTGTCTTCGTAGTGCACCATGCCCCCCACGTAGCGGAAGATCAGCAAGGTTAGCACGAGAATGATGAAGAACAGCACCCAGGCCAGCGCCGCTGCATAGCCCATATTCAGGTACTCAAAGCCGTTGCGATAGAGATAAAGCACATAGAAAAGCGTGGCGTTCTGCGGACCGCCGTCAGTTATTAGGTAGCCGGCAGTGAAGACCTGGAAAGTGCCAATGATGCTCATGATCAGATTGAAGAAAATCACGGGCGAAAGCAGCGGCAAGGTAATGTTCCAGAGCTGTCGCAGACGCCCCGCACCGTCGATCTCGGCGGCCTCATAGTAAACGTCGGGAATGCCCTGCAAGCCCGCCAAATAGATAATCATAGCGCCGCCCACCCCCCACAGGCTCATCATGATCAACGCCCACAGAGCGTAGGTGGGATCCTGCAGCCAGGCGATGCGCGCAATGCCGAACCAGCGTAGAATCGCGTTGAGCAGCCCGAACTCGGTGTTGAAGATCCAAGCCCAAAGCACAGCGCTCGCCACAGCCGGCACGATGCTCGGCAGATAGTATATCGTGCGGAAAAAGGCGATGCCTCTTACCTTGGTATTGATAAGCAGCGCCAGCAAAAACGCCAGCACCAGCCCCAACGGCACCGAAGCCAGCGTGTAGAGCGTCGTCACCTTCAGCGACTGCCAGAAAAGCTTATCCGTACCCAGCCGCCAGATGTTGTCGAAACCCACATAGCGCGGGGCGCGGATCAGATTCCAGTCGGTGAAAGTCAGCCATACCGCGACAAGTGCAGGCGCCAGAAACCAGAAAAGAAACCCCAAGATAAAGGGCATGATGAATAGATAGCCGGTAATCGTGCGGCGCGTGACGCTGGGCAGCGAATTAAACCAGCCCAATCTTGGGGCGGTCGCGATGGGTGAAGTGGCTGTAGTCATGAGGAAGCCTCGCAGTTCCAGAATAAGCGATTAGGCAGGGTGGAGACCGGGCGGCCTCCACCCTGCTTCATTGGGCCGCTTATGTGCGCGCCTGTTCTTCTTCCAGAATGGCATTGGCCTCGGGCACTGCCGCGGTCAGCGCCTCTTCGGCGGTCATATCGCCAATCCAGATGGCGTCCAGCGCCGGCTGGATGACCGAATTGGCGCGCGGCCAGCCGATGGGCTGATAGAGCACCATGCCGAAGCGCGGCAAGTACTCGGTTGCGATCTTGTAGTAATCGGTGGGATGCACGCCCTCGGTGATCCACTCCGTCAGGCCCTCTTCGGTCATCAGCGCCGTCTGACTCGGCAGCCACAACCCGGTTCGGCAGAACTGCGTCTGATAGAACGGCGTCGAGAGGAAACGAACCCATGCCCAAGCCGCGTCCGGATTCTTGCTGCCGCTCATGCCGGAATGGAGATGCGCCTGCATATTGGTAGCCACGCGGCTCATCTGCGGCAGCACGCTGGTGCCCAGCGTGGCCCGCATGTTCTTCATCCAGTCCAGCGCCCACGAACCGTCGATCGCCATCGCCAGCTTGCCGTTTTCCAACATCTGCGTGTTGGTCATGCCCAGGCCCTGGAACGCCGTCGACTGCGGCATCACCTGGTGCACCAGCATCAGGTCGGCCAGGTTCTGGATTGCTTCGACGCCCGCAGGGGTGTCGATGTCGAGTTTGAGCGTATCGGGCTCGATCCAGTGCGCCCCGTTGATGTTGACGGCCGAGTACAACACCGTGCCGTTCGAATAATCCCAGTGAACGCCCCAGCGATCCACGTTCTGAACGTCAAAACCGCTGTCGCCGGGGTGGTTGCCGTTGACATCCACGGTGAGCGCGCGCGCCGTATCCACGAACTGCTCCCAAGTCCAGGCTTCGTCGGGGTCATTGCTTGGCGGCTCAATGCCTTCCGCCTCGAAGATGTCAGCGTTGTAATAGATGTGCGGCGCCACCCAACAAGAGCCGATGCCGTACCAGCGCCCATCCACGGTGCAGCGTTCAGACTCTTGCGGCTCGATGAAATAGTTTTCGGCGCCCAGCAGCGGGTCCAGTTCCAGGTAATCGGTGATGTCCAACAGCAGGCCGTCGCGGATGTAGGTGCGGTAAACGTCGCTGCCTACAAAAGCCGTGTCCGGCGGCGTGCCCGCGGCCACATTCGCCAAGAACTTCTCGGCGTAGTTCTCCGGCGTGTGCATCCAAGTGACCTTGACGTTGGGCGTCTCCTCCTCAAACACGGCAATGGCATTGCGCACGCCCTCATCCTCGCCTGGGTTGCCCCAACCCATGAAACTAATCGTCACAACCTCGGACGAAGGGGCGGCCCCCTCACCTGCGCCAGGCTGCGGCGCGGCCGGGGCGCAAGCTGCCAATCCGACTGCAGCGAGCGACATACCGCTGATCTTGAGAAACTGCCGTCTCGATACACCTTGACCAGACATTGGGGATTCTCCTCCTTTTTGGGAAAAAGCAAGGGGCCAAAAGTATATGAAAACAACTGGAAATTCGCTCAGAAGTGTGAGCAGACTATGGGCAGGCAATGATGTGGCGTTTTCAGTATAGCAGGCGACGGCAAGAATGACAACTCGCCAGCCCAGGCCGCTTCAGGAGCACAAAGCGACTCATCCGCAGCACAAGCCGTAGGCCATTTGACGGTACGCGCACAACTGCATACAATGGGAGCATCGCAAGAATTTTCAAGTCATAATTCCCATACCCGCCGCCCGGTCGACTGGCCTGATCGGCGGCGATCCGTCGCAGTGACAGCCGGCCTGGTGCATGATTGCACCTCGTGCCGGCAAAAAAGAAGCCATCGACGACGTTACCGTCAGTAGATGGGGCTTCTCTGCTCCCTGTCCGTCTCTTCCGGGTATGCGATGAGCGCGACGGCCACCCGCAAGCCCTACGGTTCGGCGATCTCTGCACGCAGCGGTTTCATAGCTTGAGTCGCGCCTCACACGCGCGTTTACATCCCTCTCTTGCCGAGAGCATCTTTCGGCGTCGCGCATGATGCCTGGTGCAGTTTCTCCAGGCCGAATCAACACTAGCTTTCCCAAAAGGAGAATGAGTCCATGAACAAGCGAGTCCTCCAGATTTTCAGCATTGTTATGGCGCTTGCGCTCGTCCTTACCGGCTGCGCAGCGCCGGCTGCCCCGGCGACCGGCGGTGAGGTAGCCGCCCCTGCCGAACAAGCCGCCCCCGGTGACCTGCCTCGCAACGAAACCCTGTATGTAGCCGGTCTGCAATGGGGCCCCTTCATCACCTTCAACCCCTTAGCCGCCCAGATCACGTGGCCCAACAGCGAAACCATGCTGATCTACGAGGCCCTGTTCGGCTACAACGTCGCAACCGGCGAAATTGACCCGCTCCTGGCCGAGTCGTTGACCATGGCAGATGACACCACCATGGAAATCACCCTGCATGAGGGCACGACCTGGCAGGACGGCGTGCCGCTGACGACCGAAGACGTGATCTTCACCTACGAACTCGGCAAGACCTTCACCGATCTGGACATCAGCACTTTCTGGGACTACGTGACGGAAATGACAGCCGTCGACGAACGCACGCTCCAGATCAAACTGAACCCCGACCGGCTCAACGTTGGTCAGGTCAAGCATTTCCTGACCCGCACGTCGCCTGTCGTCCCCAAGCATATCTGGGAAGAACGCGCCAGCGGCGACACTTCGGTCTCGCAGTTCGTCGAGGAGAACCCCATCGGTTCCGGCCCATACCAGGTGCTCGACTACTCGACCGAGCGCGTCGCACTGGTGCGCTTCGATGATTATTGGGGCAAGGACCTCTTTGGTCTGCCTGCGCCCAAGTACATCGTCCACCCCATCTTCGACAGCAACGACGCCGGCAACCTGGCTTTCCAGCAGGGACGGGTAGACCTGTCCCAGCAGTTCGCGCCGCAGATCTGGCAGATGTGGGAAGACCAGGGTCTGCCTGTAGGCACGTGGTTCAAGGAACCTCCGTACCACCTGCCCGGCAACATCCCCATGTTGCACATCAACATCCAGAAGCCCGGCCTGGATAACGTGCTTGTGCGCAAGGCGCTCGCCTACTCCATCAACTATGCGCAGATCGCCGAAACCGCCATGTCGCGCTACTCCGATCCGGCGCAGCCGAGCCTGATCATCCCCAGCGGCGGTGAGGGAGCGCTCTTCAATGCCGAGCAAGTCGCGGAGTTGGGCTGGGAGTACAACCCCGAAGAGGCTGTTCGCATCCTCGAAGAGGATCTTGGCGCGACCAAGGGCAATGACGGCATCTATGTTCTGCCCGACGGCACCCGCCTCGGCCCGTGGAAGGTTATCGCCTGCTACGGATGGACGGACTGGATGACGGCAGTCGAACTTGTGGCGCAGAACGCGCAAGAAGTCGGCATCGACATCACCACGGAATTCCCAGAAGCGCCTGTAGCCACGGCCCGCCGTAACGCCGGCGACTTCGACATGATCATCTGGACCTTCACCGGCGCTAGCCCCGCCAGCCCGTGGGCCCGCTTCCGCGACGCACTCGACATCCGCGGCGTGCCCCCCATGGGCGAAGTCGCCTTCTGGAACTGGAACCGCTTCGAGCACCCGGACGTGCCCGCCCTGCTCGACCAAGTAGCCGCCAGCTCCGACCTAGAGGAACAGAAGGCGCTGTACAGTGAGCTGGATAAGATCTACATCGAAAACATCCCCACCATCCCGCTGATGTACCGCCCGTTGGAATTCTACGAATACAACGAGTCGGTGTGGACCGGCTTCGCCAATGCGGACAACCCGGTCGCCCCGCCGCAGCAGAACTACGGCGGCATCCGCGGCTACTTCGTTATCCAGCCCAAATAGGGCAGCGCTCACGCATTCGGTCTGTGCCGGCTAGCCGCAGCGCACCTCTTGCGTCGCCGATTCCGAGCAGATCTGGCGTGAAGCTCTAGTTGCACGGGCAGGCAGTCCTGTATGGGGCTGCCTGCCCCGGCCAGGGAGACCATATGTCGAAGTTTCAACGCTACCTAGTCAATAAACTCCTTTGGTTTATCCTTGCCTTTTGTATCGCCCTCGTACTCAACTTCCTGCTGCCTCGCCTCATTCCCGGCAACCCGGTCGACACGATAGTGGCGCAGATGTCGGCGGGCGGCGGCGTCAGCGGCCCCGCGCTCGAGAGGCTATACAACTCCTACATTGCCGAGTTCGGCCTGGATCAGCCCCTGTGGAAGCAGTTCTTGATCTACCTTGGCAATCTCGCACAGGGAGATCTGGGCACATCCTTTGCGCGCTCTCCGGCAAGGGTCCAACGTCTCATATCCGAAGCCCTGCCGTGGACCATTGCCCTCATGCTGCCGGCGATTCTCGTCGGCTGGATTGTAGGCAATACGCTTGGCGCACTGGCCGCCTATAAGGGCGGCTGGCTGGATCGAATCGTGTTTCCGTCATCGCTCTTCGTCTCCAGCATACCCTATTACTGCTTAGCGATCATTCTTCTCTATCTTTTTGCCGTAGAATGGAATCTGGCGCCGACCGGCGGCGGCTATGGTTACGACAAAGCGCCCTCGCTGACCATGTCGTTTTTTGCCGACGTGCTGCGACACTACTGGCTGCCCTTCCTCGCGCAGGCCACGATCTTTATCGGCGGCCAGGCCGTAGGCATGCGCGCGATGTCGATCTACGAACTCGATGCAGACTATGTGCGCTTTGCACGTGGCTTGGGCGTCTCTGACAACCGCATCACAGCCTATATCTTCCGCAACGCCATGCTGCCCCAGGTGACCGGTCTGGCGCTCTCTATCGGCGGCCTGGTCTCCGGCGGCCTCATCTCCGAAATCGTGTTCAGCTATCCGGGCATCGGCACACTGCTCTTCACCTCCATTCGCACGAGCGACTATCCGGTGATCCAGGGCATTACGCTGGTTGTGATGGTCGGCGTACTCACGGCCAATTTTATCGTTGATATCGCATACGGTTTTATAGACCCCAGAATTCGCGCCAAGGCGTCTGGGGAAAGTTAACGAGGAAACGCCATGGCAACCATTGCACCAGTCTCCAGCGCAGTCAGTGTCCGCCCCGGATTCCTAGAAGGCGTCAGACGTTCGCTCGCCATCGCCACCAAGCGCAACCGGCGCTTCTGGTTTAGCCTCTCGCTTCTGTCCCTGCTCCTCGCCTTCAGCCTCTTCGGTCCATATGTGTTCGACAAAACCGATCCCAGACGGCTGGTCGGCGGCCTGTACGACGCGCCCTCCGCAGAGGCGTGGCTAGGCACAGATAACTTCGGGCGCGACGTCTTTACCCAATTGATGTTCGGCACGCGCACATCGCTCACCATCGGCCTCATCGCCGGGTTGATAGCCATCCTCATCGGCGTGGTCATCGGCACAACCGCCGGCTACCACGGCGGACGCATCGAAGAATCGCTGATGGCCTTCACCAATATTGTGATCACCATCCCATCCATCGTCATCCTGATCCTCCTTTCCATTGCCCTGACGACCCGTTCTGTCCCCACAATGGGCCTGATCATCGGAGTGACCAGTTGGCCGTGGACGGCGCGTGCGGTGCGCGCCCAGACGAGCAGTCTGCGCACGCGCGAACATGTTGATATTGCGCGCATTTCGGGCGCCGGCGCCGCCTCGCTGATTCTGCGTGAGATCCTCCCCTACATGCTCTCCTACATCGTCATGGCCTTCGTCCTCCAGCTTAGCTCCGGGATCCTGCAGGAAGCCGCTCTTGCCATGTTGGGCCTAGGGCCGAGCAATGCCATTTCGTTGGGCATCATGCTGCACTGGGCGCTGCTGTGGGAGAGCGTGCGCACAGGCGCCTGGTGGGCCTTTATCCCGCCGACAGCCCTGCTCACCCTGATTGCCTTCTCGCTTCTGCTCCTCCAGTCTAGTGCAGACGAGATCTTCAACCCGCGGCTGCGAAGAAAATGAGCCATTCGCGAGAACAAGGAGACAGCGTCGCATGATCCTCAAGAATGTGCATGCCCACTACGAGACAGACCACGGCCCCGCCGTACGCGCCGTGGACGGCGTCTCGCTGACTGTAGCCGACGGAGAAGTGCTCGGCATCGTCGGCGAGTCCGGCTGCGGAAAGTCTACGCTGGCCTCGGTGATCTCGCTCACGGCGCGGCCGCCGCTACATGTCACAGCCGGCGAAATGGAACTGGACGGCGAAACGATCGCCCTGACGAGCCAGACCCGAATCCCCCAAGACTGGCACGGACGTAAAGTGTCGCTGCTGCCGCAGCGCGCCATGAACTCGCTCAACCCAACAGCGCGCGTCAGCGATTTCGTCGTGGATGTCATGCGCGCCCACGATCCGACGATCCTGCCCAAAGAAGCCATCGACCAGGCGCTAGAACGGCTGGAGCAGCTTTCTCTGCCGAGCCGCGTCCTGCAAAGCTACCCGCACCAACTAAGCGGCGGCATGCGCCAGCGCGTCGTCGCCATCGTCTCAACCCTGCTTAACCCGAGCACGCTGATCGCAGACGAGCCAACCTCGGCGCTCGACGTCTCCTCGCAGAAAGAGTTGGTGCTCCTCCTGCAGGCGCTTCTCGAACGGAGCTTCATCAAGCGCATCATCTACATCACTCACGACCTGCCCATGCTCAGCAACATCGCCGACCGCATCGCCGTGATGTACGCCGGCGAGATCGTCGAGATTGACTCGACCAAGGGAATGATCGACTCGCCCAGACATCCCTACGCCCAGACGCTGATCGGCTCTACGCTGGACCCCGACCCACGCGTGCGCGAACGCCGCATCAAGGGCATCACAGGCGCCCCGCCGGACTTGCGCAAGCCGCCAAGCGGCTGCCGCTTCCATCCCCGCTGCCCCTATGTCATGGACATCTGTTCTCAAGAATCGCCGCCTCTTGTCGGCTCTGAAACGAACTTCTGCGCCTGTTGGTGGGTGCAAAAAGAGTCCGACGCAACTACTTTCGCAAAGGTACAGGCATGACTATCCAACCATCGCCAACGCCGCTCCTTGAAACGAAAAACCTCTCGCGCACATTTGGGCACGGCGAGCACGCGGTCCACGCGGTGAAGGATGTGTCTTTCCATGTCCAACCTGGGGAAATCGTAGCCGTCGTCGGCGAAAGCGGCAGCGGCAAATCCACGCTCGCACGCCTGATCCTGCGTTTGCTCGACCCCACAGCCGGCCAGATCTATCTACATGGCCACGATGTAACAGACCTAACCAAGAGCCGAGACCTCAAACCATATTGGCGAAAAGTCCAGGGCGTTTTCCAGGACCCCTTCGCGGCCGTGAACCAGTTCTATACCAACCGCCGCGTGCTCGAAAAACCGCTGCAACTACTTGACCACAAACCGTCCCGCACCGAACGCAATGAGCGCATCGAGTCCGCCTTGCTGGAAGTAGGGCTAGACCCGTCTGACGTGCTCAACAAGGGGCCGCACCAACTCTCCGGCGGCCAACTGCAACGCATCATGATCGCCCGGGCGCTGGTAGCGGGGCCGGAGCTGCTCTTGGCCGACGAGCCGACCAGCATGCTCGACGCCTCGTTGCGCGTCACGGTTCTCAACCTGCTCCTAGACCTGCGTGAACATCGCAACATGACCATTCTCTTCATCACGCATGATCTAGGACAGGCTTACTATCTCAGCGACCGCGTGCTCGTCATGTATCGCGGCGATCTGGTCGAACAGGGCACGGTGAAGGAAGTGCTCTCGAATCCGCAGCACGAGTATACCCAGCGCTTGCTAGCCGACGTGCCGCGGCTTCACGGCTGGGGCGCCGTCCTCGACGCCGAAAGCCTGCTAGCCGCCAACCAGCGATAGATAGCGACGCCCGGCTTTATGTGCCGGGCGCCAACGAGTTCACCAACAGAATTCCGTTGTAGCAAGACAGCCGCAAGCGCGGGGGATTACCCCTCTTCACCTGTCGCTACAGCATCCAGGCCAAGGTAGTGCAGCAATTTACGGCTCGAGAAGCGATCGCGCAAGTAATGCCCGTAGGTCGCGGCTAGGGCCAGTTCTTCCCTGCTCAGTCCCAGCTCATCGACCGTGCTCGGGCCGCCCGCCTTTTGCAGCCAGCCGGCGATCTGCTGCGCATCCGGCGCCTGGTTAGCGGCTAACTGGATCTCGTCCCAGTGCTCCCATATGCGCCGCGTTAACTCCTCGAATCCAGTCTCGTCCATGTTCAGGAAGCGCTTCTGGATCGCAGCGATTTCTTCGGCCATGTCCGGCCCAAAGCCCGCGCGAATCCGCTCTATCTCCTCCTCCCGCTTGGGCATGCTAGCCCGGTCGAGAATCTGCGCCAGTTCGTCGCGCGAGATCCCGCGAATCGCCTCGTACAGTTTGGCTACCTCGACGGCTGCCACGCCGACCTTAGCGCCGTGCAGCAAAGCCGGACGCTTCTCCCATAGCAGTTTCATCTCCCAATAATGAGAATAATGATGCTCTGTGCCAGACGCCGGATGTGACTTGCCGAACGCCAGCATCTGGATGCCCGACTCGATCAGCCCCTCCATCAAGCTCTGTATGCCCTCGGCGGAAGCCGCGGCGATGGCATCCGCATTGTCGATGCAGATCTGCAGGGCGCGACGCGTTCCGTCGGCAATAGCCGTGTCATAAGGTTCATCCCACAACAGACGGCCGATCTGCCAATCGGACAGAGACGTATACTTGCCGATCATGTCGCCAAAGCCGGCGGCGATCATGGCACGCGGTGCGTTCATCAAAGTGGGAATGTCCGCAAAGATCGCGATTGGGGCGTGGGTGATATAAGTGTTCTTGACCCCGCCCACGATCAAAGGCGCGCCCACTGAGGCGAAACCGTCCACCGAAGGCGCAGTAGGCATCGAAATGAACGGGTTACGCGTGCGATGGCTGACAAAGCGCGTGATGTCCGTGATCGTCCCCGAACCTACCGCAAGAAAGGTGCGTTCGGTTGCGTCATACGCCAGGAGGACTTGCATCACGGTATGGGCGTCTGCGACGACTTCTTCGCCCCCCAGAACCACTGTGATCACGTCGAAGCCCTCATCGCGCAGACGGCGATCCGCCTTCTCGCCCAACACGCGATACGTATTGTTATCCGCCACCAGCACAAGCCGGCGACGGTCTTGCGCCTTGCAGAATTCCACCAAGCGCTCAAGCGCACCATTCTCAATAGCCACCAATGGATTCACTGGCATTTTTGGCCTTCCTAAGCCTGATCCGGCGGATGGTCCAATCAAGACCGCCCGCCAAAGCGAATAATGGTCCTTTCAACATAACATAGCGACGCCTGCCGCCCAAGTAGCCTCGAGCCTCAGGAAAGCTTGCCGGTTCGTCTCTGGACGTCTACGTTGCACGGCCCTTGCGGTAGGCGGGAATCAGAATATCCGGGCGGTCGGTGGTAATGTAGTCCACGCCCATGTCGAAGATCGTCCACATTTCCGGGACCTCATTCACCACCCAGCCGTGCACCCTAACACCCTGCGCCTTAAGCATATCAACCATAGCCGCTGTCAGGAACGATTTGTTGATCGCTACCCAGTTGAACCGGCTCTCGACCATTTCGGCAGCCAAGACAGCCGGTTCGGTCGAGCCTTTCTGCGCGAAGTATTCCTTCGACACAATGGCGTAGAGTTGAATCTCCGGGGCAAGCGCACGCACGGCAAGCAATGAGGGGAAATTGAACGAAGAGATGATCGTAAACCCGGCGGCATTATTGCGGCGCACCAGGTCTACAACTTTCTGCTCGATACCGTCATACCGGTTGCCGCCGGCGTCGGTCTTGATTTCGATATTGATCTGCACCCTGCCCTGCACGAAGTCATACGTTTCCTGCAACGTCGGGATGCGTTGCACGCCATAGTCGCGGCCCGTATGATTGGCTGCGGCGTTGAGCGTCTTCAACTCGGCCATCGTATGTTCGCGCAGTTCGCCCTGACCGTCGGTGGTCCGTTCCAGCCGCGCATCGTGCATCACAGCCAACTCGCCGTCGTTGCTCAGGTGCACATCCAATTCAAGCGCATCAACGCCTGCCTCTATCGCCAAGCCATAGGCAGCCAGCGTATTCTCCGGCGCAACCTCTCGCGCGCCGCGATGCCCCATAATCGACAGACGCCGCCGGCCGGCGTCGCGCTCATCGTTCATCGTCGCTCCTTCGAGCATAAGGTAAGGGGCGCGGCTCGCCCTTGTTCAAGCCGCGCCCCTGGATGCTGCATTAGGACGGCAAAGTCGGCTCAAAGCCTTCTTCGATCGCGATCTCGACGCAGGTCTGCTGCAAGCGTTCGAGCCGCTCCTTTACGTTCACATCGGTCGTAATACACTCATCCCAGGCATCTTTCATTTCCTGGCTGGCGCGCGCCACCGTGTGAATCTTCATGTGCCAGCGCGAGAACTCGAACTGGTCAATCGCCACCTGACGCCGCGGGTCCGCCGCGATCACATCCGCCAATGCTTCTTCCACAGAGGCGCGGATGGGAATGTAGCCTGTGAGTCTGTCATAAGCCGCGTACTGCTCCGGCGCGTGCATGTAGGTGATGAACTGCCAGGATGCGTCACGCGTGGCCTCGTCTACGCCCTCGATGATGCTGAGGCCGTTGCCGCCGCTGGGCACCCAGCGCCCGCCAGGACCAGACGGAAGGAAACCGACCTCGGCCGTGAAGGCGCCGCCCGAAATCTCGTCAATAGAGCCGATCAGACCGGTCGATTCGATCGTCATCACCGCCTTAGCGCTGCCGAAGTAGGCCGAAGCGCCGCCGTCCGCCGCCGTAGGCACGTAGGCTTCGCCCTGCTGCCGCGCCGCCTGCATGCGCTCAAACCACTCGACCACGGCGGGGTTGGCCAGATCGATCTCCCAGTTGTCGTCGTTCACCATGGCGCCCGCGCTCCACACCGCGCTTTGCTGCCACCAGTTGCCCGGCGAATAGGCGAACGCCACCACGTCCTCGGTCGCCAGCTTCGGGAAATACTCATTGAATGCAATGTCCCACGTCTCCGGCGCACCGGACAAACCGGCCTCGTCCAGCAGTTCCTTGTTGGCATAGAAGATCGGCGTGCTGACCCCGTAGGCCAACTGATACATATTGCCGTCCAACTTGCCGCGGTTAATGGGTTCCATGTACTCGGTCAGATCGAGGCCGTTCGGCCCGTCAATCAGATCGTTCATGTTCAAGAGGATCCCATTGCGGGCGAGCGGCAAGTACTGCCCATCGCCCACCAGCAACATGTCGGGCAGCGCGTTGGCCGCGGCCGCAGCGATCACCTTGTTCATCGTCTCGATGTAGTCGCCCTGGTACTCGTCCTGCACCACGATGCCGGGGTTCTCGGCGTTGAAATCGACCGCGAACTTTGCCAGCAGGTCGCCGATGCTGCCGCTCTGCGAACGCCACCACAGGACCGATACCGCTTCCGCCGCAGGGGCGCCGCCCTCAGCCGCCGGAGCCGCTCCCGGCGCCACGGGCGCGCAGGCCGCCAAGGCCATCAGGCCGGTTGCGCCCGCCGCCGCCTTGAGAAAGGTGCGTCGTGAATAACCGCGATTCGTCAAGCCAGACATTCTGTTCCTCCTGAATAAGTGTGAGCGATTCTCTTCGTTCGTATTGTCATTCGTCTGCATGAGGCGCTTGCTTCGGCCCCCACGCATACACACGTCAAATCTGGTTGGCGGCCTCCTTTCCTTGTAATGTGGCGTGTTCCCCAAGTATCTGACATTCAGGAGCGAGCGTTAGCGAGCTGAAGAATCTTGTTGTACCTGGGTTCGAGATGCTTCGTTTTCTCCGCATGACAGTGTGCGCATTGAGCGAACAAACCGCTCAACCCCGCTCTCTGTCATGGCAATACCAAGACGCGAATGGCGCCGACAGCGCATGCAAGACGGAGCTGCCTAGCCACATTAGCCCTTGAGCGCACCTTGCACCGCCCCTTCGATGAACTGCTTCTGGGCGATCAGGAAAAGCGCAACGAGCGGCATAACGACGATCGTTGCACCCGCCATAATGTACTGCCATTCGGGGAACTCGAAAACGTCGCGCAGGCTCTGTACGCCGATCGGCAGCGTGCGCATGCTCTGCGAGTTCGTCACAACCAGCGGCCACATGTACGCATTCCAGTGGGCGACGAAGGCCAGCAATAGCAGCGTACTCACGATCGGCTTGGACAGGGGAAGGGCAATCTGCATAAGCTGGCGGAAGTAGCCCGCCCCGTCGATCTTAGCAGCGTCGAACAACTCATCCGGCAGGCTCTGAAAATGCTCGCGCAACAAGAACGTGGCAAAAGCGCTCGATAGCTCCGGTACGATCAGGCCGGGGTAGGTGTTGATCCAGTTCAGTTGCTTGAGCATGATGAAGCGCGGGATCAACGTGATTTCGCCGGGAATCAGAAAGGTCAGCAACACGAGGAAGAAGATCAGGTCCTTTTTTGGGAAACGCAATCGTGCGAAGGCATACCCGGCCATAAGGCCCATCATAAACTCGCCGAAGGTAATGCTCACCGTGTAGACCACGCTGTTGAACGTAAACCGCCCAAACGGAAGCAGGTTCCACACCTCCACGAAGTTGCGCCACTGTGGCGCCGCAGGCAGGATCACCATCGGTATGGTATAGACCTCTTGCACCGTCTTCAGCGACGTCGACAGCATGTAGAAGAACGGGAACCCGATCAGGACGGCTGCGGTGATGATGATCAGATGCACCAAAATGCCGCTCGTCGTGCGGCGCAGCGACACGCGGGGGCCGGTCTTCTTCGCCGGTTTCACTCCGTCAGCGGCCAAAGTCTCTTGCATGGTCTTTTCTCATCCGTTGGTCGGCTCTTAATAGCTCACCCAGCGCTCTTTGTAGCGCGTTTGCAGATAGGTAAACAACATGACGATGACAAACATGATCACAGCCAACGCAGAAGCTACGCCCATGCGCTGGAACCCAAACGCCTCGCGGTAAATCTGAAATACATACATGTTGCTGCGATTGGCCGGGCCGCCGCCGGTCATGACGGACACAATGTCGAAGGTCTTGATCGCGGTCATCAACCCCGTGATCGTCAAGAAGTAGAATACCGGCGTAATCGCCGGGAACGACACATGCCTAAAGATCTGCCATGCATTGGCCCCGTCGATCGCTGCCGCCTCCTTCAGCGTAGTATCAACCCCTTGCAGCGCAGCCAACAGCACGACGGTAGAGAAGCCAAGACTCTTCCAGATCGCCACCAACATGATAGCCGGAAGCACGAAAGTCGGACTGGATAACACATTGGGAAAACGCAGCCCCAGCCAAGAAAACGCCGCGGCGAAAATGCCGTGCTTCGGGTCATACATCGATATCCACACCAGAGCCATCGCCGCCGAAGTCGTGATGTGCGGGGAAAAGACCACCAGCCGCCAAAAGCCGCGTGCAACCAGCCACTGATTCAGCGCCACAGCCAGCGCCAGCGACAACGTTAAGCCAATCGACACTGTGCCAAAAGAAAAAATCAGCGTATTACGCGTAATCTGCCAGAACTCGGGCGACCGCAACAGGCGCACATAATTATCCACGCCTACCATGTCCCAGGTCGGCCTAAGCAGATTCCAGTTGGTGAGGCTTAGGTAGAAAGAATGAAAAAAGGGCCAATACGTCCAGATGATGAGAAGCGTCAGATTCGGCAAGATGAACAGCACAAACGCGATATACTCTCGCCGGCGTTCGGTTAATCGCCAACTCCTCATCCCTGTCGCAGAAGATCGGTGTGCATCTGCCGTCATATAAGAGCGTCTCCCGTCCATCTCATGCTGTGCGCCTATCGTCGCTGCGCCATTGTCTCACGGCCGGTTTAATGCCCGATTAACGCGGATTCGGCCAGCACGGCGGTCGCTCCGGCCTCGTCGATAACCAACGATTTCAGCAGCTTGCCGCGCAACGCCGCGCACACGGCGCGGGCTCTGTCCGCCCCGTTCGTGATCCCGATCACTTCCGGAATCCGGCGCAGCTTGTCCAGTTCGATGCTGATCACGCGCTGCCGGTGTTCCGTATCGCACTCCCGCCCGGCTGCATCGAAGAAGCGTCCGCAGATTTCCCCGACAACCCCTCGGCTGCGTAAGCCGCGCAGATCTCCGGCGCTCAATACCCGGCGCTCAATAAAGGCCGAATTCTCTAGCGTGCCGATGCCGACAAAGGCCATGTCCATTGCGTCGAATAGCTGCCACACGATACGCACCTGCTCGTGGCGGAGAAACGCATCGCGCGTCGCCGCGTCCGGCGCATAAACCGGCGCGCTGACCGAGTAGAAGTTGGCGTTGAACTTGTGAGCCATCACGCGGCCCAATTCGATAGCGTCGATCTCACCGACTAGCGAGCCGATGTTGCTCATAAGTTGCGCTACCTCGATCCCCTTGATCGGGCCGGGCGGCTGCAGAAAGCGCACCAGTTCGTACAGCGTGCGCCCCCCTGCCATACCCAACACGCAGTTGGGCCGGATGGCTGCGGAGATCACCGGCGCCGCAATGTAACCGATCGTCTGCCGGACGCTCGTCACCGTCTGCTCGGCAAATGTGCGCACGACGATGGCGTGGTTCATCTCGAAGCGTTTGATCAGACGCTCCTCAAGCTCGTGATTGCGCGGGCAATAGTCTTGCACCGTGATCTTAACGATGCCGGTATCGCGGGCGCGCGCCAGCAGCCGAGACACTTTGGACCTGGACACGCCGATCATGTCGGCAATCTCCGTCTGGCCCAACCCATCCAGGTAATAGAGCTTCGATGCCAAGCTCAGTAGGGCGCGCTGTTCATCGTACATGGACACGGCTGCTCGCAAGCAAACCACACAAGATTGGGGAAGGCAATCTGCACAGATGTGCATGCACATCTGTGCAGATTGTCGCACGCCAACCACGTTTTGTCAAGCGCTTTGGGCAGCTTTTTTTTCGATCACTTTCAGAAGGTCAATACCGGTGCACCAAAGTGAGCGCCGCTAAACAAACAGTGCAGGAGGAATGCTCCCCCTGCACTAACGTTCATTTTCAGTTGCGGCAGACTACAGCCCGCGAACCGCTCGTTAGACTACACGAATCCTTGCTCCACCATCGCATCGGCCACGCGCGTGAAGCCCGCAATGTTGGCTCCCGCCAGATAGTTGCCGCGCACACCGTAGTCGACCGACGCCTTATACGCTGACTCGTGAATGGCCTGCATGAGGCCGCGCAGCCGCCTGTCCACCTCCTCAAAGCTCCACGACACGCGCATCGAGTTCTGCGTCATCTCCAGCCCGCTGGTGGCGACGCCCCCCGCGTTGGCAGCTTTGCCCGGCGCATAGAGGATGCCATGCTCGACAAAGAGATGTGCAGCCTCCGGCGTGGTGGGCATGTTGGCCCCCTCCGCCACAAGCCGGCAGCCGTTGCGCAGCAGAGCCTTTGCGCTCGCTTCGCACAGTTCGTTCTGCGTAGCGCACGGAAAAGCCGCATCGCAGGGGATATCCCACGGCTTCTTGCCTGCGTAGTAGGTGACGTCAAATTGCTCGGCATATTCCTTAATGCGCCCGCGCCGCACGTTCTTCAGCTCTATCACATACGCCAACTTGTCTTCGTCGATCCCGTCCGGGTCGTGAATAAAACCGTCCGAATCCGAAAGCGTGACCGGCTTTGCCCCCACCTCGATCAGCTTCTGCACGCCAAACTGCGCCACATTGCCTGAACCGGACACGACACAGGTCTTGCCCGCCAGCGACTCCTTGTGAACCGCCAGCATCTCCTGCGCAAAATAGACCATTCCATAACCGGTCGCCTCCGGGCGCACCAGAGAACCGCCCCACTGGACGCCTTTGCCGGTTAGCACGCCGCTGAACTCGTTGGCAAGCCGCTTATACTGCCCGAACAGGTACCCGATCTCGCGGCCGCCCACGCCGATGTCGCCCGCCGGCACGTCGATAAACGGACCAATATGGCGGAAAAGTTCGCTCATAAACGACTGGCAGAAGCGCATCACCTCATCGTCCGACTTGCCCCTCGGGTCGAAATCAGACCCGCCTTTGGCGCCGCCGAGGTTGAGCGTCGTGAGCGAATTCTTCAGCGTCTGTTCGAAGCCGAGAAATTTAAGCACGCTTAGGTTCACGGTCGGGTGAAAACGCAAGCCGCCCTTGTACGGGCCCAATGTCGAACTGAACTGCACGCGATAGCCGCGGTTGACCTGGCAGTTGCCATTGTCATCGATCCAGGGTACGCGAAACATGATCACCCGTTCCGGCTCGACCATCCTCTCCAAGAGCCGCGTCTTGCGATAGTGCGGCTTGCGCTCCAGCACCGGCTCGATCGCGTCCAACGCCTCATCAACCGCCTGCAAAAACTCCGCTTCGTGTGCATCTTTCTGGTGCAGATATGCAAGCACTTCATCCTTGTACGACACAGTGAATAACCTCCCCTTGCGTCAGAGTCGACAACAATGGCGGCATCTTCGCCGGATAATAGAAGGCGGCCTTTGAACACCATTGTTCGAAAGCGGTCAACTTGCGCCTAGGATCAATAAGAACAGATGACAACCCATAGTTGGTGCGGAAAATAGTAACGGATCGTGAGATTCTGAACAAATACAGCAGGAACCGTAGAGAGTTATCGCTTTGTAATGCAATGCTTCCTCGCAAATCCGAGTTGCGCAGAGCGAACGATGCGCCGTATGATTAGCGCCCGGCGCTGCACAAACAGCCGCCGGGGGTCGATCCATTTCTCGTCCATGCTCATGGAGACTGACAGTGTCCACAACTCGCCAACCGGCTTCCGGCTTCGTCCGGCAACGTCTCACCTTACTTTTTGCGCTTCCCCTTGCGGCCGTCTTGGTCTTGTCGCTCGCCTGCAACATGCAGACGCCGCCCTATGCGGAAAACCAGCGTGCGACCGATGCAGCCGTCAGCGCTCAAGCTACAGACCGCGCTCAGACGGTGCGCGCCACAGCCACCGCAGCCGCGCCGTCCGTCGAAGCGACGGCTACAGCCCTGGCGCTCGCCTCCCTTGACGAATCGCACCCGGCCCTGCTGCCACTGGCGGAACGCTGGGGGCTGCACTTCGTGCGCGTCCCTGCCGGCGAGTTCACTTTCAGCGAAGACAATCCCGATCTGGGCCGGACTGCCGAGACGATTACGCTCGCCGAATTCTGGGTCGGCTTGACCGAAGTTACCAACGCCCAGTACGCAGCCTTCATCGACGCCGGCGGCTATGACGCCAGAGACCTGTGGACAGAGGACGGTTGGGCATGGCGATCGACCCAAACCCACGCCGCGCCCGGCTGTTGGCAAGACGGAGATTTCAACGCGCCTGACCAACCGGTGACTTGTGTCAACTGGCACGAGGCGACCGCCTATGCCGCCTGGCTCAGCCGAGAGACAGGGCTGGCCGTACGGCTGCCAACCGTGGAAGAGTGGGAAAAGGCGGCGCGCGGAACCGATGGCCGCCGCTACCCCTGGGGCGATGCCGTGCCTGATTTTTCGCTCGCCAACTATGCAGCCGCCTTGGGTCGCACCGCGCCCGTAGGCAGCCTCCCCGCCGGCGCCTCCCCTTACGGCGCCCTAGACATGGCAGGCAACGTGGCCGAATGGACTGCCACAAAAGTCGAGTTCGCCGGCGATCGCTATGTGCGCGGCGCGTCGTGGTACGAACAGGCAGGCAGCCTGCCTGCGCTCTACAACATGTTCTACCCGCCCGATCAGCAGATGAACCTTCTCGGCCTGCGTCTAGTTGTCACTCTGGACTAGGCAAACCGACCAGCTGCGGCCGCCTAGAGCCGGTCGCAGCTATCCACCAATTTCCTCGCGCGGCGGAGCCAGAAACGTGATATAGTGACAGTAGCGGCAGTTATCTCCTAATTCGCCTTATTTCAACCGAGCCCATCCACGCAGCAGACTGATCCCCTGCTCCTATACCAGCGATCGCAAGGAGTTCGTCATGCGACCATCCAGGTCCTTCGCCCGCCAACGGCGTGGTCGCCGGTGGGGCTTATGGTTTTCGGCGCGCAGTCCCCTCGGCGCAGCCGAACTCGCTATCCTGACCTTTGTTGCCGTCTTATTGCTCCTTCCTCTCCCAGCCGCGCGCGCCGCAACGCCGGCCCAAGAGCCCCAAGTTGCGCCTTTTCGCTGCTCATTTGGAACCGTCGTCAGCGCCCGCCAGGCGTCGATTATCCGCGCGCAACCCGGCATGGAGCCTGGCATGCTTTTCTCAGCGTCAGGCTCATTCGAAGAGAAGCCGGTCGACACGCCCTGCGATCCGCCCCAAGACGCGGGCGTATTCGAGGTCAGCGCCGGCGGCAGCTTGGTTGCCCGAATTACCGGAGACCCGCCCGCGCCCAATCAATGGAGCCTGCATAACAACGGCGTTAGCCTGTACATTGGGTTCGAGCCCCTCCTGGGAGATGGCAATTACGGCCCAAGCCAACAGATACTCTTCCATGCGCTGCCGGCGCAGGAATCCGAAACCGAGCAAGGCGCGTCTTGGTCCGGACCAGGCCGTCTACACGCCGTCGTCGGCGCGGCGGGCGGCAGCGGCCCCCTAACCGGTTCTTGCTTCGGCCAATCCTACACTGTCGAAGCCGAAGTCGTCGAGGTGGCGGAGTCAATGCCGATCGTGACCGGCATGACGCTGTATGACGGCGACCGTATCGTCACCGAAGACGGCTGGGGCGAGGTGCTGATCGCTGGCTCGCAGGAGTTTATCGGCCCCGGCAGCGAGATCATCTTCCAGACCGGCGTAGCCGGAGGCACCCCTACGGTCGAACTGCCCCTTCCCGATTGGGTCACCAAGCTTCCCGACAGGGCGCGGGAATTGGCGCAGGACGGTCTGCCTATGCCCGAAGCCTACTACGCCGACCCGCCCGGCTACATGGCAACCTTTAGTGATTCCGTCATGGCTGAAGCGTATGACCTAATCCGCGATCAGCAGGACCCTTGTGAGGCTGCCGTCACGCTCAAGCTGTTCCTCGAATCCAAACAACACCCCGGAACGCAGACGCTTGCGCGAAGCTACGACTGGGCCGTCGACACGCTCTCCATCTGGCTGTTGCCCAACGAGTGGAACGCGTTGTCGGCGTTCGTGCCCGTGCCTGGCTTAGGCGTGGTCGCCAACCTGAAGAACGGCAAGGCGACCGTCGAGCGAATCATGACCGAAGCGACGGCCTACCAGGACGCGCAGAAAGCCGCCGACGCCCTCGCAACATTCTCCGCCTCACGCGAGATGACGGCGCAGCAGGTCGAGCAGCGTCGCACCGAACTGAACCAACAGATCGTAAAACTCCTGGCCGAAATCGAGGATGCCAAGTCAGATATGCGCGTCGAGATCGCTCGATACGAGGTCGCCAACAAGCTAGCTGAGAGCGGCTGCCTGAGCAACCCCCTGAAACGCAGCTGTGGCGTGCCGCTGATGAAGTACGGAGATGCGATTCGCTCTGCCCAATACAACTACTATAACCGGTACCAACCTCTCGCCCAGCAGATCATTGCACTAGGAGCCGAGCGCCACACGCTCGTGACCTACCGCCTGCCTTTGGCCCAGGGCAATTGCGACGCGCTCAGGCAAGAACCGCCGCCAACCGTGACCCCCGGTGTATGGAACCAAATCTGCAATGCCAAAGACTGGCAGCTAATCGTCGGCAAGGGCCTGCTCCATGTCGTCGAACACAGATACCCCCTCGTAGAGCCGGCTGTCTATCTCGTCAATGACTACCTGCTCAAGCCTGACGGCACGGAATTCATCATCGAGAAGAAGGATGACTTGGCATTCGTGCGCGTGCTCGATGGCGCGGTAGTGATGACCGGGCCGGACGGTCACACGCTCACGGTAGAAGCGGGCTTCCAAGCCTCGCTGCCCGACGGCGAGATCACGGCGCTGGAGGAGTTGCCGCTGCGCCGCGTGAGCGGCATCCCGCTCAACGAGCTGGAGCTCGACAGCGACACGCCGCAGCCTTACGGCGCAGTCCAATGGGACGCCGCAGAGGGGATCTTGCCGCCCGGTTGGGTCTGGCAGGAGCCCAACAAGAACCTTAACGGTCCCGGCGACGCTACATATGAGATTGTCAACGCCGAAACCCTGCGCATCACCGTCCCCAACGAAAACGAATTTTACGGCCATCGCTCCGACGCCCCTCGCCTGCTTCATAAGGTCACGGGCGATTTTGACCTGGAAGCCGATCTGCTGCTCGAAAGCCCGGGCGACAACTTCGCCTTCACTGAATTCCTGCTCTTCACGCCGGACACGCCCCTGGGCTATCTAGCCGGACAGATGCAGCCGGACGGGTTGGGCGCACACTACTATGTCGCCGCCGGCGGCTGGAACCGCTATCAGAACGCCAACTACCTGGGCGTCGCCAACCGCGATATCGCCCACAGCGCCCCTGCGCCCGACGAAGCGGTACGCGTCAAGCTGTCGCGCCGCGGCAATGTGATCAAGACGCGTTGGAGCGTCGACGACGGCGCAACCTGGACGCTCTCCAATCGCCAGACCTTGCCCCTGCCGGAAACGATCTGGGCCGGGTGGATGTTCAAGCGCATGGCGTATGACGGCGTTCCTGAACCGCCCGCCGTAACAACACTGCGCGACGTGCGCCTGACCAGCGCGCCCCTCAACGGCATGTTGGAGGATGAATGGGACGTGATCGGTCACGAAGGTACGGTCGCCGCCTTCGGCGCCGACCTGTTCTTCTTCCAAGACGGCACGGCAAAATCCCACTCCCAAGTCTACAGCCCTTGGACCATCGACGGGGACTTCGACCTGATCGTGCGCTACGACGCCCCCGCGCTCGAACGCGCACCGGGGCAGGAGCGTTACATTCACGTCGCCGTCACCACCAACGACGAGAAAAACCACGCTTACGTACGCCACGCCCTCACGCCGGACTTACAGCGCATGAACGTAGACATGGCGATCGACGGGGGTTGGTATCGCTACTTCTACCAGGACACACAGGAAAGCTCAGGCCGCGTTCGTCTTGTGCGCCAGGACGGCCTGCTCTCCGGCTACATCTGGCAGGACAACGACTGGCTGTTGTTGTCCAAATGGAGCGACGGCTTCTCGGACCCGGTTTATCTCGACTTCCGTTTCCAATGGATCACGCCTAAGCCAAGCCCACAAATGGCGCACTTCACCATCGAGCGGCTGGAGACTGACGAAGGCGTTCTTTTCGACACGGTTGACGTCACGCCGCCGGAGCCAGAAACGGAACCCGCAGAACAGCCGGCCCTACAGACAGAAGATGCCGCCGAGCCGGCGCCTGGACAGGAAGCGGGCCCGGCAAGAAGGGCGCCCGCCGGCACGCGCCCGCCGGCGCAATCCGTCTCACCGCAACCCACGCCCGAACCTGTATTGGAGCCCACGCCGGAACCGGTCATAGAACCTACGCCGGAACCCGCGCCACAACCGGCGTTGACAGGCGAGCAGCGTCTCGAGGAAGGGACCGTTTTTGACGACTTCTCCTCCACGGCGCTAGGCTGGTCAATTCGGGATAACGAGGCCGCAACCACCGGCTACGAAAGCGGCGGTTACGCCCTCCTCGTGAAGCAGCCGACCTACTGGGTGATGAGCAAAACCGCGGGCGACTTCGCACCGATGGGAATGGAGTTTGACGCGACTGTGACGCCCGGCTCCTCCGGCGGCATGTACGGCGTGATCTGCCATTACCGCAACGGAGACAACTATGACTTCTTAAGCGTAGACCCCGAAACGCTGAGCATCTCGGCGGCGCGCTACGTGGGCGGCAAATTCGTCTATGTCACCCAAGGACCGGACGGCGTCGCTGAACTGCCGTCCAACGGCCTGGCGCACGAGGTCAACGCCGCCAACCACATCCGCGCCGTCTGTTACAACGACCGGCTGGAGTTGACGGTCAACGGCGTGCTGGAAGGAGCTTGGCCGCTCGACCCGCCGGCGGACGGCGGCAACGCCGCGCTCTTCGTCTATGGCTTTGGTACGATGGGCGAGCAGGGCTACAAGGTGATCTTCGACAACTTCGCCGCCTGGCGGGATGCGCCTGCCCCGTAATCTAGAGACGCCGCAACTTCGCTGTCGCCTGCGCGGAAGATGTTCGTTTCCGCGCAGGCGACATTTCTATCAGCCTGTCAACGCCGCGATCAGATAGCCGATAGCGAGCAGCGCGTTGGTTACAAGTACAGCCGCAACGTTGGCGCCCTGCGCCGGTATCAGCGCCTCGTGGCTGTCATAGTGTTGGAGCGCGCCCTGAATGGCCTTGGCGGCAAAGATCGCGCCTCCCAGCGAAAGCAGCGCCCACGGCGTCAGCATGCCCGCGGCGACGCCCGCGATCACCGCCACATAGACGCCCGCCTCCACTGCCGCATACAGCCAACTTGCACCTCGCTTTCCCAGCAGAATCACCATATGCCGTCGCCCGCCCGCCGCATCAGCCTCTGCATCCGGAAACTCGTTAAGCAGCAGGAGGTTGTAGGTCAGCAACCCGGCAGGGATGCCCGACACCCACGCAACCGCGTCCAGCCGGCCCGTGAACAGGTAGTACGCGCCGACGACGGGCAGCGTGCCCAGCGCCAGCCCCGCAGCTACCTCGCCCAACCCGATGCGCGTCAGCACAGGGGTATAGGCGACGACCGACAACGCCCCCAGTACGCCGATTGCCAGCAGCGGCCAACCGGAGATCCAGGCCAAGTAAAGTCCGATGGCGCAGGCTACGAGCAGCGTACCCAAGCCAAGAACGAGTGCGCCCTTCGCCGTCATAACGCCGGCGGGAAGCAGCCCGCTGCCGCCGGAGAACGGCGTGCGCCGCGTCCGCTTGTCAATGCCCGTCCGCGAATAGTCGTGCCAGTCATTGAGCACGTTGACGCTGGCGTGCATCAACAGAAGCGCGATCGCGGCCAACAGCATGCGCGTCCAGCTAAACGACCCCTGCCACAACGCCAGCATAGCGCCGTGCGCGACCAGCACAACCGATAGAAGCAAGAATTGCGGCCTTGTCTCCATAAACCACTTGGCACTCAACACGGCGTCCCCTCCTCTAGACACGGACGGATGATTGTGGCGCGGCCCAGAACAAGCGCCTTGCAGGCTATTGCGTGCAGTATACAACCCCAGTCACATAATATCGAACCAAAAGCTTGCTGCCGCGAACAAAGAGAAGGCCCGCCCCCAGACTGGGAGCGGGCCTTTGTTCTACCTAAGCGATTAGGCCTAATCGCTTAGGCGACTAGAACCGATCTCACCGCAGAATGACCGGCACGTAGATGAAGAGATCGTCTTCGGTCGGTTCGGCCGTCTCGGTGTAGACAACACTAGCGGTGTGGGCGCTCGCCGGC
>Ga0334887_1001844_pt1 | contig 25926 bp, 23 predicted proteins | sample GraSluR1_MG_10_FD_207217 | JGI IMG/M metagenome (GOLD analysis project Ga0334887, IMG submission 207217) | Sludge microbial communities from methane-producing bioreactor in Wageningen University, Netherlands - Granular Sludge_18_07-R1 | ecosystem: Engineered > Bioreactor > Anaerobic >...
CTATACCTCCGGTCAAGCCCTTCTCGGAATCATCAACGATATTTTAGACCTATCCAAGGTCGAATCGGGGAAATGGGAATTGGAAATTGTTCGGACGGATATCATCGCCCTTTTGGAACAAACGATCGATATCATCAAATATCACGCCCACCAAAAGAAATTGGAATTGTTGCTCAATATCGCGCCTACGCAACCTCGATATGCCAATGTCGATCCAGTACGGTTGAAGCAAGTGTTGATCAATCTACTCAACAACGGGGTCAAGTTTACGCAAGAGGGTGAGGTTGAGCTTTCAATCGATTTTGCAGCGTTGGATGAACATCGGGGGCGGTTTTCTTTCTCTGTTCGTGATAGTGGGATCGGGATCCGCGCAGATCAGAAAGAGCGATTGTTTCAAAGTTTTTCCCAGGCCGACAGCTCGACAACGAGAAAGTATGGAGGAACTGGTCTGGGTTTGGCAATCTCGCGATTGCTCGTGGAAAAGATGGGGGGCCTCATTGATGTTCAGAGCCAACCGGGCGTGGGAAGTACTTTCTTTTTTTCTATCGAAACAGAATATGCGATCCAAGACCCTGACTCACAGAAAGAAGGTCCGATCATTACCCGTGTATTGGTGGTTGACGATAACGATCGCAATCGGTTCATTCTCAAACAGAATCTGAGTCATTGGGGGATTCAAACGATCGATTGTGCCAACGGGAATTCGGCCCTGGAGATCCTAGGAAAAGATCCTGAGTACGATTTGATGATCATCGATGAACATATGCCGGGTATGGACGGGCAGGAAACCATTCGACAAATCCGGAATACCGTACCCATCTCTCCTGAACCGATGCCTATTTTACTGATGCATTCCTCTTCTGATGAGGAGATTGTAAAAGAAGACGGGAAAACCCATGATGGTGTCTTTTGGATTAGCAAACCGGTCAAAATCGATGAGTTACGCCGTTTTTTGTGCGCCCAAAGCCGATCCGATCAGCGAGAAGTTTCTGTATCGCCTTCAGTCCAATTGTCTGGAATTGACCAAATTTCTGAAATGGGAACCATCCTGGTCGCGGAAGATGGGACTATGAATCTTTTATTAATCAAACAACAAATCATTTCAATCGCCCCTCAGATGAGGATTGTCGAAGCGTCAAATGGAGTGGAAGCGCTGAATCAATTTGGCGTGCAACCCATCAGCCTCATCCTTATGGATGTTCAGATGCCTGAAATGGATGGACTAGAGGCGACAAGGCAAATTCGCGATCTCGAGCGAGGCACGGATCGACATGTACCGATCATTGCTTTATCGGCAGGAGCCACTCAAAATGAAAGAGAGAAGTGTTTGAACGCAGGCATGGATGGATTCTTAGCCAAGCCGGTCCGTCACGGAGATTTGGCCAAAGCGATCAAAAATCATCTCGCGCAAACCACCCCGGAGAAAAACCCCCTTTCTTTGGAACCATCAGACGCGCTTGGACAATCTTTTGACAAAGAAGAACTCATGGAACGGTTGGATCATGATCAGCAGATCTATCGGTTGCTATGGGAATCTATGGATGAACTAAGGGATCGGATTGAAACCTTGGGTCCCCAGGTTGAGCAGCGCAAAGCCAATCAAATTCGCCGATCAGCCCATAGCATCAAAGGAATCGGGAGAACCATGAGCTTCCCAAGACTGGCTCGCTTAGCGCAGGAAATCGAGAATCAGGCGGAAACTCATCCAGAAGTAGATCAGCTTTATTCTCAGATTCAGAAGGAATGGAACATTATCAAAAAAATCGCTGATACCGAACTTCAAAAGGAATCGGAGGACTGAAAACCCTGGAGGTCGCGATGATTCGATGGAAACAAGTAAAAGCCTTAACCTTCCGAGATGTGATTGCCGAGACGATTATGGGGAAAAACGGTGGGGATGTTTTGGTGGAAAGTGGACAAACCATCACCCCGTCTCTTCGGCATACCCTAATCCAAAAGGGAGTTCGATGGGTGTGTGTCTTGGGTGATGGAGCACACCAAGAAGAAACGGATATTCACCCTTTGGTTTCGCCCAAGAACTTGGATCGATTTGGAGAAGAAGTCAACGAAATCTACAACGATATTATCCTTGAAGGCAGGGTGGATAAAGAACGCGCGGAAACTCTTGGAAAGATGATCACCAATGAAGTTGTTCGCAATTTTGGAGACGTAATCATCCCGTCTCTATATCGGTTGAAAGAGATCGATCAGTACACATTCACGCATCAGGTCAATGTATCGATCATTTCCACAACACTTGCGATGATGGTCTTTCCCGATGATATGGATCGCATCCAAAAGGTTTCCGTTGCGGGTTTATTGCATGACGTGGGAAAGATCCTGGTGCCTCAGGAAATCCTGAAAAACAGGGAAAGACTGTCTGATATGGAATTCTTGATCATTCGAAAACATCCGGACTACGGTTATGAGATCGCCGAGCAATCCGGTATTGATGAACCGGATATTCTGGATCCCATTCTGTATCATCATGAACGGTGGGATGGTCGAGGATACAACGCCGCTTTGGCAGGAGATTCCATTCCTCTCACTTCAAGGATCATTATGCTTGCAGACGTCTATGACGCGCTAACAACGGAACGACCATACAAAAAGGCCTGGTCCACGTACCAAACCGTGAGCTATATCATAAGAGAATCCGCTCGAATCTTCGATCCGGATCTCGTGAACGCATTTCTTCAAACCTTTGGAATCTACCCAGCAGGCACCCGCGTCCTTTTGTCCACAGGGGAAGAGGGCGAAGTCATTGGCATGAGGAAGGGGTGCATTTCGAGACCACTGGTTTCCGTCGATGGCAAAAATGGGTGGAAAAACCGGGACTTGGATCGAGAAAAAACTATTCGTATCCTTCGGGTCATTCACACTGTTGAACCAGATCGATCAATAAGCCATTAGGCGTCTTTCTGGTCAAAGAAGAAAGACCTTTATGGTATAATCAAGGCGTGGCCAAAGACAAAGGGATTCAAAAGATCGAAAGAAAGAGCGGAACCGGTTTTGGAAAATATGTGAAAGGACTCATTGCGGTTGCCATTTTGGGGTTGGCCGCTTCCAGCATCACTTTGATGGTGGGCGATATCCGAGAAAACCTTGCCGCCTTTTCGAAAGTTCGTTATGATTGGTTTTCCATAGGAATTGCAGCCATGATTGGGTTTTGGCTCCTTGATTCGTTCCTGTTCAAAGAATTATGCCGGGGACTGGGAATGCGTTTTTCCTTGTTTCAATCCATTCATATTAGTCTTCTGGGGCAATTTTATTCTGCAATCACCCCGTTCGCTACGGGGGGCCAACCCATGCAGATCTATGCAATGTATAAACGGGGCCAAAAGGTCAGCCAATCCTCAGCAGTATTCATTGCAAAGTTCTTGTTGTACCAATCGGTGATCACCATATACGGAATATTTGTCTTATGGATCAGTTTTTCCGATGTGCGTATGGAAACGCCCCGGCTCTCCCTTTTGGCCATCGGAGGTTTTATTGTGAACTCGGGCGCTATTTTTTTCATGATGCTCTTTGCGTTCTCAAAACGGGCTACTACAGCGATCCTTCTGGGTATTTCCTCTTGGTTTCGATGGTCTCGACCTGGCAAGAAAGTGTATCATTGGATGGAGGGGTTCGTGGTAAAACTGGAGTCCTTTTATCAGGCGATGCGACAGGTGTATCGCAATCCAATCCAAATTCTTTCATTGTTTCTGCTTACATTGTGCCAAATGTTCTTTTTCTTTTCTGTTTCATACTGCACATACCGCGCTTTGGGATATTCGTCCGCTCCATTCTGGGAGATTTTGGCTTTCCAAGGAGTAGTTTTTTTGGTAATTTCTTTTATTCCGTTGCCTGGAGCCAGCGGCGCTGCAGAGAGTGGTTTTTTTCTCTTTTTTCAACGGTTTTTTTCCCGACCGGATTTGGCAGCTGCCATCCTGCTCTGGAGATTGGTTTCCTACTACTTGAACATCATTGTGGGCGGTGTATGTGCGCTGAGGGAAAGAAAGATGAATCGGGTATGATTGCATCCGAAAATCCGTCCCATGAGATGAATAAAACCGATTTTTTTGGATTGCCTGTGATCAACGAGACGCAGGAATCCATCATCGACTTTTTAAAAACCATTCTCGATGGCTCCCAATCGATACGGATTACGACGATGAATGCGCAGATCAGTTATTATGCATTGTACACACCCCGGTTTTATGAAGCGATCAAGGATACCGCGATCATTCCCGATGGAGTCGGCCTACAATGGGCCGTGAAGCGGATCAACCGGGAAACGCTCAGCCGATTTCCAGGCGTAGAATTGGGCGTTGCTTTATGTCGGGTGTGCCAGCAAGCGGGATCTTCCGTATTTTTGCTGGGTTCGCAGAAGGGAACAGCAGAAAAAGCCGCTGAATTTTTGCATGCGACAACCAAAGTCATCATTGCAGGTTGTATGGATGGGTTTTTCTCAAAAACAGAGGAAGGAAATCGTTCGGTGGCGGAAATGATCCACGCGAGCGGAGCTGATGTGTTGTTCGTAGGAATGGGAGCCCCCTATCAAGAATTCTGGTTGTATGAACATTTCGCGTCTACCGGAGCACGGATCGGGATTGGAGTGGGCGGTTCGTTGGATGTGTATGCGGGAGACATGAAAAGAGCGCCTCGGTGGATCATTCGATGCAATATGGAATGGTTATACCGCATCCTTCAGAATCCAAGAAGAAAATGGAAAGTGATCTTTCAAATCGTTCGTTTTGTTCAGCGAGTGTTGATGTACCGTGCACCATCGAATTGAACTTAAGAGGAAAGGAGCAACAAAATGACTCCCTGGATTTTCTGGCTCTTGTTGGGTATCCTTTTTGTGGTTTTCGAAATCCTTACACCGACCTTCTATCTCCTTTGGTTTGGTGTTGGCGCAGGCGTGGCGGCGCTTTTTGCCCTTTTCTTTCCCGAGGTCTACATTCTTCAGATTACTATGTTCATCATCAGTTCGGCTTTTTGTGTCTTTCTCACGCGTAGGGTTGGGAACCGGTTGACAGGAAACTCTCCACGATCCATTTCCGTGGATGAAGTGGTGGGGAGTGTCGGGATTGTCACCCAAACAATCGAATCGGACGGAAGCAAAGGACTGGTAAAAGTTGGTTCAGAAGAATGGAGGGCAACCTCGCTCACGGAAGAAACCATCGAAAAAGGCGCACAAGTTATGATTCAGGCGCTTGTAGGCGTGAAACTCATTGTGAAAAAAATCGAAAAAAAGGAGGGATAACACATGGTTATTGCATTAGTTGCTATTGCCGTCTTGATCCTGATTCTTGCCGCGACAGGGATCCGGATCGTTCGTCCATATCAACGAGGGTTGGTGGAGCGGCTTGGGAAGTACAAAAGAGCTGCGGATTCAGGAATCCATTTCATCATTCCTTTTTTGGAACGCATGACTGTTGTCGATCTACGTGAACAGGTAATTGATGTTCCGCCTCAGGAAGTGATCACAAAAGACAATGTCATCGTGGTAGTAGATGCGATTATCTATTACCAAATTACTGATGCCTATCGGGTATTGTACAATGTTTCCAGTTTTCAGATTGCTGCTGTGAAACTGGCTCAAACCAATTTGCGAAATGTGATCGGAGAATTGGAGTTGGATCAGACCCTGACTTCCCGAGAGATGATCAATTCAACCCTTCGCGCAGTTTTGGATGATGCAACGGATAAGTGGGGGGTCAAGGTGACCCGTGTCGAGATTAAGAAGATCGATCCACCACAAGATATCATGGAGGCCATGAGCAAGCAGATGAAAGCAGAACGGACCAAACGAGCGGCTATTCTGGATGCAGAAGGGATCAAGCAATCAGAGATTCTAAGTGCGGAGGGATTCAAACAGGGACAGATCCTTAGGGCCGAAGGAGAAGCCCAAGCGATCGAAACTGTTGCCAAAGCCCAGCGATTCAAATTGCTCACCGAAGCAGAAGGACAAGCTCAAGCGATTCTATCGGTTTTTGATGCAATTCATAAAGGCGATGCGTCTCAAGATGTTATTGCCATCCGGTATTTGGAAGCACTGAAAGATATTGCGAATGGTCAGGCAACCAAGATATTCCTACCCATGGAAGCTTCTGGGATTCTTGGCAGCATTGCGTCCGTCGGCGAGATGTTCAAAGACGCGGGCAACGATAAACAAGCAAAGACCAAATCATAGACCGAAGGAGGTTCCCTGGATGGCATTGATCAAACCAAAAGAAGCGCAAGTCGTTCGCGATCGTTTTGAAAAAGAGATGGAAAAAGAGGTTCACATAATAGCTTTCACGACCAAAGACCAACAGAAGTGCCAGTATTGCGATCTAACCATCCAGCTTTTGGAAGAAGTTGCATCATTTGCCCCTGATAAGATCCAATTGCAGGTTTGGGATGGGGACCAAAATTCTCAAAAGGTTCAGGAGTATGGGATGGATCATTTTCCTGGATTTGTCATTCGACCGTTTGATCAGAGAGCGATTCAGGTCAAGTTTTATGGAATCCCTTCTGGCCATGAGTTCAGAACGTTGCTGGATGATATCATTCTGGTTTCTCAAGGAGCTACGCCTGATTTGTCTCCTTCAGTTATGGCCAAGGTACAGTCAATCTCCACGCCTACGAAGATCCAAGTATTCATTACACCCACCTGCCCCTATTGCACCAAGGCGGTTCTGATGGCCCATCAATTTGCTATGATCAATCCAATGATCAGCGGCGAGATGGTTGAAGCGATGGAGTTTCCGGAACTTTCTGCTCGGTATGGCGTCTCCTCGGTTCCCCAGATAGTGATTAATGATGGAAAGCATTCTTTTGTAGGCGCGCAGCCGGAAGAATCCTTTATCGCGGAAGTGCTGAAGGGGTTGTAAGTCCGGCGCATGAAATCAGCGGATTAAGCGGGTGCCCATTGAGGCCCCGCTTTTTTTCGGTTCGATTATCCGGGAACGGAAATCACATCGGGGGTTTTGATGAAACCAAGGACTCAATATCGATCGGTTTCCCGTGCGCTGGAAACAGTCGTTTCGCACCAGAAGTCTTGAGTTTGTCCCAACTGGTTTTCAGAGCGATATGGTCCTGGATGAGGATCGGAAAGGGGTTGGAGCCCAGAAAATTGAGGGGCCAGTTCATTATGGCATCGCCTACCAAGCAGTCCCCATTGGGGAACAACACGCTTATCGAATCTTCCGTATGCCCGGGCGTATGAAGGATTTTCGCTCCCAAACCCAAAGAGGGGAGTAGGCGATCGTTATCTCCTTCCAGGAAGATATCGTCTGGATGAAGGACGATGGGATCTTGGTTGCTCATTCTCATCAGAGAGAAAAGAAGTTTTACCCGACGGTTTACGCAACCGGTGGGGGCCATCGTTCCCTTCTCCAAAAAGGGCACGGAAGATTGGTGCGCAATGAGTCGGATGAGCGGATACTCGTTCCTCAAATGATTTACGAGGCCGATATGGTCGGAATGATGGTGCGTGATGAGGATGTAGCGAATCTGGACCGGGTCAATCTGATGGGTGTGTAAGGCTGATTCTAGCTTTGTTCTGCTCTTCGTTGTGCCTGCGTCAACAAGGAGATATCCCCGCGATATTGGAACAAGAAAAGAAGCCGTAATTCCCAAAGATAATCGGTTCATCGTTCCCCCTTTTTAAAAAAACGAAGCTGGTTGCGCCCATGGTTTTTTGCTTCGTACATGGCGATATCGGCTTTTGTTAAAAGAGTATTGGCATCGTGGCCTTGTTCGGGAAACAGAGAAATACCCATGCTGCATGTCACTTGATGAGAGGCCTGATGAGAATGCCAAGGCTGCTGCACCCGCTCCAACAAACGAGTAGCGACCACTCTGGCTTCATGCAGATCGTGGATGTGATTCAAGAAAATTGCGAATTCATCACCACCCAATCGACATACACGATCCTGTTCCCGGATAGAGTATTGGATCCTACGGGAGATTTCGATCAGGAAATGATCACCCAAATCGTGACCAAAGGTGTCGTTGATCTTTTTAAAGTGATCCAAATCCAGCATGCAAATGGCCATCTTTCCTTGAGTACTGGTTTGCGTATGGAGGAGGATTTCTTCATCCAACAGCTGGAAAAAAAAGGTCCGATTTGGCAGGTCCGTTAGGGGATCATGCGTTGCTTGATGACGAATGAGAGATTGAGCCTCTTTTTGCTCGGTTACATCATAGCCGATCGCGATTACCGATCCATCATCAAGCTGAAAGTGGGCCCACATCTGGATTCGCGTTTTTCCGGATCGTTTTTCGACACGGTATTCTCGGAATGAACCCGTTGGTTGCTTCATTTCTTCTTGAAAGATCTCTTTCTCCTGGGTATCAGGGAACAGCGTTCGGATCCAATGCTCGTTGGCTTCGATCTCTTCCCGTCGATATCCCAAAACCTGGGCGCATTGTTGGTTCCAAAGGATGAATTGGCCATCCGGCGCATGGGCCATGATCATAACGGGCGCATGCTCATATATGGCCCGGAACCGGTTTTCGCTTTGCTTAAGCGCATCTGTCGTCTCTTTAATGTGAGTGATGTCCCGTGAGATACCAACAAGACCGACGATCTTCTGTCGATTCGGGTCCCAGATTGGGATTTTGGTTGCGGTAACCCAACGAACCGCACCATCCCTTATTCGAATTTGTTCAATCTTGTTGACTAAAGGCTGACCGGTGCGCAAAATCCTTTGTTCGTCGCAAAAGGATTGTTGGGCAAACTCGCGCGGAAAAAAGTCGAAATCCGTTTTTCCCACCGCTTCTTCGGCTCGATTTAAGCCCAACAAACGAGTTTGTGACTCCGAGATAGAAATGAACCGGGATTGCTCGTCCTTAAAGTAGATGGTGTCCGGAATGGCTTTCATCAAAGCAGTCAGTCTCTCTTCATGATTGGACAGATCCGTTTCCAACGGAGATAGTCTTTTTGCGCACTCTCGGAGTTTTCGTTTGATCCGAATCATTTGGTGCTCTTTTTCTCGAAGGGCGATCCTTGTCTTGGCAATGGGGATCCGCATTAATCATTCACCTCGTGTTGGTACGGATCTTTTGGCGATCTTACAATAGAAAGGGTTCCCATTCCTGCCATGGGAAAATTGGACGGGTTCATCATGAATATACGAAACCGCAATCCGCATCAGTCTCGGTAAGGTGTCAATCCCGAAAACCTCATCGGGGTTGTTGATTGGTAGGATCTCAAATCGATCATCTCGAATGATGATTAATGCAAATGGGCGGATTTCATAAGCAGAAAGGTTGATAGGGAAGACCATTTTGATTCCTTGTGGGGCTTGATACACAAGAGTCTTCACAGAAAAAAGGGGGATAATCGTAAGGCGATCCATATGGATGGGACCGCCTACGGCCATATCCGCCCGGATTTCTAGTCGATCTTGCGGGAGGACCCAGTTCATTTGAAGGTGATTGGTGGGGATGGCGGTTGGGGGCGAAGCAAAACAATATATGGAAAGAATGCCCAACAATAGCAGGAAAACAAGCTTTTGTATCCTAGTAAAAATCAAAAGACATTCCTTTCTCTGGCGGAGGTGGTGGGACTCGAACCCACACGGGCGTTTCCGCCCACCGATTTTCGAGACCGGCTCCTTAGCCAATTCGGTCACACCTCCGTATCCGTTCAGTCATCTTTCTCGAAATCGTCTCCCCGATACCCGCCCATGCGGATTTCCCCTTCCTCCAATACCAAAACCACCTTTTCGAAATCACGAGAAGCATAGAACTTCCGATCTCTCATTGTAACTTCCACGCCGGCGTGCAGTATTTGGCGCGCAATAACATTGGATCCGGTCATGGATAGATTCATCCGGTCTTGGAGTTCTTGGTATTCATCTGCCAATTGAGGAATCTGGTTGTTCAAGGTATTGATCGAGTTGATGCTTTTGACCAACAGCTCCAGTTTGTCTTTGGGGAAATCGTCTCCCATCTTTTCTTTCATCTCCCGCAGGGTCCGGACGATTTTGGTCAATTTGGAAAGATTCTCTCGGTCCAAGGAGATTTGGGCATTGATCAAATGCATTCGTTGCCTGAGGTCTGGATCCAAACCCACCTCGATCGTAGTTGTGATATTCATGTCCGAACCAATTCTGTTGGCGATGACTTTTTGGCTCGCAGAAACAAACCCACCGATCAGTTCTCCGGGTTGTCCAAGCACCTGCACATTGCGTTTTGCTTTTATGTTGCTATTCATGATGGCCGAATCGACAAGGACATCTCTTCCGGCGATGAGTTCGGCATTCTCGACAAAACGAGCTTTGATATCTCGGCCAGCGCAAATATAGGCTTTTCCTCTGCCTTTCACTCCCGCTGCAATTTCGATGTCATGTCCAGCGATCAATGTGGATCCCTCAACAACTTGCGCAATCTGAATGTTGTCCCGCGCTTTGATCAGCGTCCCTGGGATGACCATTCCTTCGACAATCACAGATCCTTCGAACTCGATTGTCCCGACATCGACATCTAAATCTCCTGGGAAAACCAGGACTTCATCGACATGAATTTTATCCCCTTCATACTTCAAGATTCCTTCAGCAGTAGCATAAGCTTTTGTTCCATTTTCATCCACAGCAATGTTTCGCCCGAATTGAGCGATCAGACTTTTGTCTTTTCCCGGTTTGGGAGGAATTTCAGTCGCAAAGATATCTTTCCCAGCGGAACCATCTGTTGCAGGATTTTTTCTTGCGATCAATTGCCCTTTTTTCACAAGAAAGGTGCGATAAATACCCCTTTGCGACTTTAGGATTTTCCCCGATGAATAGGTCTGTAACATCTCGAAATCAAAATTATAAAGGATTTCCGCGTCTTTTCCATGCTGAGGTGGGGTTCCAACAACGACTTGGAATGGAACAGCCGCGATAGGATTCAAGACAAACTCTTGAATTTTGTCCTCTCGTATGCCAAACTTGATCCCAGGCAACCGCAAGGCGTCTATTATTTCATCGGAGGTCACGGGTTGGTTGTTTCCCGAGACAGGTCGAAATACGAGAAATCCTTTGAGCTTATTGGCGTCAATCTTGATTTCGATCCTTTTTTCATCCATATTGATCGCTTCCTAAACTAGTATTCGTCTAGCTCAACACGAAGCTCCGTTATTGCCTCTAGAATTTGTTCTGGGGTAATGAGTTCTCCATCAACACGGCTAAGAAGCTTCATGGGTTTCCCCCTTTTGTTCATTCGGGAAACCTCTCGAAACAACTGCCCGAGATTGAGTTCTGTCACAACAATGGCCTCTACGGTCTTGAAACGCTTGATTAAGGCCGACTTTGGCAATGGCCAGATGGAAATAGGCCGGAACATTCCAATTTTGTTTCCATCTTTTCGGGCCAGCTTAACGGCTCGTTTGGCGCTGCGGGCCATGGATCCGTATGCAATGAGCAAAATATCTGCATCCTCGGCCATATATTCTTCATACATGGAGATTTGATCGATATGATGACGGATTTTGTTGTCTAGCTTGCGCAGGACCCGTTCGGCTAATTCTGAACTAGCGCCGATCGGAAACCCTGTTTCATCATGGACCAGCCCGGACACGTGGAATCGACTCCTACCCATCGCGCGTAATGGGGTTGTGATATCATATTGGTTTTCGTAGGGATGATAGATCTCTTCTTCTTCCATGGCGTCATCCAGACGAGTCAGTATATCGGATTCCTGGATTTTGGGTAGCTCGAAGCTTTCCCGCATATGACCAAGAACTTCATCCATCAGAAAAACGACTGGTGTGCGATATTCTTCCGCAAGGTTGAAGGCTTTGATGATCAAAGTATATGTTTCCTTTACGCTGCTGGGATACAGAGCGATAATGGGGTGGTCTCCGTGCGTGCCCCAACGCGCTTGCATGATATCCCCTTGGGAGATTTTTGTGGGCATTCCCGTGCTTGGACCGCCTCTCATGACATTAACAAAAACACACGGAGTTTCCGTCATACTCGCATATCCAATGGCTTCTTGCATTAAGGAAAAACCGGGTCCGCTCGTAGCGGTCATGGATTTTACTCCGGCCAAAGAAGCCCCGATGATTGCAGCTGCGCTAGCGATTTCGTCTTCCATTTGGATAAACTTCCCGCCAATTTTGGGCAACTCTTCGGCCATCGTCTCAGCTATCTCGGTGGCAGGTGTAATCGGGTATCCCCCGAAAAACCGACACCCTGCTTGAATGGCCCCCAACGCGCAGGCTTCATCCCCTTGCAAAAGCGCATATTCACCGGGTTTAACCATTTAGGATCACCTTCTCTTCATCAGTGGTAGGGCGAGCAGTAATGTTGATGGCAAAATCCGGACAGAGTCGTTCGCATTGTCCGCAGCCGATGCAGGCATCCATACTGGCGACGATCGGTTCTTGAAGCTTGCCCTTTCCAATGGCGTGGGTTGGACACACCCAATAGCAAATCCCGCAAGACTTGCAATAGCCTCGATTTATTTGGATCTGAAAGCGCTTTTTTTCCGATGGTTTCTCTTGTGGATTTTTTTCGATCTCTTCGGTCAAAACCAACCCTCCTATTTGACTGGTATGCAATTATAACACGATTTCACCAAAAAAGGGGCATATAGTTGTCTTTCGTTTTCTTTCAGCTGAGTTGCGATTGTCGGGTGGGTTTGTTACGAAGGCATTCCAGTAAACCAGAGAGTATCTCTATGGGTGGGTTTTGATCTGAAATAGAGAAGAAATCCAGGTCATCTCCTTTTTTGGGGCGTAAAGACCCAAATGCCCCAAAAGAGGATCATCAAGAGAAAGCTTGCGAGTTTTAAGACAGGATGAATGGCAGTATGAAAGACGAGCCATGCGCTTTGAACAAACAACGCGACAACAGCAAAGAATAGAATGCATAAGGGGATGGATCGAAATCGATGGGCAAGAAACGGGCGCAATGGCGAAAAAAAAGCGCGGAATCCCGCGCCATTTTTCACACGCCTTTCTTCACTTTTCCCGCTTTGAGACACTTCGTGCATACCTTAATCCGTTGGATTTCCCCTTGTGTGTTCAGGACCCGCACGTTTTGAAGATTAGGCAACCATCTTCGTTTGGTCTTTCTGTGGGAGTGACTTACATTAAAACCCGTAGAAGGCCCTTTTCCGCAGACGTCACATCTGAAAGCCATGACGTTCCTCCTTTCAATCGAATCGTGTAGACAGATTTTCCTCGTGAATTATACCAATAATAGAACCTTTTTGCAAGAGGGAAACAAAACCAATATATGGCTCAATACTCATCGATCTTTATGGTACAATACAGTCAGAAAAAGGGGTGCGTATGCCGAAAATCCGTACAGCCTTTCTCCCTCAAGAATTGAGGGACATTTTAAATCATTTATACGCAAACTACTCTGAGGCTGAAATTGCCAAAGTCATTGATGCCTTTGAGTTTGCGCGTCTCCGGCATGGGCAACAAGTGCGGAAGAGCGGTGAACCGTATATCATTCATCCATTGAATGTTGCCCGAATCCTCGCAGAGATGAATTTGGATATTGTCAGTATTGAAGCGGGATTGCTTCATGATGTGGCTGAAGATACCACAACCTCGCTGGATGAAATTGAAACCCATTTTGGGAAAGAGGTCTCCCGGATTGTCGATGGGGTAACGAAAATCGATCGGTTGAACTTGAGCGCGGCCAATTCTGATGAAAAGGCAGAAACTGTTTTGAAGATGTTTTTTGCGATGGCAGAGGATATTCGAGTCATATTGGTCAAGCTGGCCGATCGTTTGCACAATCTCAGAACCCTTGATTCTCTTCCTATAGAGAAACAGGTTGAAAAGGCCAAAGAGACCCTTCAAATCTATGCGCCGATTGCTCACCGTTTAGGGATTCACAAGATGAAATGGCAATTGGAAGACTTGGCGTTCAAATACCTCCATCCAGAAGAATACCGAATGATTGCCGAGACTGTAGATCAAAAGCGCTCCGATCGGGAATTGATCAAAGAGGAGTACAAATCTTTATTGCAACTTTCCTTGGCTCGCCAAGGAATTTCGTCGGATATATCGGGACGCGAAAAACACTTCTATAGCATCTTTCAGAAAATGCGGGAGAAAGGGAAGGGGTTTGATGAAATATATGACCTCATCGCTTTGCGGGTCATCACGGAAAATGACAAGGATTGCTATTTTGTCTTGGGAATTGTTCATAACCTCTGGAAACCGATTCCCGGAAGGGTCAAGGATTATATCGCCATTCCCAAATCCAATGGATATCGATCGCTCCACACCACCGTGATCACTCATCGGGGTGAACCGTTGGAGATCCAAATCCGGAGTCAAGGCATGCATAAAGAAGCAGAATATGGGTTGGCGGCGCATTGGATCTATAAAGAAGGGAAAATCACACGAATTCATCATAAATGGATTACTCAGTTGGAAGAATGGCAAAAAGACTACCAACAAGGGGTTACCGGGTTGGGGGATTTCCAGAAGGAACTCCAGCTGGATGAGGTATACATCTTCACCCCCAAAGGGGAGCTCAGGCACGTTCCTCGGGGCGCGACCACCATTGATTTCGCCTATTCGGTCCATACCGAAGTGGGCCATCATTACGCCGGAGCGAAAGCCAATGGAAGGATTGTCCCCATCAATTATGAACTCCAAAATGGGGACCGGGTTGAGATCATCGTCAATAAAAACAGTCCGGGCCCTTCTCTGGATTGGTTAAAATACGCTCGTTCGTCAAGCACTCGGGCCAAGATTCGCAAATTCTTCAAGGAAAAATACTCGACGGAATTGATGGAAAAGGGGAAAGACCTTCTTCGTCAGACTGCCCGCAAACTGCAGATTTCAATGGATGATCTGATCAAAGACCCGCGATTGCTCAAACTTCTTTCCAAAGACAGCGAACTATCCGAAAAGGATGTTTTGCTTCGGTTGGGTGAAGAGACTGTCTCTGTGGAAGAGATTGCATCTGTCTTTCGCCCGGAAGAAAAGGCGATGGAAGCCCGCTCAGATCCGGAACGTCCCATTAGTCCTACCTCAACAGTTTTCGTGGATGGAGCCAGCGGGATCGATGTGAAGACGGCAAAGTGCTGCACACCTGTTCCAGGCGATAAAATCGTTGGGATCGTCAGCCAAAAGGGGATTACCATCCATATGTTCGATTGCCCGAATGTGCAATCCATAACGCATGGGCAAATTGTAACTGCCGAATGGGGAGACACATCAAAAGAAATCTATCCGGTCCAAGTCCTTGTGGAAGCCGAAGATTCAGCAAGCCATGCAGTTAAGGATATCATCCAAAAGGCCCATGAAAAATCCGTTAAAGTGGCGGAGATGAATACCCGGTTTACGGATTGGAACCTAACTGTATATCGGGTCATTGTGTATATCAAGGATGAAGTATCTCTTTCTGAGTTGATGGATTCCTGGAGAAAGATCAGTGGAGTTAATCGAGTTTATCGGGTTCGGGAGGGGTCGTGAGAGCAGTCATCCAGCGAGTCCGTTCCGCATCCGTGCGTGTGGGCAAAGATGAAGTCGGGGCGATCGAGTCCGGCCTGCTCGTTTTTTTGGGCGTTGCTTGCGATGATACCGAGACCGATGTCAAGTGGGTGGCGGAGAAAATGATCCATTTGCGGGTTTTTGAGGATGACGATCGGAAGATGAACCGGACCGTCACGGAGATCGAAGGATCCATACTTCTCATATCTCAATTCACATTGTACGGAGATTGCCGAAAAGGAAGACGTCCATCGTTCACCCAAGCCGCTGAACCATCAAAAGCGGATCATCTGTATCGAATGTGTGGCAAAATCATAGAAGAAAACGGAGTTCGCGTGGCGTATGGAGTCTTTGGAGCGATGATGGACGTTGCGTTGATCAATGATGGACCCGTTACCCTTCTGCTTGACTCCAGGAAGGGGTTTTGATGATCGATAAACAGACCTTGATCCTCCATATTTGCTGCGCTCCCGACGCAACCATTGCAATCCATCGATTGCGAGACCGGTTTCACTTGAACGGATTTTTCCCCAACTCAAATATCCATCCCCAAAACGAGTATGATCGGAGAAAAAAAGATGCAAAGCGGCTTTGCGATCAATTTGCTATAGATTGGGTTGAATCGGAGTATGATCCAGAAAACTGGATAGAAATGGTCCATGGGTTAGAATTGGAGCCGGAAGGAGGAGCGCGTTGTCGGGCATGCATTCATCATAATCTCCTACAGACAATTCTTGCTGCCCAAAAACAATCGATTTCCTTTTTTTCGACTACACTACCCACCAGTCCAAAAAAAGATCTTCCCATGATCCAAGAACTCGGGGAAACGCTAGCGAAAGAGCGCGGTATGTATTTTGTCTTTGAGCCATTTCGGAAAAAAAACGGGTATCTGAAAAGCATTCAAATGTCCAAAGAATTCCAGTTGTATCGGCAAAATTATTGCGGATGCATCTATTCTCGCGAAGCAAAGACATGATCTACCAAGAAACCCTTGTGGTTCATGGATCGCTGGATCTCGCTTCCACTTTCCTTAGCGGACAATCATTTCGATGGATCCCTTGGGGAAAGTCGTGGGCGGGAGCTGTTGAAAATAGCCTTTGGATCGTGCGCTTTGATGAACAAGAAAAGACCCTTAAAGTTCAGAGCAATCAACCCGAATTCCGAGGGCTTCCTCTACGGGAAGGCGTGATCCAATACTTCGGATTGCGCGATTCGATCTACTCGATCCAACAAACGATCATAAAACGGTTGAAACAAAAGGGGCACGCGCATTTGATATCCCGATTCCAAGAGATATTCGATTATTCGCCCGGGATGCGCGTGTTGCGGCAACCCCCATTTGAGTGCTTGGTCAGCTTTATGCTGTCCGTTCAAAGCACCATCCCTTTGGTCCAACGACGGATTGAGAAAATTGCGTCCGTTTTTTCGGAAAACTGGCGAACATTATTGGACTTTCAGAGTTATCTGTTTCCTTCCATCCAACAAATGAGCAGCTTGGACGACCGTATGATTCAGAGAAGCGCGTTGGGATTTCGTTCTCGATGGCTTTTGGAAATGGTTCAGAGTATATCGGACAAAGACCTGGAATCTCTGCATTCCCTATCATTTCCGAGAAAAATGGATCGCCTTATGTCGATCAAAGGCGTGGGCTGCAAAGTGGCCAGCTGTACCTTGTTGTACGGATACGGAGATCTACGGGCTTTTCCCGTGGATGTATGGGTTGCTCGATCCCTCCAAGAGCTTTTTGGCTGGGATGATGTGCCGCATCTTTTGATGGAGAAAGGGATGCATCTTTTTGGAGATGCCGCGGGATATGCCCAATTGTACCTGTTCCGATATTTTCGGCAAAGAGGAGGGAAAGGCGGCTCCTGATGAAGGACTATATCTTATTCGCTTTTTCAGCAAAGATGGAAAACATTCGCTGTGTTCGCGCTGTTACCAGAAGCTTTCTCAAAATGCGTAATGTAAGCGACGGAGAGGTTTTTGACACAGAATTGGCCTTGAATGAAGCCGTCGCCAATATTATCGAGCATACCTATCAATATGACTCGGGCCAGAAGATCGTTTTTACCCTCTATTGGGATCCCCAGCAGAACAGAGGGGACTTTTTCCTTCGGGATTTTGGATCCAAGGTAGAAATAGAAAAAATCGCCTCGCGCGCTCTGGATAAGCTGGAGGACCATGGGCTTGGGGTACACATTATTCAAAACCTAATGCATGGGATGCACTTTGAGAATCACACTATCAAAAAGGGAAATCTTCTGCATCTGTATAAAAACTACAACCCGATCGATGTTCCATTATGAACCAGACAAACAGGATTATTCGTGTTATCGGAGGCGGACTCGCGGGGTGTGAAGCTGCGCTGTTTCTTTCAAACCGAGGATGGAAGGTCCGTTTATCCGAGATGAGGCCGCGTCAGATGACTCCCGCTCATCAGACCGCAGGATTGGCTGAGTTGGTCTGTTCGAATTCTTTGAAATCCCAAAGAACAGATCACGCCAGTGGTTTATTGAAAGAAGAGTTAACGATGCTCGGTTGCCAGTTATTACAGATCGCAAGAGAGTGCGCAATTCCTTCGGGCGACGCTTTGGCGGTGGATCGCTCTCATTTTAGTCGATTGGTTGAACAAGCAATCTGGGAATCGGGAATACAAAGGATAACAGAAACCATTTCATCCATTCCGGAAGAATGGGTCGAACAGGATGTCGTTATTATTGCAACGGGTCCGTTGACAACAGAAAACTTGATGAATCATCTGCAGGAATGGTTGGGAGAAGCCCAAAGCTATTTTTTTGACGCCATCGCTCCCATTCTTGAGAGCAATAGCCTGGACCAACGGTTTGCTTTTCGAGCGAATCGACATGATAACACAACCGGAACAGGAGATTACTGGAATTGCCCTTTGGATGAGTCGCAGTATCATAAGTTGGTCGATGCTTTGGTTCAAGCGGAACGGGTCGAGGTTCGGGGATTCGAGCGATCGCGATTGTTTGAACGGTGTCAACCCGTTGAAGAAATTGCGAGAAGTGGTTTGGACGCTTTGCGATTTGGTCCGATGCGCCCGATCGGATTGTATGACCCAAAAACTGGCAAACAGCCCTATGCAGTTGTCCAATTGCGATCCGAAGATAGTTCGGGTCGGATGGTCAATATGGTGGGCTTTCAAACACGTTTGAAGTGGAGCGAGCAAAAAAGGGTGTTCCGAATGATTCCAGCGCTTCATTCTGCTGAGTTTTGCCGTTTCGGGGTGATGCATCGGAATGCGTATATTCAGTCAAATGGTCAATTCAAATTGAATTTTTCTCACCAAACCCACCCGTCCCTTTTTTTCTGCGGTCAAATCAGCGGTGTGGAAGGTTATGTGGAAAGCATTGCAAGCGGATGGTATGTCGGGATGCAAATCGATCGGCGGTTACGTGGATTGCCCGCAATCGAGCTTCCTGAAGAAACGCTTATGGGCAGTTTGTTCCGATATCTGTTGACAACACCCGATGCAAAACCTATGTACGCGAATTTCGGGTTGCTTCCCGAAATCCGAGCGCCGAAAAAAGAGCAAAGAAAGAAAAAGGCAACGCGGGCGTTAGAGGCTTTGGAACAGTGGATTCGACTCGAACCGATGAATGAATAGGAGGGGTACGGTTGATGGAGCATTCTTGGGTAACACCGGTCTTGGACCATGGTTTCGTTGAATTGGTCGAAAGCATGGGTTCTGATCTTCGCGCTGTTGAGGCTGCTCGGGTTTCGTTTCAAAAAGGGCTCTCTTCGAAAAGGAGAGATCGAGCGTTGATTGATTATCTTATGGAGCATAACCATTTATCTCCTTTTGAACATATTGTGTTCACGTTTCGCATAAAAACCCCGCTTTTTGTGGCTCGTCAATGGTTGCGGCATCGAATTGCGAGTGTGAACGAGATCAGCCAACGGTATTCCGAAATGGAAGAAGAATTCTATATTCCCGATGCAATCCGGGGAAGGGACCCGGTCAATCATCAAGGGAGTGTGCCAATCGAAGACCCAGCGCTTCAGGATTGGTACATCCAAACAGTGCAAAATACCTCGCATTCATCCTATCGATCCTATCACGAAGCGCTTGAGAAAGGAATATCCCGAGAAATGGCGCGGATTATCCTTCCTCTGAATTTGTATACCCAATGGATGTGGACCGTCAATCTGAGGAGTCTGATGAATTTCCTTTCGCTTCGGGCTGATTCCCATGCGCAGTGGGAGATCCAGCAGTATGCGCAAGCGATTGCGCGTTTTGTTGAACGAACGTGTCCGTGGAGCTACACATCCTTTTTGGCGTACCAGTATCAAGGAGATCGATTACAGAATCAACAGGAGCGTGATGGCCGATGAAGTTGAAAGAAATTGCCTCAATACTCAACGGCAAGGTTCTTTCGTGCCCGGAGAAAGTGGAAGACCTGGAAATCGAACGAGTCGGGGCGGCGGATATGATGAGCGATGTTCTTGCCTTTGCTCAGCCTGGAATGTTGCTTATCACAGGCTTGAATACGACGCAGGTTGTTCGGACAGCAAGCATTGTGGGGATATCTGCCGTGGTGATTGTGCGGAAAAAGATGGTACCTGAGGAAACCATACAGGCAGCCAACCTCTTTGGGCTTCCAGTCATTCATTCTCCTTTGACCATGTACACTGCTTGTGGGAAACTGTATGAGCAATCCATCAAAGACCTATATGCCATCTGAACGGTCATTTGAGAATGGGAGGAAGTCCTGTGCAGAAGACCATTGAACATCTGATCGATCAGTTGCAGTCGATCTTCAAAGACTTAACCGCAAAAGACATAATGGTGACCAATGTCATCCGGATTTCCCCGGAACGAACCCTTGAACAAGCCAAAGAGCTCATGCGCCTCAAAAAGATTTCTGGATTGGTTGTGATGGAAAAAGAGCGGATGGTCGGAATCGTAAGCATTGAAGATATTATCCATGCCTTGGAAAAAAACCGGATCCATGAGCCAGTCGCTCGTCATATGACCCTTCGCGTGGTTTCTTTACAAGAGGACGAACATCTACCCCAGATCTTTGAAAAGTTCAACCGGTACCGGTTTGGTCGATTCCCGGTTCTGAATGACGAAAAACGATTGGTTGGGATTATTACAAAAGAAGATATTCTTCGCGGAATTTTGGAGAAATTCCGAGTGTTGTATGTGCGGGATTTGCGCAGACAGAATGTCTTGGAAGGGGAGATGACCAATCACTCCCTGATCACAGGAGAAGAAATTAACAAATCGGGGGCAGAGTTTGTCTTTCCGATCGATTATGCAGATGTAACCCTTGCGGGGATAGGGGCGGCTCGACTCAAAGATTTTTTGCTGGGGAAAGGAATTCCTGAAGAGATTGTCCGGAAGGTGGCGATCGCCACCTACGAGGCGGAAACGAACGTAGTCATTCACAGCAGCAGTTCGGGAACCATCTATTGCTTTCCCTATGAAAGCTACATCCGCGTCCGTGTCGAAGACCAGGGGAATGGCATCGAAGATGTGGACAAAGCGATGCAGGAAGGATGGACCACAGCCACCGATCAGATCCGAGAGATGGGGTTTGGAGCGGGCATGGGCATTCCGAACATGCAACGGTATTCGGACAAAATGGTGATCGTATCCGAATCGGGAAAGGGTGTTATTGTCGAAATGCAGTTCTTTTTGTGAACTTTCATCTTGACAATGAAGGCACCTTTATGATAAACTGGTACCTAGGAAACAACACAACCTCAAGGGCTTTTTCGGTAATCCGAAGAAAAGGTCTGCGAGGAACTTGAAAGGGGGAAATGGTACATGCAGAAGAAAGCAATGTGGTTGGTAATTGCTCTGACGGTTATTATGAGCGTGATGGCGATTGCCCAGGTGAAAGGACCAATCCCTGATGTAGTCTACGTCAACGTTAAAATGACCCAGGATGTAGGGATCAAAGACGCCGCGGAAGGCCTTACCGACATCTTCTTGTGGGGTGTCGACGCTTCCGTATTCTTGTCAACAGACCCTGCCGACCGAGACAAGCTGGAGGTATACGCAATTCCATCCGGTTACTCCAACCTCCAGGTCAACCCAATTCCCAACAAAGCGCCCTACCAGGTTCAGGTTGGGGACAAGACCTACTTCAATCCATTTGCCATCCAGGATATTCGATTTGCGATGAACTTCCTGCTCAGTAGAAAGCATATCGTGGACGAAATCCAGTTGGGAACCGGCGGACCAATGTACAACGTCGTTGTCCCTGTCAACCCCGGCACCTATCGCTACAACCTGATTAAAGACAAGTATGGGATTACAGCAGAAGGGGACGAAGCCAAAGGGCTCCGCGACATTGAAGAGGCTATGAAAAAAGCCGCCGCTTTGCCCGAGAACCAGGGCCGCTTGGTCAAAGGCGCCCAGTATTGGGAATTCGATGGCGAACCAGTCACGCTTCGCTTCTTGATTCGTTCCGAAGACGATCGCCTGAGGGTAGGCGCGTACGTCTCGCAACAGCTGGAAAAGGCTGGCATCCGAGTGGAACAGCTGATCCGCGACCGCGTGGCGATCAGCCAATGGTATGGGCAAAACCCAGCCGATTACCAGTACAACATGTACACCGAAGGGTGGGGCCTCACCGCGACGGTCCGATGGCATGACGCCAGCATTTCTCAGATGTATGCTTCTTGGTATTTGCCCTATATGCCCGGTGGAAACCGCCCCGGGGATTGGAACTACACCCCCGAGAGAATCAACGAGCTCACGTATGCGACGGTCAACGGCCAGTTCCTGACCGAAGAAGATTACTGGGATTTGATCCTGGAAGCAAATGAACTAGGACTTCAGGATTCTGTTCGAATCTATCTGGTCTACCAGACCGACTTTTACGCCACCAACAAAGACCGATTCTTGAACCGCTTCCTGTATGGGGTTGGAAACGGTCCGGACCGATGGACCTTCCGCTCTGCCAATACTGCTGACAAAGTCCTTCGAATCACACAGTTCTCTGCCCGAGGAACTCTCTTCGCCGGAGCGTGGGACCCTGTCGGAACAGACGGATTCTCTGACGTATATGTCGGATACCTTTCGGACCCCTGCTGGGACCTGATGACCGCAATCCATCCCGGAACCGGAGAGTACATCGGCGTGGTTGCACAATGGGATCTGGATGATCTGATCACAGACGTTAGTCTGGATGCGGAAGGTAATATGGTAGCTGGAGTGCCTGTTCCAGCGGATGCAGTTCTTTTTAACCCCTATACCAAGAAATTTGAACCCGTCGGACCTGGCCTGACGTCTTTTTCTCAGTGTACCTACAACCTGATGCCCATGAACTGGCATCATGGAAGACGAATTACACAGACCGATATGCTTTATGTCAACCAGTTCATCTACACCTGGATGACCAAGACATCGGATGATGACCCCTTCTATGACCATCCATACTCGGTCAGCGTGGCCCCCGGGTATGACCGGTACAAAGGCTTCAAAATCAACCCCGATGGAAGCGTAACCGTGTGGTATGACTTCTTCTTTGCCCCCGACCCCGACCGAATTGCCGCCAATGGTGTAGGATTGGTTACCTTGTCAGCGACCGGCAGAAGCGCGGGCCCCATTCCATGGGAAATCTACGAAGCGTTAGCCCTTCTGGTCGTGGAAGGTGGAGCAGACGGACAAACATGGAGCTTTACACGAAGCCCAGATGTGGAACAAGTTGACCTTCTTGCACCTCGTTGTGTTCGGGATATCCTCTGGAAACTCATGGATATGAGAGCCCGATGGCATGTCCCCGCCGGTATGGAAGCGTATATCTCTCCAACCGAAGCACGCGAAGCCTATGACCTTGCGATTCAATGGATCAACGAAAAAGGTCATGCATTCATCTCCAATGGCGCTTTCTATATCCAAAACTATGACGCCAACACCAACTTTATGGAACTGCGCGCCAACCGAGATCCTCTCTATCCCTGGACACCTGACTATTGGCCAAACAGACTTTCAGTCACAAGGCCCATGATTGAAGCGATTGAATTGCCCTTCATGGTGACCCGTGGCCAGGATGTCGATGTGTCTGTACAGGTATTTGAAGTGGAATACCCAGAGACCGATCTGATACCGACCAGCCAGGCTTCAGTACGTGTCATCCTCTTGGCCCCCGATTTCGAGGAAGAAGTCCCAGCAACGATGGTCGCCCCTGGTGTATTCGAAGCAGTGATTCCGGGTAGCGTGACCGACAAACTAGTACCGGGCGAGTATAACATTCTTGCGCTTGCCAAGATTGGTGAAGTTGAAACCAGTTCTGTGGAGACACTTTTGGTTTTCTAAAGAACGCGTACTAGAGTAGCACCTTCCTTCGGGATGGTGCTACTATTTTCTTTTCGGAGGTTGATAAGGGACCATGTATTGGAAATATGCCGTCCGCAGAATCCTCAATGGTATTCTTTCGTATATAATCATTATCTTCATTCTATCCGCCCTCTTCAATACAGTCATGGAAGAAACTGCGCGAACACAGATCGAAGAGACTGTCCGCGGTGAATTGATGGGCATCCAGCAGGCGCGACAGATGACTGCTGAGGAGATTCAGAATTATTATCGAGAACGTCTAGACTTTTTTGGCAAACAGTATATGCTAGACCGTCCGGTTTTTGAGCGGATCCTATTTCGGACGTGGAATACCCTTACATTTCGGTTTGGACGATCTACCAGCATACGCTCCGCTCAAGGTGAACGTGATGTCTTTACAATCGTTTGGGAAGTGGTTCCCCGAACGGTCTCACTCTTCACCGTCGCTATGGCGATCAATATCATGATCGGTCTTTGGCTCGGAATCCGTAAAGCGAGAAAACCGGGGAAAACATTGGATAAGTCGACATCGATTGCGACGATGATTGTGTTCGGGATGCCTGCATGGTGGCTCGGTATGATGTTGATCATGCTATTTTCGTATACCTTGCGCCTTTTTCCTTCCGGGGGAATGGTGTCAACGCCTCCTCCTACAGGGATCCACTATTTTCTCGACATGCTCTACCATATGGCCCTCCCCTTAATGACCCTGGTGTTGATCGGATTCTGGGGAAGTGCCTTCTTGACACGCAATATCGTCCTGAGCATTCTCCAAGAAGACTTCATCATGTCCGCGCGCGCGCGGGGTTTGCCGGAGCGCAAGGTCATGTATGGACATACGCTTCGTACCGCAGCTCCTCCGGTTGTTACCATGGCGCTTTTATCCCTGTTGGCCACTGTCGCGGGCAGTATCATATTTGAAGGAATTTTCAGCTGGCCTGGGCTTGGAAACCTCTATTGGGTTGCGGTTAGCCAGAACGATATCCCCGTTTTGATGGGCAACCTCTCATTGACTGTGGGATTGTATATTTCAGGATTGGTCATCTTGGATTTAATCTATGGGTTCCTGGATCCCAGGATCAAGGTAGGGGGTCGGCGATGACATTTAAAGATATGCGGAGAGGCCTTGGAGAGTTTTGGTCGGAGTTTCGCAAAGTCAAGTCAGGAATTGTCGGATTGGTGCTGTTTGCCTTTTTTCTCATTCTCGTCATTTTCGAACCTTTGCTGGTTCCTTTCCCGGAAGCGAGTTCCAGATGGAACGACATGGCGTATTGGCAGGACAATCCATCGGGGGTACCCCCTGCGTGGATGAACGCGTTCACCGATCAAAAGAGGGCAATTTCTGTACGGGATGAGAATGCTCACATTACTGAGAATGAAATCACGCGGGGAAGAATGTATGAGGTAGTCTATTCCTACGACTATCAATATGATGTCGCTCCGCGAGACATGATCTTTCATCTAGTGGGCGACGGGACCGCCCAAGTCATGCTGACTATGACGCGTCCGGATGGCATCAATGTGATTCTTATGCGTTCGACGACCGTCCGTTTGAGTGAAGGAATCAATGTGCGCCTTTCTTTGGACAACGATACACGGGACAACGCCTTCCGGTTTGGAACAACCCATGAAGACCGCGCTGTTTCGGGGCGGTTGACCCAGCAATTGATTCGCCCCACCGATGTCTATTTTTCAAAAGCGCAATTCGGGATAATGAATCGTCCGGAAGCGTTGAAGGGAACTTATACCTTTACCGCTCAGGTGTTTTTCTCTTCCGATCAGAGCCGGTTGGATGAGAGTTTTTATGTAGTGGCCGGGCGGGTTTCTGGTTTCTTGGGCACAGATATCCGAAAAAGGGATATATGGAGCGGGATTGTAGCGGGAACGAAATGGGCGCTTTTGATCGGTATGCTTACTGCGCTCATGGCAGTAGGTATCGGAGTCATTTACGGTGTAATGGGTGCTTACCTTGGCGGTTGGAAAGACGCACTGATGCAGCGGATCTTTGAAATCTTTCTCAGCATTCCAATCCTTCCGATTTTGATTGTCTTATCCGCCGTATTCCGTCCCAGTATCTGGATTCTCATCTTGTTGATGAGTATGTTCTTCTGGACCGGACCTGTGAAAACGGTGCGGAGCATCGGTTTGCAGATCAAAGAAGAGACGTTTATCGAAGCGTCCA
>Ga0334887_1001852_pt1 | contig 25832 bp, 19 predicted proteins | sample GraSluR1_MG_10_FD_207217 | JGI IMG/M metagenome (GOLD analysis project Ga0334887, IMG submission 207217) | Sludge microbial communities from methane-producing bioreactor in Wageningen University, Netherlands - Granular Sludge_18_07-R1 | ecosystem: Engineered > Bioreactor > Anaerobic >...
CTTGTCGCTCTGTGGATTGGCAATATGGACAGTGTTTCATGTCCCCATTTTACCCATATCCCTAAACTTATCCACTCCCGGTCAGATAGGTAGCTGTTTCCCATTGGTCGTTTGTGCCGAGTTTCCCTCCTTTCTGTGCTCAGGAATGCTGAGAGCAGCCAGCTTTTTTAGGCGTGGTTCTGCGGATGGTAGCGGCCCGGCTCCAGCACAATCGCCTGCAGCAGCGTGGCTACGCCGCCCATCACACAGGCGTCGAAGCCATGCTGGGCCAGCAGGATTTCCGTCGCCTCGGCGTTCCAGCGGAGCGCGCGCCAGGCGACTTCGGCGCGCACGGTGGGCAGCAGCCACTCGCCCGCCAGACTCAGAATGCCCCCCAAGACCACCAGATCGGGGTTGAAGGCGTTGATCAGGGAGGCGATGCCGATCCCCAGGTTACGCCCCACCGTCTCGAAGGCGGACAGGGCCACCGCGTCCCCCTGGGCAGCCGCCTCGACGATGAGCGGGATGGACAGGCGGCTCAGGTCGCCGCCGGTCAGGGCCGTCAGCACGCTGGGCTGCCCTCCCGCAACGGCCTGCCGCGCCAGCCGGAACACCGCCGACTGGCTGACCAGTGTCTCCCAACAGCCGCGGTTGCCGCAGTTGCACAGCGCGCCGTCGGGGTCCATCGTCATGTGCCCGAACTCGCTGGCGAAGCCGGTTGTGCCGCGCACAAGCTGGCCGTTGCGCACCACAGCCCCCCCCACGCCCACGCCGGCGCTGATGTAAAGCACCTCGTTGTAACCCTTCGCCGCGCCGAAGAGGGTTTCGCCCAGGGCGGCCATGTTCGCTTCGTTGTCCACAAACACCGGCACGCCGTCAAAAGCGTCGCTCACAATGGCCTGAAAGGGGACATCGCGCCATTGCAGGTTGGGCGCGAACAGCAAGGTGCCCGTCGCCTGTTCGACCAGCCCCGGCACACCGACGGCCACACCCAGCAGCCCCCCGCAGTCGGCGCAACGGCTGGCCCCGAAGTCCACCGCCTGATGCAGAAGGGCCAGGACGCGATTCATGATCGCCTCCTGGCTCTGGGTGCCGACCGTGTTCTCCTTCATGCGCCAGATCACGTCGCCCCCGAAGGTGGCGCAGAGCACCGAGATGAAGTCTACGCCTAGCTCGCAACTCACAATGTAGCCGGCGCGCGGGTTCAACCCCAGCATCATGGACGGGCGTCCCACGCCGGTAGAGCTTAAGCCGGTCTCGTGGACGAAGCCCATGTCCATCAGTTCTTGAACCAGGCTAGAGACGGTAGACTTGTTGAGGCCGGTGACTTCGGCCAGCGAAGCGCGCGAGAGTGAGGCGTGTTCTAACAGACGCCTCATGATCACGGAGAGGTTGATTTCGCGGACGAGCGTCTGATCGCCTGTCCGCAGGTGCGTGTGGTTCGACATAAACTTATGGTCGCAAAAGAACTATCTCGGCAAAAGAATCCATCCCGCAACGAGGCCTATGCGCGCAAGACCGCCCGCGTTCCGGGGATACTCACGACGCTACGCGGGCTGGCTACCTGCTTTGTTTGTTGCGCCAACCAACTAATTCTAATTATGGATCAGTTCCGGGAAAAGTCAAGAAGTTTACGGGGTGCACGTGCCAAATGGTCGGGGCGCAGCAGAGCGGCGCCCCTACGAAACCGGCGCGCGGTTAGTTCGCCAACAGTATCACACGCAGAGAGGGGACTTAACCGCACAGCGCCCCCCTCTCCGCCACGTGGAGAGGGGGCTGGGGGGTGAGGCTAGACGTGAAACGTTCGCCTGGTTTCAGAGGCCGTTTGAAAAGGCCTGCAACCCCACCCTAAATCCCTCCCCGCAGGCGGGGAGGGACTGCAAGAGCAGTCCTTTCTCCCTTCCCTCGCTTGCGGGGGAAGGGCCAGGGAGGGGGTAAAGATACCTCTCAAACGGCCTCTCACGTTCACTCAATGCCTGTCCGCCCCAGAACCGCTGGCGGGGAGGGGGTCGAGGGGTGAGGTTTCCACACGGTCTCTGAGCGTGCGCCCGCTGTCTGATTTCTCATAAGCGGGCAGATCGCGCGCCACTGGCCCGTCCCTGGAACCCCGCATAAGACGCTCGTTCGTGCCCCTAGATCAACTGCATATTACAAGATACAAGCCTGGGCCTGGAATACTCACTGCCAGACCGGGCACAGTTCTGCTAAGTTGCTCACTTTGTGGTATGCTGTTGCCAGTAGAGCGTTCGTCCGGTTGGCGCGAGCAAGCCCTGTTCGGGCGGAAGCGGGCCTGGAGAGCTGATTGTGACGAAAGTGCTGGTGATCGAGGACGAGGCGCACCTGCGCGAGAACATCGTCAGTATCCTCTCCTTCGAAGGGTTCGACACCCTGGCGGCGGCTGACGGTGCCATCGGCATTGACCTGGCACGCAAACAGGTTCCCGACCTCATCCTGTGTGACATTATGATGCCACACCTGGATGGGTATGGCGTGCTGGTCGCTCTGCGCAGCGAGCCGGCAACCAGCATGATCCCCATCATTTTCCTGACGGCGAAGGCAGGCCGCGACGATTTTCGCTATGGGATGGCCCTGGGCGCAGACGATTACGTGACCAAGCCCTTCACCCCCGATGAACTGCTGGATACGATTCACACGCGCCTGGAGCGCCAGCGCCTGCTTGAACAGGACTATCGCCACACGCTGGAAACCATGCGGTTGGCGACCGGCCTGGCCCTGCCGCTGGACTTACAGGCCCCCCTCAATAGCGTGCTGGGCAACGCCGGGCGCTTGGTGGTGGACGCGCCGGTACTTGCTCGCGACCAGATCGAAGCGTTGGCCGGTACCGTTCTCGACGCTACCCGCGACCTGCACCGCCGCATCGAAAACTACCTGTTGTTTGCCCAGTTGGAGATCATCCGCCTGGACCCGACGCGCGTGATCGTGCTGCGCAACAACCGCTTTCAGTGGCCGGGCGTGCTCATCGAGGAGACCGCGCGCGCAGAGGCCGCCCGTTGGGGGCGCGAGGCCGATCTGGAGGTCACCGCCGCCGATGCGTCCGTGAGCGTGACCAGGGAGAATCTGGCCAAGATCGTGCAGGAGGTGGTAGACAACGCGCTGAAATTCTCAGCGACGGGCACGCCCGTGCAGGTGAGGGGCGGTGTCGAAGGCGACACCTATGCGCTGCACGTCACCGATGGTGGCCGCGGCATTGCGCAGGAGACAGTGCACTACGTGATGAATCCGCCAGACTTTCTCACCAGGATACTCACCCTCCGCGACCATCCCGGCCTGGGGCTGGTCATCGTCCAGCACCTGGTGCAGGCCCACAAAGGGCACCTCACCCTGACGGGCACCCCTGGCCAGGGTACGCACGTGTGTGCGGCGCTCCCGCTGTACAAGGGTCCGTCCGAGCCATGACTGACGTGAAAGCCCCGCACACCCCGCAACAAAGCCGGGTCATCGTCTTCATCACCGATGCACAGGGTCGCCTGCTATATACCAACCCCCAGGTTACCGAAGCGACCGGGCGCGCGCTGGAAGAGGTGCCCGGCCAGATCGTCCGCATCCTGCACCCGGAGAAGACCACCCCCGCCGAGTACCGCGAGCGTTGGGAGGCCATCCGCGCGGGCCGGGAATGGTCGGGCGAGATTCTGGGCCACGAGCAGGGGGACGAGCCATCCTGGGAGTACGTGAAGCTCTCGCCCGTCCTCGATGCGAACGGTGCGCTGGCGCATATTGTGGTCATTCAGGAAGACATCACCGGGCATAAACACGCCCAGGCCGCTCTGCAAAGGCGCACTGAGGCCGTCGAACGGCTGTACGAGGCGGGCCGGCGGCTGGGCCGCACGCTCGACCTCGGCACGATCACCCAGACCATCCGCGAGGTCATCATGGGGGCGATGCCCTGCGACAACCTGATCGTCTCGTCCTACGACCCGACGACGCGCCTGATCCGATGCGAGGCGGCCTGGATTGGCGACAGGCAGCTCGACGCGAGCGCCTTCCCGCCCGTCCCGCTCAACCCGGAAGGCAAGGGCACGCAGAGCCTGGCTATTCACACCGGCGAGCCGGTGTACCTGCCAGACTTCGAGCAGCAGCGGCGCACCTCGGTCAGACAGCATTACGTGGCGGCCAATGGGACGGTCTCCGAGGGCTACGAGGCGCGCGGTGAGGAGATTCCCCGCTCGGCGCTGATCGTGCCGTGCAAGCTCGAGGGCCAGGCCATCGGGGTGCTTCAGGTGTTCAGCTACCGGCCCGACGACTACAGCGCGGACGACTTGCGGCTGCTGGAGGCGTTAGGTCCCCTGGCAGCGGCGGCGATGGCCAACGCCCGGCTGTATCAGCAGGCGCAGAGCGAGATCGCCGAGCGGCAGCGCGCCGAGCAGGCCGAGCGCGAACAGCGCGCCCTGGCCGAGGCGCTCAGCGACATAGCGGCGCTGCTCAACCAGTCGCTCGATTTGAACGAAGTGCTCGACCACATCCTGACTCACGTCGGGCGCATCGTCCCCTTCGATACAGCGCATATTGGCCTGGTCGAAGAGGGGGCGCTGTGTGTGGTGCGCTGTCACGGTTATGAGCGTTATGGCGGCGATGAGGCGGTCCTGGCCGCGTGCCTGCCGGTCGCGGACTACGCCAACCTGCGCACCATGGCCGCCAGCGGCCAGCCCTACCTCATCGCCGACGTACACGCCGATCCAGACTGGGTAAGGGTGGCGGAGCCAGACGCGCTGCACGCCTATCTGGGCGTGCCGATCAGGGCCGGCGACACCATGCTTGGCGTCGTCAATTTGATGAGCGAGACTGCCGGTGCCTTCACCCGGACCCAGGCCCAGCGGCTGAAGGCCCTGGCCGACCACGCCGCCATCGCCATTCGCAACGCCCAGCTTTATGACCGGGTGCAGCGGTATGCCGCCGACCTCGAAGCGCGCGTCAACGAGCGCACCGAGGCGTTGCGCCTCAGCGAGGAGCGGGCGCGCGCCCAATACAAGGCCGTGCCGGTGCCCACCCTCCTGCTACAGCGCCAGGCCGATGGCGAGTTTGTGCTGGTGGACTACAACGATGCAGCCTATAAGTTTAGCGAGGGCCATGCAGCGCACCAGCTAGGGGAAATAGCCTCGGCTTTTCACAGCGCACCCCAGGAACTCGTGGAAATGGCCCGCGAGTGCTTTGAGCAGCGCACCACGCTCCAGCGCGAGATGTACTATACGCTGCCGCAGATAGGGCAGCAGCTCTACATGCAGGTCACGCTGACTTTCCTGCCCCCCGACCTGATCCTGATCCACGCTGTTAATCTCACCGACCGCAAGCGCCACGAGGAGGTCTTGCACGCCGCGCTGGAACGCGAACGCTATCTGAGCGATCTGCGCGCGCGCCTGGTGACGACCGTCTCGCACCAGTTCCGCACGCCGCTGTCCATCATCCTCAGCAGCGCCGAAATCCTGGATCGCCATAGTGACAAGCTGTCCGATGACGACCGGCACAAACGCTTTGCCTATATTCGCGAAGCCGTCGAGCGCATGGTGCACCTGCTGGATGATGTGTGGGAGTTCGGCAGCGTGCAGGCGGCGGAGGTCGCCGTGAAGCCGGAGCCGCTAGTCCCGGCTGTGCTCTGCGAGCAGATCATCGCCCAGGTTGGCGAGAGCAAAGGCACTCACGTGCAGGTGCGGCTGGAGGGGCTGGAGTCGCCCGGCCTGGTGCTGCTCGACCGGCGGCTGTTCAGCCAGGCGTTGTATCATCTGCTGTCCAATGCGGTCAAGTTCTCGCGGCCTGGCGGAGAGGTTGTGGTGCGCCTGGGCCGCCAGAACGAGCGCCTCATCATCCAGGTACAGGATGAGGGCATCGGCATCCCGCTCGCCGACCGCAGCCACGTGTTCGACGGGTTCTATCGTGGCAGCAACGTCGGGGAAATCCCCGGCACCGGCCTGGGGCTGGCCGTTGCCAGGCACAATATCGAGCTATGTGGGGGGACGATCAGTCTTGAGAGCGAAGAGGGCGTGGGCACGACCTTTACCATCACCCTTCCCCTGTCCGAAGCGATCTCTTCCGCCAGCGATGGCGGAGCGGCTCTGCTCGCCTGAGTGCGCCTACCGATGAGTCACCGCTTATCCTTACAGCGCGCGGCGCGCCACCCGCTGCCCCGTTGGACGGCGGCGCTGGCCTGGACGCTGCTGGTCTGTCTGCTGATGCTGCTGCCCGGCGAGGACTCCATTGCCGAGGACACGTCTGGCTTCTTCGGCGGCACAGACATGACCGACGCCTTCGGTCACGTGCTGCTCTTCGGCATCCTCACAGCCCTGTGGTACGCGGTGCTGGTCTGCTACCTGGCCCCGGCTCCGGCGCTGCGGGGGGCGCTCGTCGTCGGGGCGGCGTGCGGGCTGCTGCTGGAACTGGGACAGGGCATTGTCCCGCAGCGCGGGCTGTCTCTGCTCGATCTCACGGCGAATGTGGTGGGCGCGCTGGCCAGTTTCGCCGTGCTGCGCACACCCATCGGGCGGCTGCTCGCCCCCCCGCGCTGACGAGGGCCTGGCCTCACCCCCCGGCCCCCTCTCCACGTGGTGGAGAGGGGGAGTCAGGCCGCCATGAAGTTCCCTCTCCTCCTGAACCCTCTGCGCGGGCGGCTCACGGCGCGCTGAGCAGGGCACGCAAGGCCAACGGCGTGTTGGTGGTGAACTGATCCACGCCTGCCGCCAGCAGCCGTCGGGCGTTGGCTTCGGCTACCGGGTCGCCGCAGTCGAGCGTCCAGGCGTCGCACTTCATGCCCGCCGCGTGCAGCGCAGCAGCCCAGTCGAAGCCGTCCTCCAATGACTGAACCAGGAAGTGATGGTTGATGTAGAGCGTGGTGGCCTCCGGCAGCAACGCCATCAGCGTCGCGCAGCGGTCGCCCAGGTAGTCAGCCGCCGGCCAGATGCGCCGCGCGGCCAGGGGATGGTCGTCGTAGTAGCCATACGCCCCCACCTGATGAGGAAGTTCGGCGGGGTCGCGCGGGTGAGCGGTGTCCGGCCAGCCGATGTAGAAGTGAATGTCGAAGCCCAGTTCCAGCCAGGGAGCCAGCCTGCGCAACCGGCGAAGCTGCCAGTCTGCCTGGCTGCTGACGATGACCCGCTCGCCCAGCGGCTCGATCAGGCGCGCCAGGCGGATCAGCGGCTCATCATCCGCGAAAGGCACCACATCCTTGTAGTCGAGTTGCAGGCGGGTGCGCGCCGGATGCTCCACGAAGAGAGCGACGACTTCGCCCAGCGTGGGCACGTGAAAGTCTGTCGCCGCGCCGTTTACCTTGCAGCGCAGCTCGCGCGCCTGGCGGGCCGTGCAATGGGCCACCGGCCCGCTGCCGGTCGTCTCCGACTCCAGCACCGGGTCGTGCACCAGCAGATAGTCCTCATCGGCCAGGGCGGTGACATCCACCTCGATGAAATCCGCGCCCCGTTCGAGCGAGGCCCGCACTCCTTCGAGCGAATTGGGCGGGAAGCCCTGCCCGTCCAGCGCGGCCATGTGGTGGACGATCAGCGGGGGGCGGAGCGGTAAAGCGGTCATGCGGTCTCCTGACAACGAGAAGGTTGTTGGTTATTGGTTGTTAGTTGTTGGTTGTCAGTAGGGCACACCTGCCACCGAACTGCCGTTACCAGAAACCAGTCACCAAAAACCAACCACCAATAACCAATCACTGTCCGGGCACGAGACGCTCGACGCCCGCTGCCTCAAGCTCGCGCATGACGGCGTAGCTGGTCATGTCCAGGTGGATCGGCGTCAGCGAGACGTAGCCGTTGTGCGTGGCCCACAGGTCGGTGCCTTCTTCGGTCATGTCGCCGCTGGGCGCTTCACCGCCGATCCAGTAGTAGGGCCGGCCATAAGGGTCAATGCGCGTGATCAGCGCGTCGTTGTACGTGCGCAACCCCTGCCGCACGATCTTGAAGCCCTTGATCTGCTCCAGCGGCAGCGGGGGGACGTTCACGTTGAGCAAGGTCAGCGGCGGCAGGTTGCGGTACAGCCCCAGGGTGACCACCTGGCGGGCAATGGCCGCCGCCGGGCGGTAATCGGCGTCTTCTGAGAAATCCACCAGCGAGAAGGCGATGGCCGGCTTGTGCCAGATTACCGCCTCGAACGCGGCGGAGACGGTGCCGCTGTAGGTCAGGTCCTGGCCCATGTTCGCCCCGCGATTGATGCCCGACACCACCAGGTCAATTGGCTCCTTGATGAAGCCCAGCAACGCCACCGCCACCGAGTCCGACGGCGATTCGGACGTGGCGAAGGCCGCGACGCCTTTGATCGGGAAGGAGGAGGCGGGATCAATGCGCAGCGGCTTGTGCATGGTCTTGCGGTGGCCGATTGCGCTGCGATTCTCGCGCGGCGCGACCACCGTCACCTGGCCGAAGGGCAGCATTGCCTCGGCCAGCGCCGCGATGCCCGGCGCATAAACCCCATCGTCGTTGGATACCAGGATGTGCATGGTTGTCACCTGCGCTGCGCCAAATACGTGCGGTCTGAGGCGCGCATTGTACCACGTCTGGCAGGGGGATCACAGCCCTGGGTGCGCTCGCGGGCGTGCGAAACCTGCCCGTAGGGGCGTATGGCCATACGCCCTACACCCCCGCACGCGGCAGCCGCGCCCTGACTCGCAACTCCCCAGGCGTCCAGTGCGTACTTATCCATAGCTAAGTCAGGAGGAGTGCTTATGAACGCGCACGTCATCACCGACCAGGACCGTGAAATGGCGCAGAAGTGTCTTGAGTGCGCCATATGCTCGCGCGCCCGCCGCAAGGGGCGCGGGCTGGCTTTCTGGTTCGTCAAGTATGTCGAGGGCGGTATGTGCCCCTACTGCCAGGCTTATGAGCGCGTCTACGGGCGCAAAGCCCACGAGCCAGTCCGTTAGGGGCGCTGCTCCGCTGTCCCCGGCCCGAAAATCAGACTTCCGAAGTTTGGCAAACTTCGGAAGTCTTGTGTCTGCGCCTCATCCTCTGACGCCCGTCAGATGCCCCCACCTGAGGCGGGCGAATAACCCTACACCCCGTTCGCCAGATGCCGCGCGAACCACCCCACCACCTGCTGATCGTACTCGTCCGGGTGGCGTTTGTTCGCCTCGCGGTGACCGCAGTCCGCCAGCGACCACACCTCCGCTGGCCCCGTCACGCGCGCAGCCAGCGCGCGCACCTCGTCCGTGCGCACAAACGGGTCGCGCTCGCCGTGAACGAACAGCGCCGGTACGCTGATGCGATCCGCCAGGGTGATGGGGTTGGCGCGGGCAATCTCGTAGCCCGCTCGTAGCGCCGCCACCCACAGCACCACGCGCGCGAACCCGCCCGCCAGCGGCCCCGGCACGCCGCGCAAGCGCAGGTAGCCTTGCAGGAGGCCCGCCAGCCTGGGGAATGCTCCGTCCACCACCAGCGCAGCGACGCGCGCATCCTGCGCGGCGACCAGCAGCGCCACGCCCGCGCCCATGCTGAAGCCGAGCACGCCTGCCCGCCCCACGCCGCGCTCCCCTTCTAGGTAATCGAGCGCGCCGAAGAGGTCGGCCTGTTCCAGCGCGCCGAGCGTCACCAGGCCGCCCTGCGAGCGCCCGTGTGCGCGGAAGTCGAAGAGCAGGACGTTGAAGCCCGCCCGCTGCAACGGCACCGCCTGGGGGATGTCCTTGTCCAGGCTGCCGTTTTGACCGGGGCACATCACCACTGTGCCGCGCGCATCGCCAGCAGCGGGAATCCACCAGCCGCCGAGCAGCAGCCCGTCGCGGCTGGGGAACCACACTTCTTCGCCAGGTAGGTCGTGGTTGGCGGGTGAGTCGGGCGGGTCTGGGTCGCGGCGGCGCATAAGGGGCACCGTCGCGGCGTAGGCCAGGGCCAGAACGGCCAGCGCGAGCGCCCCGCCGATCCACAGCGCGGCCAGGAGCGCGATCACGGGGCGTCCTCGGCAGGGGGCCAGGAGTGCAAGCGCGCGCCCATGACGCTAATCGCCCAGGCAGGTGCCGATGCGCCGCGCGCTCTCGATCCAGGGGTGATCGAGCGGGACGGTCTTGCGCCGCCCGGCGACTTCGGCCAGCGGCACCGGCTCAACGCCATCCCCGCGCGCGGCGACCAGCACGCCGCTGACGCCCTGCGCGATCAGGTCGGCGCAGGCCGTGCCGAGCCGCGTCGCCAGCAGCCGGTCGGCGGCAGAGGGCGTGCCGCCGCGCTGCAGGTGCCCCAGGATGGTCACGCGCGATTCCAGACGGGTGAGTTGCTCAAGCTGCTGGGTGAGCCGCACAGTGTTGCCCACCCGCCCGGCTTCCAGCTCGGCCAGGTGTGCTTCGGCCCTGGCAAGCCCGTCCTCGTCGCCTTTCTTCTTCGCTTTGGCAACCGCTTTGTTGGCCTCGTCCAGGGCGGCGGCGGTCTCCCGTGACATGGCCCCTTCCGACACGGCGACAATGGAGAACGCCTTGCCGCCCCGGTAGCGTTCCAGGATGGCTTCAGCCACTTTCGCCACGTCGTAGGGAATCTCCGGGATGAGGATCACGTCCGCGCCGCCGGCGACCCCTGCGCCGAGCGCCAGCCAGCCGGTGTTGTGCCCCATGACCTCGACGACGATGATGCGGTGATGGCTGTGCGCCGTGCTGTGCAGGCGATCAATGGCCTCCGTAGCGATGCCCAGTGCCGTGTCATAGCCGAAGGTGACATCCGTGCGGGCCACGTCGTTGTCAATCGTCTTGGGCAGCGTGATCACATCCAGGCCGTGCTGCATCAGGCGGTAGGCGTTCTTCTGCGTGCCGCCCCCGCCAATGCACACCAGCACATCCAGGTTGTGCTTGTGATAGTTGGCGACGATGACATCGGTCATGTCCATTTCCTGGTCGCCCATGGGCATCCGGTGCGGCTTGTCGCGGCTGGTACCCAGGATGGTGCCGCCGATGGTCAGAATGCCGGACAGCGCCGCGCGATCCAGGCGCATGGTGCGGTTTTCCATCAAGCCGCGAAAGCCATCGCGGAAGCCGATGACGTTCATGCCATAAGCGCCCAACGCGGCTTTGCCCACGCCGCGCAGGGCCGCGTTGAGGCCGGGGCCGTCGCCGCCCGCCGTCAGAATGCCGATGTGCTTGGCCATTGGGTCCGTCCTCGCGTTACCAGTCGGGAGTAGGGAGTCGGGAGTTGGCAGTTGTGCGATGATCTCCATGCTACCCATGAAGAGCCTGCGCGCGCAACCTTACCCCCTGGCTTCGCTGCGCCCGGCGTTTCCTCCTCTTGGTACACTGTGCCGGGGAAGGGCCAGAAAGAGACTTCCGAAGTTTTGAAAACTTCGGAAGTCTGATGCCGGCGCGTCAGCGCCGAGCAGGGGCGGAGTCACGTAAGGGCGTATGGCAATACGCCCCATGAACCCGCCAGTCTCGCGTAGGGGCGCTGCTCTGCTGCGCCCTGGGCCATAACCAGGCCTCCAAACTCTTGGGGGGAAAGCACCGCACCCGCCAGGCAAAGTCCCCCTCCCTAGCTCGGCTGGAGAGGGGGACTGAGGGGGAGAGGCGTGCGATCCACAACCAGACTTCCGAAGTCTGCGCAGACTTCGGAAGTCCCTCTCGGCGCGCGCTATTTGTTCTTGGGCGGCGAGGGCAGCGACCGCTGGCGGCTCGCGTCCTCGTCGGCGGGCGTGTTCTGCGGGTACTGGTCGGACTCTAGCTCGTCGGTGAGTTGCGTGGCCTCGGTCTCCACCAGGATAGGCGGCGCATCCATGGGCAGCGCCGGCGTCTCGAAGATATTCGAGTCCTCGGTGATGTCCGACGTGAAGACGATGATGTTCGAGTTGCACCACCACGTCGGCGCGTAGTCGGCGATGTCGTTGTCGGTCACCAGGCGAGTCTGGCCGCTGGCGAACTCGTACACGTAGATGTCCAGGTCGCCGTCGAGATCGGACTGGTAGGCGATAAGCGAGTCATCCGGCGAGAAGACGTGCAAGCTGGCATCGCCGTCCGGGTCAGAGACCGGTGCCACTTCGGAGCCATCGGCGTTCATGGCCATCACTACCCCGTTGTCACCAAAGCGGTAGCTGTAGAAGGCGATCTTCGCCCCGTCGTGCGAATACTGCGGCTCGTGATCGTCGCCCAGGCCGTCGCTCAGCCGCCTGACTTCCAGCGTGGCGATGTCTAGCTCGTAAATCTGCCAGAAGCCGTCGCGGTCGCTCTGGAAGACGATCTTCGAGCCGTCCGGCGACCAGAAGGCGTTGAGATCGTTGCTGGGGCTGTCGGTCAGGCGCGTCTCGACGCCGGTTGCCACATTGACCATGTACAGGTCCCAGTTGCCGTTGCGGGCCGAGTCATAGACGATGTGCGCGCCGTCCGGCGACCACATCGGGTCAATGTCAATCGCATTCAGGGTATAGGTGACGCGCTGCTGGAAGGTGCCGTCGGCACTGCCGATGTAAATCTCCCAGTTGCCGTCGCGGTTGCTGGCGAAGGCGATCCATTCGGCGTCGGGCGCGCGGCTGGGCGCGACATCATAGACGCGCGGCCCCACCCCCTGCGTCAGGTTCGGCTCGGCCCCCGGACGGCCCGGCAGGTCGCCCAGGCGGAAGACTTCCCAATCGCCCGTCTGGTTGGTGTGGTACACCAGCCAGTCGGGGCACATGCCCGCGCCCACCTGTAGCGGTGTCCAGGGCTGGCGTGGTGCTTCGGTCGGCGCGCAGCCTTCCGCCGTCATTGTGATCACCGGGAAGCCGTTCGGCCCGATCTCCAGCGTCTCACCGCAGACGGGTGTGGGCGGTGTCGGCGATGGGGGGGGCGGCGGGGGCGGGGGCGGCACGCAGCCGGCAACGGACGCCTGGGCCAGAGCCAGACCTCCCGCTACCTGATCAACCTCAAAGCGCAGCGTGCCAGGCACGCCGGGGAAGCGGAACTCTTGCGACGCACCGGCAGCCAACTGCACCGCTCCGCTGTTGATCAGCGTGTCGTTCTGGTACAGCCGCCAGGCCGTCGGGCCGCCCATGTCGAATCCGGCATTGGTGACCGTGAAGGCGACTTCATAAGTGGGCACGACGCACAACCCATCCGCCAGCAAGACAGGGGGCGGTGCAGGCGTGTGCGTCGGCGGAGGCGGAGGCGTGTTGGTTGGTTTCGGTGTGTTGGTCGGCGTGGCGGTTGCCGCCTGGCAGACTTCCGCGGTCGCGCTCACGGTGCGCGGACTGTGCACGTCATGCTGGTAGGTGATCATAACCGTATGCGCCGCGTTGGAGGTGACGAAAGTCGCCGTCCCACCGGCGGGCGCGGTGCCATTTCCGCTCTCGGTCCCGCCGACCACTTCCCACGCGAAAGGCTGGTCAAAGCTGTTGGGATTGCTCACCGTCCACAGTTGCGACCCGTCGTCCTGGCACTCGTAGCTCAAGGTCAGGTCGCTCAGGCATGACTCGCCACTTTGCTCCACGTCTACCTGCGTACCATCTACGCGCAGGATGACCGTCTTTGGCCCTGGCGTGGTCTGAAAATAGACATCGCTGTTGGCTGCCGCCGTGCCGCTGCCCGCTTCGCTGCTGCCCTCCACCTGCCAGGTGAAGGAGACGTCGAACGGGTTGGTATTGCGTACACGCCAGAGGAGATGATCCTGCTCTGGGTAGCCGCACATGAAGGTCAAGTCCAGGCCAGGTACGGGGGTGCTGGTGGCCGTCGGTGTGTTCGTCGGCACCTGGGCGCAGTTGGCCGTCACGCTCAGCGTTGCCGTCTCGAAAGTCGCGGACGAATAGACGATGGTCATGGTGGCGTTGCCAGCATAGGGGCCGTAGGGCAGCAACTCACCAGGGCCAATGGTGAAAGTGCCGCTGGCCCCAGGCCCGCCGGGTTCGGTGACCTGCCACGTGCCGGATGCGGCGTTGGTGCCGCTGAAGTAGCCGATCACGAACGTAGCCGTGGTGTCTGCGTTGCACTGCACCCCCAGGTTAAGCACAGCATCGGGGCGCGGGGTGTTGGTGGGCGTGCGTGTCGCTGTGGGCGTGCGCGTGGCGGTCGGGGTGCGTGTGGCCGTCGGCGTCGGCGAAGGCCCTTCAGTGGCGGTGGCCGTCGGCGTGCGCGTGTTAGTGGGTGTCCGCGTGGCCGTAGGGGTCGGAGACGGCCCTTCAGTCGGTGTGAAAGTAGGCGTGCGCGTGGGCCGGGGCGTCCTGGTGGCAGTGGGGGTGAAGGTGTTCGTCGGCGTGGGCAGCGGGACGCACGTGCCCGTCGCGCTCAGCGTGACCAGTTGCGTCGAGGTGTTGTACTGGATCGTGATGGTGGCATTGCCGGCAAACGTGCCGATCACGGCGCTCTGCCCCGGATTGACGCTCAAGGTACCGGTGGTCGTCTGGGCCGTATCAGGTTCAAAGACGGAATACGAGAGATTGGCCACTCCGCCGCCGATATTGACCACGCTGAAGGTTGCCGTCAGGTCGGGGTTGCACAGGATGAACAGTTGCAGTAGAGGGTCTTCCTCTGCCACAGTGTCCGGCCCCTGCGCGGCCAGGCTCGGTCGAACCGCTGCCCCCGGCTGCGCGAGCGCCACCGTGGGTATCCCCTGCGCAGGAGTCAGCGAGGCGGCGAGAGGTTGGGTGGGTTCTTCAGCAAGCGGCTGCTCAGTCGGCTCTGACGAATCCGGCTCAGGGGACGGCTGCTCGCTGCCAGCCTCCAACGATACCGCTGTAGGGGATTCGGCTGGTGAGTCAACCGCTGGACAGCCGCCGTTGTCCGCCGGGTCAGCGTCGGCGGGGCAGGCGTCGTCTTGGTCCAGAACGCCATCGCCATCCCTATCTGCATCAGCGTTCTGGGCGACGGAAGTGGGTTGGTCACTGGCGGTGCCATAGAGACCTACATCGTCTCCGAACACCAGGGCAGCGATGACCAGAAAAGACAGGATAATGGCGGAGATGACCCAGGTCTGCTGTGTCGGTCTTCCAGTGCGCATCATGTTAGATTCCCCTGATAAAGATGCTCTAATCGGTCGTGGCTTGCGCAGCGCCGGGCACCGGCGCAAGTGGACATTCAGGACGATATGCAGCTACGTTACTTGCTCGCTACAAGCCCACCGTGCAGGTCGTAGCAGGAAACACACACACCTCACCTTTCCTATCGCGCCTTTGCGCGAAAGGAAGAAGCTGCAGGTGTTGTACCTGAGTGTCAGAAAACGATTCTCTCCCCCAATGCCTGGCAAAGTTCGCTGCCAGACATGGCTTTGCTAATTTTACCATGATTATATGCCATAGCCCCACGATTTCGACAAATTCACAGATGTAAAGACTACAAGCCCTGCTGCCCAGCCTGCGCCCGCCGCCAGGCAGCAGCAACAACCTAGGGTCCACGAACAATCTGTTGCCAGGGGAAGTTCGGAAATGCTTGCTGAACGCCTCCCCCCTCAGTCCCCCCTCCAGCCGAGCTAGAGGGGGGATGATCTGGCAGGCGGTTCTCCCCTTCCCCCAGCAAAGCTAGGGGAAGGGGCCGGGGGATAGGGGCATTCTGACGATTACCCAACAACTTGTTCGTGGACCCAACAATCTATTCCACGTTCAAATCGCGGCAGGCGTATGCTACAATAGCCGGATGAGCCGTCAAGAGAGAGACATCACTGCCGCATGAACCAGAATACGCGACCCTACCGTTATTACGATCTGATCATGGCGCTGTTCGTCACCGTGTTGCTGATCAGCAACCTGCTCAGCAGCGCCAAGATCATTGATCTGAAGATGTCCCTGGGGCCGGTCGCGCTCGCCTTCGACGCGGGCACGCTGGTCTTCCCCATCAGCTATATCTTCGGCGACGTGCTCACCGAAGTCTACGGCTACCGGCGCTCGCGGCGCGTGATCTGGGCGGGCTTTGGGGCCAATGCGCTGATGGGCCTCTTCGTCTGGTTTGCGGGCATTCTGCCAGGCGAGAGCGAATGGATGGATTACGCCGGGCAGGACGCCTACGACGCCATCCTGGGCGGCGTCAGCGGGCTGATCGTGGCCAGCCTCATCGCCTACTTTCTGGGCGAGTTCTCCAACAGCTACGTGCTGGCCAAGATGAAGCTCTGGACGGGCGGGCGCTTACTGTGGACGCGCACCATCGGCAGCACGCTGGTCGGGCAGGCGGTGGACACGACGGCGTTCATGCTTATTGCCACGGCGCTGGGCGTCTTCCCGCCGGAGATTCTGCTCTCGCTGATCGTCACCAACTACATCCTGAAAGTGGGCTTCGAGGCGATTCTGACGCCGCTGACCTACCGCGTGGTGAACGCGCTCAAGGCCGCTGAGAACGAAGACTACTTCGACCGTTACACGGACTTCAACCCGTTCAAGCTCAGCGTCTGAGGGCGGGATGGAATTGCGAATTGCGGATTGCGAATTGCGAAATCAAAAAATCCGCAATCCATAGACGACAAGCAGTAGAACGGGGCGGCGAGGGGAATTCAAAATCCGCAATTCGCAATCCGAAATCCATAGGCGACGAGCAGTAGAACGGGGCGGCGAGGGGAATTCAAAATCCGCAATCCGCAATTCGCAATCCGCAATCAAGAGGGCCATGCTCTACCTCGTCGCAACACCAATTGGCAATCTGGGCGACATCACCCTGCGCGCGCTGGAAACGCTGCGCGCCGTTGACCTGATCGCCGCCGAAGACACGCGCAAGACCGGTCTGCTGCTCAAGCATTTCGACATTCACAAGCCGCAGATCGCCTTCTTCGAGCACAACGAGGCGCGCGCCGGCCCGCGCATTCTGGAAGCGTTGCGGGCCGGGCAGGCGGTGGCGTTGGTCACCAACGCGGGCACGCCCGGCATCTCTGATCCTGGCTTCACCCTGGTGCGCGACGCCATCGCCGCGGGCATCCCCGTGACCATGATCCCCGGCCCGACGGCGCTGATCATGGCCGTGGTGCTCTCCGGCCTGCCCGCGCATTCGTTCACCTTCCGCGGGTTCCCGCCGCGCAAGAGCGGCCCGCGTCGCCGCTTCCTGGCCGTGGATCAGGACTCGCCGCACACACTGATCTTCTACGAAAGCCCCTACCGGCTGGTGAAGTTCCTGGAAGATGCCCTGGCCGTCTACGGAGATCGCCCTGCCGCCGTCACCAACGACCTGACCAAGCTCTTCGAGACGGTACACCGGGGGCGGCTGTCGGAACTGCTGGCGTACTTCCGCCAGAATGAGCCGCGCGGCGAATACACGGTGGTCATCGCGGGCAAAGAGACGGCGGACACTGTGCCGCCAGAGGATGACGGCGAGGAGGACGGCTAGTGAGCGTTGCGAGTCTGGCCCTGCCGCACGGCCAATTGCCGCTGCCCGCCTTCTTGCCAGATGCCACGCGCGGCGTGGTGCGCGCCGTAGACAGCGCCGATCTGGAAGGTGCGGGCGTGACGGCGCTGGTGATGAACACCTATCATCTGATGCAGCGCCCCGGCTCCTCGACGATCAAAGCGCTTGGCGGGCTGCACCGCATGGCTGCCTGGCCGCGCCCGATCATGACCGACTCCGGCGGTTTCCAGATTTATTCGCTCATCCGCCAGAATCCAAAGTATGGACGGCTGAGCGACAAGGGCGCGGTCTTCACACCGGACGGCAGCGATCGTAAGATCACCCTGACGCCGGAGAAGAGCATCCAACTGCAGATGAGTTACGGCGCGGATATCCTGGTCTGCCTGGACGACTGCACGCACGCCGACGATCCGCTAGACGAGCAACGCCGCTCGGTGCGCCGCACGGTTTCCTGGGCGCGCCGCGCCAAAGCCGAATACCTGCGCCTGATCGAGCAGAAAAGGCTGGCCGAGGGCGAGCGCCCCTTGCTCTTCGCTGTGATTCAGGGTGGCGGCAGCGTAGAATTGCGCCGCGAGTGTGCCGACGAACTGCTGGCCATCGGCTTCGACGGTTACGGCTACGGCGGCTGGCCGCTCGACGCCGACGGCAACCTGCTGACCGACATGCTCGCCCTGACGCGCGAACTGGTGCCGCTCCAGTTTCCTGTGCACGCGCTGGGCGTCGGACATCCGGCCAACGTGGTCGCCTGCGCGCGCCTGGGCTATGCCCTCTTCGATAGCGCCATGCCCACCCGTGACGCCCGCAACGGGCGGCTGTACGTCTTCAGGGGGGAACAGACAGGCGCGTTGGAGGCGGGCGGCGCGTGGTTTTCTTACGTGTACGTGGGCGACGAGCGGCACATCAAGGCCGCCGACCCCGTCTCGCTACACTGTGACTGCGCGACCTGTCGGCGCTACGCGCTGGGCTACCTGCACCATCTCTACAAGATCGGCGATGCACTCTACCCCCGCCTGGCGACCATTCACAACCTGCGCTTCATGACCCGTCTGATGAGCCTGCTGGGGAGCGGCGACCATGCCTCAGCTTGACGATGACCCACTCGACCGGCTGGTGCTGGCGGTGCGCAGCAGCCCCAAATACGGGGGCGTCAGCGCAGACTTCGTACGGCGCATCGGCGCGGCGGAACTGAGCAAGCGCCGCTCGCTCAAAGAGGCGGTCAAGGCGACCAAGAACAAGCTGCATCAGGTCGGGGGAGCCTACCTGGACGCCGCGCAGGATTACCCGTGCTGGCTGGCGACCCTGCGGGAAGCCGCCGCCCAGGGCGACTCGTCCCTGCGCGACGCCTGCCGGGCCGTCATGGCCCATCATGCCTCGACGCGCGAGCGCCTGCCCATCCTGGAAACCTTCTTCGCCGAGACGCTGGCGGGCATCGCGCCGGTGCGGTCGGTGCTGGACGTGGCCTGCGGCCTGAACCCGCTGGCCCTCCCCTGGATGCCGCTGGCCCCCGGCGCGACGTACCTGGCCTGCGACATCTACCAGGATATGATGGACTTCGTTGGCGCATTTCTGGCGCTGGCGGGCGCGGACGGGCGCGCCTTCGTGTGCGATGTAGTCCACGAGCCGCCAGCGGAGCGCGTGCACCTGGCGTTGATCCTCAAGACGATTCCCTGCCTGGAACAGGTGGACAAATCCGCCGGGCTGCGCCTGCTGGACGCGGTGCGCGCTGACTACGCGCTGGTGTCGTTCCCGGCGCGCAGCCTGGGTGGGCGCGACAAGGGCATGATCGCGCACTACGAGGCGCGGCTGCGCGCGCTGCTGGCCGAGCGGCGCTGGCCGGCCCAGCGCTTCGAGTTCGAGACAGAACTGGCGTTCCTGGTGGATAAGCGCGGGTAGAGAGAAGTGAGCAAGACGACAATGGCCGCGAGCCTTTTTGCCAGCCGTGATAGACCTCACCCCCTGCCTCGCTTCGCTCGGCTCGCCCCCTCTTCGCCGGCGGAGAGGGGGCAACGAGGCGCGTTAGCGCCGAGTGGGGGTGAGGTGATTCGGCGCGCGGCTTTTGCGGGGCAGGACGCACCATGAGCAAACACCCGCCGGACGTTGAGGCCATCGTCGCCGAGATCGCGCGCAACAAGAAATACCGCGCCATCGGCGTCACGGAGAGCACCATCCGCGACATCGTGCTCAGCGAGCTGGCCCGCCAGCCCAACGCGAAGGCTGCCGTGCAGTCGGCGCGCAAGAAGCTGCACGAGGTGATGGCCCTCTACCTGGGCGACCCGGACTACGACGCGGCGCGCGCCCAGTTGGAGGCCGCCTACGCGACGGGCGACACGGCGACAGTCCGCGCGGCCTGCGCCGCCATCATGCGCGAGCACGACTCCACGCGCGAGCGCCTGCCGCTGCTGGAGAGCTTCTATCCGCGCATCTTCGCCGTGACCGGCATCCCGCAGACGCTGCTCGACATCGCCTGCGCGCTGAACCCGCTGGCCATCCCCTGGATGGGCCTGCCGCCCGGCGCGCGCTTCTTCGCCTACGACATTCACCGCCAGCGTGTGGACTTCCTCAACGTCTTTCTGGCGCTGACCGGGCTGGGTGGCGCAGCCCTTGAGCGGGATATTTTGGTGGACTACCCGCGCGAGTCCGGCGACGCGGCCCTGCTGCTCAAGGAGATTCACCGCATGGAGAAGCGACGGCGTGGGATCGTGCTGCCGCTGCTGGACGCGCTGGACGTGCGCTGGATCGTGCTCTCCTCGCCGACGCGCAGCCGCACCGGTCGCCACACGGTCATAGACGCCTACCACGAGCAGGTTTATGGCATTCTGGCCGCGCGACCCTGGCCGGTGACCGAGATCGAGTTCGCCAACGAGCTGGTCTATTGCATCGCCAAAGCGCCATGAGCCACGTTCCTGACAATCTCCGCGCTCGCCTGGATCGTTACCGGCAGTTACTCCCCTCCGGCGAGATGGCCCGGCTGGAGGCGACCCTGGCCCAGCCTCTCCCGCCTGCGCTGCGCGTCAACACGCTGAAGATCGGCGTGGACGAGGCACAGCAGACGTGGCCCGTCTGGTACGGCTGGGAGGTGCAGCCGGTGCCCTTCTGCCCGGCGGGCTGGCAAATTCTGCGCCAGGAACAGCCCATCGGCGGGACATTGGAGCACGAGATGGGCTGCTACTACGTGCAGGACGCCGCCTCGATGTTGCCCGCCGAGCTATTCACCGCGCACGACGCCCCGCTGATCCTCGACCTGGCCGCTGCCCCCGGCGGCAAGGCGACGCACCTGGCCAGCCGCTACGCCGATCGGGGCGTCATCCTGGCCAATGACAGCAGTGCCGCGCGCATCACCGCGCTGCGCTCCAACCTGCAAACATGGGGCGTCTTCGGCGTGCTGGTCACCAACTTCCCCGGCGAGCGGTTCGGGCGCTGGTTCCCGGAGACGTTCGACCGCGTGCTGCTCGACGCGCCATGCAGCGGCGAGGCGCTGCGCCCGGCGAGCGGCGGGCGGACACGTTATGTGAGCGAGCGCGAGCGGGCGGCGCTCTGCCAGCGCCAGGACGCCCTGCTGCTCAGCGCGTTCCTGGCGGCGCGGCCCGGCGGGGAGATTGTCTACGCGACGTGCACGCTGGCCCCCGAAGAAGACGAGGCCATCCTCGACGGGCTGCTGCGGCGCTTCCCAGGCGCGGTGACGGTGGAAGCGGTCGAGCACGCGCCGAACGCGCCTGGCCTGGAGACGAACGGCGTGCGCGTCTTCAATCCGGCGGTGCGGCGGGCGATCCGTCTGTGGCCGCACTACTACCAGACCTCTGGCTTCTTCGCGGCGCGGCTGCGCAAGCTGGAGTCGGTGCCGGTTGAACCGGACGAGCGCCCCGTCCGCCCCTGGGCGACGACGGGGATGACCGCCCTGAGCCGCGCCGAAGCTGTCCGTCTGTACGCGGACTGGCGGGCACTCTACAGCTTCGACCTGGGCGCTGTGCTTGACGACCTGGGGCTGACGCTCTGGGCGCGCGAGCGGCTGCTCTTCGCCGTGCCGGAGCGGTTGGTCGCCCTGTTTGGCGATGTGCCGCACGCGGCGGCGGGATTGCTGGCCGGGCACGAACTGGACGGGCAGATCGTCCCCTCGCACGAGGTGGTCACGCGCTTCGAGCGCGTCTTCAGCGACGCGCGCGTGACGCTGGACGAGGCGCAGGTCGCCCTGTGGCGGCAGGGGCGCGACCTGCGCCCCGCCCCTGCGACGGACTACGCGGCGGGGACGGTGGTTTTGCTGCAAGACGGGCGCGGGCGCTTCCTGGGGCGGGGACGGCTGCTGGGCGACCGGCTGCGCAACCTGCTGCCCCGGCGTATCACGGGCGCGCCGTAGCCGGGAGAGAGACCGATGCACCGCTTCTTCATCCCGCCGGACTGGATTCGCGGCGAAACCGTATGGCTGGGCGACGACGTGGCCCACCAACTGCGCCATGTGCTGCGCCTGCGTCCCGGCGCGCGGGTCGTCGTGCTGGACGACCGCGGCTGGGAATATGAGGTCCAGCTGGTGGCAGTGGAGCGCCAGGAGGCACGCGGCAACATCCTGGCGCGGCGTCCGGCGAGCGGCGAGCCGCCCGTCCAATTGACGCTGGCCCAGGCGGTGCTCAAGAAGGACAACTTCGAGTGGGTGCTGCAAAAAGGGACGGAGATCGGCGTGGCGCGCTTCGTGCCGCTGATCACGGCGCGCACGGTCGCCGCCGGGGATGATGGCGTCAGCACGGCCAAGCAGGAGCGTTGGGCGCGCATCGTGCGCGAGGCGGCGGAGCAATCGCGGCGGGGGGCGCTGCCGGTCGTGGATGCGCCGTTGGCGTTGGGCGCTGCCCTGGATAGCCTGAGCGCCGACCTGACGCTCATCGCCTGGGAAGAGGAGCGGGCGACCAGCCTGCGCGAGGCCGTCGCGCCGCTGCGCGCCGCAGACGCGCCGCAGGTGACGGTCTTCGTCGGGCCGGAGGGGGGCTTCACCGCCGACGAGGTGGCGCAGGCACAGGCGCGCGGTGCGGTGCCGGTGACGCTGGGGGCGCGCATCCTGCGGGCGGAGACGGCGGCAACGGCAGCCGCCTTGCTGGTGTTCTACGAACTCGGCGCGCTCGACCCGACTTAACGTTTTATTCACCCTTGCCGCCCGAATTCGGGTGTATGCTGAGTCATATACAGAGCGCGCTGTGTAGGGGTGGGTTCCGAAACCTGCCCCTACAAGACCCGTTCTGCCCCAAATCCAAAGGGGAGATACGCCCTCCCGTGCACAGGATTTGTGCAAAATCCGTGCACGGCCTATACTGGAGCATGATCCAACAACGCCTTTTGAAGCAATGCCCGTTGGACAAATTGAGCCTAACGCCGCTGTTCTCCATGACACATGTCACTGGTGAGCGGGGCGTAGGCGAACTATTCTGATAAGAATGAGTTTGGGGCCGCCGTCCCGACAGGTGATTTCATCTTAGCCATGTGCCGTAAGCTGCCACTTGCCGCAAGAGCCTACTGCTGGGCGCTGGGGATCGGCTGCGCGCTGCTGCTGGTCGCGCTGCTGACGCTGGCCCATGCCGGGCGCGCCGCTGATCGCGCACCGGCGCAGGAATCCTACGCGCGCGTCCTGGATGCGGTGACCAGGCTTGGCGGCTGCCCGACCTGCCACACGGCCCCTGCTTCTCAAGAGTCAGGGGCTGCCCGCGCGGTGCTGGTGAGCGCCCCCGTGCACCAGGCCATCGAGCTACCGGATGCCCGGCCCGCTGCCGCCGAGACTCAGGCGGCGCAGGTCAACGAGCGCCTGGTCGCAGTGGGGCAGCGCCTGCTCGACGCCCTGCCGTCCGGCGATGCGCGGGCCGAGCAGGCCGCCGAGAACTATCTGGCAGTTGTGGAAGACATCAGCGCGGACAACAGTCCGGCGGCGCTGCTGACCGCGTTGGAGCGGCTGGAGCAGTTGGAGGGCATCCTGCGCGTGTTGGAGCGCGAAGCCAGGGCGACCGCCTTCTGGCGGGCGAGCGAGCCGTCAGCGGCGTCTGCCGGGGCCGCAACCGTCGCCCTGACCAGCGCGCCGCCTGTGGCTGTCCTCACCGGTGTGGGGTTTGTGCTGCTTGCCGCAGCAGGGGCCGGCGGGCTGCGCGCATCCGGCACTGCTGAGTCCGTTCCGGCGCAGGTTGCTTTCGCGTTCTCGCGTCGCGGTCCCCCGGCGACGACCGCGCTTCCCGATTCGGTGCAGAGAGAAGATTGCCGCCTCTGAGCGTGCAATCTTCTTTTTGTTGTAAGGCAGGTGTTGGGTTACACGCGCAACGGCTCAGACGTGAGCAAAATTCACGAGAGAGGAGCATTCTATGTCGAGAAAACTGTTGTTAGCTCTTGGGTTTGCGCTGCTACTGGCAGCGGCAGCCGTCGCCTTGATGCAGGGGCCGTCCAGACAGGCCCTGGCCCAGGGCGGCGACGAGCAATGTGACGGGGCGCCGTGCCCGGCCTGGATCGTGGAAGCCTGGTCCGGCTCGGCACACGCCGACGCAACGGCGGAAGCCTTCCGCCACTGGGATGGGGAAGATCCTCAAGAAATCCCCGTCACCTGCGCCAAGTGCCACAGCGAGGGCGGGCACCTGGACTTCCTCGGCGCGGACGGTTCGGCGGCGGGGATAGTAGACGCCCCGGCCCCGGTGGGCACGGTGGTCTCGTGTACGGTCTGCCACAACCCGGTTTCCGTCAGCAAAGTCTCTGTCGTGTTCCCCTCCGGTGTGGAGATCACCGGGTCGGACGCTTCGGTGCGCTGCATGGAGTGCCACCAGGGACTTGAGTCAACGGTGGGCGTGAACCAGGTCATTGCCGACTCCGGCCTCGGCCTCGACGAGTCCAGCCCTGACTTGCCCTTCCTCAACATCCACTACTTCGCCGCGGCTGCCAGCCTGTACGGCTCTGACGTACAGGGTAGCTACGAGTTCGAGGGCAAGGCATACATGCCCAAGTTCGAGCATGTGCCGGGCTACGATAGCTGCATCGGCTGCCACAATATGCATACGCTGGAAGTCAAGGTGAACGAGTGCTCGGTCTGCCATGACAACGTGGCCAGCGCCGAAGACCTCAGGGCCATCCGTATGCCGGGTTCGCTGGTGGACTACGACGGCGACGGCAGCATGGACGAGAGCATCTACGACGAACTGGAAGGCCTGCAGGCGCTGCTCTATCAGGCCATCCAGGCCTACGCCGGCGAGGTCGTCGGCACGCCCATTGTCTATGAGTCCCTCGCCTACCCGTACTTCTTCATTGACAGCAATGCCAATGGCTCTGTGGATGAGGGCGAAGCGGCCTTCCCGAACCGCTACAACGCCTTCACGCCGCGCCTGCTCCAGGCGGCCTACAACTTCCAGGCGTATGAGAAAGACCCTGGCGCGTTCGCTCACAATGGCAAGTACTACGCGCAGATTCTCTACGACTCAATCGCCACGCTGAACGAAGCCCTCGCCCAGCCGGTTGATCTGGCCCAGGCGCACCGCAACCCGCCCGGCCATTTCGACGGCACTGCCGAGGCGTTCCGTCACTGGGATGAAGATGGCGAGGTTCCCGGCACGTGCACCAAGTGCCACACCTCCGAGGGCCTGCCCTTCTTCATGGATCAGGGCGTGACGATCTCGTTCCCGCCGTCTACGTCGCTCGCCTGCTCGACCTGCCACACCAACTTCGAGGACTTCGCCCTGTTCGCGTCGGACGAAGTGACGTTCCCCAACGGGGCGACGCTGAGCTTCGGCGAGGGCGTGGCCTCCAACCTGTGCCTGAACTGCCACCAGGGACGCGAGTCAACGGTGTCGGTCAACGCGCACCTGGCGGCGGCGGGCGTCGGGGATGACGAAGTGTCCGATCAGATCCGCTTCCGCAACGTGCACTACTTTGCCGCTGGCGCGACGCTCTTCGGCCACGAGGCGCAGGGCGTGTACGAGTACGAGGGCAAGGAATACGCCGGGCGCTTCGCCCACGTGCCGGGCTTCGACACCTGCGCGAACTGCCACAGCCCCCACGCGCTGACCGTCCAGGAAACCGCGTGCACCGCCTGTCACGGCGAGTTCGAGGAACCTCAGGACATCCGCATGGCAGCCGGCGACTATGACGGGGATGGCGCGCAGGAAGGCGTCGGCGGTGAGGTGGCGACCATGCACGAGGCGCTGCTGGCGGCGATCCAGGCGTATGCTGCCGAAACCGTTGGCACACCCATCGCCTACAACTCGGCCCGCTACCCGTACTGGTTCGTGGACGCCAACGCCAACGGCGTCGCTGACGCGGACGAAGCGGACGGCTACGCGACGTGGACGCCGCGCCTGCTGCGCGCCGCCTACAACTACCAGTACGTGGCCAAGGACCCTGGCGCTTTTGCCCACAATGGCAAGTACGTGGCCCAGGTGCTCTACGACAGCCTGCTGGACGTTGGCGGCGAGGGTGCGGTCGCGGGCATGACGCGGCCCTAGCTCGTACCGAGCGATGAAGGGGGGGCGGGCGCGCCGCCCCTCCCCCTGGCCCCCTCCCCGGCAGAGCCAGGGAGGGGGAAAACGCTACATCCGGCGGTCAAAGTCCCCCTCTCTAGCTTGGCTGGAGAGGGGGATTTAGGGGGAGAGGCAGGGCGTATGGCAATAGGCCCCCGCGAGACGCCATAAAGTGTACTTTCGCACCGCCGGTGCTCTGTGAA
>Ga0334887_1001859_pt1 | contig 25709 bp, 15 predicted proteins | sample GraSluR1_MG_10_FD_207217 | JGI IMG/M metagenome (GOLD analysis project Ga0334887, IMG submission 207217) | Sludge microbial communities from methane-producing bioreactor in Wageningen University, Netherlands - Granular Sludge_18_07-R1 | ecosystem: Engineered > Bioreactor > Anaerobic >...
TTCGTAAGCCGTTCTGCCCGCCTCGAACTCGAAAACTCCTCCCGAAAGGTGGAAGTTGCGAATCCCGCCGATTGAGTCGCCGCAATCAATCAGACGAAGATCCTATCGGCAACCTGCGGAACAAGGTGTGACTTCAGAATTGGAAGAACATGGCGCCTAAGCCCTCTCTTTGTAGATGCAGTTTGCACACATTTTGTTATGAGTTTTCCATCAAGGTTATGATTTCGTTCCAAATAAAGACGCCGTGAGACTATTTCCCTGGGCGTAAATCGTAAAGCTTTGCATTTTTAGTATAACTCTGGAATTGTTCGCTTTTGGGGGACGGAAAAGCAGTTTTTCTCAATGCAGCATCTTCTCCTCGTTTAAAAAAATGATATGATAGTAGCAACTTGTTGAAAGCGAGGTTCGCATTATGACGCGCTACGACTTCGATACGGTGATCGACAGAAGAAATACTGACTGCGCCAAGTGGGACGGCATGAAACCGCTCTTCGGGACAAACGATCTGCTTCCGATGTGGGTGGCGGATATGGATTTTAAAGCGCCCCCCGAGGTAATCGAAGCCCTCCGGGAGCGTGTAGACCACGGTATCTTCGGCTACACCCGCCGTTTTGAACCGTATCGCGAGGCGATCGCAGGATGGTTCCTTCGCAGGCACGGCTGGGAAATACGCACCGAGTGGATTCGCCACGCCCCCGGAGTCGTTCCGGCGCTCGCGGCCGCCATAATGGCCTTTACACAACCCGGGGAAGGAATACTGGTGCAGCCTCCCGTCTACTACCCCTTCTTCTCCACCATCAAGGGAAGGGGGCGCACCGTCGTAGAGAACCCCCTGAAGCTGGTCAACGGCCGTTTTGAGATGGACTTCGACGACCTTGAAAAGAAGCTTGATAACTCCGCGGTCAAGCTCGTATTCCTCTGCTCTCCCCACAACCCGGTAGGACGCGTCTGGAGCAGAGAAGAACTCGAAAAGTTCGGCGCGATCTGCGCCGCGAAGGGCGTTGTAGTCGTCTCCGACGAGATTCACTGCGACATCCTTTATAAAGGAGCGAAGCATACTCCGCTCGCTTCCGTCTCCGACGCTATGAGGGAGAGTACCATCACCACCGTCGCGCCAAGCAAGACATTCAACATTGCGGGACTTGCCACAGCGGCGGTTGTCATCCCTTCGAAACGACTGCGCGACAACTACCAGTCCGTCATCGATTTCGTCAACATCGACGGCGGCAACGTCTTCGGCGCCACAGCGCTGGAAGCGGCATACACCAAGGGAGACGCATGGCTTGACGAGCTGTTGCGCTATCTTGAAGGCAATCTGGACTTCATCGACACATTTCTCGCAGAGCATCTGCCGGAAGTTTCGCTCCTTCGCCCCGAGGGGACCTATGTACCGCTGCTCGACTGCCGCTCGCTGAATCTCTCCGGACCGGAGCTGGAAAGGCTGCTCGTGGAAAAGGGCAAAGTGGCTCTCGACGGCGGACACTGGTTCGGAACGGGCGGCGACGGGTTTGCCAGAATCAACATCGCCACGCCCAGAGCGCTGTTAAAAGAAGGCATGGAAGGGATTGAAAAAGCCCTGAAGGGCTACCGGAACAGATAGCGGAGCGTATCGACGCCCTCCATCTTTTGTAAGCTCATTGTACAACGGTCGGTGAAGGGATGAGCCTTCGCCGGCCGTTGTGCATTTTCTAGATGGGCTGGAGGACGGCTTTCCCGACTTTGTCGGTTGTAGAGAGGGAAGTATTGCAATCACCGGATTTTGTTTTTTCTCCAGTTACTACAAGCTCCTCTTTCTTTCTAAAAGAGAGGACGTTCTATCTCGGTCCGACCATCTCTTCCGGAACAACGGCGCTGTCGAATTCATCTTCCGTCAGATAGTGCAGAGCAACGGCCGCCTCCTTGAGCGTGCTTCCCTCCTTGTGCGCCTTCTTCGCTATCTCGGCGGCTTTGTCGTATCCTATCCGCGGCGTCAGGGCCGTTACAAGCATCAGCGATTCGTTCACATACGTCCTTATGCGCTTCGTGTCCGCTTCCATGCCTCTGACGGCGTTGCGCTCGAAAGAGTCCATAACATCGCCAAGCAGACGGCACGACTGCAAAAAGTTGTAGATGAGTACGGGCATAAAAACATTCAGTTCAAAGTTCCCCTGACTGGCGGCAAAGCCGACGGCCGCGTCGTTGCCCATCACCTGGACGGCCACCATCGTAACGGCCTCGCACTGCGTCGGGTTTACTTTTCCAGGCATAATCGAACTCCCCGGTTCATTCTCAGGAATGACGAGTTCTCCGAGACCGCATCGCGGACCGGAAGCGAGCCAGCGAATGTCGTTGGCGATTTTCATGAGATCCGCCGCGAGCGCCTTCAGCGCGCCGTGGACAAACACCAGTTCATCTTTGCTTGTCAACGAATGAAATTTGTTCGGCGCCGTTCGGAACTCTTTTCCCGAAAGCATGGAAAGCTCCTCCGCAACGGAAGCGGCAAAATCAGGGTGAGCGTTCAGTCCGGTTCCGACAGCCGTTCCGCCGAGCGCCAACTCTCTCAAGAATTCGAGTCCGGAGCGAATCATCTCTTCGTCTCTTTCGAGCATACGAGCCCATCCGCTTATCTCCTGCCCAAGCGTAAGGGGAGTAGCGTCCTGCAGGTGCGTCCTTCCTATCTTCACGACGTCGGCGAACTGAGTCGCCTTTTTGCCGAGCGTCGACCGAAGACTTTCAAGAGTCGGAAGCAGCGAATCCTCCAATGCCAATACCGCCGCGATGTGCATCGCCGTTGGGAAGGTGTCATTGGAGCTTTGCGACCGATTCACGTGATCGTTGGGGTGAATGACCGTCTCCCCGCCGCAAAGTTCCGTGGCGCGCCGCGCGATCACTTCGTTGACGTTCATATTCGTCTGGGTTCCGCTGCCGGTCTGCCAGACGACGAGGGGGAACTGATCGTCATGCTTCCTCTCCAGGATTTCGTCGGCCGCTCCGCAAATAGCCCGCATACGTACTTCGTCAAGCAGACCGAGACGGGCGTTCGTTCTCGCGGCGGCTTTTTTCAGCAGAGCAAATGCGGCGATGATCTCCTCAGGCATTTTTTCCGCGCCTATTCTAAAGTTCTGCAAACTTCTCTGGGTCTGAGCGCCCCACAGTTTTGAAGCAGGTACCTGCACTTCTCCCAGAGAGTCCTTCTCCATTCGAAACCCCTGATCCATAAGCATACCCTCCTTGCGCGGCTTCACGCTCTTTTTTCGTTTCGCGCCCATTGTACCGTTCACCCCAAAAGAACCCAAAAGCATCCTTGTTTTCTCAGTCCTCCGCCATTTTCAAAGTGTCCCGCCCCATCTCCTTTGCGGTATAGAGCGCATCGTCGGACTTTTTTAAAAGGACTTCAACAGTTTCGCCATTTTCCGGATAAAGCGCAACGCCTATACTCACCCTGATGAGCACCTCATGCCCCTCCACAATGAACGGCCTCCGGAAAAGCTCCAGGAGTTTGAAGGCCACCCTTGACGCGTCGCTTCGTCCACGAACCTCCTCTATCAAAGCGACGAACTCGTCGCCGCCAAGGCGGGCAACGGTATCGGTTATACGCAGAGATTCTCTCAGACGAACGGCTGCCTGCCGCAACACTTCATCCCCGACTGCGTGTCCGTAGGTATCGTTAATGTCCTTGAAGTGATCGATGTCGAAGGACATTATGGCAAACTTGCGTTTTTGCCTCGTTGCACGCTCGAAGGCGTCGGTTGCCCGTTCATCGAAGAGCCTGCGATTGGGCAGTCCTGTCAGGGGATCATGCGTGGCCATTTCGTGCAGCTGCCGCCGCAGTCGGCTCTGCTCCGTTATATCCGAGAAAGTCGACAGCATACACTGCTCGCCGTCGATCACAACAATATCCGAAGAGAAAAGAACACTCATGTTCTCTCCCGATTTTGTCCGGAGGACACTCTCGATCCCCCGTACGCCCTGGTCTCTTGACAAGGCAGAGAAAATATCGGCATATTCCTTGTCATCTCCCCACAGTTTGGTTGCAAAGACAGTGGCGCCTACAATCTCTTCAAACGCATATCCTGTCATCTCAAGAAAACCGCCGTTCACGTCGAAAATTCTCCCGTCCGCTTTTCTCGTAAGCATGATCGCGCCAGGGGATGAACGGAATATCTTCGCGAACTTTTCCTCTTGGACACTGACCTCTTCGAGCAGGCGGCGGGGAATCATCAGGATAATCGCGACGAGCCAACAGACGCTCAGACCGACATAACAGAGCAGCGCAACTGAAGTGAGCCCTCCAGCTTCGAAGAATTCGTTCGTTTCCAGGGGAGAAAAAATGAGGAGAAGCGCCCGGGCAAGGCTCAACACTGCATAAGAAATCATGACGAACGCGCTCGTCCTGGTAATATCGCGCAGATTCGAAGGCGTTCGTATCAGCAGAAGGAAAGCAACCTGGCCAAAAAACGCAGAGGCTGTGAGCGACGTCAGCACAGTACGGAGCGTCATATCCGGCCGAACGTCGAAAAAGTACCAGAAAGCCAGAGCATACACCGCTACCAGAGCGTAGTTATGGAAATGACGTCCCGGTCTTCCGACAAATCGTTCCATTCCATTCAGAAGAAAAAACAGGGAGAGGATAAGAAGATAATTGGCAAGAAGTACTGAAAGAACATCCGGAACGCCGCCGCGAAGAACCAGCAGCGACACACCGGCTGTGTACAACCCCATATGGAGAGCCCAAAAAGCAATTCCTTGAAAACGTTCGCGATACCGGAAGTACATGGAAACAACCGTGAGAGCGCTAATTACGCTCAAGAGGAGCCATAACGACACTACGGTCTTGATGTCAAACGTCATGGGAACCTCCGCTTCGTCCCGAGTCAGGAATCTCCTGCACTGCGGCTTCCTCCGAGCGCAAGCAGCGCCACCCCGGCGAATGTGAGGAAGACGCCGATTCCACCGAGGAAGTTCATTCGCTCGCCAAGCAGAAAGACCCCGAGCAGAGAAGCGGTCAGCGGCTCCGCCATGGAGAGCGTGACGCTGGTCGAGGCGGGAACGGAGGAGAGTCCTTTAAGAAAGAGAAAATACGCGAGCCCGGTGGCAATGAGCCCCAGGTGAAGCGCGACAAGCAATCCCCGCGGTTCGGCAAGCCACATCGGGGGGGTCATGAGAAGCACAGGAAACAGCACAAGCCCCGCTCCAGAAAAGACCACCCCGTTGACGGCGTCGGGGGTGTGTTCCTTCAACAGGTACTTGCTGCCGAGGACAAAGATGGCATAGGAGAACCCCGCCCCGAGAGAGAAAAGCACGCCGACAGGATGCACAACGCTTTCGGCGTCTCCGGACAAGGTCAGAAGTGAGCATCCCCCGATGGCAAGGAGACTTGAAAGGTACCACACTCTCTGCGGCCGCTCACCGAGAGCGAAGAAACCGACGATGCCCGAGACGACCGGCGCGCTGGCGAGCGTGACCAGCGTTCCGACAGCAACCCCTGTCTTCGCCGTTCCTGTAAAGAAGAAGGGCTGGTATGCCGCCGTCGCAAGCACGGCGATGAGAGTGGGGAGAAACGGCCACTTGCCGCCCCCTGAGAACGAACGCCGTACGAGGGCAACGGCGAGCAACGCGACTCCCCCGATCGCCACGCGAAGCGCGCCGACTTCGAGGGATGTCGCTCCTACCGGCGCAAGCGCCTGCGAGGTGCCCGTCGTTCCCCAGAGCATGGCTCCGAGCAGAACGAAGAGCGCGCCTCCGGAGTGTGTCGTCTTCTCGTGCATCGTTCTCAATCCTTTCAGAATACATCCCCGAAACAAAAATCCAGAGCATGTACGGAGGGGAAAGATGTGTAAATACGGATCTCTGTATTCTCCGAGTGTACAGTATAGCAGAACAGAGAAAAAACGTATCTCTTCCCCTGCGATAATGTAACCGCCCGATTCCGCGGGAGAATACGAAAAACACACCTGTCTCCTTTGCCGCGGGAAGACAGGTGTGTCGCTACAGCATCTGGGTTATTTCAATATCCCGATGAGGTGACCAGCCTGGATCCTTCTGTCCACGTACGATATCTGCACTTGGCATGTATTGTCAAGTCCTGCGTCGATAAACACCCAGAGCACCCGCCGTTCGGGGAGCAGCCATGCGGCCTCCGAGGATGTTCCTTGATCCGTCAGTATCGCGGGCTTGCCATGTTCTTTCGAATACTCGTCCACTACTGCATCAAATGTCGCCTTTTTCCATTCAAGAGGCTTCGGCAGGAGTTTTGTCTTCACCATACCGTGTACTTTCAGGATGGTCCCCTTGTAGCCTTCTATGTGGTAGAACTCGGATGCCGCTTGCGAACGAACGGATGACGGGAAGGGGGTAATCTTCGGCGTAAAGGGGAAACGGCGTACACCGTACTTGTCGGTCGTACTCTCCTTTTCAACCGCGAGGCCTTCGCCCTGCGCCCTTGTGAGTTCTTCGTCAAGAGCAACTCCGATACGGACGCCCCATACAGCAGAAGGAGGAGAGACAGTGGCGCCGCTCTGGGCGGTTTTTTTCTCTTCAGGCTTCTTCTGTGAAGGTTTTTTTGCGGGTTTTTGCTTCGAGAGCACAGGTCCCGCAGATTCCTCCGGCTTTTCCAAAGCCGCACCCGGAGTAGGAAGCGGCGTGATCGTCGTGTCGCCAGGAGGCGTTTCGTCCGGTCCGGGCGTCTCCTCTTTTTCTCCGGAAGAAGCGACGTCGCCGCCAGTTTTTACGTCGTCGAGCACAATAATCTCAAGGACGTCCTCTTGTTTTTCCGCAGCCGGCGTCTCTTGCACGAGGACCTCCGACAAAATCTCGTCCAGCTCATCCTCCAGAGCTTCCTCTTCGTAAAGTTTCGCATGCCGTTCCATTGTGTCCAGCACAAGAATCGGCTCGACCGGTTCATCAGAAGATTTTTTTGCGGCCGCAAGCGCCTCGCGTTCCTCTAAGATTACTCCCGTGTCGCCCAGAACTTCTTCCGCGAACTTCTCGTCTTTTTCCCTGATCAGAGCGAGCGCCCGCCCGTGTTCCTCCCGTTCTCCGAGAAATGCCGCGGCCCAGGCAATCCCCTTCTGCGAACGAAGAAAAAGCTCATCGTCGCCCGGAGCGCTCTCTATCGCCTTCTGGAAGGATGCAACCGCTTTGCGTTCATCGCCCGCGCCGAGGTATGTTTCGCCGAGCCCCACGTGAATCCAGCTCGTCAGCGCTCCTGACGGAGCGTCAAGAGCCTGGAAGAAACGTTCTTCCGCACTCTTCCAGTCGCCGAGGTAACGCAGGCACCACGCTGAATAGTCAAGCGCCTCGCCGTCGCCCGGGATCTCTCCAAGCAACCGGTCGAAGAGCGCGAGGGCTCCCCGGTAGTCCTGCACGCTATACAGATTTTTCGCCCGTTCGCGCAAAAGCTCCGAAGAACATGCAGCTCCGGCTGCACCGAACAGGAGTGCCAGAACAAGAAACGCGCACGCTATTTTGTATTTCTTCACGATATTGAGCCCCCTTGCAGGAAAATACCGCTCTCCGAAAAGCGGTTGTTTAACTTCACCATGGGATACCCACATATTTAAATACCGCCCAGTGCGACGCTTCGCTGTACGTTTTCTTCAAATCCCGCTTTGCTGAAGCGAGCGCGTCAACCGGCATCTCTCCCGCGACAATGCGTTCATAGAAAACATTCATGAAACCGGGAGCGCTCTCATCCGGCACCCGCCATCTGGAGATGAGCATTCCCTTCGCTCCGCCGGCAAGAAAGACAGTGTTCAGACCGACCATCCCGTCGCCGATGAAGAGATCGCCCAGGCCGGTGTCGCAGGCGGAAAGGACGACGAGATCGGAACGCCACCTCAGCGAGGCGAGTTCACCCATCTGCGCAAACGAATCGTTTTGGCTGTCCGCAACCGGGGAGAGAGCAAGCCCGGGCTGAAGATCCGGGATGCTGTTCCGGTCGTAGCCGTGGCACACGATATGTACATGGTGCGCGTCCCATACTTTCGTCTCCTGATCGTAGAGCATCTTCTCCGAGGCGTCCGCACCCATCAGGGAACGTACGTCTCCGACGCTCTTCCATTGTTCGACAAGGTAGTCGCCTTCCCGTCGCGCGTTCCGGAGCGGGGCCATGTATTTGCAGAACGTATCCCGTATCTGCTGCACTAAGGGGTTCTCGACGCCGCTGAGAAGGATTTTTCGCGCTTCTTCCGCTCCGTGTTTCTTTCGAAGCGTCGGATAGTACTCCGGGTCTGCCATCACGACAAGCCTCTTCTTGCCCTGAGCCGTTTCCTTTCTTCTTTCCTTCTCAAGAAGAAACGCGCTCGGGAGTTCTGCAAAGGTCCACCCTTCGTCCAGCAGGAACCTCCATGTATCGCCACTCGCAACCGACATGGTTTCAAAGGGAAAGGTGTACAAAAGATCATGAGGGATGACGAGGAGTTTTTTCTTCTCGCCGATGAGCTGCGCCACGGGCTCGAAAAGCTGCTTCGCGAGCCTTGGGGATGAAACGCCCGCAGCCATGACGGCCTCGTTGGCCCGTGTCGACTGGAATTCTACCGCGTCGGGAAGCGTACGCATCCACAACGTGTACGCAAAAAAACTGTCGTAGTCCAGGGGGAGCTGCACAAGGCGAGGGCGCTTCCCTTTTTCCAGCACAAAAGCGAAGGAGAGCTCCCGTGACAGATAGTAATCTGCCGCCGCCCAGTCGGGATGAAGCGCGTCGGAAACCTCCTCAAGCGTCGGAACTCGCCGGACGGAGTCGACCGTGTACCGGGCCGTTATCTCTCCGAGCGCTCCCCGAACATCCTGAAGTTCCGCGCGAGCCTCGTCAGCCTCCTTTGCAAGCCCTCGAAAATCAAGAAAGGCGATCTTCGCCAGCAGCTGCGCCGCAGACATGCTCAGTACCTGATAGTGTTCTTCCTCGCTTTCAGGAAGACGGTCAAGAAACGCGGCGCCGGTGGTCGCAAGCATCTCTCTCCATTGACGGCTCTTCATTCCCTCCAGATAGCGCCACAGCGTCGCCGCGTGTTCATCGGAAGGGGACGAGGCGTAGAGACTATACGCCGTTTCTACGGCCGTACGGTACACATCCAGCTTGTCGGCAGTCGCTTGTGAACTCGTGCCGTCGGAGGGGGAGACGGATTCCATGACCTCGATCGCCTGGTCCAGAAAACGGACTGCGTTCGGCACAGCGCCCAATGCAAGAGAGGCCTTCGCGGAGACAAGGAGCGTTCTCCAGACGACCTCGGGATTCGGCATCCCTCCAGTACTCCGCGCCGAAAAACCAAAACTCAGCCTCACGTCCTCCGCGGCGTTCAGCGCCTGCTCCGCCTCTCCGAGCGCAAGAAGATACCGCGCGACAAGCTCTTTCATGGCCTGCCTGTCATCGAACCCGACAACCCCTTCGGGCGCATCCGCCACCGCCCTGCACTGCGCGAGCTGCGCCGCTAGCTCCGCCCGTGACAGTTCTTTTGCAAGAGAGAGCATTTTTGAGATTTTTCGTTCCCGAACTTGAGATGAGTCAGTATCCACAAGAGCGCACTGCTTCTCGAAGACGTCGGCTCCCTTCGACAGAGAGCTCGCAAGATGATCGACCCCCTGGCGCAGCGACATCGCTTTTGCCTCTCCCAAGACGCCGAGTTTTTGCAGGAACAGGGCGCGAAGGGCAAGTCCTCTCCATGCGTTGTGAATATCCGAAAGTTGACAGGCCTCGCGGAGCGAGTAGACGAGGAAGGGCGGGGTCAATAGGGCGAGGGATTCCGCGAGCTGCATCCGCTCTTCTCTCGACTCGCTTTCGATCCCCTTGATGTAGCGGGCCAGCTTCGCGTTTCCCCGGATTTCATCAAGCGGAGAACTCCCGAGGCGTTCAATCACATCGAGAAGAACCCCGGCGAACTCCTTACGGGCGGCCGCCTCTCCTCCGGAGAGGCGCTGCTCCATCTTCTTCGCGGCAGTAACCGTTCGGGCAGAGGACGCGCGGAGCAGCTGCGCCGCAAGGGATTCCGGCATGGGCTCGCCGCTCAGCAGCGCGCGGACAACTATTTGCTGCTCCTTACTCTTCAACGAGAGACTGTTCAACGCCTCCGCCAGCGTTGAAAGAAGGCGCTGCACCTCCGCCGAAGAACTCGTCTTCGCAGGAGCTTTCGGATTTTTGGGTAGAGATGTCGGAATTTGAAGGATACCGTCGATTTGAATATCGGCCAATTCCCCTCTTCTCCCGAGGAGCCCTTTTCCAGCGCCGTGCTCAAGAGCGTCCCAGCACACCGCATAGGCTTGCGACAACGTCTCCGGGTCCGCGGCGTTCTTCCGCTCTTTTTCCATGGAAAGCAGGGCCTCAGCCGCCTGAACCACCGTCTCGTTACGTCCGGAGACGAGCCGCAGAACGCCTTCCGCGACAAGATGCCGCGACAGGTTTTTCATCCGGTTCCATGCGAGTATCTCCGCCGCCGCCTCCACTGCAAGAGCGCCTCTCAACCCCGGGCCGGAGGCGGTAAACCACTCCCTGGATAGCTCGCCGAGGCGTCTCCAGGCCATAGGCAGCGCATTACCGCCCCTCGCCGGGAGGATGTTCTTCTCCTGGAGCAGGGCGCCTCTCCACGGAATCCCCTGCATCTTCCGGTAGTCCATCTTGCCCGACATCCCCAGGTGATTGGCGCGGGAAATCCGCTCAATTCCTAAAACGGCGCCGAGTAGGGACTCCATATCTCCCTGTTCGAGCGCGCCGTTGAACGCCATCCTGTACACATTCTCGCTCGCCTTCCACATACCCTGGAAGTACATCAGGTTCGCCTTTGCCAAGAGCGCCTGAACGTAACGGTTGCCCAACCCGGCTTCTCGTGCGATCCGGGCAGCCTTTTCAAAAAGGAGCATGGCTTCGGAGTACTGCCCGTCGACCCGCAGCAGCCTCCCGCCTGAAATAAGCGACGCACATTCCAGATCGTGAAGTCCCCTGTTTTCAGCCATGCTGCGAAGCGTCTCCAGCGCGTCGGCGGAAAACTTTGGATTTCCCAGCTCCCCCTCCGCCACCAGCTTGTTTCCTTCAACGCCCAGACGGAGTTCCTCGCTGATCATCGGGTTGTTCTCGTCGAACTCCAACGCGGCCTGGAGATACTCCTGCGCTTTATGGAAGATCCCCATCTGCAGGAACGTGTGCCCTCGCTCGGCAAGGACGAGGAATCGCAGGAACCCGGAAACCGCACGGGTCTTTTCGTCCTTCTCAAGGGGGAGAAGCTCCTTCTCGGTCTCTTCAAGCCGTTCAAGCGTTCCGGCCATATCCCCCGACTTTCTGAGCGAGGCGATCAACTGCAGCGCTACGCGAGAACGAGCGGCCGGTACAGAGCGCAGTCGCTCCAACGCATCGCCGAAAAAATGGCGGCTCTCGCCGAAACGCGCCCTCTGAAAGGCAACTTTGCCAAGCCCCTCAAGAGAGAGCCCCTGGAGCATATCCGACTTGATTTTTTTCGCCTTTGACAGGGCTTCGGCGTACCGCGTCTCCGCATCGGAAAGACGCGCGGCGGCCAGCGCCGCTTGCGCGCTCTGCAGAAGGGCGTTCGCCGCTTTCGTTTCCTCCTTGGCCTTGGCATAGAGCGCGGCAGAGCGGTCAAAAGCGGCAAGGAGAGCCGCTTGGCGTTCCCTCAGCGCCTCCCCTGTTTCATGCGGGATGCTCCTGCGGCACAGCCCCTCGTTATATGCGGCGTCTCCAGCCTGCAGAAGTTTTTTCTCCTTTTCGAGAAGCGCCGAGGCTTTTTCGAAGTGCGCGGCCGCAAGTGAAAACTCTTTTGCCGCGTACGCCTTCAGGCCTTTTTGCATCTCCTCCTCCCCCTTGGAGACTGCAAAAGCGTCCCCGGGAAGAAGAAAAATGCACGCCCACAACAGGAGAAATATCGCAAATCCAGCCGTAGTTTTCCTCATGCGCCCGCCTCCTTTCGTTACGCCCCTCGAAACGGTTTAAAACGGAGGTTTGAACTTCACCCCGGGAACCGACGGTACAGAGGGAACGGAGGGAACCGAGGGAATGGCTCCGGGGGCGCCGCCGCTACCCATCTTCACCAAGCTCATAAAGTCGGGTATGGAGAGGGTGGGGACGGAAACCCGTTCGCCAACAAGAGCGCCTACGGTCTGGGCGAAGGGCCCGTAATTGCCAAGGAAGCCCTGCATCTGCTTCGCAACTCCCTGAAACGCCCCTCCGAGTCCCTGGAGCGCGTTCACATTCAGCCCCCCCGTCCCGGATAGACCGCCGAGCGCGTTCATCACCGACTGCATGTCGCTCATGATCTGCTGGAGATTGGAAAAAATGTTCTTCGCGCCGCCGACAACATTGCTCTTCAGTAGTTTTTTGTCCTCTGGAGCGAGCTCCTCGGACTTCACCGTTTTCGCCTGATCATGCGCATTCACGACCGCAATCTCCGAATTTTTTTGGATACTCTGGTTGCGCGCCTTCAACTCCTTTTCCGTCAAAGGCTGTTCCTTCAGATGATCCACGGCGCTCTTCCACGAGGCGTATGAGGCCTCGGCTACTTTGATTGCCTGCGCATCCTTCGTCGTTGACTTGATCAAGCCAACTTCCTGGTCGGTGAGCGCCCGCAGCTTCTTCAACGCGCCCTTTGCCTGCGGAATCTCCTTTTTCAGTGCCGCCGCAAAGCGTGAAGCCTGGGGACTGTTTTCCCGCTGCGCCGCGTACAATTTTTTCTGCGTATCCAGCGCTCCGTTGATGACCCTGTACTGCGGCAGCTTCTTCTTATGAATCTCGTCCATGGAGGCCGACGCCTTTTTTCCCGACGCGCCGCTCTTTTGCATCTTCGTCTTCTGTACGACCATCGTGGTCTCGTCGGCGCCCTGAACTCCCTGCAACTCCTGACTTTCCGCCGCCACCGAGGTTTCATTCAGCGCCAACGCGTCAAGCGCCATCTGGGCGATCACGATTCCTGCGCCCAGCAGCAAGAGCGCCGTTACGGTCCAAAGAAAAGTCTTTCGCGACACGATATGCAACCTCCTAAAAGATATTTTGTCCGAGCCGGCCCTTCCGAAGAGAAGGCGCTCCTTTTTCTCGCTATGAAATACGGAGGCGAATACAAAAACAGGAAGCGGGAGAAGACGCCTTCGCCCGCTTCCTGTATGATGGACTCCCCTACTCTTCGACCGTGATGCTGAAAGAGACCTTCATCTCCGCTCCGGACTCGTCTCGGAGCACTGCGGTCAACACATCGACTCCCGGTTCGGTGGCGGCGATCAGCTTCCATTTGTCCTGTTTGCCGGGAAGAATCGCGATGGCCCCCGGGAGCACGCTTTTTTCAACGCCTTCGGGAAGAAGAATATTCTCCCTGCCGCTGGCGCCGGTGTTCACCAGAGATACGAGCGTCGCGGGCCGGTTGCTTTGAAGTTTCACAAATATGGATTCGCCGGTCAGAAAGGCGTCGCGGTCCGCCCAGATCTTCGCGATCCAGTTTCCCTCGATCGACACGCCGAAACCGCCTTTTTCCGGAGAATCGCCCTTGGTAAAGACAGCGAGCGAAGCGGCAGTCCATTCGAGAGGCGTTTCCGGCGAGGCTGCCGCCGCGGCTTCCGGTTCCTCCTCGATAAGCATGATGTCTCTGGTCGCCACCTTGGGATCTTCCAGCACAGAGAACGGACCGAACAGTTTCTGATTCTCTGGATCAAGTATTTTCGTCTCCACGTTGGTCGCTATGGCCTTGACGATATCCACGCCGGCAGGCCCCCCCAACTTCATTGCAAATTGCTGCCCCGCCGCGGGGACGACGACGCTCTCTCCTGCCTTCACGAAGTTGTTCGATACCCACTTGTTGGGGAACAGCACATAAATCTTCCCCGAAGGCGTAAAGTCCAGAAGCGTCACATAGCAGTCCTTGTCGGAGGTGAAGGTGAATTCGATCTTGTCGCCGATCTCATAGACATCGCCTTGAGCTGATTTCCCGGAAGAGAGCGAAACGGAAAAATCGGTTTTGTGCATCTCTTCCACGCCAAGGCGGGCGGCTTGTTCTTCTCCGTCCATTCCGGTCCATACCGGTGATGCAACAGCCGTTTGCTCCTCTTTTTCCTCGAACTCCTCGACGAGCATAATGTCGCGTGTAGCGGTAGTTGTCCGGGGCAGAACATCCGCAAAAACCGGCGCCGCGAGTACGCAGAAAAACAGAAATACTCCAGGGAATACCATACTTCTTCTTTTCAACTGCAACACCTCCTGTAATCGTTCTCCGGAACAGCGGGAATCAAAAAACAGAAAAATGACACTCAGTCGAATTATACCACACGGCAGAATAAAACGCCGGACAAAATCCCCCTCCACGGGGAAAAAGTCAGCGTGGCGCCCGAAAAATCCACGCGTTCCGGCACATGGGAACTTCGCCTTCCCCGTCGAGCCGCAATCCCGGCTCGACACCCTCGGCAAAACGAAGGTCGTCAAAACCTCCCGTCTTGTTAAAAATCTCGGCTCTGACAAAAAAATTCGTCGTGCGCGAGTTCACGGTATCATTTTGGGCGCCCCGTCCCCGGTCGTCGTTCCACCCGAGGTCCGAACGGATCATGCCTTCAAGCCCCGCGTTGGCTTCGTCGTCGAACCATGGGCGCGCGGCCGCCAGCCAGTTCGGCGAAGGTTCGCAGTCGTCGTCGAGAAAGACAAGCACCTTTCCTCGTGAGAGAAAGGCGCCGATGTTGCGGGCACGCGCCGCCCCCTTAACGTCTATTCTGTGATAGAGCAGATCAAGAGAACGATACGCTCCTGATTCGTTCCATGGGGTACGGCTCTGGTCGATGAAGAGCACCTCGAAATCGGTGTAGGTCTGAACAGAGAGCAGGCGAGCCATGCGCGAAAGCAACTTTGGACGTTCATACCCGGGAACGACTACGGAAAAAAACGGGCGTCTCCGCCTGCGATGCGAAGCGTGCCATGCAATCAACATTCCCAGGTCGCGGGAGATCGGCTCCCAGGAGTGCCGTTCTTCGGCGACGCACCGTCCGGCTGCGCCGCTCCGCGCAAGCTCGGTGGGTTCTTCGAGCAGGACGCGCAGATCGTCGACGAAGCGTTCGCGGGAGGAGAACGCAACGACTTCCGTACCGCCGAGATCTATCCCGCGGACGGCGGGAGGCGTTGCAAGCACGGGAAGACCGGCTGCCATATACTCAAACATTTTTGCGTTACCCCCGCAGTCGGAAAAGAGCGGATTGAGCGCAACATCCGCCATCGACAGGAGGTCTCTTTTTCGTTCTTCGTCCACGACGCCAAGAAGACGGGCGTTCTGCGGAGCCGTGCATGCAACAGCTTCGGAAGCGCTCCCGAAGATCAGGAAGACGACGTGCGGCATTGCGGGAGCAACTTCGCGGAGTATGAACTCCGCAGCCTCGACATTCGCCTGAGAGGCGCTTCCCATGAAGACCGCGACCGGAATCTCTTTCTCCGCGTCTGTCAGCCCCTCCGCCTCTTTCAACGTGATTTTTCGCTCCTCGCTCGCCGGCGTCACGCGCTCCGTGAACGCGCCGTTCGGAACGACTCGTATTCGCTCATGGGGGATTTCGTACAGCCGGGCCAAAGAAAGCCGGTCTCGATGAGATGGAGCGAGAATCAGGTCCGCCCTCGAACAGAGGCTCGACTCAAGCTCGCCGACGAAGCCGACCAGCTCGGTACCCGAGGCTCCGTCGTCCATGAGGGCGCAGCGCATCACGCCCTCCACGTTGTGCGCGTCGTAGACGGTCAGGATCATTTTTTCCGCAAGCGCTCTGGATACAAGAGGATAGCACCACGGACGGGAAAAAATCACCGCGTTTGCTTCCGAGAGCATGCGCTCAGCAGTTGCTGCGTACTCGGGTGTGAGATGCCCAAGAAGTGGAAAGGAGACGTCGAGCGCGAGGATGCCCCCCGGCTGTTTCCACAGCGCGTCTCTCTCGGCAAGATGTTCCTGAGAGAGAGGGATGTCCAATTCTTCCAGTGTCGGCGTGAGGCGAAGATTTCGCTTCTCACCGCCCTCCTCAAGAACTCCGAGGTAGCGGACGTCATATCCGGCGTTTCCATAGAGACCGAGCGCTCTGGCGCGTCCGCCGTCGATAGCCGGGAGTAGGGGCTGGGCGTCTAGAACGAGGGGTCGCGGAGAAGGTATTCCTCCGCCGGCCAAGACGGGCGAGGAAATCGCGCTCGTTCCGGCAAAACCCAGCGAACGCACGAGCACCGTGGCGACGTGTTCCCACGAGACATGTCCTACCGAACCGCGCCCGATACGCCCCATGGCAGAGGCTATGTCCGTGTGCTGTGCCAAGGAATCGATACACCGCCCGATCTCCTTCGGATCGGCCGCGCAGACAAAGCCGGTTCGCCCATCGTACACCATGCTCGCAGGCTCTCCGGAATCCACGCATGTGATCACAGGTTTTTCACAGAGGGCTGCTTCAAGGGCGACAAAACCGAAATCCTCTCCGACCGGCACATACGGCACCGCAAGCGCGCGCGAGTAGAACACCGTCAGTTTTTCGTCGCTCACTCTCCCGAGGAAGTGAATACGGGCATCTCCGGCCGCAAGAGCTTTTAGAGCCGCATCTTCTTCTCCTTCGCCGCAGATAAGAAGCTCAACCTGGCTTTTGACATACGCCATTGCCTTGACAACCAGATCAACCCGCTTCCATTTATGGAGGCGACCCGGAAGCAAAAGGAATTCGTACGACGCGGTATGCAAACCTCCGAGGGTAGTCGATGGACGGAGGACCTCCGAATCGACGCCGAGATACTTCAGCAGTCGTCCCCGAATCTCGCCGCTTGCGACGAAAACAGTGTCCAGATCCTTGAACGCGGCACGATCCAGTTCCTGCAGATGGCGGCGCAACTGTCTGTGCTCCGGGGAGGGGGAAGGGTGTTCCGTATCGAACATGTCGTAAAAACGTCGTGCCGTTCGCATAAGGTGACAGACCTTGTTCGGGTGGACGGCGGCGCATCCGGGAATCGTGGTGCTGACGACGCCGTCAAAGGAGGAAAGATCAAGCGCAGCATACCGCGCATACGTATCCGACAGAGCCTCGTACGATGATTCATCGTGAAGAACGGGGAGTATATCCGCGGTCATTCCCTTTGCTTCAAGAGCGGTACGGAGCCCCTCCAGAAAACGGTCTTCTCCCCACCGTTCTTCACCATGAACATCGGCCGTTACGAGAGCAATACGCTTGCTCATCGCTTCACCCTCTTCCTGGATTGTGCATCTTCCGTCCCCTGCCCGCCGGAACGTTGTGTCGTCTTCTTTATTTGCGTATCAATCCCTTGAAACGCGGGAAAGCGCCCCTTCATCTTTTGTACATAGGGGAAGGTAGCGCGGAACGCTTCTTCGATTTGCCCGCGCGCTCCCCGTTCGAGGGAAGAAGCGATGAGCGCCTTCACCTCTTCGCGGAAGCGAACAAGTCTGCGTTCTTCTTCGCTCGTTTGTTCTCGCCCCTCATCGATACGGGCGTGCAGGCCGCTCAGTTCACTCCCGACAGACTTCTGGACTTCATCCAGCGCATCTTTCCCGGCCTTTTTCGCAAGAGCCTCGTCAACGGCTGCGGCATCCGCTTTTACGGCAAGACGTTGTTCAAATTCCTTCGAGAGTGATTCAACAGCTTCAGCATCGGCTTTCTGCGCGAGCTTCTCCTCCACCGTCTTCAGGTCGGCTTTCGCGTCAAGCGCAGAGAGTCTTTCCTCAAACGCATCAGCGTCCGCCTTCCTCGAAAGCAGCCGCTCCAACTCCTCAACCTTTGAGAAATCCTCTTTGGAAGCAAAACCGCCGAGACGTTCGTTCACAACCGAAAGCCCCTCGTTCAAGGAGCGTACCGACTCCGCATCCGCTTTCAGATCAAGAGTGGAGGCCACAGACTCGACGCTGTGAAGATCCGCTTTTTTCTCAAGTGCGGCGAACGTCTGGCCGGACGCCTCCTCCAGGCTTTTTCCAAGCGATTTCAGCACCTCGACGTCCATCTTGAGCGAGAGCAGCGATTTCACAATCTCCAGATCAGCCTTACGTTCGATTGCCGACTCCGCCGAGCTCAATCGGTTCAAGACGCTCTCTCCTTCGAGCGCGCCAAGCTGAGCGGCTACTCCTTCGAAACGCTCGCCAAGAGAACGCACAGCATCCAAATCCGCTTTCGACGCACAAAGAGAATGCAAGGTATTCTCGAGTTCGGAGGTGTGTGCGCCGAGGGATTCGAAACGAGCCTTCAAAGAGAGAAGCTCTTCAACATCTGCTTTTGCCGCAGACAACGATTCGAGCGTTTCTCCGTCCGCCTTCGAGCGCAGCGACTCGGAAAGCGCATCCACTCTCTCCACGTCAGCCTTTTGAGAAAGCGCTTCTAACAACTGGGCGGAAGCGTCCTCCAGGCGTTTTCCCCAGATTTCCAGAGCGTCCGTATCGAGCTTTGCTGAAAGCAGCTTCGCGACTTCCTCAATATCCGCTTTTCCTTCGAGAAGCAATTCCATGGATTCCAGACGATCCAAAACCGCACTTCCGTCGAGGGCGCCCAGACGCTCAATAATGCGCTCCACTTTCTCTTCAATCGCCGCCGTACTCCCGGCATTCGCCTTCGTCTGCAACTCGTTTTCCATTGCGCGCAGGCTGTCCTTGCCGGCTTTCCCGGAAAGTTCCTCCCTGAGTTCGCTCAAAGCCGTCTCCCAGGAAGCGCCCAAATCCTCAAGAGACTCCGCGGAAACCTTTCGAGACAATTCCGCCTCAAGATTCAAGGTAAAGCTGTCAAACCGCTCTGCGTCAACTTTCTTTGACAAATCCTCCGAGATAGAAGCCAAAGTGTCGGCATCCGCTTTGCCCGAGAGCGCCGCCTCCATTTCCCGGCGGCAGAGCGAAGCTCCCTCCCGGAGCGCGGCGACCCTGTTCCCTATACCGTCAAGTCGCGACTGCACAACAGTATCCTTCCTGGTCTGCCGGATATTCACCTCGCGGAGAACAACGGGAAGCCTGACTAGCTGGACAAGGAGTTCGGCACAGTAACCGAGCAGAGGTAACGAGTACAGTGTTTCCGCGAAGGAACGCCGGGGCTTGGCGCCCACAAAGGATGGCTTCCCTTCAGATTTCCGTGAGTTCCAAGAGGGAGCTGCGCGTTTCGCTTGCACGGGAGCTGTTTTCGGGGCTTGAGAGTGGACGGAAGCGGTCTGCGGAAAAACCCGGCCCGCCTTCTTTTCCAGGCGGGGGCGGCGCGTTGATGGATATACAGAATCTTCCCGCCGCCGTACGGCAAGTTCATCACGGAGACGTTCAATCAGAGCCTGCCCTTTTTGCGGTTGAGCGCTCTGTCCAGACGGAGGAAGAGAAGTTTCCACAGCATTCGGGGAACTCGCGGGTTCCCGCCGTATGACGACGGGCAGTTCGGAAGACGTATCCGTCCGGGTATCGGGGAGAGGCGCAGATTGAGAATCGCCGGAGACATTCGGCCTCCCTGCGTCCGAGGAGCTTCGGGGAAGAGACGAAAAAAGCAGAGCGCTCTCTTCGTCATGAACAGCAGGAGATGGCTCGCCGCCCCCATCAAAAAAAATTGTATTCTTTTTTTCGTTCACTCCCGAAATTCTCCTTTCCACGCGGCGGCGCCATCCGAAAAGCGATAACCTTCAGAATGAATGGCTTGGACACTGTTCAAGAGTATCATAGACTTCACAAGAAGCCAACACTTCGAAAGCAAGGGAAGCTCAATTCCCCAAAGGAGCTCCTCGTTTCATGTTACTCGGGGAAAAGTTCGCTACCGGATACGTTCGTCCGACGGCGAGGAAAACGATACGAGAGGAACAAGCTTCGCGCGAATCAGCGGAAGCGCACCTGCGGATTCTCCTGGAGAGGAGAGCTCCCTCCTCATGCCCGCAAAATCCGGTATCAAACGAAGCTGTTTCTCCCGGCACTCTATTCAACGCCCATAGTATTGACGAAAGGAAGAAGAGGCGCTGCTGCTTTGACGAGATTTACTGTCTCTCCTCTTTTCTCCATGCTTCCTTCGCAGCAAGGATCGACTCGCGGCACTCCGAAGCCTTCGCCAGCAAAATCTCCAGCTCTTCCGGAGAAGCGGAGAGCAGCTCGTCCAATACGTTTTTGAACTCCTCCGCCAGGCGGCGCACCTGTACGCCGTTGGTGCTCGCCATGTCGGCGCCGAGCCATGCGGGGCCGCCGGCAACGCGCGTGGTATCACGAAAACCTCCCGCTGCAAGAAGCGGCAGGAGCGGGTGGATCTCCCGTTCCTTTCCGGCAAGCAGGGAGAGCGATGCGGCCACGAGCACCGGAAAGTGGCTGATACAGGCAGTCACCGCGTCGTGTTCGGCCGGATCAGTTCGGAGAGAACGCCCCCCGAGCGCCGTAGCAAGTTCCTCCGCCAGGGCAAGGACAGAGGGGGAGGTCCCTGGAAAGGGGACGATCGCACAGATGGAACCAAGGAAGAGCTCAGGGTCGGCGTTGCCGATTCCCCCCTTCTCCTTCCCCGCCATGGGGTGGAACCCCGCGTATCGCTGTCCCCAGATAGATGATAACGAACGCCCCACCTCGGTCTTCGTGCTGGCGAGATCAAAGACAGCGAGCGCGTCAGGGCGCACCGCGCCCGCGATACTCTTGCTCGTCTCCTCCATCGAACGGATGGGCACTGCGAGTATCAGCATATCGCCAAGTGCCGCGCACTCCTCGGCAGAATCGCAGGCATGCGTGATCATACCTGCGTCGAGAGCACGCTGCACGGTTTCCCGAGTGCGGCTCCAGCCGGCGACGCCTTGCACGCTCCCGCCGGACGTCAACTTCCATGCGAGCGACGCTCCCAGCAGTCCGAGTCCGAAGACGGAGACGGTGCACTCCTTTAGCTTCTTCATGCTACTCGCACTCCTTTCCCGTACTGTTTTTCCCGTTCCTTCCCCTAAAAAAAAACAGTTTCCGCAACCCCTCCGCCATGAGGCGCCTCGTGGCTCCAGGTTCCGAGGGACACTCTTTCCACAGGAGAACGACCATATCGGCAGCGAAGAAGCAGCCAAGAACCGTCCAGGACGGCCATCCACGGGGCACGACGAGCCACACGGAGATTCCGCCGCCAAGGGTCATCATACTGATTCCCCAGATCTTCATCCCCCTGGAGATGCAGCGCTTCTCCTCCCAGTCGCACACTATATGGCCGAATTTCGGATGCTGCTGGAGCCATGCGTGCATTTTCGGGGAGGACTTCGCGAAACAGGCCGCCGCGACCAGAACAAAAGGAACAGTCGGCATCACGGGAAGCAGAGCGCCGATAAACGCAAGGAGAACGAACATCATTCCGAGCAGAGACCAGAGATTCATTGCACACCACCAGTTCAAATTGATTACGGGACGGGGCAACGATAGCACGGAATAGAAAAAAACGGGAGAGGAGAAGCACGGAAAAAATCCGGACGGACCACCCGCGGGGCGCGAGCGGTCTGTCCGGCGATTTGTGATCAGTTTTCGCGAGGCGTTACAGCAACGGTATCCTGATCTCCGTGATACTTTCCTCCGGCGGCGTTTTCTCGGGATCCGTCCGATAGATCTCCATCGAGTACGAGTCTCCGAACTCGCGCCCGCTTTTCGGCATCCATTCGCCGTAGATGGCGCGGTACGCGTCGTGCAGACCCGAGTACGCCCCGTTGTAGACCACGACGGCGAACTCCCCTCCGGGGATGGTCTGCACTTCTATTCCGTTGCCCGGGACGAAACCGTCGTCCACGGTGACGCAGACATCCATCCGGATCTTATCGGGCTCCGTCACATCCGGATCGTCGTAGCAGAGCGAGAGGGCAAGAGTATCCGGACCCAGCTTGGACGCGACTTCAGGCGCCCCGCAAAGTTTGCCCCACGCTTCGCCGCACGTGTCGTACGCCCCCGTGTGCCGGATGAACGCAACTTTCAAAGGATCGTGCTTCTCAATTTTTACTTCCATATTTTTTCTTCCTCCTTCGTCGATGGAGAGGGAAAGTGTGAAGAGCTTCGACCTGACCTGGATCATCTCCAGGCGGTGCTTCATTGCCGCCCGCAGCTTTCGCCGGTACTCCCCCGGGGGGACGCCGTAGAGCTTGGAGAACGCCCTTGTGAATGTCTCCGGCGTTTCGTATCCGGCTTCGAAGGCAAGCTCCGTCACCGAACGCACCTTGTAGAGCAGGCTATGCGCCGCCCGTTCCAGCAGCAGCCGCCTCCGGTACTCCAGCAGGGACTCGCCGGTCATCGCCGAGAAGAGGCGCGAGAGATGAAACCTGGAGAATCCGGCGACCGAGGCGATCTCATTCGCATCGAACGGATCGTCCAGCGTTTTCTGCATGTGCATCTGTACCCGGAGAATCGACTCTTCGTAGGCCGCGCGCGTGGCTTCTTTCATTCTTCCCCCTCCTTGTGACACAGAGGATACCGCATCCGGAACGCAACCGCCTGACCGTCGTTGCGCATTTTTATCAGGATGAAGAAGGTCGATCGTCAAAAGAGACAGGCTGCGGAACCTCCGCGGGTTTCGCGAAGAAGTACCCTTGCATCAGGCGCACTCCGGCATTGTGGAAGAACGCAACCTCTTCGGCGTGTTCGATGCCTTCCGCGAGCATCTCGATACCGCTTCTGCGGCAAATCGTTTCGATGGCCTCGAAGACATGCTGTTTCATCGGCTCCTTGTGGATGTCCCGGACGAGTCCGATGTCGAGTTTCACGTAGTCGGGGCGCAGACCGATAAGGCGATTCAGCGACGAGTAGCCGCTGCCGACGTCGTCGAGCGCCGTCCTGAATCCTCTTTCACGGTAGTAGTCCAAGATACCCTGAAGGTGGCGCAGATCGGTGACGCTCTCCGATTCGACGACCTCGAAGACGATCTTCTCCGGCGCCACGCCGTACTCCTCGACTAGGGCCGTCGTGGTCTGCAGACAGTGTTCCGGATTATAGATCGCCGTGGGGATGAAGTTGATGAAGAGCCTTCCTGAACCGCAGAGCGACGCTCCGGAAACGATGGCGGACTGCCGGCAGAGTTTGTCCAGATTGAATATCAATCCGGCTTTTTTCGCCTTGCCGAAGAGCTCGGCCGGATTGATTCGTTCGCCGTCGCTCCGCACGCCTCGGGAAAGACATTCGCAGGCGTACACGCTCTTCGCCGCATAATCGACGATCGGCTGAAAGTGGGTGACAATCCGCCCGTTGCGCAGCACGTCGAGCAGATCTCCCGCGCCCAGGATATCCTCCCACTGCGAAAGAGGTTTTACATGCGCCAGCGAGTCCAATCCGAACGGCCGTCCGCGCTCGGTGAAACAGACGACAGTGGCTCCCTTCTCCGGGTCGGTCAAGCCGCACGACCTCCCGAGGGCCTCTATGACGTCAGAAAAGCGCTCCGCCTCTATCTCCAGGTACATGCCGCGCTCCTGCGGAGAATACCCCGAGGCGGCGAGCCCTTCGATCACTCTTCGGGGAACGAAGGCGAGCGAACTGTAGAGGTATACCATGACATTTCTCGTATAGAGCAAAGAGACAAGATCGCACACCGGGCATGCCGGAGTTTCCATCGCGCCGTCGTTCGTCGCGTTCACTGCGCCCTCTCCTCTCCCAGGTCCTCGTACGCTTCCGGGAGGAAGCGCGGAGAGCAGACGCAGAGAAAGACCAGATCATCCGTTCCGGTGTTGGAACCCGTATTTCGCATGTCGATTTGAATGATCGGGTATTTTTTGAGGCAGGTGACAATGTGTCGTATTTGCCATAAAATATGTCGTATGAATACAAACAAGACTGGCAGCGCAAAAGCTGCAACGGAGACAATCGCGCTTGAATCCATAAATGTGCTCACCCCCGGCTCCGCTCCCGTCGCTCTGAAACTCGCGCGCATAGGAGGAATCGGAGAGACTGTGGACGGGAGCGTGTCGTGGGACCGTTCCCGATGCTCCCTCTCTCCCGGAATAGTGGCAGAAACGCTCGTATCGGCTCTTCTTTGCGGCTGTCGGGCGCTCTACAACATGAAGTCCTTCTGGGAGGAGTCCGGATGCGCCGCCTGGTTCGAGAGGAACGGCGTCGTGCCGGAGCAGCTGAACGACGATGTGTACGCGCGGCTTCTGGACAGGTTCTCCGAATGCGACATGCGCGGAATAGTGGAGACCGTGGCGTTCAGACTCAGGACGGCGCACGGGATCAAGATTTCGACCGTGCATTTCGACACGACGTCGGTCTCCGTGGAAGGCGACTATGCGACGACGAGAGAAGAGCGGGGGGAGGAGAGCGACGGCGCGGAGACGTCCGAACCCGCCGCCGCGGACGCCGAAAAGACTTCTTTCGAGATAGAGCGCGGGCACTCCAAGGACCGTCGTCCCGACCTGAAGCAGATCAAGATCGGCCTCGCGGTGCAGGAGGAGGGGATTCCGCTCACGGGAGAACTCCTCTCCGGCAGCGCTTCGGACCGGACGTGGAACGGGAACGCCGTCGGGTACATATCGGAACTGCTCGGAGGGCAGGGAGTCGAAGACGCCGTTTTCGTGGCCGACAGCGCGCTCGTGAGCAAGGAGAACCTGGCGGAGCTCGCCGACGAAGGAATGGATTTCGTGACGCTGCTTCCCGGGACATTTTCTCTGGAGAAGGAGCTCAAGGAGAGAGCGTGGCGCGAAGAGAAGTGGACGGACCTCGGCGCTCTCGCCCGCGATCCCGACGAGAAGAGCGCGCGCTACAAGACGCGGAGCGTCCGGGAGGAGATCGAGGGAAGAACGTACGACTTTCTCGTGGTCCACTCGACGAAGCTCGAAGCCCTGAAGGAGAGGAGTCTGAAAAGCCGTTTCGACAGACTGGGCGTCGAACTGCGCAAAGAGAGTCTCGCACTGCGGAAGCGGGAGTTCGCCTGCGAGGAGGACGCCCGAAGAGGCGGAGCGGAACTTCTGGAGAAGGCGGCGAAGTATGGGATCGTCGCCGGATGTTCCGTCGAGCTCGAGGAGAAAGCCGTACGGGGCAAGGGCAGACCGAAGAAGGATGCTCCCCCTCCGGCGACGAACCGTACGTGGAGGGCGGTCGTCGAAATAGGAGAGGTCGAGGAGAAAGCGTGGAAATCCGCCATGGACAGGGAGTCGACATTCATTCTCGTGTATCGGATGGAGAAGGCTGTCGAGCGGAAGAATCCCGCGGAAATCCTGAGGACGTACAAGAACCAGAACGTCGTGGAACAAGGGTTCCGCTTCCTCAAGCAGCCGATCTACCTCGGCCCCGTTCTGCTGAAGAAGCCGGAACGGGTGGAAGCGCTGGGATACGTCTTTCTTCTCGTGCTGCTTCTCGCGAAGTATCTTGAATACCGGGTACGGGCGTCGCTGGAGAAGGAAGGCGACGCGCTGCGGGTCGGAGGACAGAAACTCGCCCGTCCTACGACGCAGACGATCCTGTACCATTTCGGAACCGTGCCGCTGCTGGAGAGCGGAGGGAAACGGTTCATGCCGAATCCGCCCGGAGGCAACGGAACCCGCATCATGGACGCGCTCGGTTTTTCCTGGGAGCTGTACACGCACGGAGACTGCGAGGATCGCTTCATGGAGCGTTTCCGCAGCTGAGGGGAGCATCCCGTTGTAACGTCCCTACGAAGCGAAGCTTTCGACGGCTGCGGATGGATTCCGTTGTTTCAACGGGATCGTGTGGTGTATGGACTTTTACAGCCCTATTCTCATAGAGTCGGCTGGTTCGAATCCTCGGAGGCGTTGTTCGCGACGATATTCGGTTGGCAAGGTGCGGGAAAAGCCCCTTTCCCTTGAAGGCGTCCATTGTTCGCAGGAAAATCAAGTTGTTCTTTTGCTGAGGTGCGAAATACGGGTT
>Ga0334887_1001861_pt1 | contig 25697 bp, 18 predicted proteins | sample GraSluR1_MG_10_FD_207217 | JGI IMG/M metagenome (GOLD analysis project Ga0334887, IMG submission 207217) | Sludge microbial communities from methane-producing bioreactor in Wageningen University, Netherlands - Granular Sludge_18_07-R1 | ecosystem: Engineered > Bioreactor > Anaerobic >...
GTCACCGCGACGGCGCCTCGTTCGAACACGCCGTCCAGAATCGTGAAGAACCGCCGTTCGCTTTCCGCCGAGTCGTCCAGCCCCCGACGCATCTTGACCGTCACCGGCCGGTCGCCGCCGACCGCATCGAGAACTTCCTGCACAATGCCCAGCGCCACCGGCGGGTCGGACAACAGCCAGCCGCCGCGGCGCTGCCTGACCACCTTGTGTACGGGACACGCGAAGTTGATGTCGACGACGTCGTACCCGGCGTCCGCCAAGGCGCGGGCGGCGGGTCCGAATTCGCGGGGGTCGCTGCCCAAGAGCTGTGCCCCGACGGGATGGTCGTCCGGAGCAACGTGCAGCAGTCGCCGCTGCCAGTCGCCGGCGTGGGCGACGTTCCTGCCGAGCACCATCTGCCCCAGCGCGTACGCGGCGCCGTGCCGCCGCGCCACGCGACGCATGGGCAGGTCGCTGTAGCCGCTCAACGCCGCCTGGGCAAACGGATGGACGATCTTCACGGGGCCGATGGTCAGCACAACACGACGGTCCTCCCTGTCAGCGGCCTTGGGGGGGGTCTTGATCCCGCCAGCAATCGGAGCGTATTCTACCGGACCACGGGGCCGCAACGACAGCCATCGGGCCGTCCCTCTCACCCGCCGCGGAAGCGGAAGAAAGGATTGGGCATGAACAAGGCAGAACTGCTCGCGGATCGGCTTCAGGCGGCGCGGCGATGGACGCTGTCCCTGCTGGACGACATCCCGGAATCCACCTGGTTTGACATGTCCGGGGCCGGGCATACGCACGTGGCCTGGCAGGTGGGGCACCTGGCGGCCTCCATCGCGTCGTTGATTCACGTGCGATGCCTGGGGAAGGCCTTTGAGGCATGCCTGCCCCCTGATTTCCGGGAGCGGTTCGGCATCGGGTCGTCGCCGATCTCGGACGCCGCCGCCCACCCACCGGTCGCCGAGCTGCGCGTCGTGTTTGACCGCATCCACACGGAGGCCGTCGCCGCCGTGTCCGCCATGTCGGAAGACGATCTGTCCGGACCGGCGGGCGGCCAGCCGCACCCGATGTTTGCAACCCGGGAGGGTGCGGTGGTCATGGCCATCATGCACGAGGCGTTCCACGCGGGGCAGATCGCGATGCTCCGGCGGCTGGCCGGCAAGGGGCCGCTGCGCTGACCGTCCCCTCGTTGGCTGCAAAGAAGCCTGACCGCCGACTCAGTCTCCACCGGTCTTGAGCAGTGCCAGAAGCTGCGTGTGACTCGTCGCCTGAAGTACGCGCTCCCGAAACTCCGCGCTGCCGAACGTCCGCGCGATGTCCGTGAGAATGTGCAACTGGAGGCTGTTGTCATGCAGGGGCGAGAAGATCATGAACACAATCTGCGCCGGGTCGCCATCGGGCGCGTCAAAATCGACGCCGCGCACGGACAACCCGATGCCGACCGCCGGCGTCGTGAGGCCCGCCACCCGCGTGTGCGGAACGGCCAGCCCGTTTCCTACACCGGTCGGCATCAGCCGTTCGCGGGCAAGGACCGCCTGGACGACCGGCTCCTTCGGGACGCCGATGGCCGCAGAGAGCGCCTCGGCCAGTTCCCGCACGACCGCTTCCCGCTCTGTTGCGACAAGAGCGGGAATGAACGCCTTTCCGACGAGAAAATCCTTCAGCCGTCGCGGTCGGCTCAGGCGAAGCAGCTTCTGCATCATCGGACCGCTCATCATGGACGTGGCCAGGGCCATGACCACCAGGGCCACGAACATCGGCTCGCGGATCAGCCCGACCTTGAGGGCCAACAGCCCGAGAATGATCTCCATGGCCCCGCGGGCGTTCATGCCGAATCCCAGCGCCCACGCCTCGCGTGAAGGCATGCTGGCCAGCCGCCCCCCGAGCCCGCAGCCGATCACCTTCCCGATCGTGGCGATGACCAGCACCAGCAGCACCAGCACGACGTCAAAATGCTGCACGAAGTTCACGCGCAGCCCGATGCTCGCGAAGAAGAGCGGTGCGAAAATGAACGACACGAACTCGCTGATGATGGCCCGAGTCCGCTCGCGCAGGTGACTGGAATCGCCCACCGCCACGCCCACCAGGAATGCGCCGAAAATCGCATGCACGCCGATCCATTGCGTGATCGCCGCCCCGAACATGGCCAGGGCCAGCGCGAATCCCGCCACGCCGCCCGGCCAGGTGGTGTGGGCTTGCACCCAGGGAAGCACCCGATGGATCAGCCAACGGCCGGCCGTCAGCATCACGGCGGCAAACCCCAGCGTCAGGCACACGGTGTACACAAACGGCAGGCCGTGACCGTGGGACTGGCCCGCCAGGCTCAGCACCAGGGCGAAGATGATCCACCCGATGATGTCGTTCAGGACCGCCGCGGCGACAAGCACCATCCCGAGGTCGCTACGGTACAGCCGCAGATCCATCAGCGTCTTGGCAATCACGGGAAGGGCCGAGATCGACAGGGCCGTCGCAAAGAACAACGCGAACAGAAACGGTTCGGCCCCTTCCGATGCGCCGGACAGTCGGGGAAACGAATACGCGGTGGAAAAGCCGATCACGAACGGAAACAGCATCCCCGCAACCCCGACGATGGCTGCCGCCTTGCCCTGCTGCCACACCGTGGAGAGGTTCACCTCCATCCCCGCCACCACGAGGAACAGGGCGATGGCCAGCGTGGTGAGTCCCTCCATGACCACGGCCAGCGGCCCATCCAGGGGAAACAGGACCGCGGTCCACTGAGGCGACAGCGTCCCGAGAACGGTGGGGCCCAGCAGAATTCCCGCCAGCAGCTCTCCCAGGACCATCGGCTGGTTCAACCGGTGCGCGCACTCGCCCAACCCCCGGGCAACCGCCAGCAGCAGCCCGATGGACGCGAACATCCAGACGATGTCACTGGAAGACAGCCCGGTCATCGTGCCGGATGATCCGCGGCTGCGGCGAGGCTGTCAACCGCCCCCATCGGCGTAGCCCGTTTGCGGAGGACGTCACCTCCCTTGAGACCGGCTGGAAAGCCGGTCCCACACCAGAGAGCCGGTCCCACACCAGAGAGCCGATCCCACATAAGGGGCTGCGCACAGCCCGTAGGGTCCGCCGTGCGAACCATTCCCCTGCACAGCCCGTAGGGTCCGCCGTGCGGACCATTCCCTGATGGCCAAGAGACTACGGTCTGCAGCTTCCCAAGACCGGCTGGAAAGCCGGTCCCACACAAGAGGACCAGTCCCACACAAGGCAGTCGGTCCCCTGAGGCTATTGCCGGAGGGAGCGGGCGGTTTGTTCGGCCTGGCGCAGAACGCGCAGGAGGTTGCCGCCGAGAATCTTTCGGATGTCCGGCTCGGAGTAGCCGCGGTTGAGCAGCTCCTGCGTGATGTAGGGATAGCCGGAGACGTCTTCCAGTTGCAGGGGCATGGTGCCGGCGCCGTCGTAGTCGCTGCCGAGGCCGACGTGATCCACGCCGATAAGCGTCGTGACGTAGTCGATGTGATCCACTACCGTGTGAACGCCCCCGCGGGGGATGGGGTGGGCCTTCTTCCACTCTTTCCAGGCCTTGTCGAACTCCTCCTTGTTCGGGTAGCGAGCGTGCAGGGCGCGTTCCTCCTCGAAGTAGTTGGCCATCATCTTCGCCCCCTCGGGGTCGGCGTAGCCGGGGAAGAAATTGATCATCAGCAGGCCGCCATTAGCCTTGAGCATGTGGAGCACGTCGTCCGGGACGTTGCGGGCGTGGGGGGCAAGGCCGTACGCGGCGGAGTGGGAGATGATGACCGGCGCCTTGCTGACGCGAAGGGCGTCGCGCATGGTGTCCGCGGAGACATGCGCCAGGTCGACGAGCATGCCCAGGCGGTTCATTTCCAGGACGACTTTTTCGCCGAAGGGGGCGAGGCCGCCGTGGCGGGGTTCGTCGTTGGCGGAGTCGGCCCAGTCGGTGGTGAGCGAGTGGGTCAGGCCAAGGTAGCGGGCGCCGAGGTCGTAGAACGTCCGCAGGTTCTCCAGCGAGCCCTCGATGGTGTGGCCGCCCTCGATCCCGATGAGGGACGCGATTTTGCCGGACCGGTGGATTCGTTCCACGTCGTCGGCCGTGCGGGCGAGTTCGAACACGTCAGGGTATCGCCGGACCATGCGGTGGATGAGCTCGAACAGCTCCAGCGCAACGGCGGCGGCGGTGCCGTCGTGTTCGGTTTCCGGAGGCACGTAGACGACCCAGAACTGGCCGCCAACCCCCCCCTGCTTCAACCGCGGGATGTCGGTCTGGAGCCGGGGCTGCGGCTGCGAGATGTCCATCACGTCGAATGAGGATTTGCCCAGCTTTCGGATTTGCCAGGGCATGTCGTTGTGGCCATCGATGACGATGGCGGCTCGGTGAATTTTCGATGCCTGTTCCGTCAAGACCACGGGGCCACGCTCCTTTGGGTTGTCGTACTCCGGCCGGGCCGGCCGGGTGGTGGTCTGGCCGCCGGCCGCGAAAAGCATGAGGCAGGCTGTAACCGCTGATGCTGCGATGAGCGACATTGCTGACCTTTCGCCTGTCCCGGTGTTGGTCCGGGCGGATGCACCATGGTAGCGGAATGGGGCCACCGAGGGAAACCGGCCGGGGCGTTCGCCCGGCGGGCGGATTACGGGTACCATGCCGTGCCGCGGGCGGGCCTTTGACGAGTCCGGGGCGCGGAGAACGGATCAGGAGTCAGCAGCGGTGGCATGGACCAGGGAAGAAATCGAACGGCGGGTGTTGGGCGTGTTGATGGAGAAATCGCTGGCCCAGCCCGAGTACTATCCGATGACGATCAACGCGATCGTCACCGCGTGCAATCAGAAGAACAACCGTGACCCGATGATGGACCTGGATGAGGACGCGGTGTATCACGCGCTGGAGGAGTTGCGGCTGCGCGGGGCGGTCACCGTTGTGCTGCCGGGTCCCGGCGCCCGCACGAAGCGATACAAGCACGAGGTGGAAACGTACTTCCGCTGGCAGAAGCGAGAACGGGCGGTGATGGCGGAGCTGCTGTTGCGCGGTCCGCAGACGACGGGCGAGCTTCGCTCGCGTTGCGCCCGCATGGCGCCGTTCGAGAGCGTCGACGTCGTGATGAATGTGCTGGACTGTCTGGCCGGGTATGAGCCGCCGTGCGTGGTGAAGCTGCCGCGCGGCGCGGGGCAGTCGGCGGACCGCTATCGGCAGTTGTTGTACGAAGAGCGTGATCTGCCCGCGGAACCGGCGCCGGACGTGTCGGCCCCGCCTTCCGGCGCGGGATCGCAACCCGACGCTGTGAGCCTGCAGGATGCCGTGGAGGCGTTGCAGAAGCAGGTGGAGGAGCTTTCGCAGCGGGTGGAGCGAATTGAGAACGAGTTGCGGTAGGTCGGCGACCGCAGGGTCGGTGGTGGGGATGAGAGAGAAGTCGGCATTCAGACCGGCTGGTCTCCGCAGGTTCCGGCGCGCCGGGATGGCGAGAAAGCCGGTCCCAAAGGGGAAGAGACCGGCTGGAAAGCCGGTCCCACACAGACCAACCGGCCCCACACAGGCCAGCCGGTCCCGCGAACGCTGAACAACTGGAAACTGGAAGCCCGTAGGGTCCGCCGTGCGGACCATTCCCCTATGGCCTACAGCCTACGGTCTGCAGCTTCCCAAGACCGGCTGGAAAACCGGTCCCACACAAGGCTGCCGGTCCCACACAAACCAGCCGGTGCTGCGGCGCCCGAGCCGGCGGGGGCGCGTGGCTCAGACGGTCATGAACAGGTTGTCGTGGCCGGGGATGATGAGTTCCGCAACCTCCACAATTTCGGCGAAGGACTGGCGTGCGCGGGCGGTGTCGAAACAGCGGTCGTGGATGCGGGCGTTCTGGTAGTGGTCGCGCGTCAGCACGGCGTCGCCGGCGATGAGGGTGGTCTGGCGTCCCGCCACGAGAAGGGCGCACGTGCCAGGGGTCACGCCGGGCGACGGAAACGTGTGGACCACCTCGCTCAGTCGTTCCGGTGCGGGCCGGGTCCGTCCCAGCAGCACAAGCTCCTGTTCGATCTCTTCAGTCGAGACAGTGTCGTCCGGCTGGCCGGCGGCGGATTCCAGGGATCGGTTCAGGTGGCCCAGCAGAGTGGATCGCTCCTGCGGATGGATGAGCCAGTCGGCGTTGTCGAACAGGCCGAGGCTGCGCCGATGCACGGGCAGGAAGCAGGTGAGGAACACGGTGGTGACCTGTTCGGGGCGCAGTCCGGCCCGTTCATGGAGCCGGTGCGCCAGGATTTCGGCCGGCAGGGACGGGTCGACGAGGATGGTCGATTGGCCGTCGCGCATGAGGGTGGTCGTGGCGTGAGAGGTGCGGACCGGCGTTCGCTCGTTCCAGAACGGGTTGTGGCTGAGTGTCCCGATGCTGATGACGTCGATGGTGCAGCTCATGGGGTTGCAGTGTAGCCCGTTCGGGTCACGGACGCGAGCGAGGTCGGGCCTCCGTGGCAGGCGCCCTTGACACCGGTCCGGGTTTGCGGGAAAAGCACCGCTCGCTTAACCTTTTGTTATGCCGACAACTTGGCAATAGAAACCACGGACCTGCTATGCTCGACATCAGGTGGATACGCGAGAAACCGGAGCTGATCCGCGAGGCCGCCGGCCTCAAGAGAATCCCGTGCGACGTGGATCGCCTTTGCGCGGTCGATGAGCGCCGGCGGGCCATCCAGAAGGAGCTGGACGACCTGCGGGCGGAAAGCAACGAGTTGGGCCCGCAGATGGCCCTGTTCGGCAACCCGAAATCCGACTGGTACAAGCGGGCGGTGGCGGAAGGCCGGACGCCGCAGGACATCCAGACACTGGCGGCGCAGACGCGTCAGAAGCTGTCGGACATCAAGGCCCGGATCAAAACGCGGGAGGAGGAGGCGCGGGCGATCGGGGAGGAGTTCGATCAGCTTATGCTGACGATGCCGCAGCCGGCGGCCCCCGACGTGCCCATCGGCAAGGACGAATCGGAAAACGTGGTGCTTCGTCATGAGGGACAGGTGCCGCCGTTTGCGTTCGAGCCGAAGGACCACGTGGCCCTGGGAACGGAGCTGGGAATCATTGACATCGAGCGCGGCGTGAAGCTGGCGGGCGCGCGGAATTACATCTTGCGCGGGGACGGCGCCATGCTGCACTACGCGGTGCTGCGGTTGGCCCAGGACCTGATGATCTCGTGCGGTTTTACGCCGATGGTGGTGCCGGTGCTGGTGCGGGAATCGGTGATGTACGGCACCGGGTACTTCCCGATCGGACGAGACCAGGCGTACCTGTGCGAGCGGGACGAGATGTCGCTGGTGGGGACGGCCGAGGTGCCGCTGACCGCCTACTATACGGACGAAGTGCTGGAAGAGGACCAACTGCCGGTCAAGAGCGTGGCGCTCAGCACGTGCTTTCGGCGCGAGGCCGGTGCGGCCGGGAAGGACACGTACGGGCTGTACCGGATTCACCTGTTCGACAAGGTGGAGCAGGTGGTGGTGTGCCGCAACGACGAGGAAGAGAGCATCCGCTTTCACCACGAGATTCTGGCAAACGCGGAGTCGGTGCTGCAGGCGCTGGGGCTGCCCTACCGGGTGGTGAACGTATGCACGGGCGACCTGGGGCAGGGCCAGGTGCAGAAGTTTGACATCGAGACGTGGATGCCCTCGCGCAACAGCTATGGGGAGACGCATTCCGCGTCTCGTTTCTACGAGTTTCAGGCCCGGCGGCTGAACCTGCGATATCGCGACAAGGACCGCAAGCTGCGGTTCTGCCACACGCTGAACAACACGGTGATCGCGTCACCGCGGATTCTCATTCCGATTCTGGAGCTGTACCAGAATGAGGACGGTTCCGTGACGGTGCCGCCCGCTCTGCGGCCGTACATGGGCGGCAAGGAACGTATCGTGGGGAGGGGTCAGTCATGATCGTCGTCATGAAACCCGGGTGTACGCCGGCGGACGTGCAGCACGTTGTGGACCTGGTGCGCCAACTGGGCTTGCGAGACCACGTCATCGTCGGGACGGACCGGACGGTCATCGCCGCGATCGGCGACAAGCGTACCGTGGACAAAGGCGCCATCGAGACCGCGCCGATGGTGGACCGTGTGGTGCCCATTCTCGCGCCCTACAAGGTTGCGAGCAAGGAGGTCAAGCGGGAGCCCTCGGTCATCCGGATCGGTCCGTCGGGCGCGGAGATCGGCGGGCGGAAGATCGGTGTGATCGCCGGGCCGTGCAGCGTGGAGAGCGAAGAGCAGATACTGACCACGGCGCGTGCGGTTCGGGCGGCCGGAGCGATCGGGCTGCGGGGCGGCGCGTTCAAGCCGCGCACGAACCCGTACGCGTTCCAGGGGCTGGGCGAGTCCGGGCTGAAGCTGCTGGCCGCCGCGCGTGAGCAGACGGGGCTGGCGGTGGTCACGGAGGTGATGAGCGTCGACCAGGTGGACCTGGTGGCGGAATACGCGGACGTGCTCCAGATCGGGGCGCGGAACATGCAGAACTTCAACCTGCTGCGTGCGGTGGGGACGCGGAACAAGCCCGTACTGCTGAAGCGAGGGCTGGTGGCCTCGCTGGAGGAGTTTCTGCTGGCGGCGGAGTACATCATCAACGCGGGCAACCCGAACGTGATTCTGTGCGAGCGGGGCATCCGGACGTGCGAGGAGTACGTCCGGAACACGCTGGCGCTGGCCGTGGTACCCGCGGTGAAACGGGAGTCGCACCTGCCGATCCTGGTGGATCCCTCGCATGGAACGGGGCACGCGTACATGGTGCCGTCTATGTGCAAGGCGGCCGTCGCGGCGGGGGCGGACGGCATCATCGTGGAAGTGCATCCCGACCCGCAGCACGCCCTGACGGACGGGGCCCAGTCCGTCACGTGTGACACCTTCGCGCAGACCATGCAGGAGCTGGCCGCCGTGGCGCACGCGGTGGGACGATCGATGTGATCGCCGCGCAACCCGTTCGCGGCGCGCGGCGTGTTTTGGCCGGAAGTCGAAATCGAGCATGAACGCACTGCACGAGCAAGCCCGGATCGGACTGATCTCGCTGCTGTGCCTGTTGACCGCTTGCACAAACTCCAAGCGGGGGGAGAGCGGAGCCATGGGCACGAAGGATGCGCAGCGCGCGAACCGTCTGGCGCACGCCACCAGTCCGTATCTGCTTCAACATGCGTACAACCCGGTGGACTGGCACGAATGGGGCGAAGACGCCTTCGCCAAGGCAAAGCGGGAAAACAAGCCGATCTTCCTGAGCATCGGCTATGCCGCGTGCCACTGGTGCCACGTGATGGCGCACGAATCCTTCGAGAACGACGCCATCGCGGCCATCCTGAACCGGCACTTCGTGTGCATCAAGGTAGATCGGGAAGAGCGGCCGGACGTCGATGAAATCTACATGCAGGCCACGCTGGCCATGAACAACGGCCAGGGCGGCTGGCCGATGACCGTGTTTCTGACGCCGGACCGCCGCCCGTTTTTCGCGGGCACGTATTTTCCGCCGGAGGGGTTCAGGCGGCTGGCGGAAGTGATCGCCGACGCCTGGAAGGACCGCCCCGGCGAGCTGATCGAGCAGAGCGGCAAGGTGCAGGAGTATCTGCAGTCGTGGGCCACCGTGCCGGCCGGCGGTGAGCACGGCCTGGGCGTCGAAGAGGTGGTGAGTACCGCGCGGGAACTGGTCCGGTACATCGACCCCGGCCTGGGCGGGTTCCAGACAAACGCCAACAAGTTTCCGCCAAGCATGGCGATGGAGCTGATGCTGCGGGCGTGGCGTCGCACGGGCGACGAGGGGCTGATGCGGGCCGTGCGCGTGACGCTGGACCATATGGCCCGGGGCGGCATCTACGATCATCTCGGCGGAGGCATCTGTCGATACAGCACCGATCCGCAGTGGCTGGTGCCGCACTTCGAGAAGATGCTGTACGACCAGGCCCTGGTCAGCGGAATCTACCTGGATGCCTATCAGGCGACCGGCGAGCCGCTCTACGCGGAGACGGCCGCGGGGATTCTGGATTACGTTCTGGAGGACCTCCAGGCGCCGGACGGCGGTTTCTACTCCAGCCGGGACGCGGACAGCGAGGGGCTGGAGGGCAAGTACTACGTCTGGACCGTGGCGCAGGTGCAGGAGGTGCTCGGCGAGGCGGACGCGAAGCTCTTCTGTGACTACTACGACGTGACGGAGGGAGGGAACTGGTTCGAGTCGCTCGGGCACGCGCCGTCGGGGCCCAAGAGCATCCTGAACATCCGGCGGCCGCTGAACATCTTTGCGGAACTGCACGGCCTGGACATGGCCGATCTGCAGCATCGACTGGCTGACATGCGGGCGAAACTGCGCGACGCCCGGGCCACGCGCGTCGCGCCGGCGCTGGATGACAAGATCCTGACGGCCTGGAACGGGCTGGCGATCGCCAGCCTGGCCAGGGGGGCGGTCGTGCTGGACGAACCACGGTACGCGGAGGCGGCGGCCCGGGCGGCCGATTTCGTCCTGGTACACCTGCAGGAGGACGGCCGGCTGCTGCGGACGTGGCGACAGGGCCGGGGTCGACTGACGGGCTACCTGAGCGACTACGCGTTCTTCATCGAGGGGTTGCTCAACCTGTACGAGGCCACGTTTGACCTTCGCTGGCTGGAGGTTGCGGACGCGTTGGCGGAGCAGTCCGTCCGGCACTACTTCGACGAGACGGGCGGGGCGTTCTTCTTCACCGCGGATGATGCAGAGGCGCTGATCGCGAGAACGAAGAACCCGCGGGACGGGGCGATTCCGTCGGGCAACTCCGTTCATGCGCAGAACCTCCTGCGTCTGGCCATCCTGCTGGACAAGCCGGCCTATCGCGAGAAGGCGGAATCCATCTTCCGCGCATTCGCATCGATGGCGACGGAATCGCCGGGCGCGTTTGAGCGGCTGCTGAGCGCCGCGGATTTCTCCGCGGGGCCGATCCAGGAAGTCGCCCTGGTCGGTCCTGTGGCGGACCCCTCGACACGCGAGCTTCTTCGTGCCGTTCACCGGACGTTCCGGCCGAACAAGGTGTTGGCGCTGTCGGCCGGGCCGGAGTCTGACGCGGCCCGGCGGATTCCGCTCCTGGCAGCCAAGACGATGCAGGAGGGGCGGGCGACGGTGTACGTGTGCCGCAATTACACGTGCCGGCGGCCGGTGACCATGCCGGCGGACCTCGAAACGATTCTTGACGCGGAGAAGTAGCGGCGCGTCACAATCCGACATACCGGACGTACAGGGTTTTTGCAGTGTCCGGTGAGTTGGTGCCCTTGATGATGGCGCGGCCGTCGGGGAAGACCGTCAGTTCGAACGCGTCAATCGCGACCTTCAGCAGAAACGAGTTGACGAGCACGTCCCCACGGGCGACAGGGCGGAGCCGATCGGCCAGTGCGGGCAGGTCGACCGCATGCTCGCCTTTTCGATGCACCTGCACCGCGTCACGGCCGCAGAGGTGCGAGGCAACGCTGAAACGCGCCCCCGACAGATACTCGTACCGATGATGGCGGCAGCAGGCGCAGTCCGCCCGATCCGCGGCGTCTCCAACGTGCATGGCAGTGAACCGCCCGGACCAGATGTCGAGGCTGACCAGATGGCGGTTCACGTCGTCCAGTCGACCCATCAGGATTTTGAGCGCCTCGGTGGCCTGCAGGCTGGCGACCACGCGCACCAGCGTGCCCAGCACGCCCACGGTCTCGCACGTCGGGGTTTCTTCCGGCGGAGGGGCTTCCTCAAAGATGCAGCGCAGGCAGGGTGTGACGCCGGGCAGGACGGCCAGGCACAACCCGCTGGAGGCGACGGCCGCGCCGTAGACCCAGGGCCGGCGATGCTTGACGGCCACGTCGTTGATGAGGTAGCGGGTCTCGAAGTTGTCCGTGCCGTCGAGGATAAGGTGCGAACCGTCGGTCAGCCGTTCGATGTTTGACGGGTTCACGTCAGTTACGATCCCTTCGACGGTGACCTGTGAATTGATGCGGACCAGCTTCCGGCGGGCGGCTTCCGCCTTAGGCAGCGCGGCGGCCACGTCATCCTCATCGAACAGGGTCTGTCGTTGGAGGTTGTCCAACTCGACGAAGTCCCGGTCGCAGATGCGGACGAAGCCCACGCCGGACCGCACGAGCGTCTCGGCCAGCGTGCTGCCCAATGCGCCGCAGCCCACGATGACCACCCGGGATTCGGCGAGCCGTTGCTGACCCTCCGGGCCAATGGGCCCAAAAAGAATCTGACGCGAGTAGCGCGACCAGATCGGATTCATCGGGCTGGGTGCATCGGAAGGCATGGTTCGCGCGCCGGCTCTGGAGACTCCCCCGCGGGCGGGACACCCCGCCGCCCCCCTACCGCTTCTCGTCTTCCCCGGGCTTCCGATCGGCAAAGTTCGCCAGAAACCCGTCCGGCGCCGGCTCATCGGGAGCCGGCGGGGCGGGCGAGGTCCGCGGATCAGCGGAAGCTGCGGGGGGGTACTCGATCTCCTCGGTCGACGACGGGCGACGTTGTTCCGACCGTTGTTCGGCGGCAGGAGCGGGCCCGGCGGTCGCGACTGTACGGTGAAGGACGAAGTATTCGCTCCATAAGGACCAGGCCGCCCGGACGTAGACTGCGGCGAAGACGGCAAAGATGAGAACGGTCAGATTGGCCTTCACCAATTCGTCGAATATCACCACCACTGTCAGAGCAAGGGCCAGGGCCACGCAGCTCGACAGGATGGTATCGAGCAGAAAGCACCACAACCGGCCGGTCACGCGGCCGAGACCCGCTGTCAGAAGCAGCAGCGGACCCGCAAACCGAAGAATCCAGATGGTCCCTGCGATGGTCGTCTCCTTCACCCCGGAGGGATTCTCCAGGGGATTGAACAACAGCCAGCCGATCAGCGTGATCAGTATGGCCGGCAGCAACGCGTTGACGGCATTCCTGCGGACGCGGTCGGCGACCCTGTCTGCGATGGTGGGTGTGTTGGAGTACGAATCAGTCATGGGGAGTTTTCCGTGATGCGGCGGCACTCGAAGCGTTGGCGGCGGAGCACCGACGGCTAATTCTGTCAACGGTCAGGTTCGCCCGCTACGGCATCGTGAATTCGTGCTTGGGGTCGCGGATGGTCAGCACGGGGCACGGTGCCTTGCGGACCACCTTCTCGGCGGTGCTGCCCAACAGCACGTGCGTCAGACCGCCGCGCCCGTGGGTGGCCAGCACGATCAGGTCGATGCTGCATTCCCGGGCGTACCGCACGATTTCGGCAAACGGTTTGCCGAAGACGACCTTGGTCACGGCCGGGTATTTCAGCCCGATCAGGTGGTCGTCGGAGAACCGCTGCATCTGGCCGTCGGCCAGGGTGGTCAGGTCTTCCACGGGCGGAGTGACGGGCGCCATCTCCGGCCCGACGGCCGACCAGTACTGGTACGCCTCATCAATCACGTGCAGGCAGTGCAACTGCGCGTCAAAAGCCTCCGCCAGGCGCCGGGCAAAGCCCAAAGCATGCAGCGAGAGTTCCGAAAAGTCCGTCGGGTGCAGAATCTTGCTAAAGGTGATGCTCATGGTACGATCGATGCCTCCATACTTGACATGCCTGGCCCGGATGCCGGCATCGTACGGTCGTTCCGAAAACGCGTCAAGAACACGACGCCAGTCCCCCGCGCTTGACCGGCCCGCCGAACCGCCTAATATCGCGCCGGGATCGGCCAGTCACCTTGGAATCAGGCGGTCCGGACAGGGAAGTGGACGTTGCACACTCCAGACGCTCATGACGAATCCCGGCCGTCGGCACGGCGGTTGCCCCCGTGGCTGAAAAGACCGCTGCCGGCCGGCGCCTCTTTTGCCCGGACCAAGCGGGCCGTCGTCGAAAGCGGGATCGCCACCGTGTGCCAGGACGCCAAGTGCCCCAATCTCACCGAGTGCTGGTCGCACCGGACGGCCACTTTCATGATCCTGGGCCATCGCTGCACGCGCCGGTGCGCGTTCTGCGCGGTGGCAACCGGCCGCCCGCCGGCCCCCGAACCGGACGAGCCTCAGCGGCTGGCACGGGCCGCCGCAGAGCTGGGTCTGCGGCACGTGGTGATTACGGCCGTGGCGCGCGACGACTTGAGCGACGGCGGGGCCGCCCATTTCGCGGCCTGCGTTCGGGCGGTACGCCGGCAGTGCCCCTCGGCCACGGTCGAAGTGCTCCCGTCGGACATGAAGGGCAGCGAGGTGAGCATCCACGCGCTCTGCGACGCCGGGCCGCACCTGTACAACCACAACCTGGAGACCGTCGAGCGTCTGACGGGGCGAGTCCGCCCGCAAGCCCGCTATGAGCGGTCGCTCGGCGTGATTCGCATGGTCCGGGCGTATGCCCCGGGCATTCTGACCAAGTCGGGCCTCATGGTCGGACTGGGCGAAACGCGCGACGAGCTCCGGCAGGCATTTGCCGACCTCGTCGCCGCGGGCTGCCGGATTCTGACCATCGGACAGTACTTGCAGCCGTCTTCAGCGCAGGCGCCGGTGGAGAAGTACTACCCCCCCGGCGAGTTCCGGGATCTGGCGGAGGAGGCGCGGGCTGCCGGGTTCCTCAGCGTGGCGGCCGGGCCGTTCGTGCGGTCGAGTTATAACGCGGCGGAGGTGTTTGACGCGGCCCGCGCGGCGGCGCCGCAGGTGCCCTGTTCTTGAGCAAAGAATGCGTCACGGGACGACATGGAACAATTGCGCGGCAAGTTCATCGTGTTCGACGGGCCCGACGGGTGCGGGAAGTCCACACAGCGGGAGAAGCTGGGCCAACGCCTGACCGCGGCCGGCCTGGACGTGGTGCACTGCAAGGACCCCGGCGGGACGACCATCGGCGACCGCATTCGACACGTCCTGCTGGACTACGACCTGAGCGAGATGGACGTTCGGTGCGAGACGTTTCTGTTCATGGCCTCCCGGGCACAACTGGCGGGTGAGATCATCGAACCGGCCCTGGCCGCCGGCAAGACCGTGCTCTGCGACCGGTTCGTATCCGCCACCTGTGCCTACCAGGGCGCGGCGGGGTACGACATTGCCCAGGTCCTCGAGGTGGCGCGGTACGCCATCGGCGACACGTGGCCGGACCTGACGTTTGTGCTGGACGTCGACGTGGAAAGGGGCTTCCAGCGAACGGGGCGTGAGCCGCACCATGCCGGCAAGCACCGCCGCAAACATGCCGGCCAGAAGGGGTTGTTTGACGACGCCCATACCGATGCGATGGAGGCCCGGCCGATCGACTTTCACCGGCGGGTGCGGCAGACGTTTCTTCGATTGAGAGAGTTCTATCCGCGCCCGGTGATGACGATTGACGCCCGCGGGCCGGCCGACGAGGTCCACGAGGCGATCTGGGAGGCGCTGCAGCGTGTCGATTTTTGACGTGCGACATCAGCCGCGGGCACACCGGATGATTCAGCGGGCGCTGCGCGGCAACCGAGTCCCGCACGCCTACGTCTTCCACGGGCCGGACGGCGTGGGGAAGGAGGCGTTCGCGACGGCCTTCGCCCAGCTACTGCTGTGCCCGCAGCCCCGTTCGGCGGAGGCCGACCTGCGCAAGCGGTCCGAACTGGCGGACTGGACGGGGCCGGCCCTGGATGTCTGTGACGAATGCGACGACTGCCGGGCCGTCCGGGCCGATACGCATCCGGACCTGCACCGTATCTACCGGCAACTCAACGCGTTTCACCCGGACACGGCCGTGCGAAACCGCAAGGCCCTGGACCTCGGCGTGGACGTGGTCCGGCATTTCGTGATCGAGGCGGTTGGGGCCAAGCCGGGCCGCGGACGCGCGAAGGTGTTCATCGTTCGTGAAGCGGACCGGATCACAACGGCCGCCCAGAACGCCCTGCTCAAGACGCTGGAAGAGCCGCCGGCCACTACGTTTCTCATCCTGCTGGTGTCCTCGCTCGAGCGGCTGCTGCCCACCACTTTCTCGCGGTGCCAGCTTGTTTCGTTTTCGCCGCTGCCGGACGATTTCGTGGCGCAGCGGCTGCGGGAGCTGCGGCCGGAGCTGGAAGACGACGCCGTCGCGTACGTCGCGCAGATTGCCGAGGGCAGCCTGGGCCTGGCCCTGCGGTACGTCGATGACGGCATTCCGGCCATGCGAGAGCGAATCGTAACTCCGCTGGAGCGGCTGGATGCCACCGGCAGTTCGGCCGTCGTGAAGGACTGGATGGAGTCGGCCAAGGCGCTGGGCGCGGCATGCCGCCGCCGCGATCCGGATGTCTCCGATACGGAAGCGCAACGTCAGGGGCTGCACGTGCTGCTGTCACTGGCTTCGGCGTGGTACCGCGCCCGGCTGCGGTCCGCCGTGAACGAGTCTGAAGGCGCGCCGCGAGCCGCGGTGTGCGCGGACGCCATCTCCGCCGTCAACACGGCGGCCCGGCAGGTCGAGTTGAACGCCAATGTGCAGCTCTGCCTGGAGGCGCTGGTCTTCCGGCTGGCCCGGCAACGAGCCTGCTGATCGTGCGCCCCCCGCTGGAGCCGGCGGGCATCCCCCGGTGAAACCGAAACGGCGCAATCCCATACCCCTTATGGGCCGGTCAGGACCGAGGCGAACGGCCCGGCGTCCAGTTCATTCACCTGCCCATCCCGGGTCAGATCGCCCGGGGCGCAGGCGCCGGTGGCCGGTTGGTTCATGCACGCCTGGAACCACGCGAAGTCGAACAGGTCGACATCCAGGTCTCCGTCGAAGTCCGCTACCGGGGTGTACTCGTATACACCCATGTCCACGATCGGCGGAACCCCGCTGCCGACGTCAGGAGTGGCGGGATCGTCGATGAAACGCGGCCCTCCGGCCAGGTCCGTAGTGACACCCACCGGCACTGCCGCGTTGCTGCCGGCATCGATGGCGCCGGAACCGGGCAGCAGCCGGAGGTTGTCGTCGGCGGTCCCAACGACGTTGTCCGGACCGTCCGCGTCGACAAACCGCGCGTCGAGCCCGAGGTTCCCGGCGCCGCCGTACGTGCCGCTCCAGTGCTGCACGCAGGAGTAGCCCACGACCAGTGTGCCGGCCAGGACATGGATCTGGGCGGACTCGTCGGACACGCCGCCCATGGCCGTGTTGCCCCAGACGATGCAGTTCGCAAGCGACGTGTCCCACGTGTTCATGAACACGCCGCCGCCCTCGCCACCGGCCGTATTGTACGCGAATGTGCAGTTTACGGCGGCCAGGCTGCTCTGGTACGTCTGCACCGCTCCGCCGCGCTGGTTCGCGTGATTGCCGAAGAGCGCACAGTTCAGCAACGTGAGCGACGGTCCTCCCTGGTTGGAAACGGCGCCCCCGTGGCGGGCCGCCCGGTTGGACCGGAACGTGCAATTGCGGAGGAGGGCGTCGCCCGTGTTGTACAGTCCGCCCCCCAAATCCGCCGGACTGGCGCCGGTGGCGTTGCCCGCGGTGATCACGAATCCGTCGAGGACGGCCGTGGCCCCCGTGTCGGTGATTCGAAGCACCTGGTAGCTGTTGTCCGAAACGGCACCGGATATGCCGATGTCGCCGCTGAGAATGGCGGCGTTCGCGCCGATGTCTCGTTGGTCGACGCTGGTCTCGCCGCCCGCGAATCCGCCGTACACGGCCACGCCTCCGGGCAACTCGAAGCTGGCGGCCCGGTTGCCCGTCCCGCGGTCGGGTTTGTACGTGCCGGCGGCGACCCAGATCTCCTGAACCGCACTGCCCGTGCCCCTCCCAACGGCCAGCGCATCCTGGAGGTCGACGTACGCATCGTTCCAGGTCAGGCCGGTGCCCGCGCCCGAGGCACCGGCATCCACGTAGAGCACGTCGGCCTCGCATTCGTCGGGCACGCCGTTGCCGTTTGCGTCCGGGCTGAGACCGCCGGCCACGTCGCACTCGTCCGGCACGCCGTTGCCGTTGCAGTCCGCACTGGTGCCGTCGCTGATGTCGCACTCGTCGGGCACGGCGTTCCCGTTGCAGTCCTGGCTGGTGCCACTGGCAATGTCGACCTCATCGGCAACGCCATTCCCATTGCAGTCGTCTATGATGACTTTGCCGACCCACGTGCGCCAGTTTGACGTGCGGTACTCGGCGTGCGTCCAGAACACGCCGGGCTGGTTGGGCTGCTCGTCCACGCCGGAGTAATCGCCCCACCGATCGCCCTCCTCCGGAGACGTGCTCACCTGCAGGGTCACCGGGGCCTGGAAGGTGCCGGCGGGGTCCGAGGATCGCCGGATGGCCCGCTGGATGGAAATGTACTGCGTCGACGAGGAGCGGTTAAAAACCAGCACGGCGTTCCCGTAGTCATCCACGTGGATGTCCGGGAACCAGGTGTGCTCGCCCGTGCCGTAGTTCAGCGTCCCGGACTGCGCCAGTTGCGGCAACAGTCCGCTGCTCGGCCAGCCGCGCATCAGCACCTGGTACCATCGGACGCGCGCGGTGCTGTTCTGACCGATCGTGTGGCAGATCCAAAGCGAGCCGTTGCGATAGACCGAGTTCTTGATCCGCCAGTCCACGGTGTCCGCCAGGTTGGATGTGCCCATCTGCGTGGCCTTCGGCGGGTAGGTGAAGCTCGGCACGGTCAGGCTGTACGTCGACAGCGACGGGGTGCCCAGCGGGTTGGTGACGGCGTGCAGCCGGATGGAGCTGGAACTCGCAATGCCCGGGAAGTACTGGGCGGGGGCCGCCGCATCGTAATTCTTGCAGTTGCCCAGTGATCGCGGGGACGTGGCCGTCCGGACTCCGCTGATGGACGCGGGCGCTCCGGTCAGGGTCGGCGCCTTGGGAATCACGAAGATGTAGTTGGCCCGGGTCGGGTTGGCCGAAGCCCCAAAGAAGTCTGCCGCCACGTAGATCGCGTTTGCGTCCACGCCGAGATTCGGGAAGTCGAGGAAACCCCCGTAGCTGCTGACGTCGAGTCGGTACTTGTACCAGGTCCCGTTCGGGTCCGAGTCGTCCGAGACGGCCAGGTTGATGGCGCTGCTGGCGTACTCATTCCACAGTTCCGCCGCCACCACGATGAACCGTTCCGAATGAACGTCGTACAGAGCAACCGGGTCAAAGACGAAACTCGTCGCGCCGACCGAACCCCAGAATCCTGACGACCCCGCGATGGCCTGCGCAAACGTGCTCGTCCCGGCATGGGTCCGGAACCGAATCTCCCCGTTGACCACCAGCACCACGTGGTTCGGTCCGACCGCGATTTCCGGGTCCGGCGGCGTCCAGCCCGTCGCCTGCATGCCCAGGAATCCGAAATCGCCATCCCGCAGAGGGAAGGTGACTTCCGGCGGCTCCGGCACGAAGTCGGGATCAAACACCGGTGGGACCTGCGGGTACACATCCTCCAGAGACACGTCCCGTGCGGCCGGCGCCTGGGCCACGACGATCGGCTCCGGCGCTGCGAGATCCTTCGGCACGAACAGCGACAGTGCCACCCCGCGGTCGTCATCCTGTCCGGTGTCGCCGGACCAGACGAACGCCAACTGCCCGCGCGTGGACCACGCGGCCTGCCGTCCGGACGCGGCAATCGAGAGGGCCTGTCGGCCCTCGTTGTGCCGGTTCACCCGAAACGGGCGACCGATGGGGTTGCCGGCCGACGAGAACCGTTGCGCGATGATCTCGGCCGGCGTGGCGCGACGCGACACGCTTTGCAGACTCGCCAGTTCCGCTTCCTGCTCCGCACTGTCCTCATTCCACGCAACCACGAAATCGCCGTCCGGCGCCACCGCCACGGCCGCCCCGCTGCACCATTGGGAACCTTGGACCGCCACAAGCGGCTCGGTAATCGCTCGGCCTGCGGAGTCATACACGCGGTAGGACACCGAATGGGCCAGACCGTTCCAGATCAACCAGGCCACCACAAACCGGCCGTCGTCGCTCACGTCCACGGAGGGCTCGATATGAATGCCCGCCTCGGCTCCGCTGACCTGCCATTCGTCGGCGGTCGGCTCTCCATCGGGACCGAGTATCCGGGCGTAGATTGCCTCGGGCCGCCCCTCCGAGTCCGTTCGAGCCCAGGTCACAACAAACCGCCCGTCCCGCACGCCCGCTACCGCGTACTGGGACTCCCGTCCGGCGTCCGATTGGCCGAGCCGGAACTCGGGGCCCGCGAAGGCGCCATCCATATTGAGCAACCGGGCCCGCAGAATCGGCCAATCGCCGTGCCCGCAGACCCAGGTCACCAATACCCGGCCGTGACCGTTGACGGCCAGCGATGGCTTGGTCTGGTGACCGGCGCGCGTCTGGTTGACCAGGATTTCGTCACTATCGGGGGTGAGGTGCCCTGCCTCGTCCAGCGTGAATCGCCGGGCCACGATCCCCCCCTGGTCGCCGTCCTGCTGGTCCGACTGCCAGACGATCCAGGCATTTCCTGCCGGGCCGAACGCCACCGCCGGATCGAGCTGCATGCTCATAACCGTTGTGTTGACATGCAGTTCCGATCCGATCCGTCGCCCCAGGGGGTCAAACATCTGAGCGAACACGCCGTAGGTGCCGTGCTCCTGCCGCCGACTGCCCCAGGCGACAAGAAGCCGGCCATGGGCGTCGATTGCGACGGATGGGTCCGTCTGGCGGTTCTCGGTATACGTGTTGGCCCGGACCTCGACGTGGGAAGCGTCGGCGGACCCGAGTTCCTGCCCACTGAGGGCAAGCCTATCCTCCCGAGCCCTCCCGCAACCCGCAAAGAAGACGGCGACGAGGAGTATAAGTCCTTTTTTCCAATAAATTTGTGTCACGATATCCTCCGGGGGAGCAAAAGAGGCGGGCGCGCGATTTAACGGCCGTCTCGCTGGGTTTAACGACGGACTCTGCGTCCTGCGCTTTCTCGAAGCGGTTCGGGTTGTCAACGCGGACTCCCATCCCAGCGCCCAGGTGTCAAGGCTGCCGTGCCGTCTTGCACGGGCCCCACTTAGGATAGCCGGACTGCGGGGTCCGGGGCAACCGCAATTTCCCGTCGATGAGGCGGTTGCCGCGAATGGGGGCCGCTTCGGGTGCGGGCGGCCAAGGCCGTCCAGGGCTCCGTTATCGGTCCGGCGTTGTCATCGAGCGTCCATCCGCTAAGGTACGCGGTAGACTCATCCGCCCGAACGGTCAGGCGGATCTAACAGGTATCGTTTGCTCGCAACGCGGAAGGATGATGCAGCGTGATGAGAACGCCCACTGCCCGACGGATACTGTATTGCGCGATTCTCTCTGCCGTGGCCCTTGGGCCGGCCGTCCCTGCGGGCGCGGACCTGACGGCGCAGGGCACGGTCTGCCTCGACGAGAACGGCAACGGTGTGTGTGACGCGGGCGAGCCCGGGCTGCCCAACGTCGGCGTGTCGAACGGCCGGAACGTGGTCGTCACGGATGAGAAGGGTCGGTATGCCCTCCCAGTGGGCGATGACGACGTTCTGTTTGTGATCAAGCCCCGGAACTACATGACGCCCGTGAGCGACCGGAACCTGCCGCGCTTCCACTATGTTCACAAGCCGAAAGGCTCTCCAGAGGGCCTGAAGTACGCGGGCGTCGCGCCGACCGGGCCGCTGCCGAAGTCTGTGGACTTCGCGCTCCGTCCGCAACTGGAGCCGGACGTTTTCGACGTCGTCGTCTTCGGCGATACACAGCCGTCCAACGAGGAGCACATAAACCATCTGGCCCACGACGTGCTGGCCGAGGTGATCGGCACGTCCGCCGCCTTCGGCGTGACGCTGGGCGACGTGGTGAGCGATCGTCTGAATCTGTTTGAGCCGTATACGGCCGTCATGTCCGCGGTGGGCGTGCCGTGGTACAACGTGATGGGCAACCACGACGAGAACTACGACGTTCCCAACGACGAGCTGGCCGGCGAAACGTGGAAGCGCGTATTCGGGCCGGCGACGTACAGCTTCAACTGGGGCCCGGTCCACTTCATCGTGCTGGACAACGTGCATTACAACGGTCAGGACGCCGAGCGGAAGTACCATTCGGAGCTCGGCCGGCACCTGACGTTTGTGGCAAACGATCTGAAGCGGGTCCCGCGCGACCAACTCGTCGTGCTGATGATGCACATCCCAATCACGGAAACGCGCGACCGCGTTCGGCTGTTCGATTTGCTCAAGGACCGCCCGCACACCTTCTCTCTGTCCGCCCACCGGCACACGCAGATGCACATGTTCCTTGGCGCGCAAGAGGGTTGGCGGGGACCGCGTCCGCACCACCACCTGGTTCACGTTACGGCGTGCGGCTCGTGGTGGCTGGGCGCGCCGGACGAGTTCGGCCTGCCGCATGCGACGATGTCCGACGGCGCTCCCAACGGGTACTCCATCATCACCTTCAGCGGCACCGACTACCGCATCCGGTACAAGGCCGCCCGCCGTCCGGCGGACGATCAGATGTCCATCTGGGCGCCCAGCGTGGTGAAGCAGGCCGACGCCGCGGAGACGGAGGTCCTTGTCAACGTGTACGCCGGATCGGAGCGATCCAAGGTCGAGGCCCGCGTGGGCGCACGGCCCTGGACGACCCTGGAGCGTGTGGAACGAGTGGACCCCTATTATGCCGCCGTCAAAGCCTCGGAGAAGAGCAAGAATCCGCCGAACGGCCGACCGCTGCCCGCCGCCTCCAAGTGCCGGCACCTGTGGATGACGAAGCTGCCTGCCGGCCTGGTCGCCGGCACGCACGTCATTGAGGTCCGAACGACGGACATGTTCGGGCAGACGTACACCGCACGGCGGGTGCTGCGCGTGGAGTGAGCGCGCCGGGAGCCGGCAATTCGGTGACGGACAACAAGCCTCGCTCCCGGCCTTGCCGACGTCCGCCGCACGAAGAGGATGTCCGACATGCGGCCGGTCACGAACGGCAATGAGGAGCGAGGCATTTCGCGGCTTGGCAAGGCGGGGTTGCTCCTTGCACCGGTCCTGGCGGTGGCCGTGTATCTGGCCATCCCGGCGGACGTTTCCGGCGACCCCGCGCGGGGGCTGGGGCAACCGGGCCGGGCGGTGGCGGCGGTCGGCGTGCTGATGGCCGTCCTGTGGGTGACCGAGGCGCTGCCCATCCCGATCACTGCCCTGCTGCCGCTGGCGTTGTTTCCTCTGCTGACGCTGAACACGGTGACCATTCGTGAAACGGCGGCGCCGTACGCCCACGAGTTGATCTTCCTGTTTATGGGCGGGTTCATGATCGCCCTGGCCATGCAGCGATGGAACCTCCACCGGCGGATCGCGCTGGGGACGATTCTGCTGGTCGGCACGCGGCCCCACCGGCTGGTGGCCGGCTTTATGGCAGCCAGCGCGTTTTTGAGCATGTGGGTTTCCAACACGGCCACGATGGTCATGATGCTGCCCATCGCGCTCAGCGTCATCGAACTGGTCCGCCGCCACCTTGCGGAGATTCGAGGCGGCTGGCAGCCCACGCCCGGCGCGCCGTTTCACTTTGCACTTTGCCTGTTGCTGGGCATCGCGTATGCGGCGTCCATCGGCGGGATCGGCACCCTTATCGGCACGCCGCCGAACCTGCTTCTGGCGGCCTTTGTCTCCGGCGAGTACGGAATCAAGATCTCCTTCGCCCGTTGGATGGGCGTGGGCATCCCGCTGGTCGCGGTGTTCCTTCCGCTGACCTGGCTGCTGCTGACCCGCGTGGTGTACCCGATTCGACTGCCCGGCATCCCCGGCGGGCGCGACCTCATCCTTCGCGAGTTCAGAGCCATGGGGCCGATGTCCCGCGGGGAGAAGATCGTTGCCGTGGTATTCGCGCTGACGGCCCTCGCCTGGATCACGCGGCCGTACCTGCTGGTGCCGCTGAAGGTGGCTGGGGCCACACCGCTGGCCGGTCTGACGGACACCGGCATCGCCATGACCGGCGCCCTCCTTCTGTTCGTTCTGCCGGTGGACTGGAAGCATGGGATCTTCGCCCTGAGTTGGCGTCAGGCCGCCGCGCTGCCCTGGGGGATCCTCATCCTGTTCGGCGGCGGGCTGAGCCTGGCGTCGGCGATTACGGCCACGGGCGTGGCCGAGTTCCTCGGGCACCGCGTGGGGGCGCTGGCGTACCTGCCGCTGCCCGTCCTGATGGTGTTTGTGATCACGCTCATCGTGTTTCTGACGGAGCTGACCAGCAACACCGCCACCATTGCGGCCTTTCTGCCCATTCTGGGGGCCGTGGCCGTCGGGTTACACGTCAACCCGATTCTCCTGACCGTCCCCGCGGCGATTGCCGCCAGTTGCGCGTTCATGATGCCGGTGGCCACGCCTCCGAACGCGCTCGTGTTCAGTTCGGGGGAGATCACCATTCCGCAGATGTGCAAGGCCGGCCTGTGGCTGAACCTGCTGGGCATCGGCCTGATCATGGCGGTGATGTACGGCGTGGCCGTGCATGTTCTGCAAGCCACGGGCAACGCCGCGTGAGGACGCGCTGCGGCGCACGCCGTGGGATTCCACAGGGACCGAGCTGACAATCCTGGTCCTGCAGGGCACTCGAAACCGGCTATTGTTCACCCAGCATCCAGGCGATCAGCTCCGGGCTGCCGTAGGCCGCGTCCCAGGAATTGTGCGTCACGCCCGGAAGTTCGGTATAGCGTACGGTACCGCCGGCGGCGCGGACGGCGTCGGCCATCTTGCGGGTGTTGTCGACGGGTACGACGGGATCAGCGTCGCCGTGCCACGCCCAAATCGGCATGTGGGCAAGGGCGTCGGCAGTCTCCGGTTCCCCCCAGCCGCAGATCGGCACAAGGGCGCAGAACCGATCCGCGTGCCGCGCGCCGATGGTCCAGGTCCCGCGTCCTCCCATCGAGAGCCCCGTAAGCACGACGTGCGCGTCGTCGGCCGCATACTCGGCGAGCGTGCGATCCAGGGCGGCCAGGGCCAGGGTCTCCATCGGCCCGTCCCACATGTATTCCGGATCACACTGTGGCATCACGACGATGCACGGAAACCGCTCCGGATGCTCGCGAATGGCGGGCCCGATGCCCACGCGGGTCTGGGCCAGGCCGTCCGACCCCCGCTCTCCCTTACCGTGCAGGAAGAGAAACACGGGCCACGTGGACTGCGCAGAGTAGTCCTGCGGGACATACACGACGTATGGGTAACTCCTGCCGTCGATGGGGATCGACTTGTGGATGAACCCGGTCTCCACAACGCGAGGCATCACTTGATCCTCCGCCGGCGGCTTCGCGCCGTGACAGCCGCATATCCCCACTCCAACCACCGCCGCCAGAAGGCACAGCCAGGCCACCATCGTTACTCTCCTTGCACAGTCGGCGTCAGAAGCACGCCCGCCCTACCTCGATCCACGCTCGCCTTGTATACTCCGGCCCGTGGCCCGCGTCCACTGACTGGCAGCATGTTGTTAACAGGTGCGGCACCGCCATTCCTCCGGGTTGACCGGTTCGTAGCCGGGAGTGCGAATCATGTTCGAGCGTGTTTTCGGTCTGAGAGAGCACGGGACGACCATCCGACGCGAAAGCCTCGGCGGCGTCGTGACGTTTCTGGCCCTGTCGTACATCCTGTTTGTGCAGCCGGTGATCCTGAGCGATTCGAACATGGTGGAGCCTATGAACGCCGGCGGCGTGTTTGTGGCCACCTGCCTGTGCAGCGCGCTGGCGTGCTTTCTCATGGGCATCTGGGCCAATCTGCCCGTCGCGCTGGCCCCGGCCATGGGTCACAACGTCTTCTTCGCCATCACCATCTGCGGAGCGGCGGCCATCGGCGGGATGGGGTGGTCGTGGCAGGAGGCACTGGCCGCCAACTTCGTGGCGGGCGCCGTGTTCGTGCTGCTGGCCGCTGTGGGGCTGCAGCAGACGCTCATCCGGGCCATTCCCGATTCGCTCAAGCATGCGATTGCCGTGGGGATCGGGCTGCTCATCGCGTTCGTGGGGCTTCAGATGGGCGGCGTGGTCGTCGCCAACCCCGCGGTCTAC
>Ga0334887_1001862_pt1 | contig 25680 bp, 21 predicted proteins | sample GraSluR1_MG_10_FD_207217 | JGI IMG/M metagenome (GOLD analysis project Ga0334887, IMG submission 207217) | Sludge microbial communities from methane-producing bioreactor in Wageningen University, Netherlands - Granular Sludge_18_07-R1 | ecosystem: Engineered > Bioreactor > Anaerobic >...
TTAATAATTTTTTGCGCTAACGGTGACCTGCCAGGCAAATTAATAGAATAATTATAAATAAAATTTATATTTGTTTATCATATTTTCCTATCCAAAACCTCGACTACACAATGCAGAAACCTTCACCCGGCATTTCGCATTAACGGTTTGAACGCTCATTAATTTTCCTGCTATCGATTTTTTGAGAATAGATATCAATCGACTCTGTATAGAGATCAAATAAGGCCAGCTTCATAAAGAATAAGAATATAATTATTAAATTTTTATAATATACTGAATTGTTAATATCGTGTTGACAAATTCTAGTAAAATTATTTTAAACAAAATTTGAGTTAAACGTTTGAATTTATGCACATTTTGGCAAGCAATAAATTCTTAATTTTGCATAGACTTACTGCGGAATGCCGGCTTCACCGAGCTTTGATCTCTTTTGGCGAGGGGGTGCAGCGCGAAGCCCCGAAAGGAGGCGGTGACGCTGGATCAGGATCACCGGGTGGAAGAAGTAGACGGCGAAGCTGTTGTCGGCCATGAACCGGGCTAGCCTACCGCCGGAGTTGAAACGCTCCCGGAATATGACGACGATGCCGAGGCAGGCCCCCAGGCAGAAGAAGGCCTCCCAGAGGGCGCGGGCGGCGCTCCGCCGGGGGAGGGCCCCGCGATCCGGCGAGCTTTCATCTTCATGGCGGCGGCCTCCTGGGGATGGTCCAGGGGAAGATCTGGAGGCTGTCTTTCACAGGGCCCCTTTCTCCTCGACGGCGAACTCCGTTATATCGAGGAACCGGACAGCTCCCCTAGAGATGGCCTCTCCCTCCTCGATCACGAGCCTCCTTTTGAAGATCGGGCCGTCGAGGACGAAGGTATGAAACTCCCCGTCCTCGCCGCAGGGGTCGATGGAGGGGTCGAGGGCTCTCAGGTCCGCGACGAAGCTTCCATCGATCCGGCGGCCGAGCCACTCGTCCCCCAGAATGCCGGCCTTTACGCCGACGATCGCCGCCTCAAAGCCGGCTTCGAGAAGCTCCCCTATGACCTCCTCTGAGTTCATATTCCAGATCGGCATCATCGGCTCTATGCCCAGGTCGGAGCAGATCCGGTCCACCAGGGGGCCGTGGGTCCTTATGTGGCCGAAGACGGCGGAGGAGATCTTTGCGCCCCTCTTCCTCTCGGCCCCGTCGATGGCGCGAAAGGCCCGCTTGAATTCCTCCTCGTAGGACGAAAAGCCGGTCCTGATGAGGGGCAACCCCAGGGACTCCGCCTGGGCCGCCAGGAGGGCGGGGCTGATTTCATGGGCCCCCTCCCGGCATCTATTCCAGAAGGATAGGAGGTACCTGACCTTCACCCCCGCCTCCATAGCCTTGTAGGCCGCAAGACACCCGTCCTTACCTCCCGTCCAGGAGACGACGGCTCCGGGGCCGCTCGCCCCCTCCTCTCTTCCGGATCTTTCGCCCTTCATAACTCTCATCCTCGTCCTCGTCCTCATCTTCGTCTACGTCATCGATCTCATCGGAAAAAACGGCCGCCGCGATCGGCCATCAATCCTACGGATCTCGCCTGATCGCTGAGATCGCGCATATCGCGCATATCTGCCGGACCATCGTCGCTGGAGTAATAATAGTTTTGAGGTACGTGTTTAGCTGGCCAGGCTTGATCTCAGTATCTGTAGGGTATTGAGTCCCTGTTGCTTCCATGTCGACAGGACGGTCATAATACGTTCATGAATAGATGTCCCTTTTTTATTTTGCTTCAAGGAGTAAAGAAATTATCTACGATTTTGAGAACTCTTCGGAAGGTTGGTACATAGAACTAACTAATAAAATAAGATAAGTGGCTAAATAAACTGAGATAACATCGAAGATTTCCATGACCGATCAGATGCAGGCGGTGCGTTACGCAGTAATCGAGATCCTGCGAGAGAACGGCGTCAAACGAGCGGCTTTCTTCGGCTCCATCGTCCGCGGCGAGATGGACGAAGAAAGCGACATCGACATCCTGATCGAGTTCGAGGGAAGAAAGAGCCTCCTCGATCTAGCCCACCTCAAAAACGAGCTGGAGGACGGCTTGAACAGGCGCGTGGACGTCCTCACCTATAAATCGCTTCATCCAAGGCTGAGAGAATCGAATCCTGGCCGAATCCTGGCCGAGCAGGTCCCGATACTGTGAGAACGTCGAGGATGGCTCAATAACTGATGGCGAGGATTCTGCTGAGGTCCTTCACGATTAATTAAGATAATTTTATACCAACATCGATAAATATCATCTCATCCAATATTTATTCCAGTCGAAAGTCCACACGCTCTCGATTTTCGCGGAGGCTCTTTCGATTCGATAAGACCTTTTGGAGGTGGCTCGGTTTGGCGCTCGTTCCGGACGATAAAGGCTCAGAATTTATGGAATTGAAGAAGAGGTGGCCTAAGAAGTTCTGGCCGGAGAGGGCCATCTTCGAGCGGATACACCCCGGCGATCGGATCTTCGTTGGGACCGGCTGCGGCGAGCCCCAGCACCTCGTCGGAGCCCTGAAGAGGTACGTCGAGCGGAGCCCTAACTCCCTCTTAGGCGCCGAGATGATACACGTCTGGACCCTGGGGATCGCCCCTTGCGCCGAGGAGCAGTTCCGGGAGAACTTCCGGCTCAACTCCTTCTTCGTCGGCTCCCGGAGCAGGGAGGCGATCAACCGGGGGGACGCCGACTACACCCCCATATTCCTCTCGGAGGTCCCGGCGCTATTTCGCCAAGGGGCGATCCCCATCGACGTCGCCCTCGTCCAGACCTCGCCCCCCGACCGCCACGGCTACATGAGCCTGGGGATCAGCGTCGACATCGTCAAGGCGGCGGTGGAGGCCGCCTCCATAGTCGTCGCCCAGATCAACCCCAGGATGCCTCGGATCCCCGGCGACGGCTTCATCTCCGTCGAGGACGTCGACCATCTCGTCTTCTGCGACGAGCCGCTCCTGGAGTACCACGACCCCGTCCCCGGCGATATCGCCCGTCGGATCGGGGAGTACGTCGCCCGGATCGTCGAGGACGGATCCACCATCCAGGTCGGCTACGGCTCGGTCCCCAACGCCGTCCTCGCAGGCCTCGGCGACAAAAAGCACCTGGGGGTCCATACCGAGCTCTTCACCGACGGCCTGGCGGATCTGATGAAGTCAGGGGTCGTCGACAACTCCAGAAAGACGATCGACCGGGGGAAGACCGTCGCCTCCTTCTCCATGGGGACGGCCGCGACCTACGAATACCTCGACGATAACCCCCTCGTGGAGTTCAGATCGATAGACTATACCAACAGCCCTCTGGTGATCGCCAGGAACCGGAAGATGACGGCGATAAATAGCTGCATCGAGATCGACCTCTCGGGTCAGGCGACGGCCGAGTCCCTGGGCGGCGTCCACTACAGCGGCATCGGCGGCCAGGCGGACTTCATGCGGGGCTCAGTACTCTCGTCAGGAGGAAGGTCGATCCTCGCTTTACCATCAACGGCCGACGGAGCGAGGACCTCGAGGATCGTCCCCACCCTCAAGCCCGGCTCCGGCGTCACCCTGGGCAGGGGGGACGTCCACTACGTAGTCACCGAGCACGGCATCGCACACCTCCACGCCAAAAACGTCCGGGAGAGGGCGATGGACCTCATCGCCATCGCCCACCCCGACCACAGAACCTGGCTCGTCGAGGAGGCAAAGAGGCTGGGGCTCGTATACGCCGATCAGGCCTACGTCCCAGGCGATGCCGGAATCTACCCTGAGGGGCTCGAGATCCGGCGGACGACGAAGGCGGGCCTTCCCGTCCTCCTGCGCCCCGTCAAGATCACCGACGAGCCGCTCCTGAAGGAGTTCTTCCACAGCCTATCCGACGAGAGCCTCTACCGCAGGTTCATGAGATCTAAGAAGGAGCTCTCCCACCGGTGGCTCCAGGAGTTCGCCGTCGTCGATTATTCTAAGAAGATGGTGATCCTGGCGGTGCTGGATGGTGGGAAGGCCGGAAGGGAGGAAGTCGTGGGGATCGGCCAGTACAGCCTCCTGGGCGAGTCGATGACCGCCGAGGTCGCCTACGTGGTGAGGGACGACTTTCAGAGGAAGGGGGTGGGTAGAGAGCTTCTCGCCCGGCTCACCCTCCTCGCCAAGAGGCAGGGGGTCCTGGGTTTCGTCGCAGAGGTATTGTCCACCAACATCCAGGTCTTCAGGATGTTCCAGAAGATGGGCTTTGCCCTTGAGACGGTCTGGGAGGAGGACGGCGTCCGCGAGTTGAGGGTCCACTTCGACGACCTCGTCGGGAACGGGGAGGCCGATGGGATCGATAGAGTTTGGGGGGGGACCTCCAGAAGCTAGCGCCGGTCCTCCGATGTGTTCGACGGGGTCTGGCCTGCCCGATCCAAGCCGGAGGAGAGCATGGGCCTTCCTGGAGCTGGACAGATTCCGAAAATTTATAAAATTGATTAAAAGATATATTATAAAAATATAACATAAATCATAATAAAGTATAAAGTTTAGAAATTATTGAGCGCTTCCTTGACCATCGTCTCCACCAGCGATATGATGCCGGCGACCCCCATCTCTCGTAGGGAACCCCGGGACATCTTCTCCTCCAGCATATAAAAAAATATGAGGGTAAGCATCGTCCGGAGCTCTCCGTCTTCTAGGGTTGAGGAGATCGTCCCTCCGCCCTGATCGAGGGGCATCCCTGGATATCTCTCCATCTTCTCTGCTAGCGTATCGAAGGAGGGAAGAAGGTTCGGGTCTATCGCCTCTATGATGCTCCTGGAGGATCGAATATCTGGCATATCCTCTCATCACCTCGAATTACTCTTACGTATAATATAGTCGGTTTAAATACTTAAACCTGTCGGATTATCCAGTGATCCCGTGTATGGATTATCTGAGTATCAAATCATCCGATATTCTTATATACTTGACGAGATCATTAACATTAAGCTCAGTTTCGTATGGGGGTCCCCGATGATGAAATGTATCGGTTCATTCATGCTGACTATTTTGCTGATGGTGGTCGGAAACCTCGCCGCCTCCGGAACGGACGTGGCGGGAAGAAAGACCTGCGACGTCTCGAAGGCCATGAGCAAACTCTACAAGAACAGCCCGAAGAACATAGCGCGAATTTTGTACGACGATCGAACCGGCCTCGGATTTGGAGATCTCCAGACCGGGACGGGTCTGGACAGAAACAAGCTCAATCACGAGCTCATATCGATGAGAAACCTCGACCTGGTGAAGCTCGTCGACGGAAGATATTTTCTCACCTGGTACGGCGCTCTTCTTCTGGAGAACGCAGATATCTGCGAGAGGTCCCTCTCCGAGATAGGGGAAGACAAGCTATTCGAACCGGCGGACTCGGATTCTGTCGACTGAATAGGTCTACGCTGAATAGGTCTGTGTGGTGCGACGGGGCCGCACACCATCTATAGAAGACCTATCCCTTCCAGGGTCATCAGCCATCCGCCCCTAAGTCCACCGGCCGGTTTCAAGCCTAGAGTATATTCGAGAGACGACCCGGACTTGCCGCATATACGGCCAGCAGCTCACCGTCGATGAAAAGATTATATATAAGCAGATCTTGAAGGCCCGGAAGTTCTAGCTGGCCGACGAGATGGGAGGCCCGCCCACCGCTCCAGATCGACCAAACTGCGGTCTTCAAAGGAAAGGGCGTTTAGGGCGTTTAGGGCGTTTGTTTGGGGCGTTTTATCGCTATCCCCATCCTGGAGAGGATTATATATGGAAAGAATAGACGAAGACATCTCCGAGCTGATCCTGCGGGCTAAGAAAGAGACCTCTTCAAGGCCGAAGGGATCTGATCCCATCTTCGACCAGATGAGGGGGGTAGACTGGCCGATAACCTGCACCGTCGGTCCGGGGCTGGAAGGGGCGATAGCATGCAAGAGCCGGGTCGGCTTCGTCAACGGGTCGGCGGGGACCCTCATATACCGCGGTTACGACATCTTCGACCTCTGCGCCCACTCCAGCTTCGAGGAGGTATCTTACCTCTTGCTCTACGGCGAGCTCCCCGATGAGAAGGAGCTACATTCCTTCTCATCGCGCCTCAGAGAATACCGGTTTCTTCCCAACACCCTCAGGTTGATGATGAGCGCCCCGGTGGAGAGGATGAATCCCATGGCAGCCCTCAGGATCGGCACCCACTTCATGCATCAGAGGCAGACCTGGAGGGACGTCGACGGCGGGAGGCCCTCCCTCGAAGACGCCATCGCCTCCGACGAGGACTCGATCCCCATGGAGACCCGGCCGACGGGAGAGACGCGTGCCGTCTACGAGTTCCTGAGGCGCCACCTCAGCCGACCCGAGGACGCAACGCCCACCTCCGGCGACGCCGAGTCCATCGACAGCTGCATCCATCTTATCGCCGGGATGTCGACTCTGGCGGCAGCCATCGGCCGCCTCCGGAGAGGCCGTCTCCCGATCGAAGCCGACCCTGAGCTCGGCCATGCCGCCAACCTCCTCTACATGATGACCGGCCGGCGGCCGACCCCCCTGGAGGAGAGGGTGATGGACGTCGCCCTGATCCTCCACGCCGACCACGGGATGAACGCCAGCACCTTCGCCTGCCTGGTGGTGGCGTCGACGATGTCTGACATCTACTTCTCCGTCGATGCGGGGATCGGCGCCCTCAACGGCCCCCTCCACGGCGGAGCAAACGAGGAGGTGACGAGGGTCCTGGGGGAGATCGGCTCTCTGGACCGGGTTCCGGGATGGTACAGAGATGCCCGGAAGGCGGGCCGGAAGATCCCAGGCTTCGGCCACCGGGTCTACAAGACCTACGACCCTCGGGCCCGGGTCCTCGCCCCCCTGGCGGGGATGATGGCGGAGTCGAACCCCGATTGCAGCCAGATGTATTCGACGGCGAAGAGGCTCGAGGATGCGGTCGTCTCAGACCTCGGGGCGGAGAAGAGGATCTTTCCCAACGTCGACTTCTACTCCGGGATCGTCTACAACGCCATGGGGGTCCCCGACGACCTCTATACCGTCTTATTCGCCGTCAGCCGCGTCGCCGGCTGGACCGCCCGGGTGATGGAGTACCTCGATAACAACCGGATATTCAGGCCCCGGTCCCTCTACATAGGCGACTTCGACCGGGAGTACGTCCCGATGGAGAACCGATAGTAGCAAATGCCAAGTCTCCACAGCTGCGGAGACTTCCTGCAGAAAAAAAAGTCGATGAGAGCGTTGAAAACGCTCCCATTCCATCCTTTACCTGAAAAGGTCCATAAATCCGAGGAACTCCAGCCGAAGAGCCGTCCTCCAAGAAGGTCGAAGATCGCTGGAGGGGGTCTCTAATCTGTTTAAGTGAGGAGATATCAAGACGCGAAAAACCGCAGAGACGGCGCGGTATTCTTAAATATTTTCCGAGCCAATATGGTCGATCTGATTGTAGCCCGAACGGGCCATTTGCTTTGGAGTGGGTTTTATGTTTGAAATTGACGGACTAAAGGGTGGCGAGGCTCGAATCTGCGGCAAAGGAGCCCTCCGGAGGGATCTCGCCAAAAATGGTTTGGTGACGGCCTGCATCATCCTCACCATGATCGCCCTCTCCTCCGCCCAGCTCGAATACGAGCCCGGCGAGAGGGAGGCGGAGATCCTCTTCGAGATGGGCCTTGGCGGCCCCTGGATAATGAGCGAGAAGCATCCGGAAAGTTACGGCATTGAAGTGCCGACCTGGCCATCGACCTCGGAGTTCTCCATCTACTCGGAGTACTTCAGCCTGACCGCCCCCACCGGGATGGAGGTCGATAGGTACTACATATCGGGGACGCCGGATATTTATGCCACCGGCCCCGGAGGCCAACTCATATCCGGCTCTTATTATCAGACCTATTTCCCTGGGGCCGAAAGCCTCTGGATTCTGGGGGCCAGGAGCTGGACGGGGTATGCCATAGTCCCGCAAGGCGCTTATCTGAGGCTTGTGGCTTACTCCCCCAGCGGGGGGTGGGCCACCTTCTACGAGATAACTCCTGCCGAGAAGACGGTCCAAAAAAGGCTTTCGATATATCCAGGCTACAGCCTCCTCACCTTCAGGGCCGAAGAGTTGGGCAGGTACCTCCTCCTCTTCTCCGTCGGAGATGAGATCAGCAACGCCGTGGTGTTGGATGTGAGGCGGGGAACATGGCCCGCCTCGCCGCCGGGGCCCGGGATTGTGCCCCCAGGCTACGGGTCCGCCAGGGTGACCCTCGAGTCGACCTCCCTCAAGGGCTACAGCGTATACCTCGACGGCTCCAGGATAGGGGCCGACGGCTGGGGTGGAGACGTCCGGGACGGGATATACACCTTCACCGTTCCGGGCGACCGGTGGCATACGATAAGGGCCAGCGGCTCTGGGATCACCTGCACCTTCAACGACTACTACGAGAGCGGGCGCAGCTACACCATCGAACTATGCTCCAGCTGAAGGGAGAAAAAGGTCTACTGATAAAGGCGGCAAAAAGGGGAAGCCGAAAGGGTGCCCGCCCCGCCCGATCACCATCTCAGATGAACCGCGGCCTCTCCGAGAGCTTCACCGGCAGGGGAAGCCTCTTCCACGGCTTGCCGGCCGTCTCCGATCCGATCCGGGCCTTCAGCTCTTCTGGGGTCATCTCGACTTTGTATGGCTTCTTGGGCTGCGACTCTGCCCTGACGGTGACGGCGAGCTTGCCAGACTCCAGCTCGTGGTCGCCGATGACGACGACGTAAGGTATCCACTCCCTTCCGGCGTCCCTGATCTTCTTGCCGACGGTCTCGTCCCGGTCGTCGACGTCGGTCCTGAAGCCTATCGCCCTGGCGACCTCTAAGGCCCGGGCGAGGTGGCGTTCGGCCACCGGGATCACCCTCACCTGGGTCGGCGATATCCAGGTTGCCAGCATCGGAACCTTCCCCTCGACGGAGACGCGGTGGGCCTTCTCCAGGAGGGCGAACATAAGCCTCTCGATGGCGCCGGATGGCGAACAGTGGAGGATCACCGGCCGCCGGAGGGCGCCGGCAGCGTCGGCGTAGTCTATCTCGTAGCGGTCGGCGTTCTCGACGTCGATCTGGACCGTCGAGAGGGCGGAGGCCTTGTCGAGGGCGTCGACGAAGTTGAACTCGAACTTAAGGACGAAGTAGAAGAACCGCTCCTCCCACATCTCGATGAGGACCGGCTTGTTGACGATTCTGACGAGCCCCTCGACAAACTCCCGGTTCTCTTCGTAGAACTCCCGGGTGAACCTGATCGCCACCTCGTAGTCGTCGAGCTCGAGGCCCGCCTCCGCCAGGACCGATATCGAGGTCTCGTACTGCTTCTCAAACTCCGCCGTCGCCTCGGCCATGTCGGCGCAGAGGGTGTGCATGTCCGGCATGGTGAAGGCCCGCAGCCTGCGCAGCCCCACCAGCTCGCCCCTCTGCTCCCGGCGGAAGGAGTAGCGGGTCATCTCGATCATCTTGAGGGGGAGGGACCGGTAGGAGAGGGTCATGTCGTGGCTCATAAGGAACTGGCCGAAGCAGGCAGCAAACCGCAAAAAAAAGCTCCTCTTCTCCGCCTCGATGGAGTACTGCCTCGCCGGGAAACGATCGAGGTACTTTTTGAGGGTGGGGTGGTTCATGTCGTACATGATTGGCGTCTCCACCTCCATCGCCCCCATATCTGCCGCCCTCTCCAGGACGTAAGACTCCAGTAGGGACTTGACGAGCCTCCCCTTGGGGTAGTACCTCATATTCCCCGAGTCGGAGCCCGGTTCGTAGTCGACGAGCTCGAGGCGGCGCATCAGCTCGACGTGGGGAGGAACGGACTCGACGGCCCTGCTCTTGGATATCTCGTAGTTGACGAACTTTCCGAGGTTCTCGCGGCCCCTGAAGTCGAATTTCTCCGGATCTGCCATGAGGCCGTCGGGGGTCATGATCTTCCAGAAGGATACAGCCTTAGCCTCGGCCTTCAGAGCCTCCGAGACTACCTCCTCTTTCTCCGCCGCCTTGGGCAAGTCCGCGGCCGGTGCGGCCGCCCCTGCCTCGGCCCCTGTCCCCTCACCGACCCTTATGGACCGGGAGAGCTCCGAGAGGGGATGGCCCTTGCAGCTGAGCTTGAAGGCCTTGTACCAGCCGAAGGGGGCCTTTGCCACCTCGTACTCCTCCTGGAGAGCCTCCTGCAGCCCCCGGAGGACCTCGACGGCCGCGGCGGGGGAAGAGAGGCTGGAGCTGAGGTGGGCGTAGGGGTAGAGCATGATCCTTTTGGTCTTCACCTGCTCCGCCACGGAGGCGATCTCTTTTGCTCCTGCGGCGACGACCGCAGAGACGTCATCCTCGTCGATCTTCTCGATGGCGATGAAGGCGCATAGAGCCTCCTCCATCCGTCCGGCCTTCTCGGCCTCCCCCACGTCCTCGGCGACGGGAGTGCGCCTCTTTGCCTCAAACTCGATATAATCAGAGTGGATCAAGAGCAACTGCAAATAAAACCACCTTCGTTATAGCCAGCTACAAAAGAGGCCACCTAGTTCAACCTTTCGACAGGGGTTGAAGAGATGCGGGAAGTCATATGGAGATTTTACGTATGGCTACAGCGGCCTTCTCATGATGATCGCCGCCTCGCCGTCGGGGTAGTAGCTATTGCAGGTGGTATAGATCTCAAAGCCCAGGTCGATGTAGAGGCTCTGGGCCCTCTTGTTCGCCGCCCGGACCTCCAGGATCACCTCCATCACCCCGAGCCTCCGGAAGATCTCCAATAGCTCCTTCAACAGCCTTCCGCCGATCCCCCTTCCCCAGTCCACGGACCGGACTGCGAGCCAGAATACCCTTCCTTCCATCGGAGTCTGCCGGAACCCCAGGACCATCCCGGCGACCTTCCCGTCCAGATCCGCCACCAGGAATGTGGTGGGGTAGTTCTCGTAGAAGAAGGTGAGCAGGTAGGGGTCGTGGCCGCCACCGACCTCGGAGTCGAGGGCCACCGCCTCGGAGAAGTCGCGGGGCTCAAACCTCCTGATCCTGACCTTCCCCTTCGGGCCCCTCCCGGCGTCGGTGGCGTTCATAATAGGCGACCTCGGCCATAGGCATTGAGCCGATAATAAGTTGTCGATGGGGAAGTTTTTATCCCATCCGGTTCGTGGGAAGTCGGCGACCTCTCCAGAGGGGGCGGCCGCCCCGGAGAGGCCGGGACGGAAGGGGTGAGAAAAGGCCGGCCGGCCTGAGCCGGGATCTTAGATCATCGATGGCGATAGAGGGGATGGATGATATGGACCGAAGAGCTGATCCGAGATGGCCGAAGGCTCTGATCCTCCTCTTGCCCCTTCTACTCCTGGCGACGGCGCCGTCGTCCCAGGGGCTCGTCTCCGACGGTTTCGCGGGGACGACCTACATCCTCGGAAGGTCCGAGGCGGAGGCTATAGTCCCGGCCAACGGGAGTAGCTTCGACCTCACCCTCCCCTATAAGGTCGAGATAATCCTCTTCGACTCCCAGGGATCGACGGTCCCCGTTGAGACGGAGGTCCAGTTCTGGCGGGGATCTTACCGGTACCAGGTAGTCTCCCATCGGCCGGTCAGAGGCCAGATGAGCTACACCATCCCCATCTCGGAACAGAGGTTCGTCGCCCCCATCGAGGAGGGTGAATCGGTGAGGGTCGTCCTCCCCGAAGGGTACGCCACCGGCGATCGGATCCTGGGGAGGGCTCGGCCGGACCCCGACGCTGTAGGAACCCTCGACGGGAGGACCACCCTCATCTGGACCGACCTGGAGAAGAGGGCGTATATCGACGTCAGCTTCTACAGGGAGGGCGCCCCCAGGGCCTTCAGGCTCTTTCTCCTCCTCCTGGCCTTCATCGCCGGGGTCTTAGTCCTGGAGCACAATATGAGCATCAATAGGCTTCGGTCCTTCAGGGAGGACGCCGAGATCGAAGGCGCCGAGGAGGAAGGTGACGGAAAAGAACTCGAACGGAAAGATCGTCGCGGCGAAGATCGCGATGATGAGGATCTTGAAGAGAACTACGGCGTCGATAAGGATCGTGACGATAAAGGGCGTACCTGAGACCCGAAGCGGTGAGGTCTAAGTAATAGCAAACCCCTCTAGCGACCATTATGGAGCCGAAAGAGATCTGGAGGGGGATATATCTGGTGGGGGGCTCAGGGATATCCCACCCCGCCGACTGCTGCGTCTACCTCGCGAACGCCGGCCCGAAGCTCGTCATGATCGACGCTGGGGCCGGCCCCGGCGCCGGAGCGATCCTGTCAAACGTCGAGGCCCTCGGCTTCGACCCTAGCCGGATCGGCCACATCGTCGCCACCCACGGCCACATCGACCACATCGGAGGGATATCCAGGATCAGAGAGGCGACCGGCTGCAGGGTGATAGCTCACCGAAGAGACCGGGACGCCATCGAGCTCGGCGATCCCGCCCTCACCGCCGCCGACCTCTACGGAATCGAGTACTGGCCCGAAAAGATAGATACGGTTCTGGGAGGAGATGAGACGGCTCAAAAGATCGGGGACCTGGAGTTTCACTTCATAGCCACACCGGGCCATACCCCCGGGTCCATCGCCGCTTATATTGATATGGAAGAGGGGAGGGTCCTCTTCGGCCAGGACGTCCACGGACCCTTCAGCGACGTTTGGGGTTCAGATATCCCCGAATGGAAAAGGTCGATGGAGAAGCTCCTGGGGCTGGAGGCGGACATCCTCTGCGAGGGGCACGCCGGGGTCTTCAGGGGCGAGGAGGTGAGGGGTTACATAGAGTCCCAGCTGCTGAGGTACAGCCGGGTCTAGGGGAAATCTTTCGTCCTTACGGTCTGGATGGCGGAGGGAGATTGGAGAAAAATATAAAGAGGTCTCCGTTCAGGGGTCAGCCCTGAAGGTCGCCACCTCTCCTTCCTCGACGGAGATCTCGACGTCCAGGAACCTTTGAGCCGTCCAGATGTTCGTCAAGGCGTGGCTCGATACGATGGGCGCGGTGTACGATCCGCCTGCCAGGGCGAGGTAGGGGACGAGCTGGTCCGATAGATGGCGATCTACCGCCGCCTTCGACCCTAATTCAGCCACCATCTCCTCTGCAGCCATGGCCCCTACCTTCTCAGCCGGAAGCCCCCGCTCTCCCAGGGCGCTAGCCCCTTTCCTCCCCGACCAGAGGGTGATCCCGCTCCCGGTGGAGGGAAGATTCGTGGCTTCGCACCCTATCTTGGCTCTATACCCCGCACCTTTCAGGATCTCTCTCGCCGCCTCCGCCTGCCTTCGAGCGACGTGCTCCGGGAGGTTTGATGAGTGAGAGATCCCATCGACAGATCCGAATTTCGAGGGGGAGAGATCCACCCTCTGAAGCTTTCCCGGGACCGTCTTCAGGACGGCGATCCCTCCGCCCCTGGGGTGATAGCCTCGCCTCTCGCAGGATAGGGTCGATCTGACGGCGAACTCGCCGAAGGCGGGAAGGACGACCCGCAATAGGTAATCGATCGTCGGCGACCATCGGACGTCGGTTCCGCCCCGGACGATCAGGGTCGCTGGAGAGTCGGCGAAGACTAGGGCGGGGAGGAGGCACTGGATGAGGAGGGTGACGCTTCCGGCGGTCCCTATGTCGACCTCGTACTCGCCGCCCCGGAGATCTCGGGGCCGAAAAATTATCTCGGCCGACCCCGGCTTCACCCCCTGGATCTCGGCGTCGGCGACCCTGGCCAGAGCCTTTATCGCCGTGGCGTGCTGGGGCGAGAGGCCCGGCTTTGGCCTATTATCCCTGATCCTCGTTATCCGGACGGGGTCGCCGGTGACCGCCGAGAGGGCGACGGCGGTCCTCACTATCTGCCCTCCGCCCTCGCCGAAGGACCCGTCTATCTCTATCATCCGACCGCTGCTCTGAACTCCTCTTCGAACTCCTCGCATAACCCGTCTATCCTGACGGCGACCTCGTTGAGGAGGAGGACGGGATCGACCTCTCGGGTCTTCAGCCGGAATATGGGGTTGGTCATCATCGGAAACTTGGCGTCGTAGGTGGCGAGGAGGACTCTATCGTCCTTCAGAAGCTCCGTCCTCAGGAGGTTGAGGAGGGTGTGGCTATCCCCCTCGAACTCCAGGTGGAGCTCGTCTTCGGTCTTTTTCAGGATCTTCACGTTCATCTGATCACCCCGGTTCCAAAATCGGTGCTGAGCTTCCGGGACTCCACCTGTCCGCAGTCGGGACATACGAGCCGATCACCCTCGATACGCAGGGGGGTTGCGCACCTTCCGCAGTAGGCCTTCACCACCCCCAGGTCGCCGTCGACTATCGATAGGCCTATGGTGGGCGTATCGTCGATTATCTTCGCCTTGATGATGTCCCTGAGGCCAAGGACGGAGCGGATATCCTTGACGTATGAGTTCTTGACCCTGGATATGTGGATCAGCGCCTCTGAATTGTGGATCGGCCTCTCCTCGCACCCTCTCTTGAAGGCGAGCCGGAGGATCGCAAGGCTCTCTTTCAGGTCTGTTATCTGGCCGACTACTACGTCCCCGTTCCTCAGCGTTACGGGGGCGTTTATCCTGGGAAGGACCTTTGCAGACCTATTTTTGGCGTCCACCTCGATCACCCCCGTAGTCGATGCCCGGAGGTGCTCTCCTCTTACGTAGGTGCCTTCGCCGGGGAGGAACTCCTCGGCGGTGCCGACGACTTCACCGGGGATTACAAAATTGGATCGCATATTATGGTTCACCTGCAAATTATCCGATATAATTCGACTTCTATGATCTTGACGTCCCTCGTGTGAAACGCCAGGGAGCGTTTGAGGGGAAAGGCGATCTTCTCGACCTCTTCGACCTTACAGGGTTCTACGAACCGTCTAATGAACCCTTCGCTTCCGGCGTTTGCGATCGAGTAGACCACCTCTCCCATCTCCGTCGCCTTTCTGAGGAAGGGACGATCCCCCCGGCTCCCCTTCTGGGCCCCAAAGGGGGGGTTCATCACCACCGTCGAGACGCCTCGCAAGACTATGGATGTGACGTCGCCCCTCACGAAATCGACGTCGACGCCAAGACGGCTCGCATTCTCCACGCAGATCTTGAGGGCGGAGGGGTCGAGCTCGACCCCCACGGATCTCGCCCCCAGGAGGGCGGCACCTATCGCTAGGGTCCCTGTACCGCATCCCAGGTCGCAGACCGTCCCCTCCAGGTCCCCCCGCAGGAGGGCGGAATATAGGAGATGGGAGGCGATGGAAGCGGGGGTGACGTACTGTTCAAGGCTGGGGTCGGGGGCAAAGAACCCCTCCAACCCCTCCATGATCATCTCTAGCTTTCGTCTCTTCATGATGGTGGTCTCAAGAGCGGACGGCCCATGGCAGGGGCGTCCCGAAGATCGTCGGCCCCAACATCGAGGTCGGGCTCCCGTTTCGGCTCTGACCTATATGAAGTAGTGGGTCAGGTCGATGAGGAGGTAGAGGAATACGAGGGCCAAAAATAGGCTGAACCCTCTGATGACCAGAAACTCCAGGACCGCCCTGGTGGACCACCTCTGCAACCGCGGGGTCCGAAACTGCGACCTTCCCGAGAGGATCCCTCCGAGGTCCGCCCCAAGGCCGGTGGCGAATTTGGAGATGTACTTTACCGGAGACCTCCGGCTGGCCTTGAACCTTGCAGAATCAACGCATGCGGGATTCTTCAAAATACCATCGGAAGATGGCGATTCGAAGGTGTCGGGGCCCTCGATCGTCGACGTCGTCCCCTCCACTGCTCCCCGGGGTTCTTCGAGGGGCAGGTCCAGAGGCAACCCCCCACCCGGACGGTAGAGCGATTCTGATGATCTGACGGACCCTCCCAACGACGGACTTCCCTCCTGGATGAGGACGTCTTCGACGGGGCGGATCAGGGGGAACTTCGAGATCCGACCCTCCCCTCCATCATCGGGGAGGGCCTCCCGATCCTCCATCGGTTCTGCCTCCGTAGAGGCCGACCGCCGCTCCCCCATCTCCATGGGGGTCACAGCCTTAGGCTTCGGTTTGCCGAGGGGCCTCTCCTCCGAGAGGTTCATGGACTCGTCCCAGGTCCTGACGACCTCCAGATCCGCCGCCTCTTTGAGGGCCGCCCTGGTGAGGACCCTGCCCATGAGGAGGAGCGCCCTCTGATACGTCTCCAGAAGAAGCCCCCTCTGTGCCTTCCCATCTTTTGGGATATCCTGGAGCCTCTCCACCATCAAGCGGGCCTCTCTGATCTGGAAGGGGCTTATCATCCCCAGGTCGGGGGCTGCGAGCTCGAAGGCGCTCTCCGCCCGCTTGAGATAGGTCATGCTATCCGAGAGGTCTCCCGGGGGTTCGCCCTTGAGCATCGCCGTCATGAACCTTCCCAGGTTCTTGAAGGCTGGGAGGAGGTGTCCGCACGCCTCTTTGCAGCCCCTCCCCGTGGAGCTGAGTTGGAGGACCCCCTGGGTGAAGTGCTCGGTGGCGTCGGCGACGACGTCGGTGAGCTGCCAGGGCTCGTCCTTCGCGAGGGCGATGCGCCAGGCCTCCTTCACCCCCATCATGCTCCGGCGTAAACCCTCGACGGAGGGGGTCTCCTGGTCGTCCTCCGTCTTCGAGAGGGCGGAGTTTAAGGCCATCACAGCCTCTTCCGCCAGCTTGATCGCCTTATCGGCGTCGGCCTCCGTCTCCAGTATCACCAAGGCGGAGGCGAACCGTGCTATTCCCGCCAACACCTCCAGCTCGGGGAGGCCCACCCCCTGGGTCGCCGCCAGCTCTGAGTAGCATTCTCCGACGGCGGCGTATTTCATCGACGCCTCCACGAAGAGGTCCATCCCGGACCGCTCTGCATCCGCACCGCCGATGGAATGGAGCGCCTGCTGGTGGAGTTCCCGGGCCTGGATCGACCTGGCGGCAGATAGCCACGACACGGCGTTGGCACGGACCGGCTGCATGCTCTTTCTGATCAGATCGAGGCTCGTCTCCAGGTGGTCGGCGGCCAGATCGTAGTCGCCCCGGTCCAGGTACAGCCGCCCGATGTTGGAGAGGACGACCCCGGCGTTCTGCTGCTGGCCGATCCCCTCGAAGATCTCCATGGACTTGTGGTAGTAGCCGATGGCGACCTCTTCCTCCCCCATCTCGGCGTTGACCCGCCCCATCCGGTTCAGAAGCCAGGCGACCTGCCTCTGATCCCCGAGCCCCTCGAAGTCCGAGAGGCTCTTCTCGTAGTGCTGGAGGGCGAGGTCGAATTCGCCGGTCTCGGCGTAAATTCTGCCGAGGCTCCCGGTCATCTGGGCGACGCCGAAGTCGTCATGGAGGCTCTCGAAGATCTCCAGGCTTTTGCGGCAGCTTTCCATAGCCTTATCATAATTCTGGCTCGACCTGTAGGCAGACCCCATGTTCCCGAGGACGTGGGCGAGAGACCCGACGTCCCCGAGATCGGTGAACCCATCCGCTGCCAGCTCGTAGTGGTGGAGCGCCCTGCCGAGGTACCCCTGCCGGGCATGAACCTGGCCGAGGTTGTTGAGGAGGACTGACCTGACGTGCCGGTCCGATGTGAGGGATAGGGCCTTGTTGTAACATCTCGCCGCAACCCCAAGATGGCCCGCCAGCCTGCAGATGTCCCCGAGCCTTTTGATATCATAAATGTCGGAGAGACAGTTGAATAGCCTGATGCAGATATTCTCGTCGATCTGCCCCTCTTCGAAGCTCTCCAGGAGGGCGGCAACGAGATCAGCACAATCGCCACTGATCGATTTAGGATCTATGGAACGAGATGATCCGCCCCTCATGTAAGACTCGAATATCTCCTGGAGGACTACGAGCTGATCCATCGGGTATGAATCGACTTTTATCTTTAAGTAGTTTCTGCGGGAATAATATGCGGCAGATGCCCAGAGGATATCCGGTCGGGGAGCGCTCTTCTTGCCGGGGCTGGAAAAATCTATATCAGTTTAGATATATATGAACGATCGATGATTATGACGGCAGTAAAACTCGATGTCGTCCTCTCGACGGAGGTGCCGCTGGCCTCAGGATGGGATAATCTAGATGGGTCCAAAAGGGCTCGATCCCGGAGCCACCGGGCCTATGGGCGGCGGAGAGGCTGCTTGGGAAGGGGGTCTACTATGATTCAAAAGGAGTTGGCATACGAGGGCGGGGTGGCTAAGGGGTACGTCATCCCCCTGGGGCCCGCAAATATCGTCTTTGCGGTGGGGACCAAGGGGCTGGTCGGCTGCGGTGCCTTCGACGTCTCAGCCTTGGACAGATTCGGATACCCGGCGGCGAGGGTTAAGCCCGTCGGAGGAAGCTCGATAGAAGGCCTCGAGGACCTCATGGCTGGAGAGGTGAAGGACGTCAACGGGGCGGCAGCCGGCCTCGGGGTCGAGGTGGGGATGAGGGGAGATGAAGCCCTGGCCCTCCTCTGAGGGGAAGAGGGGATGAACGGGATGGATAAAACCGAAATCGACCTGGAGGATGTCAGGAGGGCGGCCAGACTTTTGGAGGGGAGGGTCATCCGCACCCCCCTCGTCCGTTCCCCCACCTTCTCCCGGATGGCGGGGGCCGAGGTCTATCTGAAGCTGGAGTGCCTCCAGACAGGCGGCTCCTTCAAGGTGAGGGGGGCCACCTACAAGCTACTCCGCCGTCGTGAAGAGATGGGAACCGGAGGGGTCGTAGCCGCCTCCGCAGGAAACCACGCCCAGGGGGTCGCCCTCGCCGCTCGGGCCGCGGGGGTCTGTGCCACCATCGTGATGCCGGTCTGGGCCTCTGCGGGAAAGCAGGAGGCGACCCGGGGGTACGGGGCGGAGGTGATCCTGGCGGGAGATAGCCTCGCCGAGAGCATCTCCGTCGCGAAAAGGATAGCTGAGGACGGGAGGCTCTTCATCCACCCCTACGACGACCCGGAGATAATCACAGGCCAGGGGACGATGGGCCTTGAGATCCTGGAGGACCTCCCCGACCCTGACGTCGTCGTCGTCCCCGTCGGCGGAGGCGGCCTCATAGGCGGCGTGGCCACGGCGATAAAGGGGTTGAAGCCCGAGACGAGGATCGTGGGGGTCCAGGCCGCCGCCTGCCCCTCAGCTCACCAGGCCCTCCGAGAGGGGAGGCGGGTCAGTGTCGAGGCGAAGAGGTCCATCGCCGACGGAATCTCCGTCAAAGAGATCGGCGAGGCGAACTATCCCATAATTCGCCAGCTCGTCGACGAGGTGGTCCTGGCGGAGGAGGAGGAGATAGCCTCGGCGGTCCTGGCCCTTCTGGAGAGGAAGAAGGTCCTGGCGGAGGGGGCAGGGGCCGCGCCCCTGGCCGCCCTTCTCGCCTCGAAGATCCTGATCCCGAAGGGGGGCAAAGTCGTCCTTTTGATCAGCGGAGGCAACCTCGACCCGCCCCTCCTGGAGAGGGTGATAAGGCAGGGGCTTATGAAGAACGGGAGGATCATGAGATTCTCCGCCTGCATCGACGACGTCCCCGGCTCCCTTGCCCGCCTTTTGGACGCCGTGGCGGAGAAGGGGGGAAACGTCCTCTCGATCCATCACGCCAGGGGCGGCCTGGACCATTCCCTCTTCAGAACCAGGGTCGAGCTGGAGGTGGAGGCTAGGGGGTTCGACCATATCGAGGAGATGAGAGAGGTGGTTGAGGCGAGAGGGTACGAGATAATGGTGAGGTGATGAGCCCCCCTTATGAGCCTCTTCGCTGATGGTCCCCTCCCCTTTTGTCAATATGCCGACTTTCGGAGGAACTCAGTCCTGGGCCATCGCCTCGACGGGATCGAGCTTCGAAGCCCTGAGGGCTGGGTAGAGCCCTGCCAGGAAGTTGAGGCAGAGGGCGAAGAGGATCGAGTAGACGACGAGCTCCGGCCGCAAGGTGAAGGTGAGAGGTACGTCCCCAAATCCGGTGGGTCCGAAGGTGGCGATCGTCCTTCCGGCGGCCAAGCCGACGATCGATCCCAGGATGCCTCCGGGGAGGGCGAGGATGAGGTTCTCGAAGAGGAATATCATGAGGATGGACCTTTCATCTGCACCCATAGCCATCATTATCCCGATCTCCCGGGTCCTTCTGCTTACGATCATGATGGTGGTGTTGGCGATTACGAAGCCGGAGATGGCGATGATCATGGAGTAGAAGATGAGGTTTATCCGCGACTGGGTGGCTACAAACCGTGCGATCTCCCGGCTGAAGTCCTGCCAGGTGCTCGTCTCGAGGTGGAGGGCGGATCCCAGATCCTCGGCCACCGCTGGAGCGTCCTCGAAGTTCGAGAGCCTCACGCCGATCTCTGAGACGACGTCCCCTTCTCCCACCAGGACCTGGGCGGTCTTGAGTGGTATGTATACGAGGTTCGAGTCTTTCGCCGTCCCCTTCTCCACCAAGCCCGCCACCTTCAGCCTCACCGTCCGGTCCTTCAGGACTAGGTCGAAGGCATCACCGGGCTTGATCCCGAGGTTTTCTGCGAGCTTAACCCCGATGAATGCCGACCTCCTCCCATATCTCAGATCCGAGAAATCTCCCTCGAGGATCGAGGCCTGGACGTTCAGAAGGAGGTCTTCAGAGCCGGGGTCGACTCCGATGAACTCCACCCCCTCCACGTTATCCCGGTAACGGGCCGCCCCCTGGCCCACGAGCCTGGGCGAGACGGCGACGACTTCGGGGCGATCCCAGATCCGCTCAGATATGGTCCTGTAGAGGTGGAGGTACTCCTCGTCCTCCTTAGGCTCGATGTAGACGTGGGGGTTCTTCTCTATGGTCCCGGCCACGATCTCGCCTATGACCCCTTCGGTGATCCCCAGGGACATTATGATGACCCCCACCGCCACCCCCACCGATAGGAGGGTGAAGGCAGTACCCCTCCTGTTGGAGATGATGTGCCTCGTGGCCACTGCCGTCTCAAACCCCAGGGAGATGCACCGGCACGCCAGGACCTCCTCGAGGAACGTCGGCCTCCACCCCGTCCGCCTCTTCCACCCAGCCTCCGCGCCCCTGAGCGCCTCGATGGGGTCGAGCTTCGAAGCCCGATAGGCGGGGTACGCTCCTGCCAGGAGGCTGAGGGCGACGGCCATGATTATGTACGCTGGAAAGTTCCAGGGGTCGATGACCAGGGGTATGGAGGTGAGCTCCCTTCCCCCTGCCGTCGTCTCGAACCTGAGGCTCCCCAGGGCAAGGATGCCCAAGAGGCCCAAAACGGATCCGAGGAGGCCTCCCAAGAGGCCGAGGACTCCAGACTCGAGGACGAAGATCTTGAGGAGGCCGGATCGGTCCGCCCCGAGGGCGAGGAGCATCCCCATCTCCCGGACCTTCTCAAGGACGAGCATGTTCATGATGGCGGCTATCCCGAAGGCGGCGATGATCATAACAAAGAAGATGGAGAGGGACCTCCAGAACCCCCCGACCTCGATAGACCTGACGATCTCGGGGTTGGTCTCCTGCCAGGGCGCGGCCTCGTAGCCGAGGTCCCCGACGGCGGCGGCGACCCTCTCCGCATCATATATATCGAAGAGCCTAAGCTCAATGGAGTTTACGACGTCCCCCTCGTCGAGGAACTCCTTCGCAGTCCTGAGGGAGACGTAGGCGACGGTCTCGTCGAGGGGGGTTCCGGTATCGAAGATCCCCACCACTCGGAGGTCGGTGCTCTTGGCCCGAGGAAAGGTCGCATCGACCCGGTCGCCGACCTTCAGGCCAAGCCTCTCCACGAGCCTCGATCCCATGACGACCTTTTTTCCATCCTGGATCTCGAAGAAGTCGCCCTCCACCATCGAAGAGCTTATCTTGTAGATGGCGTCCTCAGCGGCGGGATCGACACCCCGGAGGAGGGCGTTTCTCCTCTTCTCCTTAAAGGAGATCGTCGCCTGGGTCGATAGGGTCGCCGAAGTGGAGCTGATCCCCTCGATGGCGGCGACCCGATCGAGGAGCCCGCGGTAGAGGTGGATGTACTTCTCCTTCCCGTCGGGGGTGATCCGGACGTGGGGGAGCTTCTCCTCGACTATCTCGGTGAGGACCATCTGGGAGCCGTTCCCAAGGGAGGTGAATATCAGGGATATGGAGACGGCGAGGGCGACGGCCCCCACCGACAGGATCGTCTGGCGCTTGCGAGATGCGACGTGCCTTATGGCGATGAAGAGCTCGAAGCTTTTGGCGTGAGGGGACAAGACAGCCTCATTTTGGCCTCGCTGGTTTATAGCCGTTGCCGGCGGAGGCAACTTATTATTAATTAAGATTAATTTTAATTAATAGCTTTAAAATTATAGATGTTATTTCGGTAAATGAACATTTTTTATCAGTTTTTGGCGATCAAAAGTTATAAAAACGGGGGAAAAAGACAAGATCTCCCCGTTGAAGGGGAATCGGATCTGGATTCAAATAATGAATCGTATCTGGAGTCGTATCAGGGATCGGGTCCCCAAGGAGAAGTCTGAAGATCTGCGGGCATGAAGGTTCGGAGGAGGAGGCAGAGGATGTATAAGGTTCTGGTGGTGGGGTTGAAGGGGGTGGACTCGGGGAAGACCACCTTCTCCCGGGCGCTCCTCTCACACCTGCGGGACGAGGGGCTCAATGTCTGCGGCTTCAAGCCGATGGCGGGAAACAACATCTGGTACGACTACGACGTCGTGGCCAAGGCGCTCTCCAAAGGGAGGCTCTACGGGAGGGATGTGGGGCTCCTCAAAGAGGAGTCCACAGGAGACGTCCCCGAGGAGCTGATAAACCCGGTCCACAGGCTCTGGTCTGAACCCTCGCAGATCGACCCCGCCACCGGGCTTCCCACCTTCATCATCGACAGGATCACACTCTGGCCCGAGGGCGAAGGCGATGATGAGCCTGAGGACGGATACGAGTCCGGTTGCGGAGGCGAAAGGAGCGTCCTCGTCGAGAGCCCAAAAGTCCACCTCAACGGCGAAATGGAGATCTTGAGGAAGCTATACCAGAAGGCGGCGGAGGTCTTCAGGGCCGAGGACGCAAACGACTTAAACCGCCTGGTAGAAGCCTACTACGGCAGCGCGATAAGATCCGCCTACCGAAGAATCGCCAAAGAGCGCGACGCCGTGGTGGTCGAGGGGTACAGCGACGCCGCCCTCCCCGCCCCCATCTCGGGGCTGGACCTGGTGGTGGGCGTGGAGCCGTGGCGGATCTCCGTCTTCGATCCCGAAAGGTACCGAAACGCCGTCAAGCTCTCGGCCCCCGCCTACTCTGCAGAGGTCTCCACCGGAAGGGTGACGGAGCTGTTGAGGCCGACGAGGGTCGTGGAGTATCAGCCCTCAAGCCCCCACGAGCGGGTGGACCGGCTGAAGGAGATGATGGACCAGGTCTTGGAGGGTAGCTGAGTCGGGACTCTGAGGGCCGGGACGAAAGAGCCACCTTTTCGATCAGGAAGGCTATACCGATCGCTGCCATCTGCCGATCCGTTTATTCACCGGAGTCTCAGGGGGCTGCGGCGGCTCGGGGGGAAGAAGCGGGTTCTTGAGGGAGACCGAGGGGTCTCCGTAGAGGTTCATGACATACCAGTTCATCAGAAGGGCGGACTCTGATGGATATATGGTCTGCTTCATCTGGTAGAGGGCGTCGCCCCCAGGAAGGTCTCGCGTCAGCCTCTCAGCGTACTCGTACGCCATCCCGGAGTTGGTGGAGCTCCCTTGGAACTGGGTCTCTCCTGGCAAATACCATGATACCCTCGTCGCCGAGATGGTGCTTATGCCGCCCTGCCTCAAGAGGGCGTACGCCAGGTTGTTGACCGTCTCCGGACGGGCGTTGAGACACGAGCACTGGAATGTGAACGAGGGATGGGCGTCGTCGAGGCTGGTACTGTGATCGCTATTGAAGAGGAGGCCGCCACTGCATCCGGAATAGCCTATGGACGCCGAAGTCGGGCTTCCGTGGGCCCACCAGCAGACGATCCCGTAGTCGTCGGCGAGCCACCGGTCTCTGACCACCGTCCCTCCGTGGAGCTCCTCCTCGCTATCATAGTTGGAGTCTGCACACGACCCGACCGTCCCCTGCTGGTACATCCGCCAGGAGGTGTATCCCCTGAGGTTTAGGTAGGCGTCTCTCATCTGCTCGCTGAGGCGGGCGCCATCGGTCTTTGAGTCGCTGAAGGACATGGGGAGGAGGGCAGACCTCCTCCAGTCGTTGCTGGATGAGAGCTGGTAGCTTATGATCTTCTGGAGGATGCTGTCGAGGGAGGCGTAGTCGGCGCCGTATACGGGGATCCTGCCGACGTAGACCTCGGGGGTCAAGTCGACCCCGCCGGAGACGGGATAGTCCTTCTCCGATCCCCACTGGCCGTAGATCCCGTCGCCGTTCTTGTCCCAGTTCCCGGTGAGGTCGGCATAGAAGTAGTCGGTCGGAGCATCGCGATAATTTGTATATGTAGTCTCGTGATACCTCGGCCAGCACATCTTCATTGGGATATCCCCCTCGCCGCTCTCGTAAGGGGTGGGATCGCCTATCAGTAGGACGTACTTTATCCCTTTGGACGCGTAATTGTATTTGAGCCACTCCCGGATCTTCTCCGCTCTGTTGTTCGGAGCCTGGCCCGTCAGGGGGAGGAAGTCGTCCTCGGTGACCACCAGGACGCCGTATCCGAGGCTCTCTTTGTGGGCGATGAAGGCGGGGAGCTTTTCGCTCCCGGCGACGATTGCGTTGGTGGTTATTATGACGTAATCGTAAGCCGCTCCCGCCCGCGTCTCGAGCCGGTCACCCTCAGCCCCGAGGTACCAGTGCCTCCCGTCTTCGTAGTTGTCGAAGAGCTGGGGGGCGACATCGTCCATGACCGAGTCCGCCGCGAAGGCCTCATCCAAGGGCTCGGAGGAGGACCGATAGCTGATCTCAACGACGCAGCTCTTGATCAGGGTGAGCCTCTTTGATACCGGGTTGTACTGGAGGGGGAAGAAGTCGACCCGGGCAAACTTCCACTTCCTCATCTCGGAGTAGGGGAGGAGGACGGCGAAGGGCTCCGGGTAGTTCGCATCCCCCTCGTAGACGGCGAGGTTCCTACCGTCGGATATCGTCTTTCCCAGGCCCCAGTACTCGGCCCAGGCCACCCCACCAAATTCGTCGCCGACGAGGGCAGGGGCGAGGGGTCCCACCGGCCCGATCTCGTACGTCCCCTCCAGGACCTGGAGATCGGCGGAGAGGATCTCCATCGAGAGCTCCGCCCCGACGGCCTCGGGGGGGACGAGGATGTTGTAGACCCGGTGAAGGAGGAGGGGGTCCCCCGGGGAGGTGGTGGAGGCGAAGCCCTCCATCGCCACCACGTCGAACCCCTCTTCGTCTTTGGCGATGGAGAGCTCCCCCGCCTCCAGGACCATCCGGACCTTCCCTCCCGGCAGATCCGAATCTGATGGCGGTTCTGGTCCTACCGGAGACGGCCCCCCGCCCTCCGGCACCGCCGGGGCCGATAGGCCGACGAGGCTTAGTAGAAATATGATCCCGATGACGCCGACGATGGCGAGACGGACTCCGGAGGCCGCCCTTCGGGGCGTCCGCCCGCCGTCCCTGGAACCCTGAACTCCTTTAGAAGCACCTGGCATGAAAATAACTCCCTTCTAATCTCGCCCGATTCCGCTTATGTATAGCTTTGCCGATCAGCTCCAGTCCTGTCATCGATGCCCAAAAAATCAGGCCGAGGGACTCCCTTATAACTTCGGCCTCATAGGGGCCGAACCGATCGATCTCTCCTTATATCCAGGGGCTTCGGATAAAAAGACTTTCCTTACGGTGGCACAATCTACTTTTCCAGTGATGAAGTTGGAGGCTGGATACCCCATCCCAAAAGTTTTTTTAATCTTCTGAGATGAAGTACCCAGTGGTACCCTCCTATGACCCGAATACACCTAAACCTGATAA
>Ga0334887_1001871_pt1 | contig 25594 bp, 24 predicted proteins | sample GraSluR1_MG_10_FD_207217 | JGI IMG/M metagenome (GOLD analysis project Ga0334887, IMG submission 207217) | Sludge microbial communities from methane-producing bioreactor in Wageningen University, Netherlands - Granular Sludge_18_07-R1 | ecosystem: Engineered > Bioreactor > Anaerobic >...
AGAACAACATGAGCGGCTCGGCAATGAGCTGCAGAAAATGCGTGACGTATTTCCTGAAATAATCGTCGATTTAAGCAAGGCGTACCCCCAAAAAACCAAGGTCGTCGATCTGGCGTATCGAGCCCTGGAAGCGATCGAAAGGCTCAGATCAAAAATGGATGACCTTATCTGCCGGGAATGTCCGGAATACGAAACATTGAACATTCTCGACATTTACTATCGAAAGGGCCGGGAAGAACGTGAGCAACGGAACTAAATCCGAACGCCCATCTCCCGCAGTTCATCCAGTTTGCTCTCTGACAGACCGCCGTCCTCGGTCACCATGGTGATGACAGTGTCAAAATATGGATCGTTGTTATCGACAATGCTTTGTGAACGGCCGTGAAAATACCCGACAATGTCGGAATCGATCTGAGCCGTCGCCTTTGCGATGCACCGGTTCCTGATCTCATCAATGGTGGCATTCTTCATAATTAACGAACCGTCCCTGATGGAAACGAGGGCATACAGACCGTTGGGCTGCTGAACGATCATTCTCATAACTGACCACCTGAAAGATGTTAGGATAAAAGGATCAAAAAGTTCGGGTTATACATTATCGTCAAAAAGATTCAGGAAACTGCCGAATCGACCCCGACCGGAGAAACACTGTCAGGAAAAAGAACATGAAAAGGTTCATGAGAATAAAAAGCCAAAGCCTCCTCAAGAAAGCCGGAGATAGACGGACTGAGGATCCCGGAAATTTGCTCCATCAGTCGGTTTCCGCCGCCCTTGCCGGAGAGCAGCATGCTGATCGCCGCTCGCGTAACCGGCGGATCGCACAGCGCACCGATACGGCCCAGGTCTAGATTGTTGTATGCGATGAGGGCAAAAATCAGATTTCTGTTGACAGATCGTTTTTTATTTTTCATAGTTACCCTGCTTTTAACGTTGTTAAATATAATGGTTGAGACGATAATCTTATTAAATTCTAAGCGCCCTCAATGAGGAGAGCTCTCAATGAAAGACATTCATCAGGTTACAGAAGAAGTTTATGTCGCAGAAGCCAAGCTCAAAGCCACAATTGCTCAATTGGGAGACAAGCTTGCCAAAAAACAGGGCTATAAAAACCTGCAAGGCATGGATGCTATATACCGCTGCTTGATTGATAAGTATCACTGGCTACCTGACCATGTACGCAGCTTGAGTGTTTCGGATCTTCAACTTCTCCTAGATGGTGTTCTGTAAATTCAAGTAAGCAATTTATACGTTTAAGCTGTGCCTCCTTAAGAAGACGTTGCGCAATCAAACAGAGAAGCTCCTCTGTAAGATTATTTTTTTCCATAAATAGTTTGAGCTTGTTTAATGCATCATTGTTCATAGCTGACCCTAAAATACGTTGTTAAATGAGGGGGACCAGGTAAGAGCACATCTTCACCTATTCCTGCTTTAATCCCGTTAAGGGGATAAATAATCGAGTATCGATATTATGTCAAGAAAAAAATCGGAATACGATAAATCTGAGTTAAAAAAAATCGGATATCGAATAAAGACGTTACGAAAATTGTTTGGATTAAATCAAGCTGAATTCGGTAAAAGTATAGGTATATCAGGTAATTATTTATCAGAAATAGAATTGGGAAAGGTTGAACCATCAAAGCCTATTTTGATTGCCATAGAGTATCGATACTCGATAAATCAAAATGATCTTATCAGTGGAGAGAAAGATGATATATTTCAGGTAAGAAGGAATGGGGTCAGTCGTTGACTGAGTTGACTGAAACTTCACACAAGTGCTCAACCGGCAGCCGAAGAGAGTGAAGACCCGCAAGACGTGTTACATAGTTTCTGTATAATCAATGTTGGGCGTCACTATGACTTCTTCGCATTGTGGAATAAAACATGAAAGATAAACTCAGGTTTTTTCTCAGCAGGGTGGCTGAAAGGCTTTGGGTCAAGCCGCTATTAGTTTGTCTCTTGTCCATCGCCATCGCTTTCGTTGCTCAGTGGGTTGACCAATTCCAGATATTTCAGAAGGCCCCCGATGTAAATACCGAATCAATTGAGATGTTGCTCGATGTCATATCGGCGAGCATGCTGGTTATGGCGGTATTCGCCGTGGGCGCGATGCTTGCCGCTTATCAGTCTGCGAGCAGCTCGGCGACTCCGCGGGCCTTCACATTGGTGGTGTCCGACGATGTCTCTCAAAATGCATTGTCCACGTTTATTGGTGCATTCATATTCAGTATCGTGGCCAGAGTTGCCTTGATGAATGGCTATTACGAAGAAGCAGGCAGGTTCATCCTTTTTATTATTACCATATTGGTGTTTGTATTAGTCATTATCAGCTTTATAAAATGGGTCGATGGAATCGCCCGGTTAGGACGACTCGGAAACACAATTACCAAGATCGAGAAAGCAGCCGGGGAAGCACTGCGCCGGCGCAAAGAGAAACCTTTTCTTGGCGGCATCAAGGCGAAAAATCTGACAGATGGTTTGGCAGTATTTTCAACCACTGTTGGCTACATTCAGCGGATCGACATGGGTGCATTGCAGACAGCCGCAGAGAATTGCGAAATGCAGGTTGAAGTAGCGACGCTTCCTGGGACATTTGTGACTCCCAACCGGCCGCTGGCTTATATAAGAGGTGACCGCAAGGACTCAGAGGAAGCGATCGAAGCAACATCGTTCGTCAAAGCATTTTGTATCGGCAACAACCGGACTTTCGATGATGACCCTCGCTTTGGGATTATTACGCTATCCGAAATCGCCAGCCGTGCACTTTCCCGCGCCGTCAACGATCCCGGAACCGCGATCGAAATTACAGGTATCTTTGTCCGGCTGTTCACAGACTTGGCCCAGGAGACCTCAGAGCGAGAGCAGCCGAGCGTCGAGTATGACCGTGTTGCGATACCGGAGATTACTTTAAGTGATCTGTTTGAAGATGCATTCAATGCCATAGCCCGTGACGGTGCAGGCACCATTGAGGTTGTAATCCGAATGCTAAAAGCACTGGCTACACTCACATCCTTCGGTAATGAACCTATGGAAAAAGCGGCAATTGAATCTGCGCGTCTTGTTATTGCGCACGCGGAGAAAGCGCTTCCAATACCATCCGATATCGCGAAACTGCGAGCCGTATCAGAATTTGCCCGCTCGCCGGATTCTAGAGCATCATCGGCAGTGAATGGCTGACGCCCAACCGGAACAACGCATTCAACCCGGACGCGCATAATCGAGCGCCGGTTAATGCAAACGTTATCATTACAATCGCAAAAAACAGGGAGAAGAATAAAATGGAAAAAATAAAAATTGATAGCGGTGCCGCATTTTTATATCCCATGCCTATGGTATTAGTAGGATCTGTGGTTGAGGGAAAGGCAAATTTTATGGCTGTTGGCTGGGTTTCAAGAGTCAATTTTAAACCGCCTTTGTTTGGCATAGCATTGGGACCGCATCATACCAATAAAGGCATTGATGAAAACAGAGAATTCAGTATTAATATTCCTAATATTTCATTAATTGAACAAACTGACTATTGTGGACTGGTTTCCGGGAATAAAACAGATAAGTCTGAAATATTCAACGTTTTTTTTGGTGATTTAGCCAACGCCCCACTTATTCAAGAATGTCCGGTCTGTATATCTCTCTCTTTGTTTGACACTGTAAAACTACCGGTTAATACTTTTTACATAGGTGAGCCTAGAGAAGTATTTTCAGAAGAAAAATATATGACGGATAAAACGTTAGATATAAAAAAAGTCAATCCCTTCACATTGACAATGCCTGACAATCATTATTGGTCTATCGGAGATAATCTTGGTAAGGCCTGGAGTATCGGAAAAAGTCGAAAGAAAAAGGAATAGAAAGATGATAACATGCCAATCCACCGGACGGCAAAAAGCCGCGCGGCTGATTAGCAGCGTTGTGTAACCGAAAATTGAGGAATAGATATGATTCCAAAGTACGAAGAAATAATGCTGCCGTTCCTCAAATATTTGGCTGATGGAGAGGAACACAGCCTCAGCGAAACTCATGACGCCTTGGCAAAACAATTCAAATTAACAGATGATGAATTAAAAGAGTTATTACCCAGTGGACAACAACCTATTTTCCGAAACAGGTTGGGCTGGGCAAGAACTTACCTGAAAAAGGCAGGACTGCTGACATCCCCTAAAAGAGCTCATTTTAAAATAAGCGACACAGGGCTTGCCCTCCTAAAAGAAAATCCCAAAGAGATTACATCCAAATTCCTAACCAGATACGATGATTTTGTAGAGTTCCAATCGATCAAAAAAAACAAAGCAGAAAGGAGCCCGGCACCACATCCCGGGTTTGATGACGCGACAGACCAAACTCCGCAAGAATCTCTCGAATACGCTTATCAAAAACTTCATTCGGAATTGTCAAAAGAATTGCTCAACTTAGTAAAATCCTGCACTCCTATTTTCTTTGAGAAACTTGTAATCGATCTGCTCACCACCATGGGCTATGGAGGTTCTAGAAAGGAAGCAGGCAAAGCAATGGGGAAATCAGGAGATGGAGGAATAGACGGTATTATTAACGAAGATAAACTTGGACTTGATGTCATATATCTTCAGGCAAAGAGATGGGATAACGCTGTACCAGTAAAGGAAATACGTGACTTCACAGGAGCGCTTGCATCCAAAAAAGCAAAAAAGGGCATCTTCATTACTACGTCATCTTTTCCCAGAAGTGTTTACGAGTTTGTCGGACAAGTTGAATACAAAATCATCCTGATCGACGGTGAGCGTTTGACCAACTTAATGATAGAGCATAGCGTAGGCGTTTCGACAGTAAGCACATATAATATAAAAACAATCGACTCGGATTATTTTGAAGATAACTAAATAGTTACATAACAATGGGGTCAACCTGACTGCGAGAACAGCGACGGCGCTGACGCGGAAAGTCTTGGTGACGCAGCAGATTGCCTCAGACGTCAGCTCCCATAAGCGATAGATAAGGAACCTATGGAAGAACAGGTAAAATCGAAACAGCGAGTTGCCGACCACGGTGAGGTGTTGACCGGGAAACGGGAAGTCAGCGCTATGCTTGATCTGGTCAAGCAGGAGACTGAGCGAATCGAGTCACGTTTTCTTGAGCCTGCCTGCGGAACAGGCAATTTTCTGTCTGAGATTCTTGAGCGGAAACTGCGCGTTGTGGAAATGCGCTATCGCAAAAGCCAACTCGAATATGAACGCAATGCCGTTCTGGCCGTTTCCAGTATCTACGGCATCGACATTCTTGAGGACAGCATTCTCGAATGCCGCAAGCGGCTTTTCGGCATTTTTGATTGGGCTTACAGTAACCTTTATAAAAAGACAGCAAAAAACCAATGCCGGAATACCGTCAAGTATATTCTTGAATGCAATATTATCTGGGGCGATGCACTTACGCTGAAAACCGTGGGTGAAAATCCGCAGCCCATTGTTTTTTCCGAATGGTCACTAGTCACCGGGAGTAAGTTCAAACGCAGGGATTTCGCTTTTCATGAATTATTCCCAAAAGAGAGAAGAAAACAGGATTCCCTTTTTTCTGTTTCGGACCGTTCGCTTTTATCCGATTTAGGAGAAAACGTTTTTATTCCGATGCCTATAAAAGAGTACGCCTTAACTCATTTTCTGAGGATTGCCGATGCTTACGAAACATAACTACAACCCGGATGTGCTGACGTGCATTGCAAACCTCAGCAGTGACGAGGTTTTCACACCACCGCAACTAGCCAACCAGATACTCGACCTGCTTCCTGGGGAACTTTGGAGTGAAAAAGAGGCAACATTTCTTGATCCGGCCTGCAAGTCCGGGGTTTTTCTGCGCGAAATCGCCAAACGTCTCGACATAGGACTGGAAAAACAAATCCCCGACAGGCAAGAGCGGATGAACCACATCTTTAAAACCCAGCTTTTCGGTCTGGCGATAACAGAGCTGACTGCCCTGCTGTCCCGCCGTTCGGTCTATTGCTCCAAGACAGCCAACGGCAAATACTCCATCTGTGAGACTTTCGTCAACCCCGAAGGCAACATCCGTTTCGGTCGCGTTGAGCACAACTGGCAGAACGGCCGCTGCGTATTCTGCGGGGCTAACCAGGAGAGATACGAGCGCGGCGAAGAGATGGAAACCCACGCCTATCGATTTATTCATACCGGCAAACCAGAGGAGATTTTTAATATGAGATTTGATGTCATTATCGGTAATCCGCCGTATCAGTTGAGCGATGGGGGGTTTGGCCGAAGTGCCTCGCCCATCTATAATAGATTTGTTAGGCAGGCAAAAAAACTGAATCCGCGCTATTTGACCATGATTATCCCTTCTCGCTGGTTCGCAGGTGGAAAGGGACTCAACGACTTTCGCGCGGAAATGCTGGGAGACGACCGAATTCGCAAGATCGTTGATTTCGAGGATGCCACGGAAGTGTTCCCGGGTGTCGATATTGCCGGGGGTATCTGCTATTTCCTTTGGGATCGGGATTCCCGGGGGCCGTGTGAAGTGGTGAACATGCACAACGGGACGGAATCTGTCTCAACCAGGCGACTGGATGAGTTCCAGACCTTCATTCGCTACAGTCAGGCCGTGCCCATTATCCGTAAGGTCCTTGCGAAAAAAGAAGAGAACATGAGCGAGCAGGTTTCAAGTAGAAAGCCATTTGGATTGCCGACAAATGCAAGGCCTTTGAAAAGAGGTGATATTGCGTTGCGATGGCAAAATGGTGAAGGTCCCTATAGCCGCAAAGAGATCAATACCGGAATCGATATGATTGACAAGTGGAAGGTCATCACATCATATGTCGGCTACGATCATGCTGGTAATCCGGGCAAGGATGGCAAACGGCGAGTTTTTTCGAAGATAGATATTCTGCCACCCGGGACAATATGTACCGAGACTTATCTTGTGGTCGGGAGCTGTGAAGATGAGACTCAAGCCCGAAATCTTGTGGATTACATGAAGACAAGGATCTTTCGTTTTCTTGTTGGCCAGTTCATGTATTCGCATCACATCACGAAGGACGCATACTCTCTGGTTCCCATACTCGATATGAAGAAACAATGGACGGACGAGAAACTCTACAAACGTTACGGCCTAACAAAAGGTGAAATTGCCTTTATAGAATCGAAAATCCGCCAAATAGAGTCGAGCGATGAGTAACGATTTCTTTCCCCTCCGGCCCGATTCGAAGCCCACGATCTATGCCTACGAGGACACCAACCCTCAATATGCAGGTCTGCTGAAGGTGGGCTATACCACGGTAGACGCACAAAGCCGTGTGGCCCAACAGTATCCGATCAAGAAACCAGGCAAACCGCCGTATCGAATTGTCCTTGAAGAATCTGCCATGCGCGGGGATGGGACGGTTTTCACCGACCATGACGTTCACCGGATGCTGCGGATCAACGGCGTCAAGAATCCCGAGGGCGAATGGTTCCGCTGCACGGCGGCCCAGGTCAAGGCGGCGATCATCGCCGTCCGGACCGGGCAACTGAATGAGGAAAACCGTTCTCTGGATTTCAAGATGCGGCCGGAGCAAGAATCGGCTGTAGAAATGACCGCCGCCTATTTTGAGCGTTCCGCCAAAGAAGATCAGGATAAAACGCCGAATTTTTTATGGAACGCCAAGATGCGATTCGGTAAAACCTTCGCCGCCTATCAACTTGCTAAAAAGATGAAGTGGAAGAAATTACTGGTGCTGACCTTCAAGCCCGCGGTGCAGAGCGCATGGGAAGAGGACCTGAAACAGCACGTCGATTTTGAGGGCTGGCAGTTTATCAAGCCCGGCGGCCTGACTTACGAAGAGGCCGACAAAAGGAAGCCGATCGTCTGTTTCGGCTCGTTTCAGGACTATCTGGGCAGGAACAAAAGCACCGGTGGCATCAAGACCAAGAACGAATGGGTACATACGACGAACTGGGATTGCGTGATTCTCGACGAATACCACTACGGCGCCTGGCGGGAGAATGCCAAGGATCTGTTTGAGGCGGAGGAAACGAAGGAGATCGAATTCGGGGAGGGGGAAGGCATCGAGATATTTGATGAGGAAATCATGCCGATTACGACGGATGGATATCTATACCTCTCCGGGACACCGTTTCGGGCGATTGCATCGGGTGAGTTCATAGAGGAGCAGATTTTCAACTGGACCTACTCAGATGAACAACGGGCTAAAACAGAATGGCCGGGGCCGGACAACCCTTATTCCTGCCTTCCGCGTATGGTGCTGATGACTTATCAGCTACCCGACGAAATACGGGAGATCGCCATGCAGGGGGAGTTCGACGAGTTCGACCTGAACATCTTCTTTTCCGCCGAAGGCGTCGGCAATAAGGCGAAATTCAAGTACCAGGATGATGTTCAGAAATGGCTTAACCTGATCAGGGGCGCGTTTCTGCCGACGAACATTGACAATCTGAAGCTGGGCGCAAAAAAGCCGCCTATGCCGTTTTCTGATGCTCGGTTGTTGAATGTCCTTTCGCACACCTTCTGGTTTCTGCCCAGCGTGGCAGCCTGTCACGCCATGCGCAACCTGCTGGCGAAGAGGCAGAACCGATTTTTTCACGACTACAAGGTGATCGTCGCAGCGGGGAGCTCCGCTGGTATAGGGGTTGCGGCATTGTATCCGGTGCTGGACGCCATGGACGATCCGCTGAAGTCGAAGACAATCACCCTGTCATGCGGAAAATTGACCACCGGCGTGACGGTGAGACCATGGACGGGCATTTTCATGCTTCGTAATGCTTCGACACCTGAGACATATTTTCAGGCGGCATTTCGCGTGCAGTCTCCGTGGGAGGTGCTCAACCCCGATGGCAATACGCCGCACCGTAAGCAGATCATAAAAGAAGAATGCTATGTCTTTGATTTCGCGCCGGATCGGGCCTTGCGGCAGATCGCCGATTACAGCTGCCGATTGAACGTTGAGGAGTCGAACCCGGAGAAGAAGGTGGAAGAATTTATCAGTTTCTTGCCCGTTCTTGCCTATGACGGCAGTTCTATGAAGCAGATAGATGCCGCCGGGATTTTGGATATGGCGATGAGTGGGACAACCGCAACGCTGCTTGCAAGGCGCTGGGAAAGTGCACTACTGGTGAATGTCGATAACGCCACGTTACAACGCTTGATGGCAAACAAGGCGGCAATGGAAGCGCTGATGAGCATCGAGGGCTTTCGAAATCTCAATCAGGATATCGAAACTATCATCAATAAATCTGAAGCCGTGAAAAAGGCGCGGAAGGAAAAGAATGACGAAGATCTTACGCCGAAGGAAAGAAAAGAGCTCACGGAAGAGGAAAAAGAATACAAGAGCAAGCGCAAGCAAATTCAGGAGAAACTCATCAAGTTTGCCACTCGCGTACCGATCTTCATGTATTTGACCGACTACCGAGAACGGTGTCTGAAGGATGTAATTACGCAACTGGAGCCGGGACTTTTCAAAAAAGTTACGGGCTTGACCGTTAAAGATTTTGAATTGCTGGTCAGTCTTGGTGTTTTCAACAGTGCCTTGATGAATGATGCGGTGTACAAGTTCAAACGCTACGAGGATGCCAGCCTGATCTATACAGGAATTAACAAACATGAAGGCGAAGGAATAGGCCTCTATGACACCGTTTTGAGTCCGAAGGATTATCAACCGACCTTTGTGAATGAGGCGATTGAGACTTACGAAGCCCGACGGAGTTGAGAACAAAGCGGGCTAATCGCTACACATCGCAAAAACCAGAGAAGGGAGGGGGGACAGGCACTGACCATCGACCGAGCCTTCAAGAGGTAAGCCAAAAGAGGTAGAGAGATCATTCACTATTGTTAACATAATATGGAATCAGACAGACGTTTTTTAATCAGGAATAAAGCCAAATACGTGCACGGAGCATGGTACTGGGGTGAAGGAGCAGACTTTGGCCCGGAATCCGATTATGCGATATATCTTGGAGACAACAGCTATGTAGCAGCACGTAAGCTTATGACAATACTTGAAAAGAAAAACGATTATGAAAGGTAAGGTGGGAGAGACGGAGGAAGGGGTCTATAATCGAAAGTTGAAAGGATAATTTAAAAAAGGAGGATGAAAGATGCCAGAAGGAACAGTTAAATGGTTTAATGATTCAAAAGGATTTGGTTTTATCGAACAGGACAGCGGTGAGGACGTATTCGTGCATCACACCGCAATACAAGGAGAAGGTTTTAAATCGCTGGCTGAGGGTGATCGTGTCAGTTTCGATATTTTGCAAGGCCCGAAAGGTCCTGCTGCTGAGAATGTTCGCAAGCTGTAAAATTGTTGCTCCATGGTGGGGCTGCCTGGAAATCAGGGGACACCATACCGGTTTTTAATTGACGGAAGGCGTTAAGACATAAAAGGAACGGGTCAGCCCCCCCGCGCCGCTCCTCAAATACTATAGTCGGAGTCTTGGGATTCGAGCCATTCAACAGCCGATCTCACGTCTCTGAACATTCGCAAATGAGATCCTCTGTTGCGAAATGTGTCTTCAAGAAAATATCGTCTTCTTCATTAGCCAGGTGTGCTGTGCGGACAAATTTCAGGTGTTGATCGATATGGTCATAAGGAAGGTAAGGGGGCACTGACTATTGACTGAGCCTTCCCTACAATAAAGAAAGAAAATCATCCATGGCAGATATTCATTAAATTACTAAAAAAAGGAGAGAAAATCTCATGATGGAAGATCCAAAAAAATTTCTGGACGGCTTTCAAAGCGCAGTGGCACAATTTTCCAAGGCTGATAAGAAAACCCTGAAAGCATTCACCAATCTAAATGAAACGGCCCTCCAACCTGGAGCGCTGGATCGAAAAACGAAGACGTTGATGTGTCTTGTCATCGGTATTGCCAATGGTTCAGAATATTGTATAGCAGCCCGTGCCGCCCAGGCAAAAGAAGCCGGCGCAACACGTGAGGAACTATTGGAAACCGCCGCGGTTGGTCTGTTGATGGGAGGCAGCTTGGCGTTTGGCCCAATTTTGACGGTTTTCATGGATACGATAAACATGCTTTTTCCTGAAGGGCCTGGTAAGTAACATGGGATAAGTTCTTGGGGAAGAATTGGGGTCAGGCATTGACCGGGTTGACTACGCCATTCCGACAATCAAGAAAGAAAATCCTCCACGACAGATATGCTTTGTATTGCCATAATCCTCAGTTGTTATATTGCAGATTTGCAGTGTTTGGGTTTTTATCAAGAACTACGTAATCATTTTTAGATGTTGGACGAAACTGCTTTTCTAAAGAGAGGCCACTCAAGATGATCTATATTGACAATATACTTTCTGAGTATGATCAGAAAGTTTCGCTCTATAAGACACTTTCGAGAAAGATGAGCGCTCTCCTTGAAGAGATGATAAGAGATGAAGGCTTGTATGTCCATTCCATCCATTATCGAGTGAAAGATCGGGATAGTTTGAATAATAAGTTGAACAGGCCTGACACTTCCTTTAAGGAACTGGCAGATCTGACTGATATTGCAGGAGTTCGTGTGACTACTTATTATAGCTCGGACGTGGACCGGGTTGCAGATATAGTTCGAATGGGATTCTCGGTTGACAAGGAGAATTCCATTGATAAGAGAGCGCTGCTGGACCCAGACCGCTTCGGCTACCTCTCGTTACACTATGTTGTAAGCTTGAAAAAATCTCATTCGAAGCTGACAGGATACAAGCAAATGGTGGGCCTCAAGGCTGAAATTCAAATCCGATCAATTCTTCAGCACGCATGGGCAGAGATTGAGCACGACCTTGGTTACAAAAGCAAGCATGCAATTCCCGTTCAGATGCGCCGCCGATTCTCGCGGCTTTCAGGGTTACTTGAACTTGCGGACCATGAGTTTGACGGCCTGCGGAGAGACCTGAGAGACTACTCTGACGAGATCGCAACCACTCAAGACATCGATATGCCCATCGATAAGATATCCTTGGCTCACTTCATCAAACGCAGTGACCTGGTCAGAATACTGGACGAAGAGATCCAGAGTCAAACCGGTCTTGAGTTGGTATTCGAGGACTGGTTTGCGGAGTCACTGGTTGACAAGTTACTCTTCGTTGGGGTTTCAAAGCTTCCGGACCTTGAGGCTGGCCTGATGTATCGGTCCAAAGCTATAAGTAGATTTGCGATTGAACATCTAAGAGGACGCTTTTACTCTCGCATTAACCAAGGTGTGAGTATTTACTATTTCTGCACAGGACTACTCGCTGAGTCTGGAGACGAGAAGCGGGTTGTGGAATATTTGGAGACTTTTAGTTTGGGAGAACCTGACAGTCGGAAACGATTTGCACAGGGAATTATAGAAAAATACAAGAGCGTTAGCGGTGCCCACACGTCCGATGAATGAAAAGGGGTCAGGAAGGAAAGGGGAAGGATAACCCCTTTCCGGATCCGGGCATTGATTAACGGGATCCATCAAAAAATGTGTCGCCACATTATTAAAAAACCTCGCCTCCGAGCCCCCTGTCATAACCTTTACAAACATTCCATTTAAGATTATAAGATACCGAGACGATTTAGTATTTATGGCCCATTGCTTGTGCCGGCCGTGAAATGAAGGGATCGTTTTGTATAACTGACTGAAAGGAAGTTACGATGTCGAAGTTTCGCACTCCACGGACGAACAGAAACGGACATGAGCAGTTGTCTTTTGACTGTGTGCCGGACGTTGATCCGGCTGCAATAAAAAAACAACGATCGGCCCGGAAGTCTGTCACCGGCCGGGGACAGACAAAAAGTCAGCCATATGAAAGCTTAGCAACTTACCGGACACTTTACGAAACCACAAATGATATTATTTACACCCACGATTTAGAGTGGAACATCATATCGGTCAACCCCGCCGTAGAGAGGATCCTCGGCTATGCCCCGGAGAAATTTATCGGCACAAACGTTCTGACAGCCGTACGTTCCGATCTAATCCCTGCAATCAAGAGCCGCCTTGAAGCGAAGCTGAAAAACCCTGATACAAAAAGAGGACCCATCGAATTAATAATGCGCGCAAAGGACGGACAAGAAAAGTGGTTCGAAATCAACGCAATACTTCTTTATTCTCCGGAAGGCGCCCCCCATGCCGTTCAGGGAATCGCCCGGGACATTACCGCCCGGAAACAGGCGGAACAGGAGCTGTTGATCAGAGAGCAGAAATACCGCGCCATCTTTGAAAACACGAACTCTGCCATGGGCATCCTCGAGGAGGACAATATTTTCTCTCTGGTAAACGGAAAATTCGAGGAGATGACGGGATATGCCAGGGAGGAGGTCGAAGGCAGAGGAACATGGATGTCCTTTGTCGATGCCGGTGATCTGGAGCGCATGATGGGATATCACGAATCGCGCATGAAAGGCGGCGACGCTCCGCGAAACTACGAGTTCCGATTAATCTGCAAGAATGGCGAGAAAAGGCATGTCTACATTACCGTCGCCTTCATCGGCGGCGCCAGGCAGCGCGTCATCTCGATGACCGATTTGACGGTTCAGAAGAAGGCCGAGGAATCATTGAAGGAAGGCGAAGCGCGATACCGGACATTTCTGGACGCCACGTCCGACGGAGTGTATCTGAAGGATGAGAACTTCCGTTATCTCTTTGCCAACAGGGTATTCCTGAAAGAAAACGGTTTGCGGGAAGAAGCTGATATCTTCGGAAAAGTTGATGACGATGTGCTTATCCCCGATTTCCTCGAAGCAGCAGGCACGTCAGACAGACTGGCGCTTCAGGAGGGCAGGCTTGTGGTTGTCGAGGAACAAGGGGGCAGTCATTTCACGGAAGTCCGGAAATTTCCCGTCGCCCTGCCGAATGGAAAAACGGGGATCGGCGCCATCATCAGGAATATTACCGAAATAAAGCAGGCGGAAAAGGAAAAAAAGAAACTGGAACGTGCCCTTGAACGGGCGCGAAAAATGGAAGTGCTGGGAAGACTCGCCGGCGGCATAGCCCACGATCTCAACAATGTTCTCGGGGGCATCGTGGGCCTGCCGGAACTTCTGATGATGAAGCTCTCCGACGATGATCCGATGAAACGGCAGCTTGATATTATCAAGAGATCCGGGGAGAAGGCGGCCCGCATCGTGCAGGACATGCTGACGCTCACCCGGAGAGGCGTCACAAATGCCGAGATCCTCTGTCTCAACGATATAATATCCCTGTATTTTGAAACGCCGGAGCACGACAAGCTGCGATTCTATCATCCGGATGTCCGGTTTGAGACACAGTTTGATGATAACCTGCTCAATATTGTCGGATCTTCAGTACATCTTTCCAAGACGGTCATGAACCTTCTGTCCAATGCCGCCGAGTCAATGCCGCAGGGAGGCACGGTCACGGTAAAGACGGAAAACCGGTATATCGATAAGCCTGTCAGGGGCTATGACGTTATACGGGAAGGGGATTATGCGGTGCTCTCGGTAACGGATGCGGGCATCGGCATACCGTCGGATGACATAGATCGAATCTTCGAGCCGTTTTACACGAAGAAAGTCATGGGAAGAAGCGGAACCGGCCTGGGAATGACCGTGGTCTGGGGAACCGTTCAGGATCACAACGGTTATATCGACGTTCTGAGTGAAGAAGGCAAGGGAACGACATTTACCCTGTACTTTCCCGCCACAAGGAGAAAGGCAAGAAAAGAAAAGGAGCGGGTACCGATTGAAGACTATACGGGAAACGGACAGACGATTCTCATCGTCGATGATGTTCCGGATCAACTGGAACTTGCATCGTCCATGCTTTCCAGGCTCGGTTATAAAGCTGTTACCGTCTCAAGCGGCGAAAAGGCGCTGGAATATTTACGGAGTCATTCTGTTGATCTTGTTGTTCTGGACATGATCATGGATCCCGGTATCGACGGAGTGGAGACCTACCGGAGAATCCTTGAAATTGACCCCGGCCAGAAGGCAATCATCGCCAGCGGCTATGTTGAAAAGATTCGTATTCAGGAAGCGCGGAGGCTGGGTATGGGAACTTTTATAAAGAAGCCGTACATGCTGGAAGATATAGGTATTGCCATCCGTGATGAGCTGGCGACATAGCGGGTATGCAATTGTGAGTCTTCTTCAGGGAAGCGCTCAGGCATAAAACGGCGGACCCCCGAAGGACGTGCATCCCTTCGGGGGCCGTAAAAAAGAAGAATTAGGAAGAAAATTATACATAAACCGCATTTCAGATTCAAGAAAAAAAACAAACTCGGGTAAAAAAAGGTTCCATATGCCGGTCTATGAGAAAAAAGGGCGGTGGTACCGTGTCTGTTATGACATCCAGACGCGGGTATGGGAACCCTTCGGATCCGGTCCATCGCCGGCGATATCTCCGCCACATTCGATCCAGGCAGTGAGAATCATCACAAAATTATCAGATCGACGATCGATGCTGTCGTGCCGCTGTATTCGAGGAATCGTCGATCTTACGTTTCAACGATCAGAAGACCGCCACTGTCGCCGGCGAAATGGGGGGATTGACGATGAGGGATTCATTGCCGTCATGTGACTGCCACGGGCCGTCGTTCTCGACATCCGGATTGATTTTTTTGACGCTCAGCGATGTGACCGAGAGTTTGACGTCGCTGAAGGAAAATGAAACATCGAACCAGTAGGCGGTCTCCAGCAGGTCTGCGCGGCACAGCGCCTTGATCCTGAAGGTGATGATATCCTCGGGCGATGAAAGCTCGATGCACCCGGCATAATTTCCGCTGAACGCCGCCCCGCAGGTTACGTTTTCATATCCGAGAAACATGGTTGCTCCCCCATCTTCGAGCTGCCGCCATTCCCAGAGAGAGCCGCTTCCGTAATTCCGAACCTTCAGGGGCGGCTGCGTATCTCCGGCAACGTCGGCGATTTCCAGTCCGCACAGTATTTCGGCGCGCAGATTGTTAAAATTCCCGAGCTCCAGAAACTCTACATCGGATTCGGTGCCCAGTTCAGGGACGGGCACCGTGTATTCAAACTCGATATGGTACCATCCGGGAGTGAACGATTCCGCCGGCAGCGACAGCTGAACCTGCGCCCAGGCATGAATGGTTAACGGCCAATAAAATAATTCGGGCCAGACACACTGGGCCGTTATCGTGCCGTCCAGTAACAGAACATTGCCCGACCAGGCGGCTTCTATTTCCATTGCCACACCTTCTTCATCAGGACAATTTGTTACTGTGGGAATCAATGTCCCGGCCAGTTCCGGGCCGAGGTCGGCATCGTCCATGAGCGAACATTTCTTTGAACACGGCTTCGGTTCTTCGGCAAACCCGATCACTTTCGGCCTGTTCCAGTCTCGGCCCTCAAATTCAACAATGACGCCGTCGCCTTCGCTGAACGCCGCTCCGTTGCAGGTCATGTATTCGATGGGAACATTGTAAAGGGCCGAACTCTGGTTGATATCCATATGCTGCTGACTGCTGACTGCCGGTTCGAGGCTGACGGCGCATATGTCGCCGCTGAGGGACGTGATGGTCCCGAACCGGTAGGTCGGCATCCATTTCTGCCAGCCGGGAAGCATGGCCAGATTGCAGAACACTCCCGCCGGCGTTCCGGCAACGGCGGGCTCGAGCTGACCGTCCCGGGACGGATTGAAGGCGGCGCTGCCGTTATATCCGGGCTGGATAGCGACCGCCTTTCGCTCGCCGGGGATCTCGATCGTGCCCACCTCGCCGCTGAGGTCCTCGGTGAGATCGGCGCACCAGGCGGTGACGACGGGATCGTCCGGCACGCCGATGCCCTGAAGGAACGCTTTGCGCTTCTCCAGGGCAATTTTCGTGAGAATGGCAGCCTCTTTATCGCGGCCGTCTTCCATTGCCTCGATTTTGCTTTCACACATGACGATCTGTCTGGTCAGCGCGATGATGAGGGCCTCGATGCGTCCGGTGCCGAGCTTCAATTGAACCTCGTACTGCCCGCCTTCTCCCCCTGAGATGATGACGCCTTTTCCCATTATGTCCCGGTTACCTCCATGAACTGCTGTGCCACGCTGACCACGTAGGTGATCAGGTCGACATCAAACATATCATCGCCGCAGATCACCGTATCGCCCGGCCTGAGAAAGATGTCCGGCGTGGCGCACCGGTAGGTGTATTTCCCCCGGTAGAGGTTCCGGCAGGTGGGATTCCTGAGCGTGACGGTCCTGCCGCCGGTTGTGGCGGTTCTATGGCCGGTGAGGACGATCGATCTGCTCCTGGTCCCCCGGGAGATGTTGATGTCCTCCAGGTCGGCCCGGATGATCTCCTCCTTCTGAAGCAGGATGCCTCCGGAACAGTAGTTCATGAAGATGATCATTTCGCCGTTCGGCCGGGCGGAGATGGCGGCGGCAGAGTCCATGCCGGGCGCCACGACGGAAAGATAGGTGGGATCCCCGCTCCGGAGGCGGGCCTGAAAGCTCGATATGGGGATGGTGACATCCGCTGTGCCGTCGTTTCCCCCGGTCAGCACAAAGGTATAGTAGATCTCGGCGCTGTCGATGTTGAATTTGTTGACCGATGCCATGTGCAGCGAGGCGACGGCGGCGAACGGATCGAGAACAAGCCGAACGCGGGGAGCAGCCAGAAGGGCACCTTGACCCACTGAAGCAGGATTTTTCAGATAAATGCCGAGGTCACAATTCAGGCTGCCGGTTGCATCGAATGCCGGCGCCGACACATACCGGCCGATGAAGATGTCCGACAGGGATAAAACGCCCGACCCGGCAAGCGCGGGCATCAACAGCCGAAATTCCGGGTTTCCATGGAGTGACGCCTGTGATGCAGGAACAGGAAGGGCAAGCTTCGCGTTCAGCGTTCCGTTCAGCGAGGCAACGGACGGAAGCGGATCGCACGGGATGTACCGGCCGGTCACGGCCGAACTCATGGAGAGGCCGCCCTGTCCCGCCATGGCCGGAAGCGAAAGCTGAACCGCCGCCGCTGCCTGCAGGACCGTCTGCGATGAAAAGCCGGGTGAGACATCGATCTGTATCTCTCCTCCGGCCTGGGAGAATTTCCATATGGGCATGACGGGACCTTATTCCGAGTAGCCGATGATCAGCTCCGCCTTATACGCGCCGTCGGCATATTCTATCGCGTAAAAATTACGGTAGTTCTGGTATGCGGTGCCGTTATTGGCAATGTCAATCAGGATGGCGTTGCCGCTTTCCCATCCCTCCCTGTCGATGATCTCCTGGATGACCGCGCCGATATCGGGGGTCTCGTAGATCTCGCCTTCCGTCCAGGCCGCCGGCGACCAGTCCGCAGAGGCAGTGGTCTTGACGGCGTTGGCTATTGCCGTGGCGGACCCGGGCGCTGACGGATTATCGGCGGCGACCGCCCGGATCCTCACGGAGACGGAGTCGGACTGGGATGACCAGGCCCGCAGCCTGACCGTGGCGGATGCGATCTGTGCCCCCTGGGGAACCTGGACGTTGGCGAAGCGGACGTATCCCCCGTTGACGGTGTGATTGCCCGCATTGCCGATATTTACGTAGTTGTAACCGGAACGCAGGAAGGCGGTCGAGTAGTAGTGCCCGTCATCCGCCCCCGCCGCCGGATAGGAAGATGGCGCCGTGACCACATTATTGAGGCTGTCCACCAGGTCATCGATGGTCCTGATAATCTGAAGATTGTCGAACCACATGATCAGACCCCCGCAACATACAACGAGACGTTCCCGGACGAAGGAACGGCGGTGACGTTGATCTTGATTCCCGACGCTCCGATGGTGTTGTCGACGGCCAGCATGTTCCCCACATACCGGGAACTGTCCTGTATCCCCGTATTGGTGATGTCGTATTCGTCGCTCTGTCCCATGAGGCGGCCCGCCGAGTCGAAGAATTGAAGCCGCGCCTTCGCCGTCCCGTTGTCGGTGGAAAAATCGGATTTGATGATGATCCGGCCCTTGCCGGTGATGTCGATCGCCGTCGCCGGATAGGTGCCCGCGGCCGTTTTTTCGGCGATCTGTGCCGTGCCAGGAAGTGTCAGGACTCCTGAGCCCGGCGCCACCCGCTCCACGTACCGGGTTTCCGAATCCTCGGTAAATGAATGCGCCGCTATGTTTTTATCCGTTCCTTCGGCAATGGATATTTTCCCCGATGCCATAGTTCATTCCTCCTTAGTCCGTCAGCTGACATTGACCTCCAGGTTCTGGAGCTGGAAGCTCGACCCGTCGGGGACGGTGTAGTCCGTCCCGAAGTCGATGCAGCCGACGACGGTATCGTCCGCCGTGGTGTCGTCGTAGATGACCGCCGCGCCGGTGGGCCCGATATCGCCGCCCGAGGCGGTCCAGGTCACATTATCGAAGGTGGCTTTCCCCTTGTCGTTGACGTCGTCCTCGGAAACCTGCGCATTGGCCAGGGTCTTGTCGTCCTGGGTGTAGCCGTTGCCCGTGGCAAGCTGGTTCGCCGTCACGTCGGCGCGGGTGGCGTGGGCGTCCCTGTCAAAGGCGAAGGCGGTGTTCATGAGGATGATCTTGAACGTGTCGGCATCGAAGTCGATGTTCCCCGACAGCAGCTGGAACTTGTAATGATTTGACAGCGTGCAGGTAATGGCCATGGTTTATCCTCCTATGCAATCTTTTCTTTCGGCAGAAACTTGATATATAAATCGCCGTCCTGGATCTGTGCTTTCTCGATCACGCCGGCGTACAGCCCTTCGTCGAGGGACAGGTGGATCAGGGGCTGCTGCAGGAAGAGATCCCTCACAACCGGCCATTGCTCCTTCATGCCCGCGGCATAGAGTTCAAACGTCCGGTCGCCTTCGGAACAGCCCGAATCGATGAGCACGACTTCTCCGTCGAGGGTCTGCGTCCTCGAGATCCGCCGGGTCGCGTCCGCCCCGTCCCGGGACTTCCGGATTCTCCGGAAGACGGCGCTTCCCCCTTCATGACAGTCGATGGTCGAGATCACGAACATGGGCTATATCCCCAAGAGAAATTCCGAGCCTTCTTCCGTGGCCCGGACCTGGATATTCTCCAGGATCTTCCACATGAAGGCCTCGATCTCAGGTTCGAGGCCGTCGCCGGTGATGGTGATCAGGGCGTCGCCTTTGCGCAGCCGGTCCAGTTTGAGGTCGTTCATCTCGAGCTGCTGCTCGATGAGCTGCTTCTGGAGGCCGAACTGCTCTTCCCGCCGCCGGTTTTCGTCCCTGAGCTGGCTGCTCAGCTCCCACTTCTCGCCGATATCGAGATCGCCGCTTCCCATGGTGCCCCACAGGTCGGACAGGAGATCGCCGGAGCTCTTGATGGCGTTGTCGATGGAACCGAACATGGTCTCGATGATCCTGACCTGTCCCTCGATCTGGGCGATTTCCAGCTTTGCGTTCCATTCGAAGGCCGTTTTCAGGACATCCGCCTTCGCCTTCACATCATCGAGGTCGGCAATGGTGGTTTTCGTGCTTGCCCGGTCGACCGCTGTGCCGACGATGTAACGGACTTCGCCGTCCCGGTATTCTTTATCGCCGAAGGCGTTTTTCGGGATGTCTCTGAGCGTGCCGGTGACGTTTTCGACGCCGGCATCGTCGATTTCCGGCCTGATCACCAGATCGGACAGGGCGCTGTCGAGATAGTTATCAAGCTCCTCGATCTGCGACGTCAGACCGAGGAGGGACTTGATGTCCTCCGCCGCCTCCGATGTCCCGGAAACCGTTATGTGTGTTTCCACTGTTTCGGGAGTGGCTTTCAGCGATTCATGGTAGCTCCGGGCCGTTTCCTTCGCCTCCTGGAAGCGTTGTTCCGTCTCCTCAAGGTCCCGGTTGAACAGCCGCTGGTTTCCCGACCAGTCGAGGATCCCGTCGGACCATTCGATGACCTTTCCCACGGCATCGCCGATGCCGGGGACGAAGTGATCGATGACCTTCCCGGCGGCATACCCCACGCCGGCGGCAAGCGTGCCGCCCGCGGCGACCCCGAGGGCCGTCACGCCGGTGGTGAGCGCCGCCGAGGATGCCGACAGCAGCCCCGTTGATGTCACCAGTTTTCCCATGCTTGCAACGGCATTGACGGCGGATGATCCCGCCATGACCGTGAGCGCTCCGGTGAGCAGGCCCAGGTTGTTGACCACCGTATTGATCCCCTTGCCGAGGCCGATGATCGTGCCGGCGAGATTGGCCGTGTCGCCGTCCATCCGGGAGAGTTTCTCAATGCCGCGGCCGACGGCCTGGAAGAACGGCGTGAGCCCCTCGATGACGCCGCCGGTGGCCCGGGTGAGCAGTTCCATCAGATCGACCACCTTCTGCAGGGCCTTTCGGAGCCCTTCCGGCGTTGACAGGTCGATCGGACCGGTTATCGCCTTCACGGCGTCCATGAAGGCAGCGCCCAGATCCCGGTAGGAGTCGATCAGGCCGGAGAAATCGAGGCCCTGCACCGCTTCCGGCAGATTCCGGGCAATGACGGCGATAACATCGGCCAGATTCCCGCCGAATGCGTTCAGGGCGTCAAAGATGGGATCGAAGGCCCCGCTGTTGAGGCTGAAGCTGATGCTCCCGAACAGGCCGGCCGCCTCGCCGGCGATATCGCCGTAGGTGTCCATCATCTTCGTGCCCGCCTCGATGAGGGTGGCATGGACCGTATTGGCAAGCGTCTGGTTGACCTGGGAGAACCGATCGGCCATTTTCGCGAAGGCCTCGTCCGTCGCGCCGGTGGCATTCCGCATTTCCTCGAGAGCGCCGGCGAATTTTCCCGATGAATCGGCGCCGAGGACCAGGGCGGCGTTCAGGCCCCGGACGTTGCCGAACAGGCTGGCCATGATCTCCACATTGCCGCCGGTCGCCGTGTGGACATCCTTCAGGACGCCCTCGAAGCCTTTTGTTTTCAGGGCCGTGGCGTTGAATTCGATGCCGAGCTCAGCGGCGGTTTTCGCCGCCTCGCTTGACGGGCTGATGATGCCGGTGAGCGCCCCCTTGATAAAGGTGATTGCTTCCGCCGTGGGAGCTCCCGCGGCGGTGAGCGCCGCGATGGCCGCGGTGAGGGTTTCGATGGGAACGCCGGCATTGGCGGCGATGCCGGTGACGCTGGACAGCGACTGTGCCAGTTCCGGAATCGTGGTCTGTCCGAGCTTGACCGTGGTGAAGAAGACATCGGAATAATGCCCCGCCTGTTCGGCGCTCTCGCCGTAGGCGTTGAGCGTGCTCGCCAGGAGCCGGGTCGTGGCTTCCAGATCCGCCCGTCCCGCCGTGGAGAGCTTTTCCGATGTGCTCAGGAGATCGAGCGCGTCGGTGTACTTGGTTCCCGCGGAGATGGCCGTGTAGACGGCGGCGTTGATGTCGTCGATGCTTGCCGTGGAAACCTTGGCATAATCGAGAATGCTCTGGCGGAAGGCTGCCAGTTCGTCATCGGTGGCGGTGATGAGGGTGGAGATCTCGCCGAAGGCGTCGCCGAACTGCCCCGCCGTTGTAATGGCCAGAACAATGCCGCCGGCGGCGAGGAGATTCACCGCCGCGTTGACCGCCAGGATGGAATCGGCCAGCGCCGCCAGGGGCGCCGTCACATCGGCGACGCCGGTTTTCAGGCCGCCCAGGGCGCTTTCGATCCCCCTGACGGTGCCGCCGATCCGGTCCGTTCCCTGAAAGATGATTTCGATGGTTTTCTGCAGATCCGCCACGGATCACCTGTTCTTTGTCTGCGTGTAATACCGTTCCCAGAGTTCCATTTCCGTCATGGTGAGATATCCTTCCGGGAAGAGGTCGGGCCTGATCTCATAGAGAAACCGCCCCCTGACCGCGGCAAGCGACAGGGCCGCCCTTACGTCGCCGCTGTGCCAGAGGGCTTCCGCTTTCCCGGCACGTGGCCGAGTCCCGTCAGCTCGAGGATCTTCTGCGAGAGGGCATAGAAGTTGACCGGGAAGTACCTGCAGAGCCAGAGGACGTTGTCCAGCTTCCAGTCCGGAGGATCCGCCAGCCCTGTCACGACGTACTCCGCCTTTTCGGCAATGTCCTGGGGGACGTCGTCATCGACGCCGATGAGCTTCCGGATCGATTCCTTCACATCGTCGCTCCGCTGCGATACGATGCCCTCCAGGATGGCCCTGATGTTCCGGTTCCGCGCCGCCGCTTCCTTGGCCCTGCCGATTTCGATCCCTTCGAGGCACCGGACGGTAAAGACGGCATTCTCTCCCTCATCGAAATAATCCTTGAGTTCCGACATATCCACGTCCGCCGTCCGGGGTTCGAACGTTTCCTTCATGAACCGCTTCGTATCGAACATTATGAGATCACCCGCTTTCCTTCCTGCTCGGCCGAGATGGTGCATTCCGCGCTGATGGCGTCGCCGGCGGGGAAGCTCTCTTTGATGCCCAGGATCCCCTGAGAGTAGATCGCCGGCGTTTTCAGGCGGTGCGGCCGGAATTTGAACCAGAGGTTCGAGCCTTCTTCAGCGAAGAGGCTGTCGGTGATCCCGTCGCGGCATGAGAAACTGAACGACCCGCCGCCCAGGGACCGGGACGCCGAGCCGACGGTCCCGCCGTAGACCTGTGTCGAATTGACGGTGTACGAGGTGGCGGGCCTGACAAAATCATAGGCGTTGGGGATCTCGGCGAATTCCGGCGTGTAGTAGCTCGCATAGACCTTCTTCGTGGCCGTCGTTGATCCGGAATCGTCGGAATGGATCAGGGGCAAAGCCGCATTGAATTTGATCCCGGCATATCCCATGACGCTGTTTTCGACATTGATGCGGTTTTCCACCCACGTGGGATAGGAATACATCTCACGGTGGATCCCCGGAACCTGCTTGATCTCGTCGGCGTCAATCGGGGCGGACGTCTTGTCTGATATATGGATCTGGGCGATTTCGATGCTGCCCGTGGGGATCCAGGGCGGTCCGCCTGCAGCGCCCCGTTCATCGGAAAATGAAGCGCCTTCCGTTCCGTCGATGATGGCAACGGCGCCGGCGGATGTAATAGTCACCGAATGTTTGGTGAAATTACTTATGGATCCTCGCGTAATTGCCTGATCGGTTTCGGCGGCAACCGGGGTATTGACCCCTGCCAAGAAACAGGTGAGGGCCGCCACGTCGACCACGTCATTGCTGCCCGAGGCGGCAGGCGTGACATTCCCGCCCGTTTCCAGTCCGTTCGGCCTGACAGTCGGTTCATATTGGGCCTTATTGGACCAGAGATCGTCTCCGGAGAGAAAGATCATATGATCGCCCTTATCGGTCAGGGACGCCATGGCCACGGCGTTCTGACCGGCTTCGTATTCGAGGATTGCGTTTTCGGCTGATGGCATGATGATACCTCCTCTATTCTTTTTTAGTTTTTCGTGAGTCGGGTTCCGCCCACTTGTTTAATAGACTTATGCCGTCATCGACGGTGGCCGCTTTCACGGGCGCCTTGACAACGGCGGTATATTTATTGAGTGTTTGAGCGATGGCATTGCCATAACGTTGCTGTGCTTCTTTTATGTCCATAATGTTCCTCCTAAGGCTGTGAATAGGGATCTCCTGCAGTGGTCCGATAGGTGATGTTGAACAGGGCATAAGCACCCACGGCAATATCCCCGCTTTCCGGATATTCATCCGTCCCGCCCGATTCGTATTCGATCCGTTCGACCAGATCACCGAACAGGCGTTCCCGGGCCTCCGTTCCGGTCATGCTGCCGGCGGTCGTGCAGACATTCGATTCCGTTCCGACGGAGAGCGTTTCCGACGGCAGAAACCGGCCTCTGACACGCCGCAGGGTAAGCGTTCCCGCGGCGTCTTCCGTTTCCCATGCACCGGAGGTAATCTGTACCCCGGCCACATATCCCGTTGCCGCCGAATCATTGCCTTCGGCAACGTCTCCGACCCGGATCACATAGGGGCCGCCGCTCGTGAAGGGCAGCGTCCAGGTAATGCCCGTCATGGCCTCGATGAGGTCGGCAAGGATCCGCTCGGAAACAACCGACGGATTTTCCGATTCGAACAGGGCAAGGCCGCTGATGCGGACGGGCATGATCAGGACCGTGTTGCCGTACTCCTTCGCGGCTTCGTCGGGATGGGGCCAGACATCGATCGCCGGAAGTTCGCCGGGATCGAAGATCCGCCGCACCCGCTGCACGTTGGATCCGCACTCCGTGCCGTATCCGTTTGCTGCCAGGATGTCCGGCAGTCCCGATATAATTTTCTGTATGATCTGTTCGCGTATCGAGTTCATAATCTGCTCAGTTCGTACTTCAGCTGCTGGTCGATGTTTTTATGAAGCCGCACGTCCGCCTGGTTCCGGACCTTCTTCAGAACGGTCGGCTTCCCCATGATGTCGGCGACGCGGGGGCCGGTGAGCTTTTCCACGGGCAGGCGGTATTTCTTCGGCAGCGCTCCGTAGGCGATAGCCCGGCGGGCGGACTGCCCCCTGCCTTTATACTTCCGTTCCCAGATCTGTCCGGCGCCGGCCGCGACGGCATAGAAGGCGTGTTTCAGGACCGTGCGGCCGCTGCTTTTCAGCACCTTCACCGAGACGCCTGTCTTCCGTTGCGATGTGCTGAATTTGATGAGGGACTGGGGTTTGTCGGAGCAGACCACCCGGGCCGACAGGCTCCTCACCGACGCTTTCCGCGTGGAAAAGGTTTCCATGACATCTTTCTTTTTCAGAGTGACAATGCTCCGGATCTCCCGGTCCGCATCGGTCTTGACGCCGTCGAGGGTCTTGTTGACCGCCCGGGAAATCACTTTCGGCGCTCCGTCTCTGACGCCGGCCAGCA